>Ga0105046_10014305_pt1 | contig 12241 bp, 9 predicted proteins | sample MAT03_FD_78385 | JGI IMG/M metagenome (GOLD analysis project Ga0105046, IMG submission 78385) | Freshwater microbial communities from Lake Fryxell liftoff mats and glacier meltwater in Antarctica - MAT-03 (megahit assembly) | ecosystem: Environmental > Aquatic > Freshwater > Ice > Liftoff...
AGCTTCGAAGTAGCAGCGCCTATCGGTCCGGCGGCGGCGTGTCGAGTACGCGCCGCACCGTCTGCAAGAGCGTCGCGGCGGCGAACGGCTTCGCCAGGAACGGCGTCTTCGAAGACGTGATGTGGGCCACGAGTGCTTCGTCGTCGGCGGAGCCGCTCATGGAGAGGACGCGCGCGGCGGGATCGCGGCCGACGATGTCGCGCGCCAGGTCAACGCCGGATCTCCCACTCATGACGATATCGGTCAAGATCATCGCGAAGGGCGCGGGTGCGACACGGAGCATGTCCATGGCGGATTCAGCGTCGTGCGCGGTGACGACGACATAGCCGGCCCGCGTGAGCAAGCGACTGGTCGCGAGGGCGACCGCCATGTCATCCTCGACCAGCAGAATCCGTTCGCTGCCACGGAGACTTTCGCTGGACGCGGGCGTGGCGGTCGCCGTGGTCGGCGCTTCTGCGCACGCCGGAAAATAGACGAAGAAGCGGGCGCCATGCCCCTCGCGGCTCTCGACGCGAATGAATCCGCCAGCCTGCTGCACCATGCTGTATGCCAGCGCCAGCCCCAGCCCGGTGCCACGTCCACGCGCCTTCGTGGAATAGAATGGCTCGAACATGCGTGCCTGCACCGCCTCGGCAATACCGACGCCCGTATCGGCCGCGCATATCATCACGAAGTCGCCTGGAGCCACCCCGACGTGTAGCGAATCGTAGGGCACCACCTGCACGCGTTGTGTGGAGAGGCGGAAGTCTCCGCCCTGCCGCATCGCGTCGCGCGCGTTGGCCGCGAGGTTCACCACGACCTGCTCCAACTGTCCGCGATCCGCGCGTACGGAACCCGCCAGCTCCGGCAGTGAACTCTCGAAAGTGATTCGCTCACCAAGGAGACGCATGAGCATCCGGCTGATCCCACGAATCACCTCGTTGACGTCGAGCTGTTGGGGCTCGACCACCTGACGACGGCTGAAGACGAGAATCTGTCGCGTGAGGTCGGCTGCACGCTCGGCCGAGGATAGCACGCCGAGGAGATCATCCCGCGCCGGCGAATCAGCGGGGATTTCCACCAGCGCCATCTCGGTCAGGCCCATGATCGACGACAGATAGTTGTTGAAGTCGTGGGCAATACCGCCGGCGAACGAGCCGAGGGCATCCAGCTTCTGCGTCTGTCGCAGCTGCTCGCGCGAGGTGTCGAGTGCGCTGCTACGCTCGACAATGGTGTCAGCCATACGGTTGAAGGCGCGGGCCAGCGTCCCTGCTTCGTCCAGCGACGTAATGTGTGAGCGGCGCGTCACATCGCCCGCAGCAATCGCGTGCGCGTCGCGAGTCAGCGATTCGATCGGGGCGATGAAGCGGTTGGTCACCCAGTAGCCGAAAAGCAAGACGGCGAGCCCGAGCGAGGCACCGAAGAGCAAGTCGATCAGAAACTGTGAGCGCGCCAAGGCGAATGTCTGTACGGTCGGAATTCCCACATAGACCAGCCACGGCACCCGGGTTGTGAGTCGCGATCCGAAACTGCGTTCCACGCCATCCAACGACATCCGGGTGAGGATCTGCAGATTCTCGCCACGCAGATTGGCCCTCAGTGTCGCATCGAGTGGCAGGCGCTGACCGATCCAGCGGTCCGGATCGGCCGATCGGAACACGACGGTCCCGCTGGTATCCACGACCGAGATCACCGAACCGATCGGCAGGGTTCGGGCGATTTCCATGGCATCCAGCGAGTCGAGCTCGATGGAGGCGCCTACCATAGCGGTGACGTGCGCGCCATCGGCGGTCAGCACCGGCAGGATGAAGGGCATTATCCATGGCGCCCCATCCAGCAGGCGGGAGCGCACCATTTTCCCCACCGTAAAGCGCTTGGTGCGAAGCGCCTCTTTGAAGTACTCACGACTCGCGAGACTCGCGAGTGCGCGACCACCCGCCGGTAACCTTGCACCGCCGATATTCTGGCCGGCGGTATCAACGGAAAAGATGTTGGAGAATGGCGACGACGTTCCGCTATACAGATTCCGGAATACCGTGTCGCTTCGGGCCGGTGCTTCGTTGAGATCCATCAGCACGCCGATGCTGCCGAGCAACGCCTCAGTCTGACCCACGGTGGCATCGATCGAACGCACGACGGTTTCCGTGACCTCTTGGGCGCGTTCATTCAGGCGACGTTCTTCTGCGCTCCGCCGCTCCCGGGCGCGGGCCACGGCCAGCATCGTCACCAGTCCCGCGGCGACGATCATCGCTATGCGCAGCCGGAAGCGCACAGTCCGCCTGCGGTCGGTGAACGCGGCAGGCGCCGTCATCCCGTGTGCGCGGTGCGCGAACAGTGGTCCTGCACAGAGTTTAGTAAGCAGTTCGCGTTCACCAAGGCGATGTTATCGCTGAACGCACGCGAGAGGAAGAGCAACCCGAGCATCGGTACGGAATCGGGGCCATCGAAACGCGCAGGCCAACTGAAAGGATGTTGTTGCCCGTCCGAAGATATAGTCTTCTCTGGTCACCAATGAAGCGCCTCTTCATACGACCGGGCGACGATCTCCCGATCTACCGGCAGATCATGCCGCAGATCATGAACGTCATCGCCGGCGGACGGTTGGCGTGCGTTGCTTCAATGATCGGAGCGCGACGCGGCAAAGCAGCTCGATGCCGACGAACGAGACGTCGTGCGGTTGTTCACGATCGACGACATGTGTTCTCGAAGTGCTCGAGCTGCTCTGCCGCGCGTCTACTTCATACAGCGGGCATACGCGCGAAAGGTCAGATCGTCGCCGCCACTCGGCGGGAAGATCGTCACGACCCAGTCGTTTTTCTCACCGGGCCCGTTCCGGAGCACCACAAGCTCCATGCTTGCGCCGGACTTGGGGGAGGCATCGACCTGATAGCCGCCCCCGATCATCTGTCCGCCATCGATGCATTCCACCGCTACGGTGATGGCAGCGTCGCCGACCCTGAGGACCAAGGCAGGGCTGTCGACCGTGAACAGCGACAGGCTGCCTACAGACCCCGCCGGACCTTGCGGACCCGTAGCGCCCGTAACTCCGGTGAGGCCGCGCTGGCCAACAGCACCGGTGGCACCAGTGGCACCAGTGGCACCGGCCGTTCCCTGCAATCCGATCGGCCCTGCGGCACCAGCGGCACCGGGAGCTCCTGTGGCGCCTGGCACTCCCTGCGGGCCGGCGGCCCCCGGGCTTCCCGTGGCACCGGCGGCGCCCATCGGTGCCAGCGGACCGGTGGCACCGATCGCTCCTGCCGGGCCCTGCGGACCAATCGCGCCCGTCGTCCCCACCAGTCCCCGCGGCCCGATTGCACCGATGGCGCCCGCTGCGCCGATCGGTCCCTGCGGTCCAGGAGCACCAGCAGTGCCCGTCGGACCCGTCCCCCCTTGCAGGCCGATCGCACCCGGTGCGCCCGTGGCGCCGAGCGCTCCCGGCGAGCCGGGCGGCCCCGCGGCCCCGGAGACTCCGGGGGATCCCGCCGGCCCGATCTCGCCCTGACGACCGGCAGGTCCGACCGAATTCCACGCGAAGCGCACGTGCGTGCGGGCGAGACAGTTCGTCGGCAATCCTGCCAGCCCGACGCGATACACCGTGCCCGTGGCCGGCACATAGCAGGCGGCAAGTAGCGTGGAGCTGTCGCTGGCGGCGGCTGCCGTTTGCGCGTGAGTTTTCTGTAGAGCGAACGTCGTGCTCATGAGCACGGCGGTCAGGTGTCTTGAAGTAAATCGGCAGATCATGAACGCTCCGTCGCGTGGATGAACCTGGGTAGGTCAGTTCAGCGACCGACGTCGGCGTAGGGTACGGCGAGTAACAGCGAGAGGCGGACCGCGTCTCGCTCGGGTGCGGTTTCCGCATGGGCTGGCAACGCTTGCCATGCTGACCACGCCGCACGCGTCGATGCGCAGCTCTGGCGAGGCGACTGCGGACGGTCACCCGTCAGCTCCGTCAGCGCTCGCGACAGCGCGGGATTCGCCGCGCCGGGATCGATGGACGGCAGCAGCGTCTCTGCTGCATGCCGGAGCGCCGCGGTGACATCTGCCCGTGGCTGGCGTTCGGGGTCGGCGTCCCGGGCGATCGCCGGGAGCACGCAGCTCGCCTTCGACACCAGCGGCTCTTCACCGCGCGCCACGTCAGGCGCGGTCGCACGAGTGGGGTCATGGCACGCAGCAAGCGTACTCATGATCAGTATCGGTATACCGCGCCGAGCGGTTCCGATACGAAGAAAACGGATAAGGCCCGGCTTCAGCGGGCCATGTAAGCAATGCGGTCGCACCTACACCTCATCATCGAGAGTTCGACTTCATCGCCGAACCGCGGGGTTGACGACCGCCCACCGTCTGCGTCACATGCGCTTCATGACCCTTGCGCGCGCAAGTGATATAGTCATATATATCACTGACCATGCAGCTCTTTATTCGACCGGGCGACGATCTCCCGATCTATCGGCAGATCATGCGGCAGATCATGGATGCCATCGCCGGCGGGCGGTTGACGGCCGGCGACCAGCTGCCGTCGCACCGCGACCTGAGCGAGCAGCTGGTCATCGCGCCGCTCACCGTGAAGAAGGCGTACGACGAGCTGGAAGCGCTCGGGTACATCGGGACACAGCGCGGGCGCGGCACGTTCGTCGCCGCACGATTGCCGCGAGCCGCCGCGGCGGTACAGATCGCGCAGATCGAGGAGGCCGCCCGCGCGCTCGTGTCACAGGCGTATCTCGCCGGCATGCGACTGCCCAAGATCGTTGAACTGATCAAGGACGCCGATCGCGAGATATCGGCGGGACCGACATTGCATCACCGCAAGGAGAGGAATCACCGATGACTGAATTGCTCGGGTTGCGTGACGTGGTGCGTGGGTTCGGCGGCGGCACGCCGGTCCTGAATGGCGTCACGCTGTCGGTACAACGAGAGGAGATCGTGGGACTGCTCGGACGCAATGGTGCCGGCAAGACCACACTGCTGCATCTCGCGATGGGGATGCTGCATCCGCACGCGGGGTCGGTACGCGTGTTCGGTCTCTCGCCCAGGGAGCATCCGGTGGCCGTGAAGAAGCGCATCGGATACGTGGCCGAAGATCAGGTGCTGCCGCCGGCGGCGGCCATCGGCGATCTGTTCGCCTTGCACCGCAAGCTCTTCCCCTCGTGGGACGCCGCACTCGAGCGGCAGCTGACCGACCGATTCGGCCTGCGCGACCTGCGTCGCACCATGCGCACGCTGAGCAAGGGTGAGGCACGGCAGGTCGCACTCGTGTGCGCGGTCTGCCACCGTCCCGAGTTGCTGATTCTCGACGAACCGGCCGGCGGACTCGATCCCGCCGCGCGCCGCGAATTCCTGGAGACGTCGATTCAGCTGCTCAACCGCGAGGGCACGAGCATCATCTTCTCGTCGCATCACATGGGCGATGTCGAGCGACTGGGCGGACGGGTGGTACTGCTCGATGGCGGAACCATTCGATTGGACGCGGAGCTCGACGCGCTGCGCGAACAGCATTGCGTCGCGATGATTCCGCGCGCTCCGGGGCTCGACCAGGCCGCGATCGCGCGACTTCCGCAGTGTCTGCGCGTGCGCACGGTCGGCAATGCGTTTCATGCCGTGTTCCACGGGCAACCCGAACTGGTGCAATGGCAGCTGCGCGACACCCTCGGCGTGGCCGACGCTCGGTGCGAGCGCGTCCCGCTGGAGGAGTTGTTCGTGGAGCTGGTCGGCGGGGAACGGCAGGAGAAGGCGTCGTGACGCTCTGGCTCATGGGGCAGTATCTGCGACGTCCCAGTGTGTGGAGCGTGTCGTTGGTTGGTGCGATGCTGATCGTGCTGTGGCCGATCGCCGCCGTGTCGACGGCGAGTGCAATCGTAGTCATCCAACTACGCTTTTTGCCGGGTCGCGCCTCCGTGTTCGACGCGGCGCTCCCGATCGCGGCACGTGACATCGTGGCGGCACGCCTGTTCACACGGCTGCTGCTCATGGCGATCCCGACGATCGCGTGCGTATTCGCGTGGCGCGGTTCGTTGGCCGCTGTCTGGCCACTGCCACGCGTGTTGGAGATCGTGTCGATTTTTGCGTTGGCGTTACTGCTTCCGTTCTGCGTACGACCAGGTGCGCTGAACATGCCACCGCATCGCACATTCGTGCTGCCCTTCGTGCTGCTGGCCGCCGTGAGTGGGCTGATCCTGTGGCTGGTCCCATCGGTGGCCGGTGCCGTGATACTCGGTACGGCCGTGGTGGCGCTCGTTGCATTTACGGTGGCATCCATGCCCGGATCGTTCGAGCGCGTGGCGTACGGCGACAGCGTGCACGGCGCGTCGGTGGCGCCTGCCCCACGAATCGGTTGGCTGTCTGATGGTGCGATCAGCGCGTGGCGGCCGATCCTGCAGTCGGTCACGCCGTGGCCAGTCTTCCTCAGCTTCTGTTTCATGGTGTCGGGCGGCTGGATCGGCGACTGGCTGCTGTACCTCGTGATCTTCTCGGTCAACGCGCATCTCATGTTGCGCCAGCGCACGGCATGGCTCTATGCACTACCGCTCTCACATCGAGCGCGTTTGCTGGCGCTCGCGATTCCGTTCTGCCTCAGTTCATTCGGCGGACTCACCATCGGTCGGGCGCTGCCGAGCATCGGCGGGCTGGAGCGCGACATGGCGGCAGAGGCACCACGATCGCCGTTCGAGAAAGACAAGTATTTCTCCAGCCCAACGCGGGTACCGCTTACGTACTGGAAGCGTTTTCCCGCGCGGCCATTGCCGCCGGGTGCCACGCACATCGGTCGGCAAGTCGAAGTCATGTCGCCTTGGGGCGAGAGCGCCGTGGCCGATACGTTCTCCATTCTTGGTGTGATGTACTTCGATCCGTACACCACGGGACCCCACAGTTCGACGCGCTTTGTCGAGTGGCAGTTCGGCAATGCCACCACTGCCGTGTACGGTCGGTCCATCTCGAGGCGCGATTACGAAGACGAGACGATTCCACGCCCTCCGCGTCTGGTGGATACGTGGTCGGTGCAACTGCTCGGCGGTGGGCTCACCGTAGCGTCGCTGCTGTACCTGCTCCTTGTGTTCGAGCTTCCCCTGTCAGCACGCGCCAGCCGCTTCAAGCCGTCACGGTTCACGATGGTAACGCTGCTGCTGCTCTTTCTCCCGGTTTACGCGATCGGCGGCGTTTGCATGTACAATGGGTGGCGCCGTGGCGGGTCGATCGCATTGCCCATGATCGAACGGGCGCTCCTTGCCGCGACGCGCGCACTGCCTGATAATGCACTCGTGATCGCCGTCATCGCGGCCATCCCCCCGATCATCATGTACATGCTGCTCGACCGGCAGTTTACCCGCAGCGAATTCCCGCGCGTGTCTCCGCCCCGCGGCTGAGCCCACGAAAGACTCACCCTCGCCCCTACCGCCGTGTCCGAGTTCACTGATCGCGTCGTGTTCATCACCGGCGGCGCATCCGGCATCGGTGCCGCCTCGGCCAAGGCCTTCGCCGCACAGGGCGCCAAGGTCGTTGTGGGCGACGTGCAGATGTCGCGCGCCGAAGCGGTCGCTCACGAGTTCGGCGGACTGGCCGTGCCGTGCGATGTACGTGACGACGCGATGATCGCGGCTGCGGTAGCGCGCATCGTCGAACATTTCGGCACGCTCGATTTTGCCGTCAACGCGGCCGGCATAGGCGGCGCGGAAGTACGCACGGCTGACTATCCGGCCGACGTGTGGGACGCCGTGATCGACATCAATCTCACCGGCGTCTGGCGCTGTATGCGGCATCAGATTCCGGTCATGCTGGCGGCCGGGCGCGGCACGATCGTGAACGTGGCATCGGTGGCCGGGTTGAATGGCTTTCCCCGTCATTCGGCCTACGCCGCCAGCAAGCACGGCGTCGTGGGACTCACACGCACCGCCGCGCTGGAATACGCGCGCAAGGGCATCCGGATCAACGCGCTGTGTCCGGGCTTTACGCTCACGCCCATGGTTCAAGACATGTTCGACGCGGGGCTTCCCGAACACGAACTCACGGCGCGCGTACCGCTCGGCCGACTGGGCACCGCCAGCGAGATGGCTGACACGGTGCTCTTTCTCTGCAGTGCCGCGAGCGCGTTCATGGTGGGACACGCGCTCGCCGTCGACGGCGGCCTGAACGCGGGCTAAACCGAATACGGTCATGCACTCCGCCGTTCTTCGCGTGCCTTCGCGATCTTCGCGATCTTCGCGTGAACCGCGGTGCTTTCGGCTGCCTCAGCGCTGTCGGAGAGCTTGCGGGTTCACGCGAAGCTCGCGGAGGACGCGAAGGCACGCGAAGAAAAGCAAACTGATTGATTGGGAAAGCGCGCCGACGGACGGGAGGGCGCCGAACCACCACTCATGTTGTGGCTGTTCTTCGCGTGCCTTCGCGATCTTCGCGTGAACCGCGGTGCTTTCGGCAGCCTCGGCGCTGTCGGAGAGCTTGCTGGTTCACGCGAAGCTCGCGGAGGACGCGAAGACACGCGAAGAACAGCAAAACTGATTGATTGGGAAATCGCGCCGACGGACGGGAGCGCGCCAAACCACCACTCATGTTGTGGCTGTTCTTCGCGTGCCTTCGCGATCTTCGGGGCCTTCGCGTGAACCGCGGTGCTTGCGGTGGGCTCGGAGCGGTCGGAGAGCTTGCTGTTTTACGCGAAGCTCGCGGAGGACGCGGACTTCGCGCGAACCGCAGTGCTTTCGGTGGGCTTGGAGCGGTCGGAGGACCAGCGGGTTCGCGCGAAGCTCGCGGAGGACGCGAAGGCACGCGAAGAACAGCAAAACTGATTGAGTGGGGAATCGCGCCGACGGACGGGAGCGTGCAGTCGCTACGGGACCAGCAGAATCTTGCCGTTACGACCGCCGGTCGCAGCGGCGGCCACCGCGTCCTTGATCTGAGCGAGCGGATACGTGGCATGCACACGAGCAACCAGTGCGCCCGTGGCGATGAGTGTCGCGATCTCGCCAAATAGCGCGCGCTGCTGTTCAGGCGACGCCTTGCGGAACCAGAAGGCGAGCCAGAATCCGCGCAGCGTGACATCACGAAACACGAACGACCCCGGGGCGATCTTGCACGCCTCACCACTGAGCGCGCCGTAGTTCACGACCGTACCGCCGATGGCGAGACTGCGCGCAATGCGGTCGGTAGCGCTGCCGCCGATGCAGTCGAAACCCAGCCGGATCTTCGCCTTGTCGGTGGCCTCTGCTACGCGTTTGTCCAGATCGGGACCATCCACCAGCACCACGTCGCCGCCCAAGGCTCGTAGAGGCGCGATGGCGTCCTCGCGTCGCACCACATTCACCGTGCGAATACCGCGACGCTTGGCGAGCTGAATCACGTACTCACCCACGCCGCTGTTGGCGGCGTTCTGCATCACCCAATCGCCCGGTGCCAACGTCACGAACTCGGACAGCAGCAACGACGCCGTGGGCGGATTGACCGCCATCATCGCCAGTTGCAGCGGGTCACCGACCGGCGGCAGCGGAATGAGTCCTGCTGCCGGCGCCACGAGATGCGACGCCCACGTGCCGGAGCCGATCGGCAACAGCACGCGCTGTCCCACGGCCACCGACGTGACCCCGTCACCCAGCGCCGCCACGCGTCCCACACCTTCGTTGCCGCCCACGGCCGGCAGCGGCGGCAACATCCCGTACTGCCCCGTGAGTGTGAGCACGTCCGACGGATTGATCGGCGCGGCCAGCATTTCCAGCAACACCTCACCGGGCTGCGGCACGAGCGTCTCGTGCTCGACACAGGCAATGACGTCCTGCGGCACGGGGCCGCGAGTGGTGTATTCGGCACGCTGCATCACAGTGCTCCGGCGACAGGGGAAATCAACAAGCGACGAATCAGGCGAGTTCTTCGGCGCCGCGCTCGTGGATCGTTGTCAGTTCAACAATCACCAGACGACGAATCTTCTTCGGCAGCTTGAAGATGGTGTGCTCACCCACGGCCCGGCCCTGCAGTGCGCGGCCGATGGGCGACGCCATCGTCACGTGACCTTCCTTGAGCTCGCCGGCGTCGCCGAACACCAGTTCATACGCTTCACGCACCTTCGTCTCCTCTTCCTCGACGATCACCTTCGATCCGAGGCCGACACGATCGGTCGCGATCTGCGCGATATCGATGTTCGCGAGCTTCGTCACGCGCTGTGTGAGCTGCCCAAGGCGCGCCTGCACGAACTGCTGGCGTTCCAGTGCCGCCTTGTATTCGCTGTTTTCCTTCAGGTCGCCGAGTTCGACGGCCTTCCGGATTTCAAAGGGAAGCGTGACGTTGAGCTCGTATGAGAGCTTTTCGACTTCACGCGCCATTTTGGCGATGAGCTCCTGAAACATGCGCAGGTCCACTGAGGCGGGACAGAAAAGGCGCGCGCCCGGCCGTTTCCGGCCGAGCGCGTGTATAACCATGTAATATGGCATGATTGGGCGGGGGTTCAAGACGTGCGCCGCCAACGGTCACGCCCCCGTCCTCACTTCACGGTCGGGCCGACAGGGACAGACGCAGGGTGCGCGGGGCTCCGGGCATGATGTTGTGGTTGCCATGCGAGGTGGCCGCGTACCGCGTGCCAAGCACGTTTTCGACGTTGACCTGCATGGTCAGTGACAGCGGCAGCGACACGAACAGTCCGCCATCGAGGCGCGTGAACGATGGCAGGATCACGCTGTTGTCGATGGCCGCGTAACGTTGGCCCTGATGCACCACACCGGCACCGAGCGACGCGCGTGACGTCACGCGCACCTTGTTCCACAGCGACGCTGTGGTGCGAGGCACGAGCGGTATTGTGGCGCCTGCGCGCGCGGCCGATGTGCGGGTCAGAATTCTCGCCTGCTGCACCGCCACCCCGCCCACGACGTTCCAACGGGACGTGACGGCACCGGTCACGCCGACTTCCACACCAGAAGTGCGCTGCGCCCCCGTCTGCACCAACAGGGCGACATTGGCCGGATCCGGTGCGGCACTGTTCGTCCGGTCGAGACGGTACCAAGCCGTGTTCAGCTCGAGCGCCTCGCTCGGTGTCCACTTCAGGCCCACTTCGCGATTGCGGAACTGCTCCGGCCTCAGCGCAGCTCGGCTCGCCGGGAGCGATGAGAACTGGTCGCCGGCGCTGGGCAGCGATGAGATGCCCACCGATCCGTACAATGACACGGTGCGACCAGGCGTGAACACGATGCCCCCGCGCGGCGACAGCAGATAGTCCACGCGCTGCGTCACGACGTCGGTGCGATGATCCCTCACTCCTACGGCGAAGCGGTCGTAGCGTGCCCCCATCACGAACTGCACATGGTCACCGACGTGGAGTTGCTCCTGGAGGAACACGGCGGCGACGTTGGCCACGGCATCGTTGTCAGCGTCGGTTGCACTCGCGCGGAACGACACCGGCGCCACTGCGGCCGTGGCCGTGAGCGGCACGGTGCGCGACGTCGTGGCGTTGTCGAAGTACCCGGTCAGTCGCACGTTATCGGTGGCTTGGCGGCTGAACTCCGTTCCCGTCACCAGTGTCTGTCGCACCGCGCCGAAACGCGACGTGTAGACGAGATCGCTCTGATTGAACAGGCTGCGGCGGCCCGTGGCCGAGTTGTACGCGCCGAGATTCACCTGCGTACCGGCCGCGTTCACGGCGCTCGACGCGAACACGTTCTGATAGAACTTGTCGTACTGCACCGCACGGGTGTGCGTGCGCAGCGTGAGGCCACGGCTGTTGTCGTACTCGGCCATCAGGTGCGCGCCGTCCACCGTCATGGTGGAGAGATTACGCTCCGGGTCGCCGACGAACGTGCGCCAGTCGAGCGCGGACGGGCGTCCGTTGGCCGACGGGATGCCGCGGTCGACCGTGCGCCGGTCAACGAAGCGTTCCACGCCGGCGCGCACCATTGTCGGACCAGCGCGGAACGCGATCGTGGGATTGAAGCCGCTCTTCTCGTACGACATGAAGTCGCGGAAAGAGCCACTCGTCTCATGCAGCGCGTTCACGCGCGCCGCGAACTGCGACGTGATCCCCTGCCCGACATCGAGCGTGACGCGACGCTGGTCGAAGGAGCCCGTCTCCAGAGTTCCGCTGTGGGTGGGTGACCACTCGGCCGGCTTCATGACCCGATTGATCACCCCGCCACCACCACCGCGACCGAACGCGAGGGCGTTCGCTCCCTTGAGTGCTTCGATCTGCGACACGTTGTAGCTGTCGCGCAAGTACTCGACGTCATCACGAACGCCGTCCACGAAGAAATCGGCGGTCGTGCTCTGTCCACGGATCGTGGGGGCGTCGCGGTGCCCTTCGCCT
>Ga0105046_10014306_pt1 | contig 12239 bp, 9 predicted proteins | sample MAT03_FD_78385 | JGI IMG/M metagenome (GOLD analysis project Ga0105046, IMG submission 78385) | Freshwater microbial communities from Lake Fryxell liftoff mats and glacier meltwater in Antarctica - MAT-03 (megahit assembly) | ecosystem: Environmental > Aquatic > Freshwater > Ice > Liftoff...
ATCACAAGTTCAGCAGCCCTTTTTTCCTTTTCCTCGTTTTGAAAATGAAGCTCCTCGTTGGCTATCACAAGTTCAGCAGCCCTTTTTTCCTTTTCCTTGTTTTGAAAATGAAGCTCTTCATTGGCTATCACAAGTTCGGCAGCTCTTTTCCCCTTTTCCTCGTTTTGAAAGATTAGCTCTTTATTGGCGATTATGGCAAGATTCAATTCATCTGCTTTTTGCGAGCTGGCATCTCTGGCAACCAAAACCGCACCCATTGCATTTCCGCTTTCATCTTTATGGACAGAGCCGTTAAATAACACATTGGTTGCTTTACGGTCATTTATGGTCAAAGGACAATCAACCGCAAAACCTTTGGAAAATATCTGTTGATATACTTCGCGTGCTTTTTGAGGTTCTGTAAAATAATCGAAAAAGTCAGTATTGATTAACAGATTATAGGTCTTTCCTGTAATCTTTGAAAATGCCGCATTCAAATCTGTAATCTTACCTTCTGTGCTGATCGTGATCAGGGGATCAAGACTGGCCTCTATCAAACTCCTATCGTATTGGGAATTTTGCCTTTCCATTTTTAATTAATTATTGCATTGGCTGTTTCCTCTAAATGGCTTCGCATTTTATCTTTGAGCAGCTTGAAATGGGAAGGCGACAAACCTGTAACTTTTTTGAATTGGTTGGAAAGATGGGCCACGCTGCTATAGTTCATTTTATAGGCTATTTCAGTAAGACTTAAATTGTCGTATTTGATCAGTTCTTTTACCCTTTCCACTTTGTGCAAAATGACATACTGTGTGATGGTGCTGCCCTGTACCTCCGAAAATAAATTGGCCAAATAGGTGTAGTCCTGATTAAACTTTTGACCCAGGTAATCCGAGAAATTGGTTTTCATCATTTCCTCAGTGTGGTACACCATTTCAATGACTATGTTTTTGATGCGTTCAATCAAAGCAGCCTTTTTATCGTCCATCAGTTCCAGCCCAGATTCTAGCAAAGCACTCTTTAATTCTTGAAATTGAGCAACGGAAAGGGTTTCCATAATATCAACTTCCCCAAGATCAACCACTACATAGTGAAGCCCCATTTTTTTGAGTTCATCTTTAACAAGCATTTTGCAGCGGATGCTCACCATGTATTTGATAAATAGTTTCAAAAAAGTGCGGATTTGTGATCGACAAAGGTGTTGCAATTGCAAAGACCAAAGTTGTATAATTCTTGAGCTTAGTTACGTAATTCACACATTTTGCCAAGTTCTTGCGGGGGGTTCAGCACAACATCTAATTTACGCCGTGGCGGGAAGCCAGGAGGCCACTTTTTATGGATTTCAATGGACGGGGCTCTATTAAAGGGAAGCCTACCTTAAAGCAAGACAGGCGCATTTCCCTTTTTAAAGTACCAATCCGTAGCAGCTGGGCTCACCTTGCACTATGCGGCAAATGAATTCAATGCCAACATACCATAGATAAAATGGCAACAACCACAACAAAATAAAAAAAGACTGTCCAGAGACAGCCTTTTGAAATGTGAACCAACTTTGACAATTTGAGTAGCTATGATCTGATCTTTCATCGGGAGAACGCAAATACACCGTGGAAGAATAAGAACACTTTTACATATGTCAATGGCTGGAATACCCTATTGAATTGCTTTGCAAAAGAGAGCCTCTTTTTCTTGGTAAAGTTATATTAAATTAGAAGAATTTTACATGATCAATCCGTAACAGATGACTCAACTTGCACTTTCCAGCAAATGAACTGTGTGCTGCAGACAATGGATGAGAACAAAGTAAGTCAGTAAAGAACTTCCTGAAAAGCTTTCTCTTTCTTTTTTAGAAATTCACTAATAAAAGAAACTAGCCTTGGATAAACTCCTTTTTGTGCGGCAGGAATTAGGGATAAGCCAGGAAATATCAAACCGTGGTCTAGGGCCAGCAGAACAACATATTTCGGTCTGTGGGCCACACCTGAGGAAGAAGATTTTTAGGTCAGTCATCCCAATTTACGGCCCTTACTTTTAAAGATACGAAATTTACAAACAACACTTGATTTGGTATAACTACCAATGCAAACATAAACCTGAGTTTTGTAATTCAATTTTTAAAAGAAATATCAATCAGAACTTATGAAAAAAATCCTCTTTATATTCTTTCTAGGCATGGCTGGACTCAGTTCAAGTGTCATGGCGCAAACCCCGCAGGTTATTACAAGCGATAAAACCGGCTGGCACAAAATTGGCGAGACCAAGGCTGACTTTATCCGGGACAGAGATGAAATCCGGGTGTTGGGCGCCAACCGATTTGCCAAAATAAAATTTAAGGTCGAGCACCAATCCATTCACATTACTTCAATAGAAGTATATTATGAAAGTGGCGACAAGCAGGACATTGCCATTGATTTTTCCCTGAATGCACCGGGCGAAAGCAATACAATTGACCTGAATGGGGGTGAGCGAAACGTGAAAAGGATCGTGTTTGTGTACAAATCCATTTCAAATGAGAAGGGAGAAAAGGCCCACGTTGAAATCTGGGGTCTAAAAACAAACAAATAAAGATTGAAACCACTTTGAATTACAATAGCCACCTTTTACGGGGTGGCTATTTTTTGCTGTTTAGCCCAATTGAACAATCACTTTGCCAACCATGGAAATTTTAGAACTAATTTTTCTAAATTAAATTTCGCATCATTGCAGCAATACTTTTGTGTAACTCAATCTGTTTTCAGGTTAATTATTAAATTTTCAGGTAGATGAAACTACACATCAAATACGACATTAACCTTTGCTGCAAAATTGTTTTGAAGGAACAGTTGGACAAGCTGCAATTGCCTTACAATATCTCGGGTTTGGGCGAAGTTATTTTAACAGGAACCGTTCCAACTGTCAAATACGATGAATTGGAATTGTGTCTAAAAAAGTATGGCATTGAGATTATCAACGAACCTAAAAACGTTTTGGTTCAAAAAATTAAAGATGCCATTGTAGAAATGGTTTATTTGAAAGAAACATTGCCCATATCAAACAATTCAGCTTTTCTGGCAGATAAACTGAACAAAAGCTATAACTACTTGTCCGATGTTTTTTCTGAAGTCACCTTAACTTCCATTCAAAGTTTCATTATTTACCATCGGGTTGAACGGACCAAGCAAGAAATTATTGAAGGGAATCTCAACATTTCGGAAATAGCATGGAAATTAAAATACAGCAGTGTGGCGCATTTATCAAACGAATTCAAAAAAGTTATCGGCTTAACCCCAACTCGTTTTCAACGAATTTTTGCAAGCAGAAAAGAAAATGATATTATCAATTAACAACGGCCACATAGCCGGTCCCGTAGCCGGCCCCCTAGCCCCCGAAGGGGGAACAAATACAATTCACCAATTACTTTTGCCTTTTAATTCATAACTCATCATTTATAATTCATAACTACTAACTACTAATCCCTAACTCCTAACCAAGAATTAACAACCATGTATTACGACCCCCTACACATACTGCTTGCAGACGACGACGACGATGACCGTCTTTTTTTTAAAGATGCCATTGAAGAGGTAAACATAAAAACAGTTGTCGCCATGGTAAACGATGGTGTAGAACTAATGGAATACCTCAACAAACCTGGCATTCGCTTACCAGACCTTGTGTTTCTGGACCTGAACATGCCCCGCAAAAGCGGAATGGAATGTTTAATAGAAATACGCAGGGACAGCAAGCTCAAAGACATGGTTATTGCCATCTATTCCACATCGGGCTTAGAAAAAGATATGGAAGAAACCTTTGTGAAAGGAGCCAATATTTACATCAAAAAACCCAACGACTTTGATGTTTTGAAAACCCTATTGGACAAGGTCGTTACCATCAATTGGCAATACCACACATCGAACTTTAACAAAGAAAATTTTTTACTCTACGTTCAATAGCAATGCTCATTTGAAGCAGTTTACAAAACTGCTTCATCATTTATAAAGTTTATTTTACTTTCATTTTCAACCAATGGCTGCACCAAAAAAAAATAAAACACAACCGCCCGCCACTGTGCAAAACTTTCCCATTGTTGGCATTGGTGCGAGTGCCGGCGGGCTGGCTGCCTTCAAGCGATTGCTGGCTGCCATACCCGAAAGTTCTGGAATGGCGTATGTGCTGGTGCAGCATCTGGACCCTACGCACGAAAGCATTTTGCCAGAGATTCTGCAGCGGTCAACAAAAATCCCGGTGCATGAAATTACAGATGACATTCATCTTGCGCCTGACCATATCTATATCATTCCTTCTAATAAAATACTTACATCAACCGATGGTGTGCTGCAACTGGCTCCCCGTGACCAAAAAATCAACCTTTCTATTGATATTTTTTTCACATCGCTTGCCGATGTGCACAAAGAGTTTGCAGTTGGTGTTGTGCTGTCTGGCACAGGCAGCGATGGCACTCTTGGCTTAAAAGCCATTAAAGAACACGGAGGCATTGGCATTGCACAAGACTCAGAGTCTGCAGCTTACGACAGTATGCCACAAAGTGCGGTAAATGCGGGTGTAGTTGACTTTATTTTGGCTCCGGAAAAAATTCCAGCCCAGCTTTTGCAAATCAATAGCTCGTACAAAACCAGTCATTTTTTTAAAGCAGAAGAAGAATTACCCAAAGACGATGAGGGTATTTTCAAACAAATTCTTTTGCTGCTTCGTCAGCGAAGCGGGGTTGACTTCACTTACTATAAGCAACCCACTTTTCACAGGCGCATAGCACGGAGAATAGCCATTGTCAAAAAGAAAAACCTGGCCGACTATTTAAAATTTTTACGCAGCAATAAGGCAGAACAGGATGCCCTCTTTCAGGATGTGCTCATTCCGGTTACGTCTTTCTTCCGGGACCCGAAAACGTTTCTGGCATTAACTGAAACTGTTTTTCCTGCCTTGTTCAAAGAGAAAACCGCTGATGAACCCATTCGCGTTTGGATTGCAGGCTGCTCTACGGGCGAAGAAGCATACTCAATTGCCATTGCCTTGCACGAGTACATTAGTTACGCAAAAGGAATTTCTTCCTTCGCCTTCGCAAAGGGCCAGGGGCTGAGGCTTCAAATTTTTGCCACCGATATTTCAGATAAAAACATCAAGAAAGCAAGGGCGGCCATCTACACCAAAGCCGATGTAGAAGTACTTTCTTCAAATCAAATCAAGAATTATTTTAAAAAAAATATTGGCGGTTATGAAGTGAACAAAATCATTCGTGACATGTGCGTGTTTGCTCCGCACAATTTTTTGAAAGACCCTCCATTTGCCAAAATGGATTTAATCACTTGTCGCAATGTGCTGATTTACATGGATACTTTTCTGCAAAAGAAAGCATTCGCTACTTTTCATTATGCCCTCAAAGAAAGTGGATTTCTTCTCTTGGGAAAATCCGAAACCATTGGCGCATCATCCGATTTGTTTGAACAAGTAGAGAAGCACGAAAAAATCTATTCCCGCAAATCTGTGCATGGCCGGTTTATGCATGTTGCTACCGAAAGGCCCTCTAACCCCCAAAGGGTAGATTTAAACCAAAGGTTAAAAGCGGATGTTGCTACCCCTTCCGCCATGGCGGACAAGTCGAGGGCTGGGGGGCTGGATTTCCGCAAAAGTGCTGAGGCTGTCATGATTGCAAAATCACCTGCAAGTGTGGTGGTGAATGAAGCCATGGACATCGTACACATTCATGGAGACATTACCCCTTTTCTTCAGGCACCGCAAGGCAAGCCAACGTACAACCTGTTGAAAATGGCACGCGAAGGTTTAGGTTTTGAGTTACGCAACGCAATTCACAAAGCAAAAAAGGAAGAAACAACCGTTGCCAAAGAAAATATTCCTATAAATACCAATGGCAAACAATCTTTGGTTACGGTAGAAATTATTCCGCTTAGTGACACCATTGATCCACACTTCTTAATCCGCTTTGAGAAAAAAATAATCCCTGTTGCTCAGGAAGAAAAAGCATCCTCTTCCGGAAAAACAATTGAAATACAAAAGCGCAACCAACAGCTGGAAAATGAGCTTTTGCAGACCAGGGAAGACATGCGCTCCATTACCGAAGATATGGAAGCTGCCAATGAAGAACTGCAAAGCGGCAACGAAGAATTGCAAAGCAGCAACGAGGAGATGCAAAGCCTGAACGAAGAGTTAGAAACATCAAAAGAAGAACTGCAATCAACCAACGAAGAACTCATTATTGTAAACCAGGAGTTGCTTGACAAACAGGAACAACTCAACGCATCACGCTTTTATGCTGAAAGTATTGTAAGCACCGTTCGCCATCCGCTCATAGTTCTTGACAAAGCATTGCGTGTAAAATCCGCCAACGCTACTTTCTACAAAAAATTCAAGGCTGAAGAACAGGACACCGAGGGTCACTTTTTTTATGAAATACAAAACCGCCAGTGGGATGACAGCGAAATGCGCTCAATTCTCGAAAAAATTCTACCCAAACACGAACGCCTTACCGACTTTGAACTCATTCTCAAATTTCCTACCATCGGTGAGCGCACGCTGTTGTTGAATGCACTGCAAATTGTAAACGAAAAAACGGCTGAACAATTAATACTCCTTGCCATTGAAGACGTAACGGAAAGGAAAACCGCAGAACTTAAGTTAGAGACAATTGCCATCGAATTGGCAGCTAAAAATAAATTAATTGAAGTAAGCAAAGATAAATTTCGCAACCTCATATTGCAGGCTCCGGTGCTTATTACCACATTTCATGGACCTTCTTTTACCGTAGAAACAATCAATAAAACTACGCTTGAAGTTTGGGGAAAAACCTATGAAGAGGTATTCGACAAGCCGCTGTTTGAAGTGTCGCCTGAACTGGAGGATGGCTTAAATAAAATTCTCAACGATGTATATACTACAGGTGAACCTTTTGCATTCCATGAAATAGAAGTTCAACTTAAACGGAGCGGAAAACCAGATAAGGCCTATTTCAACTCGGTCTATCAACCATTGCGTGATTTGGACAATAAAATTTGCGGCATCATTTTAATAGGAACGGAAGTAACAGAAAGTGTGAATGCCCGTAAACTAATTGAAGAAAGCGAAAATCTTTTCAGAACAATTGCTGATACCATTCCTCACATGATATGGTCTGCCACAGCCGAGGGACATAAAAATTACATCAACAAATATTGTTTAGACTACACTGGCCTTTCTTTTGAGGAATTAAAGGGTGATGCCTGGGCGAAAATAATTTTTCCCGAAGACATTGAAAAGGATTTAGAACTATGGCATCACTCACTTAAAACGGGCGACGATTTTAGCATCGAAAAACGCCTTCTTCACAATGATGGAACATATAGATGGCACATCAGTCATGCCATTGCACAAAAAAACAACCACGGCATAGTTACCGGCTGGATGGGTAGTAGTACAGAAATTGAAGACCAGAAAAGATTTACAGAAAAATTAGAAATCAAAGTAAAAGAACGCACTGCTGAATTAAGCGAACGCAAGAATTTTATTGAAACACTCATTGATTCATCCATTGATACCATTATTGCCTTTGATAAAGATCTGCGGTATTTATCTATGAACAAAACAGCAAGGCAGGTTTTAGAAAAACATTTCCCTGAGGGCATCGTTGGCAAAAGGATGGATGAAGTAATTCCGCATGTGCATGACAGTGGCACCTATGCCCAGGCCCTGCTCGCTCTGGAAGGAAATATCATTTCTCAAAAAGAATACAAAGCTTATAATGAAGAAAAATACTATGACGTAGATTTCATTCCGCTGAGAAATGAAAAGGAAATTTATGGCGTGATGGCCATTAGCCGGGATGTAACCGAAAGCGTTTTGGCTTCACTTGCCATTAAAAAAGCAAATTCCGAATTGGTGGAACGTAAAAACTTAGTGGAGGCAGTTTTAGAATCCAGCAAGGATTATATTGGTGTGTATGGTCAAGATTGCACACTTCTTTCTATAAATACGGCATCAGAAATTTTAATGGGCTGGGATAGAGCTGATGTTGTGGGAAAAACACTTTTGGAATTGTTGCCCGATTCAAAAGGGAGCAAAGAAGAATCAGATCTTCGAAGTGCCCTGGACGGAAATAATATTCATAACGAAGCCTATCATTCAGCCTTAACAGGGCGATATATTGAAAACTATATCAAACCTTTAAAAGATAGCAATGGAAATATTTATGCAGCGGTTGCAATGGCAAACGATGTGACCAATATTATGTTGAGGCAAAAGGAAATTGAGTCGAGCAGGGAAATATTGCAAATACAAAATGAAACTTTTGAACTGGCAGAAAGCATAGCCAAATTTGGAAGTTACAGCTGGAATATGGCAAGTGGTAAACTGGTCTATTCCGATAGCTTGTTTCGATTGTTGGATTGTGAACCAGATGAGTTTGTGCCTTCGTTTGAAAAGTTTTTATCTTTTATTCACCCCGACGATTTGCAAGAGGTAACAAACAACGGGGAGGAAACCACAAAAACGGGCATATTGATAGAAACCCCTTATCGGATTATCAGCAAAACAGGGCAAACCAAATACTTCCGCAGCACCGGGAAATACACAGGCGACGGAGATCATACCATACTTATTGGTACCGTGCAGGACATCAGCAAGGATGTGGCTGCATCTCAGGAATTGGAAACAAAAAATCGTGAGCTGGAAAATGCCAATGCAGAACTGGCCTCTTTTGGCTATGTGGCCAGCCACGATTTGCAGGAACCGCTGAGAAAGATTCAAGGATTTTCAAAAAGAATACTAGATAAGGACGGAGACAAATTATCAGACACCGCCAAAGATTATTTCAACCGAATCAATGGAGCGGCTCATCGGATGCAAAATTTGATTGAATCGTTGCTTAGTTTTTCGAGCATGGGCATGAGCGAATTGGTTCATGAAAAAACAGATCTGAATCAAACCCTACAGGAAGTATTGGTTGTTTTGAACGAATTGATCACAGAAAAAAATACAGTGATTGAGTATCAAAATTTACCTACGCTGAATGCAGTGCCTGTGCAGATGCACCAATTGTTTTTAAATCTGATAAGCAATTCAATTAAATATGCAAAGCCCGATGTATCACCCTACATAAAAATAAGGGTTGAAAAAGTAACCAACTTTGAAGTGGCAGGAAGGGAAAAACGAAATGGAAAGTTTTGGAAAATAGAAATCAGCGACAACGGCATTGGTTTTGAACAACAATATGAACACAAAATATTTGAAGTCTTTCAGCGCCTGCATGGCAAAACGGAGTACATAGGCACAGGAATAGGCCTTGCGATATGTAAAAAAATTATTCAGGCGCACAACGGAATAATAACTGCAACGGGCCAACCAGGAATTGGTGCTACATTTACATTCTTCTTACCAGAAGGCAACAAATTATAAAACTTCAAAATCCAACAAACTATGGGCATTCATAAAAAAATATTGTTGGTAGATGACGATGCAGACGATCAGCTTTTTTTTGTTGACGCCGTCAAAGAAATAGAACCTGAAATAGACTGCGATTTGGCCAACAATGGTGTGGAAGCTCTTGAACAATTAGAAAAAAAACCACCACCGCCATCGCTCATCTTTCTGGACCTCAACATGCCACTCATGAATGGATTTGAATGCCTGGCAGAGTTGAAGAAAGCGGAAGAATTCAAAGAAATTCCGGTCATCATTTTCACCACATCCAATCAGGCAAAAGACAAGGAGCGCACCATTTCGATGGGCGCAAAAATGTATCTTACCAAACCGCCAGACTTTAATTCCTTGAAAGAGAAACTTCAGGATATATTAGAAACAAACTTCTCGGCAAACGTTTAGTGGCTCTATCCATGGCTGGTCTCCGGACCAGCCACGGGGTGAACTAACTCTCACATGAAGGTTGATCTCCTTTAACAAACAAATCTTCTAACTTTTTCCATCAATCATGTAAAGCCAATTTCATAGTGGTGCCGTCTCTTTGCGGTATAATTTTTACATTAACTATGAAGACAAACATACACATGAAAACGAGCACTGATTTTTTAAGAATACCAGTTTTTGAAATTGCATTTGCCCTGTTATTCCTTTTCTTACTTCTTTCACTCGCTTTGGTATCATGCTACAAATTAATCCCTTAAGTCGTAAGGGAAAGCAGGTACCATCCAATTGATCTGTCAGGTTTCTATCCATGGCTGGTCTCCTGACAAGCCATAACGTTGCGGCTTTAGTCGATGTCTGGTCGGGAGACCAGCCACGGGGTAAGTATCAAAAAACATGTTTCAAAACCTCCCGTCCCGAGGCAGCGACAAAACCAACTAATAAATTTTCGCTGCGTTGAGAATGAGCAAAAAATCAGATCTTTTGCCTTTCCCTCTCACATTTTACCCTGAAATTAAAAATTTATCAAACCTATGATTACGAAGAATTGGATTTTTTTAAACAGATCATAATCTTCCAAAAATTTCCACAAATTGTGTAAAGTATATCTATCTGAGTCGCTGTCTCTTTGTGCTGTAAATTTTTATTCACCATTCAAAAAAAAAAGATGAAAAACAAAATTCAATTTATGAAATCAAGAGTGCTTGCACTCGCCATTGGCACCGTTGGTCTTTTCTTTGTTATTGTATTGACATTGCCTTCATGCAACAGTTCAAAACCGGAAGACACAAAGGATGTTGCAGAAGAACAAAACGATGCAAAGTTTGAAAGCGCCAAAGAAGATGATGCAAAATTTTTGGTGAGTGCTGCAGAAATAAACATGGATGAAATTCAATTGGGGCAAATGGCGCAAGAAAGGGGAACATCAAGCCATGTGAAGGAACTAGGCAAAATGATGGAAACAGAACACAGCAAAGCATTGGATGATTTAAAAGTACTTGCGGCAAAAAAACTAATCACCATTCCAGCCACCCTGACTGATGAAGGAATGAATGCCAATAAAAAACTAATGGACACCAAGGCGTCAGACTTTGACAAAGAATATGCCGATATGATGGTTAGCGGACACAAGGATGCGATCTCAAAGTTTGAAAAAGCATCCACCGATGCTACCGACACTGATATTCGCAACTGGGCATCGTCCATGATTCCGGTACTTCGCATGCATCTTGAAAAATCCATTACATGCCAAAAGCAATGTGAAAAAATGTAAGTCCTCAACAACTATATCCAATGATTGATCTCATGACAGAATCAAAAAAACCAGAAGACAAAGTTGGAGAAGTAATGCACGAGTACAAGCATGGCACTTTGAAATCGGGCAGTGGACAGACCGTAAAAAGCCGAAAACAGGCCATTGCCATTGGTTTGAGCGAAGCAAGAGAAGCTGAAGCAAATGTGCCTGAAAAAAAGAAAAGCTAAACCGTGGTCTGAAACCCATAAAACACCAAGTCCTCTGTCCCAACCGTGGTCTGTTGCACACAGAAGACCTTATTTCGGTCTAACAGTGGTCTTCACCAAGTTTCGGTTGGGCCACAGACCGAGAGACAAAAACCTTGTTTCGGTTTTTGGGTACAACCGTGGTTTGAGACATACAGAGCACCATGTTTTGATTTCTGCGACGCAGAGTTGGGAACATAAAGATTTACAAGAAATAATTGATTCAACCTTTAATATAAAATCAAATGAAAGAAAACAGAAGTGACCAATGGGATCCAACAGATCCTGGAGATCAACAACATAATGAAACCAGCCAACAAAATGAAGGCTACCCAAACGAAGGAGGCGATTCAGATTCGGAAACCAACTATGACGATAAGCCTGAAAAGGAAATTTCTATAGAAGAACCTGAGGAAATGCCCCAGGAAGAAAGAGAGAAGCAACCAAAAGATCCGTATTCTGAAAACAACAGACAAGCCAATGAAGGCTACCCAAAAGAAGGCGGAAATTCAGATTCACCAGTAACAAATATTGAAGAAAATGATGCGAATTCCATCGGGAACGAAGAAGAAATTGAAAGAGAAGGCGAGCGCAAAGAATTTGAAGATGTTAGTCTTCAGCAAGAAGACATAAATTCAGGCACAAACCACAATCTGTGATCAGAAGCAAGGGCAATTAAGATGAGTAAAGCCAAAGTGCACGCTCATCTTGATTCCTGTTTAAACAAAAATATTGTAGTGCATGACATTCTCATTCATTTGCTCTGCACGCAATGTCATTCCTTTCAGGATATTGCAGATATCCTTAACACAAACGAAGCCGATTTAAGAAAGCAACTTCGAATTGAAATTCTGAATATTAGAAACAGAAAAAAAGAAAAAGAAAAAGACTTAAACAGGGCTTTAGCAAATCGA
>Ga0105046_10014309_pt1 | contig 12238 bp, 8 predicted proteins | sample MAT03_FD_78385 | JGI IMG/M metagenome (GOLD analysis project Ga0105046, IMG submission 78385) | Freshwater microbial communities from Lake Fryxell liftoff mats and glacier meltwater in Antarctica - MAT-03 (megahit assembly) | ecosystem: Environmental > Aquatic > Freshwater > Ice > Liftoff...
ATGTGTGCTTTAAAATAACGGAACAATTCGTAATACCCTCCCTGATAGGACGCATCCTGCTCCATCAGATCGGTGAGGATCCTGATTTCAGGGGTTTTGAGCTTTTGCCCTTTCACATTTACGAATTCAAACCTTCCTTTCGTATTTTTTCTGAGTTTTCCTTGCACCAGTTTCCCGCTGCCAAAATAGCGCCAGACCAGATCGGTTTTACCTTTCGAAGGTTCCAGTTCGAGAATGGTTTTGTTTTTCTGAAAATAGGTTTGCTTGCCAACCGGTGAGTCGTTTTCGTAATAACAAACCAGAATCAGTGAAAGGTTGTTATCCCAATATTTCCAAAGTCCTTGCTTCTTACCTGCCGTATCAATTCGGTTTATGGTGTCAACGCCAACCACTTCAAAGCTTTGCGAAACAGCTGTTCTGCTTCCACAAACAAGGAGCAAAATCACAATGAAAAGCCTGAATTTTAAAAATTGAAGCATGAAGACGAATCTCTTTTTTTTCAAAAATACAAAAACCTGAGATGCTAAAAACTATGATTCCGATGAAAATAGTATATCCATCGGAATCAACTGCTATTTTGCTCACTTAAATTGAATCGCAAAACCAGTCTATGTACAATTCTTACATGGCCGGTATTGGTCATTATGTGCCAAACCGGGTAATTACAAACGAGTATCTTTCCACTTTAATGGATACAAATGATGCCTGGATTACCGAAAGAACCGGCATAAAAGAACGTCGCTGGTTTGAACAAGGCATTGACACCGTGTCCAACATGGCCGCAAAAGCCTGTAAAATGGCTCTGGAAAACGCAGGCGTCGATAAAAATGAAGTTGATTTTATTGTATTTGCTACCATAACCCCGGATTATTATTTCCCTGGTTCAGGTGTCTTACTGCAACGCGATCTGGGTCTGGGAGCCATTCCTGCCTTGGACATCCGCAACCAATGCACTGGTTTTGTGTACGCCGTTTCGGTAGCTGATCAGTTCATCAAAAGCGGGATGTACCAGAACGTTTTGGTGGTAGGTGCTGAAATTCAATCCTCTGCACTGGATATCAGCAATGAAGGAAGGGGAATGGCCGTTATATTTGGAGATGGAGCCGGTGCTGTTCTTATGCGAAGGACTTCCAATCAAGCCAAAGGAATAATAGATAGTAAACTTTATTCCGATGGAAGGTTCGCCGAAGAGCTCATCCTCAAAGATCCGGGTAGCAGTCGCCCTTTCCGGCAGATGGCCGATCTTGTGCTGAATCCGGAAGAAACCCGTCCTTTTATGAATGGGAATCAGGTTTTCAAACATGCCGTGCAGCGTTTTCCGGAAGTAACGCTTGAGGTCCTGGCAAAAAACGGGTTTCAAAAAGAAGATCTCGATTTGTTGGTTCCGCACCAGGCCAATCTCAGGATCACCAATTATGTGAAAGATCAGCTCGGACTTTCAGACGAAAAGGTGGTTTCCAACATTCAAAAATATGGCAATACCACAGCGGCGTCTATTCCGATTGCTTTAAGTGAAGCGTTTAAGGAAGGCAGAGTAAAAGAAGGAATGTTGATTTGCCTCACCGCTTTTGGTTCAGGATTTACCTGGGGCTCAAATTTGATGCGGTGGTAGGCGTTTGATCAAATAGTTCTAAATCATTGCCCTACAGATTTCAAGAAACATCAGATAAAAATTGTAACCACCATTTTGACCTTACCCCAGCTATCGCCCACTGCTAAAGAAGGTTCTGAAGACATGGCGCCATGTAAACACCTCCCGAAGCAAGTTTGGGACAAGTCTCCAGTGGAAAGGGGGTTAAGATTATCAGTGATTTACGGTTTTTAGAATATTTGCTTACTTTTTCTGCAAGCACTGGTTCATTTGGGCGGCATTTCGGGCTATTTGCTACTACTCCTCAGTCGGCAGGCACACGCCAGGGCGAATGCCTTGCCTCCTTCCGGGGTATCCGCGTCTATCCCGGCCGCATACTACCCATCAAAACCAAAACAACCTATTCCTGAACGGGAGTTGTATTAAACCGATGAAATGAAAGCATAAAATTTACACCGGCATCTACCGTGGTAAGCGTGTGATCCTGGAAATATTTCTGACTCGAAACCCCTCCAAAAAAGGAAGCTTTGGCATAGCCTTTCTTCCAGAAATCATAATGCACCCGTAGGTTTATGTCTTGCCTGGGACGCATTTCACTACTGGTAAATCGTTGTGTAAGAGTTCCAAATAATTCAATTCGGATTTTATCCGTTGGCAAAACTTCCACTCCGGCTCCGTATAAAAAATAAGAGTCCCCCGTATTTTGAAGGCTCATGTTTCCCATCCCAGCTCTAAGTTTGAAATTTCGGTGGTTGGCCAGATTAAACCAGGCCATAAAATCCAGCGTTTTAAACTCGGTAGTTCGGTCGTTAAGAATGGTTTGTCGTAAATCGAGTGAAAGCCATCCCAGATGCAGACGGCCTTGAGCCTGAAGTTTTGTAAAATCGGTAAAGCCATATCCACCCTGAATATTGGCTTCTGCAGAGAAAAGGTTGTTTTCTGTTCTGTTTCGTTTTGCCAACCGTATTTCTTCTTTCCCTAACAGTGCAAATCCCTGAGCCATATACACAAAGGTTTGAAAGAAAAATAAGACACCATTCAGACTTGAGCCAACGTCTCCACCACCTGAACCTGAATATCCGGAAGAAGATCCGCTGTTTCCTGTCGATCGGCCGGAGTTTCCTTTTGCGGCCTGATCAAGGCCTTTTACTGATTGAGAAAAGATGGGTTGAGCCAGATAAATCAGTAGGATTGGAAAGAAAAGGAAGGTGCGTTTCATTGGCATATTGATTTTACACCGTGCAAAATAATAAAAATGCTTTACGTCCTGTTTGAATTGGATAAAATCATTTCTTTTTCATGATTAGCGGCATGATTCCATCCATCTATTCCCCGATTCTTACCAAAATGAAGACAACCATTTTCTGTTTTTTTCTTATAGCCATTGTATCCGCCAGAGAATTATTTGCCCAATCCAATTCAAAACGAAAAATCCCTTATGATTCGGTTCCGGCCAAAAAGCTGGGTGCCTATTCCTATGGAATGAAACGTTATGTGATGGCTTTTCTGAAATCGGGCAAAGTGAAATTGCAGGATTCAACCAAAAGAGTTGAGCTTCAAATGGCACATCTCCAAAATATTATCCGATTATCAAATGGAGGAAAATTGCTTTTAGCAGGACCATTTCTTGATAAAGAAAGTCCCAGAGGCATTTATATTTTCAATGTTACTTCTGTTGAAGAGGCAAGGAAACTTACAGAAACCGATCCCGCCATTCAAGCCGGAACTTTAGAAATGGAATTGCTTCCATGGTATGGATCTGCGGCAATAATGGAACTCTTAAAAATTCACCACAAGGTAGAGAAGGTATCGGTTGGTGATTAATTAAGTGACCAAAAAACTTTGATGTCATAAAAGCCCTGGAACTAATCATTTCAAAGGCTTTTAACTGATTCTATAGAGTTCAAAATAATTTACACTTCCAAAGTTATAAATCTATTGATAGTGAACCCATCCAAAAACTGTAAATCGTTAACCATCAAATTTTAACTGGCGAATTCAACTCTAAACTGTCAACTACAACTCCTTTTTCTTAATGCTCCAGAACGTAGTAAAGCCCAATAAACCTAACACCAGAATGGAGCTGAATAAGGAAATTTTGTTTCCGATAAAAAAGGAATGCGGTTCAAATTTGAATACTATTTCATGTTTTCCGGATGGTACTTCCATCGCCCGAAGTACGTAGTTTGCCCGTATTATAGGAGCATCTTTGCCGTCAATGGTCGCTTTCCAACCTTCAGCATAGTAGATTTCCGAGAAAACGAGAAGGCCATCCGAGGCATTTTCAACATTGTATTTAAGGAGATTACCCCTGGCCTCAAATAACTTCGCCTGTCCACCAGCAGCAAAAGATGTCTTGCTCACTTTAAATTTGGTTTCATCTACCAAAGCTGTGGTCGCCGGATCAAAAGTACGTGTGGCTTCCATTTCCTGATCGGGTGATTTTACCAATTGAACCTGCTTCACAAACCATGCATTTCCCAAAGCATACGGGTTGTTTATAACGCCGTTCGCCTCTTCATTTGCTTTGATGTATTTGGTGTTGAGCATATTCAGAATGCGTTCCTGCTTAAGAAACTCCAGAGTAAAAGAAACTTCTCCATTTTGAGCCGTCCGCAATTGATTTCCAACATCCTGAATTTCTGTAGTCAAATCATTCTCAATCAAATCCTGGTATCTCCGGATCTTAACCGGGCTGTATCCACCGATGGATTTGTGGTAGTATGAAGTTTTTGATTCGTTGAATGGATTGTTGAGATTAAGAACCCGGTTATTAAGTCCCGGATTTTGCAGAATTGCCTGATCGGCTGCCGTTGGTTGGAATTGTTCGTTCCAGAAAGATTTTTGGAAATTGTCTTTGTTAAGGTAGCGCTTATCCACCTGCCAAAGATCGACAAGTCCTAAAAATGCAATACAAAGAGTTGCGTACAAAGGTTTCATCCAACCCCTCACGATAAGGAACACCAGGCCACCCGCCAGAAGAATGAGGAAAAGAGACCTCAAAGCATCTGAGCTAAGCATATCGGCCCGGTCCTGATAAAGGGCTGACATAATGCGTGTGGTTACATCTGCCGGATATCCTGCTCCCGTAATTTGCTTATCATTTGGCGTGGTAAAATCGCCTGCCATATCGGGCATAAGCCAGAAAATGAGACAGAAACCGCCAACAATTCCCAGAGCATAATAAAGTTTCTTATCCAGTTTCTCAATGGAAGCTGAATCAAACAACCGGGCCAATGCTAATGCTGCCAGGGTTGCCATTGAAAACTGAGCGATGAAAATGGCCATCGTCACCGCCCGGAATTTGTTGTAGGCAGGCAGAGTATCAAAAAGGAAGTAATTAAAGTCTTCAAAATTTCGTCCCCAGGTGAGAACGATTGAAAAAACAGTCGCCGCAAGGAGCCACCATTTATATCGTCCATCCACAATAAAAAGGCCAAGTATGAAAAGGAAACAGACAATGGCCCCTGCATAAACCGGGCCTGACGTGAAGGGCTGGTCTCCCCAATAGTAAGGAAACTGTTCAACCCCTTGGTTTACGGATGCAAAAAAGTTGGCTATTTCCCCTTTTTTGGGTACATTTTCCGAACTGCTTCCTCCGTAAAAATGAGGGATTAACAAAGTGAAGGTTTCCATTTTCGCATTGCTCCAACTGAAAACATAATCCTTATCAAGCCCTCCGTCTTTTGGCTTATTGGCGTCTTTAATGGTCAGTTCCGGCTTGCCCCGCATAGAGTAAGGAGAATATTCCATAAGAGTCATAAGCCGACCGGCATTAGAGGCCACTCCCAACCCGGCACCGGCAGCCAACACCACTGTAGCAATGGAAAATTCCTTGACTTTTTTTGAAAGAATGGAATAAATAAATTCTGAAATCCCGTAAAAAGCCACCAGAAATCCAAGGTAGTAAGTGATTTGGTAATGACCGGAACGGATCTGCATGGCAGTACCAACCGCAGCCAAGGTAACAGCCCAAAGATATTTTCCACGGAATGCGTAGACCATTCCTGCTAATAATAATGGGGCTAAAGTCATCGCTCTGACCTTTGAATTATGACCTGCTTCAATCGAAACAATATTAAAACTGAACAACGTAAAGGCAAAGGCTCCGAATGCAGCTGCGACCGGAGACATTCGCAGCGACAGACAAAAAATGTAAAAGCAGATGAGCGAAACAAACATGATGGAAATGGGGTAAGGAAGTACCCATCGACTCACATTCTCCACATATTCAAGTAGTTCTCCGTTGTAGACCACCGAAATTGTATAGGCAGGCATCCCACCAAACATGGAATTGGTCCAGAGGGGTTCTTCTTTGAATTGCTTACGGTGTTCACTAATTTCCTGTGCGTTGCCTGTCCAGGTTACCGCATCCCCTTGTTTGAGTGATTTGCCTCCGAATACTGCTGGTTGGAAATAAAGTGCTGTGGCCAGCCAAAAACTAAAAATTACTAGAATGTGTGGCAGGAAGTCTCTTTTAAAATCAAAATTCATGAATATCTGGTTTTCAGGGTTCAAATAAAGGGACTTTGTCTGGTTTTCGAAACAAGTGCTATTTGAATTCTGATTTGTTCTTAATTATTGTTGAATCGTCCACTTTCGAATACCCATTGGAAACCTTATAAAGTATTGAACTTTTTCTCATTAAGTTTATTTAAACGAATAGGAACCCCGACCCTCCATTTAGCCGTTGGCGGTGTTTTTGACTCCTCATCTTGATATAAATGTTCATCATCCTCAAAAATAGAAGACTGTTAACATTGGGTACTTTCCATTAATAATTTACATTTTAAAGATGCTACTTTTTTATAATCTTTGTTTTTCATCAAACATTCCAACCAATATCGTATGAACTCAGATTTCTCTCCCCTTAAAACTCCAAACCAATCGGCTCTGCTACCGATTTACAAAACAAGTCTGCTTTTATTGCTTATCGTCCTCTCAGCCGGATTCAGTTCGTTTCGGCTGTTCCAGGCCGACGAAAAAGATTTTGGAAACATGTTAGTGATGGACGATGTCACCCTTCGTGAAATATTTACTCTTGAAAAAGGAAATAAGTATACCGTACTTTTTACAAATGATGTAAAAAAGGACCTTGCAATGGAAGCTGTAGTGGTAAGTCATTTGAATCAAAGTCCGAACTCCGGAGTGATGCGATTGGATTTACAGTACGGTTCATTAAAATTCAAATTACTCCTGAACAGGAAAATGCTTATAGGAGGGCTACAGTATCAGGTCAACCTGATCCAGGAAGGGGGAAAAATTACTTACAGATTCCTTCGGAAAGACGAAAAGTTTGTGACATTGGAAAGAACCTTGCTTTCAAAAATTGTAACTGAATAATACCAACAGATATGAAAAAATTTGTACTCTACTCATGTCTTACCATTCTATTTGTTACTGGCTTTGACTCTTTTGCACAGCCTGCATTAAACAGCCTTCCAGGATCTTCTTCTGTTTTATACCTTGATTTTGACGGCCATTCTGACAATTCAGGATGGTGGTCGTCCACCACATTTCCGAACCCGATTGTTACAGCGGCGTCCAGTTTCACCACTGCTCAGATTACCGAAGTTTTTAATCGGGTTTCAGAAGATTACAGACCCTTTAACCTGAATGTAACCACACAACAATCGGTGTATGATGCAGCGATTGTGGGTAACCGTCAGCGGGTTGTGATCACGGCCACCTCTCAATTTTATACAGATGAAAACGGCGCTGCCGGTGGAGTGGCCTATCTAAATACGTTTGGAAGTGGAGAAATTGCTTGCTATGTTTTTACGAATTTCTTAGGAAGCTCTGCAAAAAATGCAGGCGAAGCATCATCTCATGAGGCAGGACATACACTGGGATTAAATCACCATTCAAAGTTCAATGCCGATTGCAGCAAGAATACCGAATACAATCCCGGTAAAGGATCCGGTCAAACTAAATGGGCACCCATTATGGGTTCAAGTTACAGCAGCGTTATTAGTCAATGGTACAAAGGGGCAACCAACGGCAGCACCTGTACATCCTCAACGCAGGATGATCTGGCAGTAATTATAACCAACAACGGATTTAACTACAGAACTGATGATTTCGGAAATACACTGGCGGCTGCAACCACCCTTTCATTTGCAGGAACCAACATCACACAGAAAGGAATTATTTCAACGACATCCGATATTGATGCTTTTAAGGTCACGGTTACTGCCGGCTTATTTACTTTTTTCTCCTCTCCTGGCGCCATTTCCACTAGCACGTATTCCGGGGCTAACCTGGATATAAAAATGTGGCTTACCAATTCTGCGGGTGTTGTTTTGAATACGTCAGACGATACCACCAGACTTGATGCCACACTGACTTCCATCAATCTTGCAGCCGGCACATACTATGTTTTTGTGGAGGGAGTTGGCGTATCAAGTTATAAGGACATCGGGGGTACCGGTTCATTTGACTATGGAAGTCTTGGTGAATATACACTCACAGTTAACAAATTATGCACTCCTGTGATTACATCTACGATTCCAGGAAACCGATGCAGCCCGGGAATGGTTGTTTTGGCAGCAACTACATCCGCCGGAACCATTAACTGGTTTGCGACAAATACATCTACACAGGTATTGGGAACCGGCCCCACATTCATCACTCCCTCACTGTTTGCAACCACTACCTATTTTGTGGGTGCCACGGCGAGCGGTTGTGGCACAGCCAGTGCAAGGGTCGCAGTGGTTGCTATTGTCGGAACTCAACAGATTGCCAATGCCGGAGTAGATAAAACATTTGCACAAAGTGCAGGCAATCAAACGCTTTCAGGAACACCTACAGGTGGGATCTGGTCGGGAATGGGAGTTAGCTCTACTGGCGTTTTTAATCCCAACCGGGCGCCCGGCATGTATTCGCTGACTTATTGTGTCACCAACAATACCTGTAGCGATTGCGATACCTCCCTCATTACAGTCACAGCCCCTCCGACACAAGTGGCCAATCCGGTTATTTCGCCAGGAACCGCCACCTACAGTGCCCCGCAAATGGTGAGCATAGCTTGTTCTACTCCCGGAAATACAATTTACTACACCATCACCGGAAATACACCGGTTTTAGGAACCGGATTTACCAAAGTGTACGCCGGGCCCTTTTTGGTGAGCCAGACGACCAGTGTAAAAGCTATGGGTGTTGCCAGCGGACTTACGAATTCTTCCGTAACTTCTGCCGCACTCACCATCAATAATTTATCTTTGGTGTCCACTCCGGTAATCACCCCTCCTACAGGCAGTTATTCACAACAACAGACGGTTGCCATAACCTGTGCAACCGCAGGAGCCAGTATTTTCTATTCGACCAATGGAAATATCCCATTTACTTCTGTAAACTCGTTTACAAAACTTTATGCGGGATCTTTTGTAATAACTGCAAACACAACCGTGAGAGCATTGGCGGTAAAATCGGGTTTAACAACTTCGGGAGTGGCAGTATCCTACATCACCATTACCAACCAGCAAGCAACAGTAGCAACACCTGTAATTACTCCCGGAACCGGAAGTTACTCAGGGCCACAAACCGTTGCGATCAGTTGTGCAACGGTGGGTGCCAGCATTTACTTTACAACTTCAGGAAATACTCCGGTTGTTGGCACCGGATTTACAAAGTTGTATTCCGTTCCATTTCTGGTTTCTGCTACTACTACAGTAAGAGCGATAGGTATAAAGGCCGGATCGCTCAATTCAGGAGTTGCTGTATCTAACATTACCCTCCTGTCCGGACGACCTTTGCCTGCTGCCGTTTCTTCAGATGAAACTTTGTTTTCTGATTTGGAAGAATCCACAATCAAAGCGTATCCCAATCCAAGCTCGGGAAGGGTATTTCTGGAAGGATTGGGTGAGGCTGTAAAACACATCCGGCTTTTGGATGCCAAGGGACAAATTCAAAAAACGATAACTCTCTCAAAAGAAGACATGGAAGTATCGTTGGATCTGAGCCTACAGATTCCGGGATTGTACCTCATTCAGCTGGTGACGGATTCGGGAGTAAAACACATTCGGGTGATCCGGAATTGATGATTTAACCGGATTTTAAATACGAATAAATACGAAAGGCCGCCCTAAAAGAGCGGCCTTTCTTTTTGGAATACGTTGGAAATTATTCCACAGAAATGTTCTGCTTCTGTGCTTCCGGAATTTTAGGAAGCCGGATTTTTAGAACCCCATTTTCGTGTTGAGCAGTAATTTCTTTCACCTCCACTTTACCATTGAGAGAAAGCTGCCGTTCGAAATTCCGCACCGGAAACTCCTGAATGTGAAACTGCGGTTCATCTTCCGGCTTCAATTCTTTCTTTCCTTTAATGATCAGCGTATCGTTTACCACATTGATTTCGATGTTTTCCTTATCAAAACCCGTGGCAAAAATCTGAACCTCAAAGGCACCTTCCTTTTCGAGGACGTTAAGAGGAACGTTGTATTTCGGTCTTCGGTATCCCGTCTGAAATCCGGGATTGAAATGACCTTTCATGAATCTTTCATTTGCAGGAGAGCCTTCCTGGCCCTGGCCTGCGTGATAGCAATGTGCGTGCATTTTATTTATTTTCTGTTGGTTGTTGTTGAGTGGATGAATTAATTTCCTGCGGTTTGTCACAATTTCCACTCATTTCAGAGTGACAGGCAGGGTGAAGTCCATGACGAAAGCCACGGTGCATAGGGTGCCGGAATCCAAAAACGGATACCAGTGTTCCGAAAGTAAGCAGTGCGGTGGCTGCTCCGATCAGTAAGGAGTTTCTTCGTTGCATCGTTTTAAGAATTGGAGGTTGGAACGGTTTGTGTTTTATACCCGCAGGAATAACTCATGCTGCGGGATTTGAAATCTTCATATTCTTCGGAGGTCATGTTCCGGATTTTATCCATCCAGGCCATTCGACCCGTTTTCCACTCTGCTCCGAAACGACGCCGGGCAAAAAGGCGAAAGAGGGCTCCTGCGATGAGAAAGAAGAAAAACACCTTCATAACAAAGAAGGGCATAAACCAGGCAAGCGTTCCAAAAAGGAGGCCACCAAGGATGGGTTTGAGAATTTGCGTTTTCATTTTCTGTAGTTGTATAGGTTACAGAACAGAGGTCGCAGAAGGCTTTGCTTTTACTTTACCGGAGATAAAAAAAAGTAAAAATATTTTTTTGGAGGATGGGAGATGGGGCGAAATTGGCTGTATTTGAGGGAGTTAATGGATTGGAAGGATCCGGAGAATACTATATCTTTGTAATCTAAAAGAAAACAAAATTGAACGTGAATATAGCACAGGCTTTTTTTGAAGTTTTCAAAGCACTACCAAAAAAAACACAAAAAGAAATGAAGCAACTCATTGAAGAGCAGGAAATAATTGGAATTACTACTTCTCCCCTAAAAGTAAGGCCCGGAAGAAATCAAAAATCTAAAGAAAGGAAAAGCAAAGTTGGTAACGGTTGAAGAATTGATGAAAATGTTAGAATCATCAGCAGGGGCTTGAAGGGCTTTACATGGATAATAAAGTCCGAAGAGGGGCAAAGCCTATCTTCCGTGGACAGAGAGGTATGCAATTTATGAAGCTAAAATGTTACACATAGGGAGAAATTGGTTAGACATTCGTATCATAAAAGAATCTAAATTGCCTCTGAAAAATTCATCAACCTTTGGCAAAATTAGAAAGAGCGAGCAAGGAAGAGCGAATCCTTAGAATTACGAGTTTTCTACCACAATTGACTGTGGGCCAGCTCATTTGGATGGAAAGAATTGCAGGGCAATTTACCAGAAAATGCACCTTTATTCGAGATTTAAGGAGTTCTGTGATAAGTTCGGATGCAATCATGGATGATTTTGGAGATGCATCACGCATTCACCATTGTTTTACAGATGAGCCATTTACAAAAGACAAATTCGAATATGTTCTCGTAAACGTTTCGAACTATTATGGTTTCACATCAGAAAAGTCAAAGTATAACACACCAGGTGCAGATGTATTAATTGAGGGTGAAAGATTTTCACTAAAAACTCAGGCTGATAGAAACTTAAGATTGAATACCATTAATATCCATAAGTATATGGAGTTGGGACGAGGAGATTGGTCTGATGTAGAAATTCAGCTTGAAGGTCTAACCAACCAGTTTCTGCACCACCTAGACAATTATGATAGAATAATAATTTTAAGAAATATTGGCAAGCCAAGTCCTTCAAATCCACATTGGAAATATGAATTGGTTGAAATTCCAAAAGAGCTTCTACAAGAGGTGAAAATTGGAAAATATGAGATGATCACGGATAGTATTCAAAATCCAAAACCTGGATATTGCAGAGTTTTCGATGGACCGGATGGAACACTAAAGTTTGAACTATATTTTGATGGTGGCACTGAAAGAAAATTAAAAATTAATAAAATCGATAAAAGCCTATGTTACATTCATGCCACATGGGAATTTATTGTCAATGAGCTTGATGAGGAATAATAAATTCTAAAAAAGAGGGACATATGCCTCCTTAATTCGTCTCTTCGCTATTTTAACATATTCTGGATTAAGTTCAAAACCAACAAATCGACGATTGAATTTCATCCAGACTTCTCCTACAGTTCCAGATCCAAAAAAAGGATCCAATACCCAAGAGTCTATCTTACTACCAGCAAGAATGCATGGGGCTATTAAGGCTGG
>Ga0105046_10014311_pt1 | contig 12238 bp, 9 predicted proteins | sample MAT03_FD_78385 | JGI IMG/M metagenome (GOLD analysis project Ga0105046, IMG submission 78385) | Freshwater microbial communities from Lake Fryxell liftoff mats and glacier meltwater in Antarctica - MAT-03 (megahit assembly) | ecosystem: Environmental > Aquatic > Freshwater > Ice > Liftoff...
ATGCCATTTCACGCACGATCGACTGCGTGAACACGTTCAAGTGCTTCCACAAGAACGTGCCGAACTTCACTCCGCGACGGGCGTCGAACTTCTTCGCAGCGAGCAGCGACGCGAGACGCACCTCCGACATCAAGTCATCCATGTCAGAGCGACTCTGGTGACCGTTCTTATGACACAGCGAGCGATACGCCCGCTTCGCGGCCAACTTCTCCATACCGCGAAACTCGTCTTGTGCAATGCGATCCATCAGGTCTTGCATTTTTCACCAATGATGCAGGTTTTCTAAAATCGACGCCAATTCCCACTCCCTACAGAACGCGATGAACTCGCGCATACTTCTTCTTGTGTCCGGCCCGTGCATCTGCTCGATAGCAGAGACTGCCTGCTCGGCGGTGTAGAAGCTCTCACTCCAAGATCTCGGAAGAGCCATCAGCTTCAGATTGCGAGAGATGATCTCGACATGAGACCGTGCTACCTCAACCCACTGCCAAACCTCGTCCGTGACATCGTCCGGCTGGTCGCAATCGGAAAAGATGAGGTGCTGATACGGAGCTACCAACGCAGCCCGCTTTTCTCCTATCCTCGGTACGCCTGCAATCGAATCTGAAGAGTCACCTGAGAGTGCCTTGCATATCGGAATGAGCTGGATCGTTGGGAGCTTCCAGTGCTCCAAGATTTGATCGACGCGAAGAATGTCCTTCTCGCTATGCAGAATCGAAACCTGCGACGAGACGAGCTGGTGCATGTCTTGGTCGCCCGAGTAGATCGTGACTTCATCCCCAGATCCGCAGTACATAGTGGTGAAGATCGAGATCAGATCGTCTGCCTCTACTCCCGGCACGCAGACTTGGCGGATGCCTACATGCTTCAGTCCTCGCCGAACGTGCGAGATCTGCTCGTAGTAAGACTTCTTTTCATCCAGCTCTTCAGGCGTTGGATTCTCCTTAGTACGTCCGGATTTGTACCCCGGATACATTTCCATGCGACCCGCCGCGCGCCCGCCGTCCCACAAACAAATCACGCGGTTGTTGTCGATCTGCAAATGTTTCTTGGCCCAAGATGTTCCTCGAAGTACACCGTACACAACGCCAGTGCGCAACCCATCCGATCGCGACAAGGTCCTCCCGGAACCTGCGTGTCTGCATCGAGACGCGAGATGGTTAGCATCAATTAGGAGGTATCGCATGTTCTTCACGCGCGGAGGGAGAATTCGAGATTGAACAAGTCAAGTGGATCCCGTACATGGATCGCTTTGGAGACGAGTTCCCAGCACTTTTCGTAGCCGAGGTCGTTAGGATCCGAATCCTCGCGAAGCGGGACGACATAGTTGTCGAACCGACCGGTCTTGCGGAAGATCGTGTTGTACTGCTTACGCCAGGCGTCGAAGTCGAGGAACCATACAAGCCGCTGCACACCCTCGTCGCGTAGCTTCAGCAAGCTGTTGAGTTGTCCATCGCGGAGCACCGATCCAAGAATCCCGCAGGCGTTGACCTTCAACGTCTCGGCGTCGAGCACCGATTCTGTAATGACGGCGAAGTCTTGCGTGTGGTCCCACCCGATCGTTGAGTAGATACCGTTGGCGTTGAACAGCGTCGTGAGGCTCTTGGGAGTCGCCTGGGTGTACGCCTTCGCCTCGAACCCGCGGAGTTCTCCGAACCAACGGATTGGCATAATGACGCGATGCGAGTGAGGTCCTCCGATGCAAACGGAGCAGTGGTCAATCAGGTGGGCGCCGCGTCGCTGCATCATCTCCCGTGCTGGATGAAGCGGGCTCAGTGAGGACAGCGGGATTGCGTCGCGCGGCAGTCCTGCGGTGACGTGCTTGTGCTGGTAGCCTGTATCCGGCATGCCCGCCAGTTCAAAGATGCGATCAACGGCTGTCCGCTTGTCGCACTTTTCGATGAGCTGGATCAGACCTATGAGACCGGTTGTCCCAGACCAGACCTTTCCGCCAGCGCCGCCCTCATTGCACTTGAAGCACTGTCCAGTCTTCTTTGTGCGGTGGATTCCGAGTCGCTTCGAGGATCCACACACCGGACAGTCGATGTGTACGTTCATCGAACCGTTGTCGTGCAGTTTTGTACGAGATTCGAGCCAGCGGATGATGGGGAACTTTTCAATCCCTTCCTTTAGACTTCTAGACATTTTCCCGCCTCCTACTTCCATCGTAGAATTGCATCTTCGAGAAGTTGGTAGGGATAGTCACCGACTGACCAATGCCAGCAGAGTTCCGAGTCTTCGTTATCTTGATGACCGTCTCATGCTGATTTCCGTCAGTCCGAGAAATCGAGTACACGTCGTCGGCGGTGCGGATCAGCTCGATCGATCCTGCGATGTGGTGCTGCTCGGCATGAGCCACCTTTGCAGCATCCCGGCCAGATTGCGCGGCAGTCCAAAGAATGATCTGCTCATCCTTGATCCACTCCTTGGCGGCGTGGATAACATCAATCGACGCGGCGTTGTGGTCGCCGCGGAACTGTAGCTTGTCGTCCGGTCCGCAGCATGCGAGATAGTCCAAGATTACTACTGTCGGACGGGAAGAGGTCGTAGACTCGTATCTCCGACAATAGTCCCGAAGCATTGCAATGCTTGTCTTGCGTGCGGCGAACTCTTTGACGTGGATCCGGCCGCGGAACTTCAGCATCCTGGATATAGCCGTCACGATCTTTGCATCGTCGGTCAGCTCTTCCCGACCAAGCCCTGCAAAGCACATGTCCAGCCGATCGATGTACTGCGCCTCGGTCATGTCCCCAACCGTGAACAGCATTACGGTCTCGCCCTGGAACGCTGCCGCGCGGGCCAGGTGCGTAAGGAAGGCCGTCTTTCCGTCCGAGGACATTCGCGACTGGATGACCCCCATCTCGCCTGGCAGAAGGCCGGGGGTGATCTTGTCCAGCTCTGGGATGTGGGACCACAAACGCTTGCCGTCCTCAGCCGCCCGCCGCGAGGTGCGGGCAGAGACATTCTCAGGAACGTACTCGGTGCCCATCTTCACCGACGACTTTGACTTGTAGGTCAGAATGTCGTTGAGCACCTTGTCAGCTTCCGAGAAGTCTCCGGATTCCAGGATCGCATGGAGCTTAGGGAGTTCGACGCGGTACTTCTGCAACCGCAGGAAGTCCCGGAACTTCTCGATCAGGAACCCCCTATTCTGAAGCTGATACGTCATCAGCTCATCGGCCAGGTGGGAGCAGGCTTTGTACTGATCCTCGGTCAGCACCTGCGAAGACCTGTCCGTTGACAGGACATGACCTATGAGCGTGTCTGGAGAAGCGTGCTCGCGATTGAAGAAGTCCAGAATGATTCGCACAAGCCGGCTCATTGTCTCGTCTGGAAACAATGACGCGGAAATATCCTCCCCGACATGTTCTAGGAACTGCGTGTCCCGCAACATGTGCGCAAGGAAGTTCGACTGAAAGTGTCTGTCGAATATGTCTGCGAAGGATGACATCTATTCAAGCCCGAGGATCTTGAGAGAAGACAGGAAGCGAAGTGATGGATGCAGGCGCTTTCGATAGATCTCCGACATCTGCGATTGATTTCGTTCCGGCTTTGCCTCCTTTGACATGTTGCAGCCGCCGTTGAACTGTTCGAGTTTCCACTCGTGCATGAGGTGTCTCGGGGACGGCGTCATGTTCTTACTCAGGAGTTCGTCTAGCACGTACCTGAGATAGCCTTTCCAACCCGACCAGTTGTGTCCGACTATGTGTCCCTTCTGCATCACCCACTCAGCAGCCTCGACGTAAGCTCCGAACCTCTTCTCGGTCCGCGTTCTCTCAGGACTCAGCTTCTGGCCACTCTCCGTGAACACTGGCCGCGGATAGCCGGCCCTCTCTTTGAAATACGCCTCCCACTCACCAAGAAGGATCCACCCACGTCGCTCGGAGTCCGTCCACCCATCGAAAATCATTCGATCTTGTAATCCTTCCAATACTTGATGAAGTCGGAGTAACCCTCAGACTCCAAGGTTTCGATCCGCGCGAGCGACGCCTTTCGCAACGCCTTGTGACCAACGTCAACAAAGTCCACATAGTCGGCGTAAGGCTTACCCTCGGCGGGACGCAGCACTCGACCCAGGAACTGGAGGGTGGCTCTGCCGGTCTCGTCGTCCTTGGCATTGCCGCCGCCGCGAGTTCCTGTGGCATTGATGATGGCGCGTAGGGCCGGAACGTCGAAGCCTTCGCCAACCGTTTCGGACATGGCCACGATCGCGTGCAGCCGGCCGGCAAGGAGGTCCTCGAACTGCGTGTCGCGGTCTGCCTGCGAAACCTTCCCGTGTACCCAACCGGTTCGGACGTCCTTGTCTTCGCACGCCTTGACGATCGCTTGCCCATGCCCAAGGCGACTGACGAGGATTAGCGTCGGCTTGCCCTCTGTTCGGAAGATCGCGGCAGCCTCGGAGATCTTGTTGTGTCGGTACTCGTTTTTGAGGATCCCCTGCGAGTAGATCGCTGGCCATTCAGCCTTCTTGTCGATGACGGGTTCGTCGATCTGGCAGAACCAGATTCGAGGCTGTACCAGCGCGCCCCGGCGAATCAGATCGATTGCCTTGATGTCGCAAAGCTGAGATCCCGTCATCGCCTGGAGATACATGCCGCCGGCGTCCGGCTTCGGAGGCGTGGCGGAAAGGCCGAACCGCCAGATCGCAGGGAATTGCCAGAAAGCCGAGTACCACTGATCCGATTCAAGGTGATGCACCTCGTCTCCGATCAAGCCAACGCATGTACGGCACCAGTCGCGAACATTCTCGCGGCCAGGCTTGTTGAAAACAGACGCCAGCGTCTGCACCATGCAGACAGTGACTTCTTGGAGATCTTCCTCTTGGTCCCCGAGGATTCCGATCTTCCGTCCGAGCCGCATCTCCAGAGCAGCCTTGGTCTGGTAGAGCAGCGGAACCTTGTGTGTGAGCCAAGCCCACTGTCCGCCAACCGATTTGATGACTGCGGCGCCAATGACCGTCTTTCCACCACCGGTCGCGAGCTTCACGACGCCGCGGCCATGCTGGAGCATTGTCTCCACCACGCCAGCCTGGTAGTCACGGGAGCCCTCGTCGAGCCGAATGGTGCCGCCATTCTTGTCCTGAAGGAGAAGCTGTGGCTCAATCAGCGGGATCTGACGGACGTCGCTGAAGTCGTAGCGATACTCGCGGGACTCCAGGTACTCCAGAACCGCCTGAAGAAGGCCAGTGGGGAACTTCCACATTCCGGCTTGGCGATCGTGCTCGACGAACCGGAGGCGTCCGTCCCAGTGCCCCTTGCGGTAGGCGGGAGAGAACCATGCCCCGTCCACAAAAAAGGACGTGACCGGGTCAAGAAGGCCGGTCGGGTAGGTTCCGTGGATGTAGGTCCACAGATTCTCAGCAATGAGTCGCATGGCAGGATCCGTCCGAGATGCAGGTTACCACTTCCGGATCATCTTACGGAAGAGCTTCCGAAAGATCAAGTGAGTTCTGGACGGAATTTTACGGCTGCTTCAAATCCCGCATATTTCGGAACATACACCACCACAGGCCGTCCTGACCTTCCTGGGTCGGGTCAGAGGCCACGGTCCACATACTCAGCTTCTTGGCCTCGACCACACGCTCGGCGGTCCAGTAGTCCTGCCAGATGAGCTGGAAGCGGTCGTCTCGCGGGATCCACAGCATGTCATCGACCATCAGCCGGGTAGCCAGAACGGCTCCGTTGCGGACGAAGACCACGCGGCAGTGATCGCAGCCAACGGTCTGGATGATGCAGATCTCGTCGACGTCTTCCTGCATCAAAGGCAGACCTTTGTCCGGTTTGCAGTCCTCTGCCAAGGCAGGAGATGCGACAAGCAACGCTAACAGCAGTATCGCGTGTCGCATGCTATCCTCCGGAGTTTTGGACTACCGAAGGATACGCTCCCTACTAAGAAACCGATGGCGGGATGCCAAAGTGGCTGGATATGATCGTCGTAAACTGTTCAACATCCAAAGACTCGCTCGCAATCTCCCCGACGTATTGCGCGTCAATCCCGGCTGTCTGAAGCGCGTTGGGCAGACGGTCTCCGTAGAACTCTCTCACAACGTCCTGCATGTTATCGAAGATGTTTTCGCAGCTTTCTGATTCAGTCCCCGTGATGTCCCCATCATTGGATGTCTCGTCGACAGGTCCGGCGAGTTCGGCCGACGGCGTGAAGATTCCGTATGGCAGGACTGCGTCATCGCAGTTTGCGACGCCGCGGCCGGCGTATTCCGGGACTGTTGCTTGGCTCGTGCTTCGATACGCGACTCCCGTGCGTTCGAGCGAAAACGAATTGAGCCATGTTCTACCTGATGGATGAGGATATGTCTCACCCGATACACCGCGGCGTAGGAGTCCAGAGAATGCCCACTTCTCGTAGTCGTTCGGAGGAGTCGAATCAACTGCGAAGCGTACTGCATACCCCTGATAGTTCCCGATACTGCCAGTGAATGCGACTAGACACTGTGAAAGATTTTCCTCGGCTACTGTTTCCAATACGTCAGCATCTCGGTAAGTAGTCCACAACAAACAATCAGATTTGAATACCTCGCTAGCCGGTGCTGTCCGCAAGAACGTGAACTTGCCGAAAGCGTTTGATGGACGATCTGCTGCTAAAACAGTCGTCGCGGAACTCTCGTCGCTAGTATCGAGGTTCGTGCTGGTTGCAAACACAGTGAAGCCTACGGAAAGATAATCAGACCATCCAAACGGCACATCACCAATCAACGCTCGCGAGTACCCGACCTTGCTGATTACGACAATGTCCAGTACGTCGCCGAAAATGCTGTAGCTGGTCTGCCCCTCTGTACGCTCAATCCTTCCAGTGAGTCCATACCTACCGAAAATCTGGCCGGGGATGTCCCCCATAGCGAGCTTCTCGAACTCCTGATCCTGCTGTTCCGCCAGAAACGACTTGATGACGTGCTCAGTGGCATCTAGCCGAGGAATGACCTGGAAGAGGACTGTGGGGAACTTTTCCTTCAACGTCTCGACCATCGCTCGATAGGCATCCGTGAACTCGCAGATCGCGGCTAGTTGTTCCTTTTGAGAGTCTTCTGTCCAATATTCTGACGGGACACCTGCGGGAATCCGATCCGGGTGATCTTCCGGGTTATCGTACTCGGGGGTAAATCGCTCCGGAAAGTCTCTTGTCCCGAACGCAGTTGCGAAGCAGAGGATAGGATCTGAATCGGGAGGACCGGAAGACGGGGAGTTAGTTAGTCCGTCGCTAGTGGATGGGATCAGCCGGCGCACGAGGTCACCCTGCCGATGTCCAATCTCCTCTTGGTCAAAGACCGCGTCGTCGCCTCCCCAGTTATCCCTGCAAATAAAGAATCGAACACACTTTGGTCTTCCTATCGGACTGCCAGGACGTCCATAAAGCACGGGCGGATGATAAGGAAGATGCCGCTCATCTGAGGCAAACCCATCAAGGCCGTCCAAGGACAGCAACGTCTGACCATTTGGCCAGATCGTGGCGACATCGATTACCTCGCTTGCGCGGAACGATCCTGAAAACGGGGTCGGACAGAGACCGTCCGGGATAGTCAGATCCCCGTCTGCCCAATGAACGGAGATGGCCGGCGTAGACGTGTCCGTTATGGTGGACGGAACCGTGTAAACAGACTGGACCGACCAAGAGTAGGCAGGCTTTCCGGACCATTCCAAGGAATGAAGAAAACTGTTCGTACCGGTTAGCGGCGTTCCTGTTGTTACGTTCGTCTGCAGTCGCAGGAATGCGTCGTTGATCGGCATGTTACTTCACCCAGATAGGAACATTCAACAGGTAGTCGGCTGTAATGTCGTCCTCGTCGGATTCGTCGTCATCCCCCGGAATCGTAATCGTGGCTGACGAGATCACGTAGGTCCAATATCCATCAGGAAGCTCAGACTCGAAGTGAATTCCCACGACGGCGGCGTGAACGCTTTCCTCCGTAGCAGGCTCGGCCATCCCGTCTGCGTAGAGATCTACCTCGTAGATCTGCATCCCAATCTTGTCGTCAGCGTCTTCGCCGGTAGCAACAACTTTGCTTCTGACCTTGCAGGGAACCGACTCGCCAGATCCCCCTCCGCTAGCCAGCACGTAGATCGCTTCCTCGTTGGCGTCGAGCCCTATGTATGTTGCATGGATTATGTCTCCTGCCTTCGGAGCCTTTACGTTCTCCGGCACGTAAACCTTGATCGGCTTGTCAGCTAGCATGCCGTCCACTACCCAGCGATCTTGCTCTTCGAGTTCCTCCTCAACGTCCACAGCTTCCTGGTTTGAAATTTGTCTTGTGCCTACGACATAGTCAACGTCATCGGACCCCTCCTTCTTGTGGACCTCATCGACCTTTACGGTGTACGAAAGCGTCTGCGTGTGGATTGGATTCCCAAACGCATAATTCTCTGTTGGAGGAGAAGAGTTCCCGTCCTGCTGCAAAAGATGCTCCAAAGAATAGTCAGACTTCTTCTGACGATCCATCAACGCGCGGATGGCGTATGCCATCCTGTCAGTCGGTCCGGCCATTACTTGAACCTCACGAGGTTGGCGATGTCTGTGGAGAAGCGGAGGCTGTTCGCACCTCGCTTTCCGAACCTGTAGCTGTACCCGGTAATCATCGCTTCAACTGACTCAAGTCCTGTCCGCTTCACACCGTAGAGCGAGACCTTCTTCTGCAGGTTTATAAACTCCACCAACGGGTCTCCTTCGATCGGGAAGTCGCCGGCGATAACGAGATCCTTCCACAATCTCAGACGATTCTCCGCGTTCTGAATCGTCGCCTCGCCTGGATCCACCCACTCGACCTTCTCCCGAGTGATACCGGCCTCGGTATAAGCAGTACCTTCCCAACCATTCTTCGGGTATCGCACCTCGGCGGACGTGTCGCACGGGTTGGCCGATGCTGCTTGGTAAATGAGAACTATGTTCCCAGGATTAGGACCAACAGCATCGCCAGGAACCTGCGGATTTCCTGCAGCCACAAGCGGAGCGTTCGCGTAGACAACCCCGTATGGAGACCATGTAGGCGTATTTGGAATGAAAGGCGTGTCTGCCTGTCCGTGATTCTTGAGCGGCGGGCCAAAAACCATCTTGGCGCCAACCGCAGTCATCTTCTCGTGCTGACGATCGTCTCGTGGCAAGTAACCGAGAAAGACGTCGGAGCCGGCCGGTATCCTAATTTGACCGCGAACCAGCCATGTACGAAACACATCGTAGAACTTGTTCACAGTTCCAGTCTCGGATGTTGGCTGTTGCCCCTTATCGATCGACCATTCTTCCTCTTCTTCCGGAAGCCACAGAGGAGTCAGATCGTGCCTATAAACCAGCGACAGGTTCTGCCGCTGGCCAACACGAGTATCCTGACGCTCCTTTAACCGAAGCGCCGTGAAACGATCTTCGCAGCTTTTCGTGTAAACATGTGGCTGGAGATTGACGCTTGAAACCTGAACCCGCAGCTTCGGAGTCGTGAACAGGTTTACGAAGATCCACCTGTTCGTCACGGGATCGAGGTACGGCTTGACACCTGGCTCGTAAGCCGTGATTGCTATGAGAGCCGACAGGAACCCGCCAGTTATCCGCAGCTCGTCGAAGATAGCTGTGAACTCTGCGAGACCTTCGAGACTGTAGTCTGCCGAGATGCCGTTGGCTTCGAGCTTGCTTGACATCTCTGTGAAGAGGATCTCGACGGCAGCGCGAACGGATAGGAAGTCCTGATAGCGACCTACATAGCCATCAATAGTAGCCACGTCAGTCGGAGGGATCAGAATAATCTCAGGGCAGCCTCCGGAGTTCTCAACTGCAACGTCATCTGACAGAGATTGGTCTCCGTGCGCAATGTACGTTACACCCTCTTCATGGTTCCTCCCATCATGGGACGTCTGCACTACCCTTCCTCGGAAGTAGTAGTTGTTCCGATACTCCATTGTGACCGTATCGTTCAGACGATAGGTCGGAGTTCCGTAACTGGTTGTCAAGCCAGGTCGCATTTCATGGAACGTAAGAACTCCGCCGGCGTCGTAGTCGTTGGAGAAGCTCTCCATCTGCCATCGCGAGCAATTGCCGAAGGGGATGGATTGTCCGGCAACGACCAACTCAAACACATCCGTGTCTCGGAAGTCGCCTCCGGGTGAAATATCGAGATCTCGAAATTGCTCTGCATCACACCGCAGAACGGCGCCGCAATAGAACTGCGAGCTACCGCCAGTAAGTTTCGATCCGGAAGCCGACAGAGTGGCTGAGGCTGAAAGCTCCGCAACCCTCTCAGGAACGCATTCGAGAGTAGCTTCTCCGGATAGATTCGCAGATGAGAACTCAAGGACATTCCAAATAGTCGCAGACAGAGAGGCTTCTCCAGCAAGGTCTGCGGATCCAGAGACCAACAGCCCGCCATTACAAGCCAGCGTGGCGGAAGACTCGCAGCCGCCGCCAGACTGGGATGTCACTGCAGCAACTGCGGTCATTGTGGCGCGGCCTGACAGAGCGACCGAGACGATGACACCCTGACATGTAAGAGAGGCTTGGCCGTTAAGCTCAAACTGCTCGACCGCTTCGTAGGTTCCGTAGGTTATCGCAAGCAGCGGAGGTTCTCGATCGCCGCCGTCGTCTAGCAGACTGTTCCAGTTTATATCAGCAGAAAGCCCTGTAGCTACGATGTGCAACAGAACGGACGAGAACAACTGCCGATCGGGGTGGCTCAGGATTTCAGCGACCACGTCCGTAACTTCGATCTCCCGATACCCGACAGGCCAATCAGGAGACCCTGAATTGTCAATCGCGTAGGAACGCTGCGCAATCGTCCGATTGCCATCTCGATTAGAGATCGCTTCGGCGGACGTAGCAAAGTTTGTGGCAAACGCAGAGTATTGCCCCCATATTTGTATGACAGGCGTTCCTGTTAGTACAGCCACCTGCGTGCTGACGCGAACTTTCAGGATGGCTCGGCGAATTGTTACTCCGACTGGGAGATCGAACTCCGCGAATCGGTTCCAGCCGAAAGTATTGTTGTTGATCGCGAACGGCTGCGTCAGGCTCCCAAGGGATAGCACGGAATACTTCCGGACATTACTGATACGAGGATCGCTGCTGAGTACCAACGGATCCTGGACGTAGAAGGCGCCGCCGGACTGCGAGGCACCGTTTGCGGTGAGGGATGCCTCGCCAGACAGATCCGCGGAAGCCAGCAAGGTTGAAGCCGCATTCGCTTCGAGCGTGGCCTCCCCGAGAAGGATCGCCTCGTTCTGAAGCGTTGCAGCACCTTCTGCTTCGACGTCAGCAATAGCAATCAGGCTGGACGACTCGTTGACAATCAGACCGCCGTCAACTGCGAGCGACCCGAACGCTTCGAGCGTAGCCTCGCCGAGGATCGTTCCTGCCTGTCCTTCACACTCTAGATCCGCATACCCAACACAGTCTGAACCGCCTGAAACAATCCTCGTCGACTCGCACGTCAGATCTGCCTGTGCGGATAGCGATGCGGCGGCGGAATCGATTCTAGTCGACTGGCACGTCAAGGCTGCGAAAGCAGCTAGCTCCGCCTCGCCCTCAGCGGCTGGCGCTTCTACCAAAAATACCCTAGCGAAGCCGTCGTCCCCGGAACCTGCCCAGAAGTTGACTACCCTGTAGTCACCAGCTAGAGATGCCGCATGGAAGTATCCATTCGTAGTGTCAAACTCTAGGGGAGATCCGAGAGCTGACACGTTCCACGATCCATCAAGCTCAAATATCCGACAGAACCCGTCGTTGTCAGTCCCTGCCCAGAACAGCATCACATGCCCGTCGTCCAAGAGGACGGGCGACATGTACGACGCGGTGTCTGCATCGAACTCTAATGCCGTACCAAGAGCAGTAACCGCCCAAGTCGAGGTATTGACCTCGAAGACTTGGCAGAAACCGTCTAGGCCAGCGGAGCCCTGCCAGAAATTGATGAAGTGCGTTCCGTCGATCCGGAGGCACTGATTGAAAATACCCTGGGCTGTATCAAACTCTAATGGCGTACCGAGAGCGGTAATTGCCCAAGTCGAGGTATTGACCTCGAAGACTTGGCAGAAACCGTCTACGCTTGGACCCTCCCAGAAATTGATGAAGTGGGTGCCATCGATCTTCGCGCAGGAGTTGTACTCGCCGTTGGTTCCGTCGAACTCAAGGGCAGACCCAGGGCAATCGCATCTAATCCGGCTCTAGTTTTGCAGTAGGACGCCACGAGTCAAGCGAGCGGTGGAAACGCTCGCGGTTTCGCGATCCCCAAGGAGGTCGTCTCGTGGCACGTTCCGGC
>Ga0105046_10014313_pt1 | contig 12238 bp, 8 predicted proteins | sample MAT03_FD_78385 | JGI IMG/M metagenome (GOLD analysis project Ga0105046, IMG submission 78385) | Freshwater microbial communities from Lake Fryxell liftoff mats and glacier meltwater in Antarctica - MAT-03 (megahit assembly) | ecosystem: Environmental > Aquatic > Freshwater > Ice > Liftoff...
CAAGCGGATCGGTATCAATGGCCAGATGTGGTGCGACTTGGTCTGGAATTTCAAGAAGTACTTCGGTCGCGGGAGTGCCGCTGGCTCACCGAAGAGCCTGAAAGAGTCCGCATCCAAGCGCAATCGCAAATTCGCACCGGGCCAGAACGCGGTAGCAAGCTGCTTCGTCGGCCCCTGACACGTCGAATCGAAGGGGCCTTCGGAAAGTTGGGGTCCGTCGGAGCTTGATTTAAAGTCCTAATGTTCTTTGCTCGGGTTGCATTAAAGTTATCGATCCTCAGTGATGTTTGAACGCATTAGCGGCGACCTGCTGCCTATGCAACGTATTTGCAGGACGCCCCCTCGCTTGAAATGCTTTGGCCGCGCATCCTTTCGGATGGAAGTTATACCTCACCCAGGATTCGCAAGTTATTGCTATTTGTCTGAGTACAATAGTTGGAACGCTCCTCTTACTTCGAAGTAGCGATTCCATTCCAGCACTAGCGGTGAAGACAAATCTATCGCCATTATGCTATGTGCTGGATAGCGATTCCCGGTCTGGCGTTGCATAATGAACGAGTGGTTCGAATACCGTCCTCTAATTTGAGTCGTTAGTAAATATGGAATTTTCGAGTTGCCCGATTGGGAAATGGCGAATTCTCACTTTATGTTTGCTTTTGGGATTCGGTGCTGCGACTCCGATCCAAACCATGGCTTTCCAACCGCCCGGCTCGGCGTCGGTCAAGGAAAAAGATCCCAAGCAAGTTCAGATCGAGTCGTTGCAGTCCCAGGCAGAACAGCTTTTTGCAAACAAGGCATGGGATCAAGCTAACTCCCTTTGTCAACAAATTCTGGCCGTAAACGACAAGTCGGTGGCAGCCAACGTCATCCGAGGACGAGTGTTTTTAGGTAAAGGGGATTTCCCAGCTGCCGTCACTGAATTCGACGCTGGCCTCGCACTTTCTGGACGTGACGCGTACGCGTTTGTTTCGCGTGCGGATGCATACGCATTCCGATCACGTGCTTTGTACGAACAAGGGATGTTTTTGAAGGCGATCAACAGCGCTTATCTCGGTACGCTTGAAAAATCCGATCACATTGGATGTCATTTCAATCGCGCCCGAGCCTACATCGCGCGCGCAGAATTCGATCGATCCATCAACAGTCTAAACCGTGTCATTCAAATCGATCCTAAGAATTCGGACGCATACAGTTTGCGAGGGCATGTCTACACGTTAAAACAGAACTTCGGCCAGTCGATCGCAGATCAAAAGAAAGCCATCGAACTCGATGCGAAGAACGCTTTGGCTTACGAACGCAGCGCGGTCGCTCACTTGGCAAAAAAAGACCCTGTGTCTTCTAAAAAGGATTTGGAGCAAGCGTTCCAGATCGACCCAAACCTTCCCGAGGCGCTCTGTGACCGCGCCGTAGTATATGCTTCGAATAAGGATTACGTGCGTGCCAATGGGGACCTCGATGCAGCCCTCAACGTCAACCCACGCAATGCGCAAGCCCATTTCATTCGCAGCAAAATCTTTAAGATACAAGGCAACAACGCCGGCGCGCTCAAATCGTTGGATTTAGCAATTGCCGCCGGCGAAGATCCGAACGTCTATTGCGAGCGTGGCAATTTGCTTTTAGAGCAAAAGGAAGAGGAAAAAGCACTGAACGATTTCAGTCGTGCCATTGAACTCAGTCCTGCCATGGTGGCCGCTTATCAAGGTCGATACAAGGCAAATAAGAAGCTTGGGAATACGGAACAAATGCAAGAAGACTTGGTTAAAGCCAAAGAGCTAACTCCCGCCAAAGCAGAAGAAAAGAAGAAAGGTGAGAAAAAGATCGAACCGCCGATTCCTAAGTTTGTGGCCAAAGCAAAACCAGTCGACCCAGACAAGCTTTCGCAAACTCTAGCTTCCGCTAAGAAGATCGATAGTTTGGTTAGTGCCAACTACGCAAAGTACAAAACGAAACCAAACACCGCATTGAATGACTATCAATTTGTGCGTCGAGTTTACTTGGACGCCACGGGCTCGATTCCAAACTTGCGCGATCTCAACAAGTTCATGATCTCGACCGATCCAGACAAGCGTTCCAAACTAATCGACGAGCTTTTGAGCGGCGAAGGCTACTCAAGTCACTTCTTTAACTATTGGGTCGACATCCTCCGATACCGAGACTCATTGAACAACGGTGTTCGCGGCGAGCCGTACCGACAGTGGATCAAGCAGTCGCTGGCTGAGAATAAAACATGGAATCGAATGACCTACGAAATGCTGAGCGCGGAAGGGTTTGTTTGGGATAATCCCGCTTCCGGTTACATGCAACGCGATCCAGGAATGCCATTGGACATTATGAACAATACCGTTCGGATTTTCCTGGGAACCCGAATCGGTTGTGCTCAATGCCACAACCATCCTTTTGATCGCTGGACTCAAAAAGAGTTCTACGAAATGGCAGCCTTCACCTTCGGAACAAAAAACCGTACAAATGGTGGCGATAAACGATTCTTCACCGTAGACCCAGCCATCCGATTGCGTGCCGAGTACGACGCGATCGAACAGGAGGAAGAGGATCGTCGGAACAACGGTTACGTTTTTGATCGCATGATCAGCAACAACATGACGATACTTAACGATGACATCAATGCCAAGATAAGGTTGCCAAAGGACTACGCTTACGACGATGCCAAACCCGGCACAATTGTCGAGCCAAAGTCCATTTTCGGAAAACCTGTCGAGATCAAAAAAGGCGAAGCACCTCGGAAAGCATTTGCCCGCTGGCTTGTAAACAAAGAGAATCCACGCTTTGCAAAAACGATTGCCAACCGCTTGTGGAAGCAACTCTTTGGCTTTGGACAAATCGAACCTGTCGACGACATGATGGACTCCACAGTCGCCGAGAATCCAGAACTGATGGACTTCCTTGAGTCAGAAATGAAGCGACTCGGATTCGACATGAAGGAGTACATCCGAATTCTCATGAATACGCAAGTGTATCAACGCGAAGCAAGTGGGTCAGAACTTGTCTCCGAAGAGCAATTCCATTTCCCTGGCCCTGTGCTTCGTCGCATGACCGCCGAGCAAGTATGGGATTCGTTCTTGACACTCACTGCAGATTCGATCGAGTATCGGGAACAACCAGCTAGCCTTCGCACTCAGGTGGTTAAGTTGGATTTAACGAAAGTGAAAGCGATCGAAGTTGTGCGTGCAGAACGCGAGGGTGGCAAAGTCGACAATCAGGCGAATGCCAACAAGAGCAAGTTTCAATTCAAAGGCCAGTTCATGGCGCGCGCATCGGAGTTGCCTTCTCCTCTTCCGCCCGATCATTTCATCCGTCTTTTCGGTCAGTCGGATCGCGAACTGATTTCGAATTCGAACAAGTCAGGATCTGTGCCTCAGATCTTGATGATGTTCAATGGTCCTATGTCGCACAAGCTTCTTGAAAAAGATTCGACGATTTACAACAGCATCATTCGCAAGAAGACGATCCATGAAGGGATACGAACCGTGTTCTTGACCATCTTGAACCGACCGCCTGATGCAGACGAGTTGGCTTTGGCTGTTGGCGAAGTCAAAGACGATGGCCCAGTCGGGTATGGTAACGTGGTATGGTCCCTTTTGAACACTCGCGAATTCCTCTTCATTCAGTAAGGATAAATCAATATGGAAGATTCAGCACGCATGTTGGATTCGCAGGATCGCCGTCGCTTTTTGAGCTCGGCAGCTTTTGCTTCGCTGGGAGTCAGCCTCTTCCCTCGTCTGGACAACGCGGTTTTGGCGGCTGAAAAATCTAGTCCAGGCAAAGCCAAAAGAATCATTTATCTTTTCATGGCTGGCGGGATGAGTCACATCGACACTTTCGACTTGAAGCCCGGGCACGAGAATCAAGGGTCAACGAAAGGGATCGCAACCTCGGTAACTGGCTGTCAAATTAGTCAACACTTGCCGGTGCTCGCTTCTCAATTTGACAAGATGGCGGTTATTCGCTCCATGAATACCCAGACGGGTGACCATGAGGCTGGCGAATACTTGATGCGAACCAGCTACGAGGCCATTGCAACGGAACGACACCCATCGATTGGCCCGTGGATGCAGAAGCTCTTGGGGCGGAAGAGCAAATCGTTACCGGATACGGTTATGATCACTCCATCTGGGCAGCACCCTGGGCCCGGCTTCTTTGATCCCTCTATGAGTCCACTACCGATCGCAGATCCAAATCGTGGTCTTGAAAACACAAAACCGCCCGCGTACTTGACCGACAGGTCGTTTGATAAGCGTATCGAACTCATCAATCGGTTCGATAGCAAGTTTCAAAAGAAGTATAAGGACCATGGCGTCAAGACTTATACGGATCTTTATACGGAGGCCACTGCGTTGCTAGCGAGCGACGAGCTGGTCGCATTTGACCTTAATAAAGAAAAGAATGAAGATCGCGATCGCTATGGTCGGGATGCTTTCGGTCAAGGTTGTCTTTTGGCGAGACGCTTGATTGAGAACAACGTTCGCTGTGTGGAAGTGACCTGCGGCGGCTGGGATATGCACACAGCCATCTTCAATGGCAACACTCTCCCTGCACGCGCGGCCATGATGGATAGAGCGATTGGGAATTTGCTTAAGGATCTTTCGGAACGAGGATTGCTGCAAGACACGTTGATCGTATTGACAACGGAGTTCGGTCGTTCGCCGACGATCAACTATAACGTCGGCCGCGATCACCATCCAGCGGTATTTTCCTCGATGCTAGCTGGCGCGGGAGTTCGGGGCGGACAGTTTTATGGGGCTTCGGATGCAGCTGGATTCGGTGTCGATAAAGATGGTGTTTCTCCAGCCGATTTCAATGCGACTATAGCAAAATTGCTGGGTCTATCGTTGGAAGAAATCGTCATTTCGCCAACCGGTCGTCCTTTCAAGGTGGCCAACGAAGGCAAGCCGATTTCAGCGATTCTCAGTTAGCGGAGGAGATTAGAGCGATTGTCCCCAATCGCTTTTCGGGCACTTTAAGTCCATGTTGGCAAAACGGCCCTGAAACGATTTGGGCTTTGGTGTATTTGGATTGCTAATTGGCAGTGCAGGAACGATTGAGGACAATCGTTCTACTCTCTCAGGATTCTCGATTGGGCTCTTCGCGTGAGTTAATAATTACAAGTCGTCGAAATCTTCGCGAACTGCGTCGCCTGGGCTCTCGACCATTTGACAATAACTGTCGTAACGCCGAGCATCCAACCGACCATCTGCCACGGCGTCCTTGACAGCGCATAGGTTTTCGTGAATATGAGTGCAATTCGGGTATCGGCAGTTGGAGGCAAATGGCCGGATATCGCGAAATAGGCCCGACATTTCACTTGGCACAATGTCCCAAAGCTGGAATTGTCGGACACCCGGCGTGTCAATCATCGACCCACCATAACTGAGCGGGAAAACCTCTGCCGTCGTCGTCGTATGTTTTCCCTTTTGGTTCTCTAAACTCACGGCTTGAACTCGCTGTTTCAAACCGGTATCCAACGCATTTAAAATAGAGGACTTGCCAACACCACTCTGACCCACGACCACGCTGCTCCGATTACGTGTGATGGAGCGCAATCGTTCGATGCCCCAACCCTTTGCCGCGCTCACCATGACGACGCGATATCCCATCTGCGCATAACTGCCGATGAGCGGTTGAAGGGCTGACGCATCGATTAGATCGCACTTGTTAATGCATATGCAGGCATCGAGATGGTTCTGCTCTGCCGTAGCCAAGACGCGATCGATCAAGTTCGGCTTGATCGAGGGTTGGGCCGCGCTGGTTACGATGAGCAACTGGTCCACGTTGGCAACCATAACGTGCCGACGCTGTTTGCTAGTCCTGCTCAAAGTCGATCGCCTTGGCTCTATCCGGACGATCCAGCCCTGAGCCTCGCCTTCTGGGAGCAACGTGACTTTGTCTCCAGCGACTAGCACGTGCCGCTGGTCCGTTGCCATATTCTTGAGGACACGCCGCACGGCACAACGAAAGATGCGACCGTCGGCCAACTGCACTATCGACTCGACACCATGCACTTTGAGCACCAGACCGTGGAGCGTCCGCTGGGCGTTCACGTCCAAGTCAATCTGTCCTAGTGCGTCCGTTCCTTCGTCCGCGATAAGATTGCCTTTGACCGTCCGGTGACGCGTCTGCTCCCCCTTTCCACTGACTCGCTGGGAAGCAACGGTATCAATGTCCTCGCGATCCGCAGCATAGTCACTGGTCAGGTCCGCATCTCGCGCTTGCGATTGATGTTTCTTGCGAAATTCGATTCGGACCTTGTTGGATTTCTTACGCGCCATTCTGCTAGGTCGCGTTGGCGACTTCTGTTGACGCGGTCGAAGCCCGCTTCACATGGACACTCGGCCCGATCAATTCGGTAATCTCGTTTTCATCGAGTTCCTCACGTTCCATGAGAGCATCTTTGAGCCTCTCAAGCTCTTCGCGGCGTGCGTGGAGCATATCGGCTGCACGCCTATCCGCAGCTCTCAAAGTATCGCCCACTTCCGAATCGATCGTCTCTTGCGTGCGTTCGCTGAACTGGCGTTGCTGATGGATTTCTCGGCCCAGGAATGGATCGCTATCCGAAAGCTTGTAGGAGACTGGGCCGAGTTTTAAGCTCATACCCCAATGGGAGACCATCCGACGTCCAAGGCTCGTGGCACGCTCCAAATCATTTTCCGCTCCGACCGACGTCTCATCGTAAATGATTTTCTCGGCAGCTCGACCCGCCAGCAGCACGACCAGTTGGTCCCGGAGCTCGCTCTCCGACATGTTCATTCGATCTTCGTTAGGCAAAATTTGCGTGCTGCCAAGTGACTGTCCTCGCGGGACCACCGTCACTTTATGAACGCGGTGTGCGCCAGGCAAAAACCAAGCCGCCAACGTATGACCCGCTTCGTGATACGCGGTCTTTTCTTTTTCGCTTGGCATCAGAACTTCTTCACGCTTTGCCCCCATTAGAACTTTATCTCGTGCGTAGTCGAAGTCCGACATCGCGACGCGAGTCTTGTCATGACGCGCTGCCCACAATGCTGCTTCATTGACAATATTGCGAAGATCCGCACCGGTTAAGCCAACGGTGGCTTCCGCGATGGTGTGCAAATTCACATCGTCTGCAAGCGGTACCTCTCGGACGTGGACTTTCAAAATAGCTTCCCGGCCCTTAAGCGTCGGACGGCCAACGGTAATCAAACGATCGAAGCGACCCGGACGAAGCAAAGCTGGATCGAGAACATCCGGTCGGTTTGTTGCTGCCATGATGATGACCGAGTCCGTTGGCGAAAAACCATCCATCTCGCCCAGGATTTGATTGAGGGTTTGTTCCCGTTCGTCGTGGCCGCCGCCAAGCCCGGCACCACGCTGGCGACCGACCGCATCGATTTCATCAATGAAGATAATCGCTGGCGACTGTTCCTTGGCAGTTGCGAATAGATCGCGAACTCGCGATGCTCCCACGCCGACAAACATTTGAATGAACTCGCTGCCGTTGACAGAAAAGAACGAAACTCCAGCTTCTCCAGCCACAGCCCTTGCCAGCAGCGTCTTGCCTGTCCCCGGAGGTCCATTGAGCAAAACCCCTTTTGGAACGCGTCCGCCCAGCTTTTGAAATTTTTCAGGCGACTTCAGAAACTCGACGATCTCCTGCAGGTCTGCTTTGACAGCCTCGAGGCCGGCGACATCATCGAATGTAATACTCTGATCCGATGGTTCGAAGCGCTTCGCTGTCGACTTGGTAAAGCTCGTTAGAAAACCGCCACCCATCATCGAGTCGCGCCCTCGTCGGAAGAACAAAATCAAGCCGATAACGCTTGCTATTAGGACGGAGAAAATAACCATCGACATAATGGTGCTAGCCGTTCCGCCGCGTGCCACGTCGTATTTGAACGGTGCTGTTTTTGGGGGCGCAACCGCCGTCGGATCGTCTGGGTCAATACTTACAGGCTTTATCGACTTTTCTCTCAAACTGTTGAACTTCTCGAAAAGAGTTTGCTGTGTTTCCGTCCCAGGTGGTAGGAACAGATAGAACGACTTGCTGTACTTTTCTCTGGTACCGTCGATATTCTCTTTTGTCTTACTATCGGACGATAATGGCACTTCCGGGGCAATATTGAACTCACCCTGAATGTACGAATCATAGACGACGAGTCCTTGTACATTCTGATTGTCCAGCTGCTCCAGGAAGAAGCTGTATTCGATTTTTGAGCTTAGTCCAGGCAGCAAAAACAACATTGCGAAGACTGCTAGCAAAATGAGGCCGACCAACCAAAAACCTTGGCCGCGTCGTGCCGGCTGGGTTGTCTGGCCTTCGTTTTTTTCCTCCCGAGGAGTTTTGTTCATATTCCTGTACTACCCGTATCGCCTACTTTGAAATGAAATTGGATTTCCCGCACATCACGTTGTCGAACGGAACATTGTAGCGGGCTGAACAATCTACCGGCAGACGAGCCAACTTTCCACAGGTTCTGTCTTGGCTTTCTCAGTGATTTCTGGTATTTCCCATAATCCACGCACATTTATTCCGACTTCGAGAACCAAAATGAACCGAGAATCCATTTGTTCAAGTGAACTCTCGACCGATTCGTTGTTTGAACTGATTGAGTCCAAACTGCATCTTCTCGGCGAGATGCAAGCCATGTCGCTGGCCCAAGCAGATTTAGTGACTCAACATGACATGACGTCTCTCATGACACTCCTGTCTCGCAAGCAAGAGTTAATGACGGCTCTAGGCAGTGTGCAATCGGAACTGGCTCACTTTCAAGATCAGGATCCAGAACTGCGCGTGTGGTCCACTCCTGTCCGCCGAAAGGACTGCAAGGACATGGTCGCTCGCTGTGATCAGCTTCTGCAGGAGTTGATTGTGATGGAGGATCGATCTCTCAACAGTATGAATCTTCAGCGAGAATCCGTCGCGGCTCAACTTCAGCAAAATATCGACGCCTGCACCATCCAAAATGCATACCATTCGAGTGACGTCGATGAGTCGTCGTTCGACAGTTCATTATCGATTGAGGGTTGAGCCAACGCTTAACGCAAGCCATGACCATGTTTTCAACCCCAACACTCAAAAGTCTCGAGCAGACCGTCGCGTTTACCGAACGTCGACACGCGATCCTCGCTGGCAACATCGCGAACACCGACACCCCAGACTACAAGTCGAAAGACTTATCGGTGGACACGTTTCAAAAGAGTCTGCGCGAGGCAATCCAAGCCGAACGACAAGAACAAGAAATGTCGCCCGGCCTGAGATTGAGTTTGCTCAACTCGACGAGCCCTGCGACCGGTCCATCGTTCGAGGATTCAAAAAAGGTTGCTATGGAAAGCGTTCGCGATTCCATGAAACAAATTGTCTACCATGATGGCAGCGATGATAGTCTCGAAATGCAAGTCACCCAGATCGCAAAGAATCAGTCGATGCACACGATGGCAATCGCCATGATGAAAACTCAGTTCCGCCAACTTCAAATGGCAATCACCGGCTCAGCGAACGTGTAGTTGTCTCACAGCAAGTGCTTTGCTTTGACCTCTAAATAGCGATTGATCAGTGGTGTGGTCAACATATCCGGGAAGGCGTCAACGCTCAGTACGCCTGCGTTTTCAATTCGTTGAATCACTTCGTGCCGCCACACCAGCAATTGCGCTGCCGCAGCGCTGCGATACAGTACGCTCTCGTCCAGACTTGGGTTGTCCGCATAATCAAAGACTGCACGGTCTCGCAGCAACGCCAGTACGGGCAAATGCTGTCCTCGTAGCGTGCTCAGATAGCCGGTGATTTGCGACGCGGATACGTCGTCAATCACACTCGTTACCAATACGACCAAGGAACGTCGTCGGCAGTTCCTAGAAAAATAGAGGAAGGCTTCATCGTAACTGGTCTGCTTCAGGCTGGGAAATCGGTCGAAACCAGCGTGCAGCAGTCGGTTCATCTGTGCTTTGCCACCACGCACCGGCACGTACGATTCGATCTTGTCGGAGAAGCACAGCATCCCGACCGAGTCACCCTGATGCAACGCCACATAACTGAGCATCAAGATGGAGTTCAGCGCATAATCCAAAAGACTTAGGCCGCGATACTCATTGGTCATCAACCGACCGCAATCAAGCAAAAAGACAATACGTTGGCTTTGGTCGGTCTGAAACTGCTTGACCGTAAGCTTGTTGCGTCTGGCGGTCGAACGCCAATCGATGTGTTTGTAATTATCGTCTTGAGTGTAATCGCGGAGCCGTTCAAAATTGTTGTCCTGTCCCGCTTTCCGAGTCTTGCGAACTCCGATCAGACTGAGCCGATTCGTTCGAGCCAACAGGGCGTATTCAGCCAGCTGTTTCATATCTGGATACACAAGCAGTTCACCGGGACAGTCTCTCGTGACCTGCCGTTGCCAAAAGCCAGCGAGACTCTTTAGCTTTAGGAAGGTTGACTCGAATCGAAACGCACCCCGTCGCAATGGACGGATCTGGTACTCAACCTCGACTCGTTTTCTTGGCGCTAACACGACCGACTGCATCTCTGGCTCCGCAGTTAAGCCTGGCGGGAGATCGTCGCGCACGTCCACCAATTTCGTTTGGTCGCTACGATTGTCCAAACACAATTTCACCTCGTGAGTGCCACCAAGCGAACCGCTCCTTAGCATGTGCCTTTCGACACTTAACCCACTCGGGCCTGTTATCGTAAGCAAATCGAGCACGACTGCGGACAAGGCAATCAAGTCAAAGAGCACAATGAAGTAAATATAGAGTGGCGACAGCAGGATGAGCAACGTCGATGCGCACAGCGGCAGCAGCAACCAAAGCCAACGACTCGTCGGAAAGATGCGCCAACCGTAGGCGATCAGCAGCATTGGCGAAATCAGTACGAGCAAGCCAAGCCACGGCGCCCAAAACAAATACGTTCCTATAGAATCGTAAATTGACATAAGTTAACTTCGCGGCACTTCGATGCTTCGCAGCAGCGAGGACAGCTCCTGATCGACCTTGAGACCTTCTACTTCTGCCTCGGCGGACATGATGACGCGGTGCCTAAGTGCCGGCAAAGCAATTTCCACGACATCATCGGGTACAGCAAAATCTCGGCCTCGAAATGCCGCAATCGTGCGCGCTCCCTGGACCAATGCCAGGCCTGCACGCGGTGAAGCGCCCATGTGGAAAGTAGGCCATGAACGAGTCAGACGCACAATTTTGTTAATGTAGGCAAGCAACTTGGGCTCGATGCGAACCTGGCTATTCATCATGATCATGTTCGATATCTGCTCGGCGCTAGTGACCTGTGCCACTTGCTCCTTTAGCACTATCGATAAATCGACCTGCTTAGAGTGCATCTCGAGAATGCGAGATTCCTCTTGTTCGCTGGGATAGGAAACCATCGCCTTGAACATGAAACGATCGAGCTGTGCCTCGGGCAACGAATAGGTGCCTTCGCTCTCGATGGGGTTTTGAGTTGCCATGACAAGAAACGGGCGGGGCACCGGATGGCTGATTCCATCGATCGTGACACGAAATTCTTGCATGATCTCAAGTAACGCCGCATGCGTCTTGGCAGGTGATCGATTGATTTCGTCCGCTAGCAAGAACTGAGTAAATACAGGTCCGGGCCTGAATCGAAAATCCTGTGTCTTCAAGTCCAGAATCGGTGCACCGGTAATGTCCGATGGCATCAGGTCGGCGGTAAACTGGATTCGACCGAACTGGCAGCCAAGCACGCGTCCAAGAGTCCTCACGAAGAGAGTCTTACCTAACCCCGGAACTCCTTCGATCAAGACGTGTCCGCCGGAGAACAGGGCGACCAAGCAAGTGGTTACCAATTCATCTTGGCCGACAAAAACTTTGCTTACCTCGGTCGACGCTGCCTCAAAGAGCTTTTTCGCTTGATGCACATGGGAATCTGCGGCTGTCACAAAACTGGATGCGGAGGAGGGCGGCGAAGGAATCTCTGACATGACAACCATGAAAATAGGGTTTTGAATCAACAATCGGATGCCTAATGATAACCACCCTCTGGGCCGTATGTTCCAACTAGTACGTCTTCAAGTCTTATTTTTTGGGTATGCCCTTAGTTGTGCGACGCTCCGCGTCGCAGGAATCACGACGCGGAGCGTCGTGCAACTAAGCGGTGTTGATTGGTGAGAAGAGCCTATTCGTCCGAAGTCGGAAAAAACCTTTCGGGCATATTTCCATTATCGCAGCCAGGAACTACGCTTTCATAATCTGACTTCGCATCCGTCTGATACGATCCCAATCGTCTTCCGTAGCCCCGCTCCAA
>Ga0105046_10014316_pt1 | contig 12237 bp, 11 predicted proteins | sample MAT03_FD_78385 | JGI IMG/M metagenome (GOLD analysis project Ga0105046, IMG submission 78385) | Freshwater microbial communities from Lake Fryxell liftoff mats and glacier meltwater in Antarctica - MAT-03 (megahit assembly) | ecosystem: Environmental > Aquatic > Freshwater > Ice > Liftoff...
AGCCCGCGTCAATAAAAGCACCATTCCAACCCCCGCAAAGTGCGCCATGCCTATGAACGAAAGCGGTACTCCCAGCACCTTTCCCCACACGCTCTTCGCCGCCGCGGCACACGCACTCCCCGGCCCGCACCCCGGCAGGCTCATCGCCCCGAAGTGATCCATCGCGAGTAGCAGGCACGACACAAGCCCCACCGCGCACAACGAAACAGATGTAATAAATAAGCCAGTGGCGCGGGCTCCGCCGCCTTGAGGTTCGCTGGCCTTCCCAAGGCCGGGGCCCCCCCGCGTTGGCGTCCGGTCAGTGTTGTTAGCGCGCGGGCGGGTTCCAGCCATAACGTAAGCTATCTCCGATAGGTGAAGGTATTCTCAAACTCCGGCCACCCCCCTCGCACTTTCTAACGTCAGTAGTTCCCATCCAATTACGCCCAATTACGCCCAGTTACGCCCAAGCACGCCACCTCACACCCACTCACGCACATCCTCCGCAACCAAGCAACACCCCACCAAAATCCTCGCGAATCAGCCCCCTCCGTTTGCCCTGCGTCCACCCTCCGCCTCGCCCTCGCGCACTTCCTCATCGCTCACGGTTCGAGGTAAACTTACATTCGCCGACCCCGTCCATCCTCGTCTCCCGCCCACTACCTCTTGGCCATTCACCACGTTTTCCAGTTCCACCAACTCCCCGGTCGCGCTCGCCAACGTAAGCTGTGCCCCCGCCGAACGCAGCATCGCCAACTGCCGCCTTCCGATCCGGGCATACAGGGTCACTTCAGTGCTCGTGTACTCCCGCCGCGTCACTTCACCCCGCGATTCAATCAAGTGGATTGTCTTGGAATCCTTGAGCGGCACGGTCACCAGGAAATCGTCCACCTCACCAACAGCGTGCTCACGGATTACCGCGGCGAGCTCCGGCAACCCGCTGCGGGCCTCGTCACCCCCGATAGCGCACACCGCCATCGCACCGGGAACCTGCTGCTGCCACGCCAAAATCGTCGAGTTATCTTTCAGCCGATCAATCTTGTTCAGCAGCAGTATCCGTTTGGGCGGCTGCCAATGCTTATCTTCCTCATCGCCCGCTTTACGAATCTCCTCTTCCAGCCCGTTGAGAACGTCCGTCACCACCCGATATTGCAGCTCCGCCGAGGGGTCGGAGACATCAAGCACAATCAAGAGCACATCGGCGTGCGTCGCTTCCTCCAGAGTGGCCCGGAAAGATGCCACCAGATGATGAGGAATATCGCGAACAAAACCCACCGTATCCGACAGCATGACGTTCACGCCGTTGCCAAGTAGCCATTCCCGCGTCCTGGTCATAAGCGTTGCGAACAAGCGGTCGTCCGCATACGCCCCGCCGGATGTAAGTGTATTAAACAGCGTGCTTTTGCCCGCGTTGGTGTAACCCACCGTCCCCACCGTAAAGTGCAGGCTCTTGCGCGCTGCCACCTCACGGCGCTTGCGGGCACGAATCAAGTCAAGCTCGCGCCGCAGCTCCAGCTTGCGATCCTGCACCAACCGCCGATCAATTTCAAGCTGCATTTCGCCCGGCCCACGCGTGCCGATCCCCCCGACGATCCGCTCCAAATGGCTCCACATCGCCTTAAGCCGCGGGAATGTATACTCCATCTGTGCCAGCTCAACCTGTAACTTCGCCTCAGCAGTCGCGGCACGCGAAGCGAAGATATCTAATATTAACTCTGATCGGTCCAGCACTTTGCGCAGCGTCGTCTGCTCAATATTACTAATCTGCTTGGGCGAAAGATCATGATCAAAGATGATGGTCGCGGCGTCCAGCTCGCTCGCCAGCGCTTTCAACTCCAGAATCTTCCCCTTGCCAATGTAAGTGGCTGGTATCGGGCGTTCGATATTCTGCGAGAGCTCCCCGACCACGATCGCCCCCGCCTGCTCAGCCAGCGATCGTAACTCCCCGAACGGATCACGCGGGTCGTGCTCCGAGCCCGGCAGCCTCCCGGCCGCCACGATAACTCTCTCAGACTGAACTTGGATCGATGTGCGCTCTTTTGACATGCTTTATATTTTCAACTAGCTCACCCAGCTTCACCCCTTAGAACCGCCAGCCTGGACCCAGCTTGCCGTTTCCGGCCGCGTTTCCGCTTTGGAGCCCTCGGCCACGCTCGCCATCTACTTAATACCTCACCAGACCACCTCTAAGTATAGTGTACCCGCAACACCTCTTCGGCACCCGCGCCCGCCACCCCTTGCCCCTATATACTGCCGCTTTCCGCCCAGAAATGGGCGAACCTTCGCAAGGTGGTTCTATTGAACGCAACCGCGAGAGAGCAAAGACGGTAACGCAGACCGAGCCGAGCGCACCATGTGACCCCCAAGTGCCAGCGGCGATGCAGTCACCGACGGCAACCGCGAGAGCTTGCATCGGAATGAGTGGGGATGCACCGGGGACGCACGGGAATGCCTTTGGATCGTTAGAATCAGTTTCAAAACACTCACTCCCGGAGCATCTTCGCATGGAACTTATCGACCTTTGGATTCCCATCGTTGCCTGCGCCTTCGCCGTCTTCATGTGCAGTTTCCTGGCGTGGGCCATCTCGCCGCACCATCGTAACGATTGGCGGCCACTGCCCAAAGAGATCGATGGCATGTCCTCCATCCGATCGCTTAACTTACCTCCCGGCGTCTACATGTTCCCCTTCTCTCACTCAAAGAAAGATTCCCGCGAGTACACCGAAAAGTTCAAGGCGGGGCCGAGCGGGGAGCTTAAAATCTGGCCGATGCCCAACATGCCGAAGTACATGTTCCTTACGTTCATGGTCTTCTTGATCGCCACCATCACTATTGGTTATGTCGCCGCCGAAACTATGGAACGCGAAGCCCCCTTCATGCGCGTGTTCCAACTGGTCGGCACCCTGGGCCTGCTTACGTATTGCTTCTCCTTCCTCCCCAACTTCATCTGGTTCGTCTCCAGTCGGCAAGCGTAATTACAAATCTCATCGATGGCGTCGTCTACGGAGTCATTACCGGTCTCGTCTTCGCCGCTCTTTGGCCCAAGTAACTTCCCCCTCCCCCCTCCATTCCCTGCCGACTCCCCTCCAACAAATCGCCATGAACACCCCCATCACGCGGCGTCACCTCCTCCATTCCGCAGCCCTCTTGGCCGCCGCGACGACACTCGGTGCGCCCCGCGCCGCCTCTCTGGCAGGGGTATTGGGTAAAGCAGCCCACGCAGATGAAGATTACTTTGAATGGGCATTGCCGCAGCCCGGACTCTTTGTCGCCACAGGCGGTGGCGGCAACAGCACTCTGTTCACACGCGGCGACGGCGCAGTCCTCATTGACTGTAAGAATGCGCCCTACGGCGAGAGTCTCTACCGCGAAGCGATGAGGCGTTGCAAGCGCCTCGCCGCCGTAATTAACACGCACCACCACGGCGACCACACCGGGGGCAATCACGCCCTCACCGCTCACGCCCCCATTATCGCCCACGATAACTGCACGCCGCGGGTGTTGGCCCAGATGAATCGTTACCTCTCCCAAACGAAAGAGGCGGCCATGCAACTCAAAGAGGGCGATAGCGCCGCCATCCAGCAGGTCCGAAAGGAGGCTCTCGCGCTCTACGCGCGAGCCACAACGCTTAAAGTAACCGACTTCGCGCCAAAGACCACCTTCGCCAAAGAGCATAAGCTCGAAGCATCAGAGGCGGGCACTGAGTTAATATTACGCTATGAGGGCGTCGGACACACTGATAACGATATTACGGTCCACTCACCCGAACTTAACGTGCTCGTCGTGGGCGACCTACTTTTTCATAAGATCCACCCATTTATAGACGCCGCGAGTGGGGCCAGCACGGTGCAGTGGCAGCAGCGACTGCGCGAAGCCATCGCCCGCTGCGATGCCGACACGATCGTAGTTCCCGGCCACGGCACCCTGACCGACCGTGCCGGCCTGGAGGAACTCTGGCGCTACTTCGAGCAAGCCCGCGAAGCCGTCTCCGGCGCGATCAAAGCCGGAAAGACCCGCATGGAAGTGGCACAGCTATCCTTGGACAATGTAACTAACTTCGCCGGAAAAGAACGCGCCGGTACGGGCCTGCAGGCAATCTACGATGAGCTAAGGCCCGCCGCCGCCCCTACTGCCGGGAATTAATCTGGTTACGTTTCAACTGGTACATTTCAATAAACTGTTTATATTCAAATAAGTAAGTTTCTAGGCCTTCAGCCCAGCCTCCACCCTCGCGAGTCTGTCGCACCTACGCACTTCTCGGATACGGGCTCCCGCCCTTGGCCACGCGCTTCAGCCACGCGTTGAGCGTGCCCGCCGCTTTTTCGAGATTACGAACGTACGGCTTCTTCGTCCAGCTCACATCTACGTAGCTCAGTTCATGATCGTAATAAAGCACCGGACAATCGGCCGCGTCGCCCCGCGAAGTATCCAGCACAAAGTAGCCGCCGCGACCATCAGCAGCGAAACAGATATAAGACAGCGGCCATTGTAAGTCTGTTTCCTGCCGAAGTGATAGGGTGGCTTCGACCGCGTCGGCTGCAATCAGCAACTCCTCTTCTCTGATCTCCTCAGCCTCATTCCCCGAAAAAAAAGCCCTGGCTCTCTCCGGAAGGTTAACATCCAGCCGGCGCTGTAACTCGTCCACCCCCATAGCTCGCCGCTCTTCCTTCGCCTTGCGGTCCTTCTCCGTCGCCTTCCACAACGCCCGCGCTTCGCGCCTCAGCCCCGCAAGCAGCTTCTTCCGCTCCGCCGCATCCTCACGCCGTAACAAAACTTTCTTAAATAGAAATGATTTGCGATCAACCTTATGTAACTCCGTCACCAACGAAGCGGAAGCGACCATAAAGTGAGAGTGCCGCGCAATAAAAAGCGGACACCCAGTGAGCATTCGGTCGGGATCAAGCGCCAGAATGCCCCCTTTCGAGTTCACGCTGAGATACTCGGATTCGCCGGGCCAGTTCCGGCGAACGTCCAACTTAGATCGCGACACGTTGACCGCGTCAACGACCTTGTGCACATGAACATAGTGAAAACTAAGAGCACGCGATTGTTTCGTACCCCCCGTGACACGTACAGGTACAAACTGACAGGAATCAGCGGCATGCTCGCGAAAAACTGAGGTGAGCGGCTCGGGAGTGATCATCCCAAATCCGGTCCAAGCTCTGACTCCGGGAAGAATGCCTCCCGGTCGCACGCGGATAGATTTAGTTGGCGGCGCCTCGGCGATCGGTCCCGGAAGTTCGGCCCCTGCGGCAGTTCGGTCCTGGCGCTCCGATAGCTCGTCAAGAACATCCCAAGTGTTCCACTCTTTATCCAAAAATCTAAACGCAATTTCAACCACAAAGAAGTTCATCGCATTCTCTTTCGTGGAATCGCTGGCTTCAAATCGGACGGATTACGCACCGGCCTCGAATCGGACGGTAATGGATATGGCGGGCAGTGGAGTTGCTTTGATTGTGACCGATGGGTTGATGTCGGAATAAAATGCAGGTTACCGACCGCATTCGAACCACCCGAAGCTAAGGGACGCCGGTGATGTATATTCCACCCCTCAGGCACGAAACCGTCTGTCATGCGCTTTCGCTCCGCTGGAGTCCAACCTCCCTTCTTCGATTTTGCCTCAGCTCTTAGTAAGCTCCTTCGCACTGCTGTCCACTGCGATCGCCTCATGTCATATGTCGCTCGATTCTGCTTCGCTCCCAACCGTATCCCACTTGCCATCGCCGGGCCATCACCACCATCATCGGACGCGCCATCCCCGCACTCGCAGCTGTCATCCGCCCAAACCCCGATTCCTAAGTCAAAGCTCTGCGAGTAACTTGAGCCCTCATCACTTATACCCCAATCACTCGCCCAATCCGCATTAACATCCTGCATCACCGCGTACGAATCGATCATGCTCTGAAGCCCGAGCCCGGCCAGTAATCCCTGCCTTCCCTGCTCCATCATGTCCGCCGCCATGTCGGCCATCTCCAACCCTGTACTCAAAGCGTCGATATACCCGAACAACCCGCGCGGGTCAGAGTTCTGCACCGGGTTCCCACCCACCGCCGCGTACAGATTCCCCCCATCCGCATACTGTTGCAAAGGACTTAAGTTTACCCCGAGCGCCGCTGGCACCGCACCAAACGTGCCCAACACACTCCCCGACTTGGGCAACGCAATCCCCGCAGCGTTCGGGTCGGCCTGCAGAAACCGGCCCAGAGCAGGAACATAAGCTCTCGCACGGTTGTGCGTAAGCATGGCCGCCCCTGGCTTGAGCGGCGACTTGCCGAGCATCCCATCAGCGAGTTCACTGTGCAACCCCTGATACCCAACCTTAAGTGTTGGCACCAGCGGGCATCCAGCCCGCAGTTCGTCCGCCGCCAACACCTCGCCGAAGGGGTCCGTCGCGTACTGCTGGTGTATCAGCCCCGTCTTGCCATCGATCAACGCCGTTGGTGTATTATTACGGTCCGTCAACACCAGCCACGGAGCGCGCAGCGCATCGAGCTGGCAGACGAGCCGATCGATCGAGCGTGGGTCCCACACATATTCCCGGTCGGTCCGCGGCGTCAAACCATTCGCGGAGTCCCCCACGATCTCCGCGATCCGTTGTTCGCCGTCGTGAATGTACTGCTCGATGCGCGTGACCGGCGCAGTCGTAACGTTTCCAGCCGGATCTTCCGAGGAGAGAACCGTAACCAAACGGCCCACGCCGTCGTACTCGTATGCACGCAGCCACACCCCCAGCAACCCGATCTCTATCAGTCCGCCCAGTGCACTTTTCGACTACTTGCTAGTCTTAAGTTTTCCCGAGGTCAAATCCTCGCGGAGCTCGCTCATCGCATGGATAAAGGCAGCGGAGAAGTGAGGTACGCGTACTAGTTTCCTGTTACAGTAGCTCCGCTTCGACTAGAAACGGATAGAAGGTAAGAGTTTTGAACTTATGATTCTCAGGTAACTCTTTTACTTCGGCTGAGACAACCTGCCAGTATTCGCGCCCCGCGGGTCGAAAAAAGTGAACACCCTCAGGCACACGCGATGGGTCGAAGAAGTATCGACGAACGCTGGCCTGACCCTGCCTCTCTCTCCAAACTGTCAGTGCTGTATCGTGACACTCCAGAAGTCGACGGACCGAGAACGTGAAATATTGTCCAACATCAAACCATAACTTGCCGCCTTCGTAAATCTTAACGTCGAAGTATTCGATCTCGTCGGGATAGCGCACGGCCAGTAACGTCTTGACTTCCTTTGAACACAGGGTATAAGGGAGTGTCCAAGGAAACGCTTACACCCGCAATCTATTCTGCGCGTAGACCATGAAAGCAGGCCCGGTACGACTTCTGTCAATAATGAAGCGCTCTGGCGGTGTGACCTGACCCACGTTCCATTGACCGAAAACGTTCAACGTTTTTGACTGATTTCGAACTGCTCGGGCAAAAAGCCCCAGCTTCATCCAGAAACCCTCGGCAGTCCTGAGCATGCAACCATTTCCGCTCCCCCGGCCCACCCCCTCAGCCAGACCGCTCAATCGGCTGACCTCCGCCCCACCCGCACCGCGGGTGCCATCAACAGCGACTCCAGCTGCTTTCAACACACAAAACTAAGGTCAAAAAAGTAACAAGTTTGCGATGGGTCCCGCGCTGTTCGTAGGGGCTAGGGGAACGGACAGTGCATCCCCCCACCCCGAGCAGGTATGCGTATCGCCACCACGCACCCCCCACACACCCCGCCTCCGCCGATTTCACCGCCGCGGCGGTATTGTGCCGATGGGCAAGTTGCCATGAATGTTCAGCACGCGGACCGCTTCACGACCGACGTTCGGTACACCAACCGGACGGAGAAAGCCACGTACATCGCGGCCAAGTACGGGTCGATCCTGACCCGGTCGGTGCTGGATGTAGGCTGTGATTGTAAGCAGCTGGGCGCAGCGCTGGGCCCCGCGTGTAATTATGTCGGTGTAGACGTAAGTCAATGGGCGGACGTGAACGTGGACCTTGAGGGGGGCGTACTCCCATTCGCAGACCGATCATTTGACTGTGTGATCGCTTCGGACGTGCTCGAGCACCTGGACGCGGCGCACGCCATGATAGATCAGTTGTGCAGGGTGAGTGCGCGGTGGGTTATTATATCTCTACCCAACCCCTACCGTAACTTTCTTATCCAGTTGGTCGCATCCCAAGGCGCGATGACACGGATGAAATATTATGGTCTGCCCGGCGAGCGCGAGCCCGACCGACACAAGTGGTTCTTCGGCAACCGCGACGCGGAAACTTATATTACATCGGCCGCGCACCGCAGTTGCATGCGCGTGGTGCAGTCCGACAGCGAAGACCGCGGACTTCCCCCGTCGGTGCTCGCCGCGATGCCGGGCATAATGCCCTGCCCACAAATCGCCGACGGCACGCTCTGGTGCGTGCTCGAAAGATGCTGAAAGACCTTCACCGCAACACTTAATTTTCTCACCGCCCCCGCCCCGCGGTGCAGCATCTCAACGCGCTAAACCTTATACAGTAACTTACCATAACCGTCGAGTGACAGCGCACCCAAAAGCACAGTAATGTCGTGGGTACATCACCGACAGTGGCCGCCAACACCGCGTCGGCTTCTACAACTAACAACGAAACCAATAAGTAACTCAACCAGCAGCCCTGGCCCTGACCCCGAATCCTGGTCCACCCTAACTGAGATTTCTAAGTAATGATTCCGGCCTCTGACCAACAGGGCGAAGTTAACTCAGAAACGATTCAGCGTGAAACAGATTGAACACCCGATCACAGAGCCGAAGCAAGGCCCGCAGGTGCCGGAGATCCGCCCCAGCCCGCGAAATTCGCCTGGTTTCCCACGGAGGGGCGGACCGCTGCGAGGCACGTTCCCGTCCCTGCCGCTCCGCTGGTAAACACTACCGTACCCGGGTATTATTCGGACCGTTTCGCCCAGCAGCCCGGTCTAAGGCTAAGCACCGCAAGTCCCATTTTTTTCTAGCTTGCTTTTTCCTAGTTTATTTATGACCACACCAAACCCATTCCAAGAACGTCTCGCCAATCGGGTTGTCATCTGGGGCACCGGCTTCGTCGCCGTCTACTCCGCTACAGCTGTTATCGCCGTTGCCCTCACCGGCGACGGCCCAGCAACGGCAGAGACCGCCAAGTACATCCTCGGCACTCTGCTTCCCGTCGTGGGTACATGGATCGGCACCGTACTCGCCTTCTACTTTTGCAAGGAAAACTACCGAGCCGCGGCTGAAGAAACCCGCCTCTCACTCGGCCAACGCCTCTCCAAACAAGCACTCGCCGAGGCCATTCCTGGAACCAGCATCAAGTTTTATGGTGTCAAGGACGATGCCGAAACCTTGGCCGTTACGCTCGACAAACTGCGCGGTGACTTTGCGAGGATTGACCCCTACTACCGCCTGCCCCTCATGACACCCGATGGCGCCGTGCTCTACATACTGCACCGCCAACCCCTCGACAGCTTCCTTGCAGACCAATGCCCCAAGCTCGCCAAAGACCTCACATTCGGCGACCTGCTTGCTTCAGCCCAAGGCGAGCGCGTTCGCAACGCGGCGGAGTTCGTCTCCAAAGTCGCCACCCTCGGAGAAGCCAAGTCCCGCATGGAAGCTAAGCCCCACTGCCAAGACGTCTTCGTAACCGAGAATGGTAAATCCACCGAAAAAGTGCTCGGTTGGCTCACAAATAACGCTATTCAAGAAGCAGCCACCGCCTGATTTTCCAACTGCTTGTTGATTGGAACATCTCCGTCATGAGTAAGACGGTTGTCGGAAACCAGAACGGCATTCTCCGCCCCCAAGTCCCAGCCCAAAGCCCGGACAAACGACATAACCCTCAGAACATAAATTACAGAAAAACTCCGCGCTGGACCACAGCGTGGCCAGTGCCCTACACTCGCGGTCTACCAGCCCCAGTACAATGTCTTTCAGGAGATTGCATGCAGATCTTTCGCGTGAGCAAGGGAGTTTTGTTGTGCTGCGTCGCAGTCGGCGTGGCCCATTTTGCCGGGTGTTCGGCACCCATAAGAACCAACGAGTTTGGCAAGTTTGAGCGGTCGGTCGCTGCGATGCAGTCCTCGACCCACGACATCTTCGGCGAGATCGCGGCGGACGCACGCCGCGGTCTGGTTGAGGGCAAGGAGTTTGGTTTCGCGTTCAAGCCCAGCGAACTCATGGTCGAGCGTAACGAGTCTTTCGATTACTCGATCGAAGCTCGGACGCTGGAGTCGATGCTGCGCGAGATGCGATCTAGCCTGTTCGATCTCAACTCTTCTATGAAGACGTATGCTGCTTCGCTCAACGAGCTCGCAGGTGGTGGCGAAGCCGATGCAGCACGCATCGCGCAGCTCGCGGCGGATCTGAACACGAATCTGCAGGATGCATCCAGCAGCGTGAACGGCTTCATCAAGTCGCGAGGCGGGGCAGGCCTGGAGTTGTCCGCACAGGCCACTGGCGTCGTCTCGACAATCGCGGCGGCCGCACTTGAATCCCACATAGAGCACACGCGGCGTCAATCGCTTCGCCGCGTGATGTCGGAAGGGCAGGCGACGATCGATGAAACCGCCGCTCTCGGGCAACTCGCCGTGAAGACCGCCGCGAGCGACGCCTACGCGATCTACACGCAGTGGTTTCAGTTGACCTTTAACGATTCCTACAGCCAAAGACGACGCACTATGGATGGCTTGGTCGCTAAGCGGGACGCTGCCAGCGCGACCGCCGACGAGATCCGTCTCATTGGCGAGATCCAGGACGAGCAGCAAATCGCGCGTGGCAAGCTGCTTGATCGCAACGACGAGCTTATGAATACGTTTGATGCGCTAAGCGAACTGAACGCCGCTTACGGTAAGCTGCCGCCAGCGCATGCGGCGCTACGGAAATCCTTGGATAAAGAGTTGTCCACGTTCGACTCGGTAAGGGAGTTCTACGGACAGGTTGAGCGGATGCAGCGTCTGTACAAGAAGTTGTCGTCCGCCAACTAGTTAACTTGGGCCAGATTGATCGTGAAATGTAAATCAACCGGTGGGCCACTAGGAGTCACGCCATGAGCTTAAGCACAAAGGTCGAAATTTACGAGCAGTCTGTGAACGCACTTGCTCGATGCGTCAAACTTGAAGCAATCCTTCGCGACAAAGATGATGCGGTGAACGCCGATGCGGTGGGCGTCAAGGCTTCGTCCCTGGCCGCTCTCGCCAAGCGGCTTCGCGAAGAGATCCAAGCCCAATGGACTCAGGCAACGCCAGCGAAGGTAACCAAGCTCAAGTCGCTCAACTCAGATTTGCAGCAGGAAATCGCCGCGATCAAGCGAGTGATCGACCACGCTGCGCGTGTCGTCAAGGCTATCGGCTACGTTGACGATGTAATTAAGGTCGCAGTCGGGCTGCTTACATAAGTCCTTTGGGCTACCGGAACCTCCGAGAGTGTACTCGCCTTCTCAACGGCCGCAATAGTTACAAGCGAGAACCAGCAAGGTTCTAAAGAAACTTACGCCGCCAAAGAGTTTTGTACTCTGCACACCACACGCGCCGCCCCGCCTCCACTCCGCGCGCCATCCTAAGTGAGATGACTGCACCCTCCCATTCCCATCACCGATGCCGGACCCGAGCGAAGCGAGCAAAGCAAACCAACGCGGCGAACCCATCACAGCCGCCGCGAAACCTTCCTCACCCACCCCACCCACCGCGCCCCCCCGCCACCTTCTCCAAACAGCCCCCCACGAACGCGCCCAGCCCCCTGCGATCAAGTCAGCCATGAAACGCCCATCTCGGTAAAACCGCCAGCAGACAGCAATCACGACCATCGCCTCACGCAGGTAAATGAATGCCTCGCGGTTTAGGCACTCGGAATCGCCCAGGTTATTCAAGGCCGGTCACTAAACCGGCTCGCCGGCGCGAAACGGCTAGTCTGGAAAGTTTTCGGGATATCATTGCGACGAGGCGTGAAACGTGGCTCATTTATGCCGTTCAAAGCACGACGCTTACGGTGCCTCACCGGACCATGAAGCATGTTTGACCAAGCCTTCAACGCTATCGACAACTCGCTACGAAACGAAGCGGGCTGTACGACTGAGCTCGATTATACCGAGCAAACGTCGTGGATTCTCTTCTTGAAGTATCTCGATGCTCTCGAACAGGATCGCGCCGACATCTCCACTCTTGAAGGTAACAAGTACGGTTATATCCTCGATAAGCCATATCGCTGGGAGTCTTCGGCCGCGCCGAAGGCAAAGGATGGTCAGCTTGATCGCCGCACGGCGTTGACAGGCGATG
>Ga0105046_10014317_pt1 | contig 12236 bp, 6 predicted proteins | sample MAT03_FD_78385 | JGI IMG/M metagenome (GOLD analysis project Ga0105046, IMG submission 78385) | Freshwater microbial communities from Lake Fryxell liftoff mats and glacier meltwater in Antarctica - MAT-03 (megahit assembly) | ecosystem: Environmental > Aquatic > Freshwater > Ice > Liftoff...
ATCATTGGTCGATTCTTATTTGCGGGAGTTTAAAGTGGATGCGACACAAATACCGTCTGACTCGGTGCTGTCTACCGGCAAGCAGATTTTCCAACAACATTGCGCAAACTGCCACCAATCCGCTGAAGGTCAACCATCATTAGGTCCCGACCTTTTTGCGATGAGCGATCGATCCTCCAGAACCTTACTCACTGCAATCCTGGATCCAAATCGAGCCGTTGAAGGGAAATACAAAGCCTATGCAATTCGTACGGCAGATGACATGACGATATCGGGCGCGATAGTCCAGGAGAGTTCGACAAGTATCGTGATTGGTACTGCGGACGGAAAGCGATCAACAATCCTACGAAGTGACGTGGGCGAGATGAAGGATCTCGGAGTTTCGCTTATGCCTGAGGGCTTGGAGCGAACGGTGACGCCTGAAATGATGCGACCAATGTTGCTGTACTTGCAACAAGCAAATAGCGCAGGGGCTTTCAAGTAGCTCGACATAGTAGTTTTTAATGCACCACAATAAATGAATCACGAAAAACCCTACGAATCAATTGGCTTAGTCTTGGGCAATACAACGGATAAAATTCGCGAGCTTGCAGAAGCAATCTTACTGGATCGAGGAGGCATTGGATCGGACGACCTAGAAACTACTTCGCCAGAGTCAATTCGGCGTTTAAAGCAGGAGAATTGTTTGCAGCAGATTGAGCTGGAAATAATGCAAGAGCGTTTAAAACAGTTACAATCGGAGTTGGATGCCACGCGATCTACTCTCTCGGCTCAACAATTGGTGCAGGCTGTAGATATTGTTGGAGGTATACGGTGGCAGTCAGATATCGATTTACTTCAACTTGAGTATGTAAGCGAGCAAGCAGAACGGATTCTTGGCTACCCGATCAGCGATTGGATCAGCGAGCCAAAATTTTGGGAGAAACATATCCATCCTGACGATAGGGAAACGGTTGTCAAAGAATCTCTCTCTAAAGCGATCTCTGGTATACCCCAAAGACTCCTTTATCGCATGCTGGCCGCGGACGGTAGAACCGTGTGGTTTGATGATTTGATTGGTGTCATCATGAAGGATGGGAAGCCATCAAAGCTAAGTGGGATCATGGTTGATGTTACTGAAAGAATGGAAGTCGAAAATCAGCGTAAGATCCAAAAAGACTTGCTTGAGTTTATTGCCGGTGGTGCGTCTCTCAAGGACTCGCTAACTGCTTTAGCTTTAGCAATCGAGTCGCAGATCGATGGAACGGTATGCTCAATCATGATGATGGATAGCAGAAGTATGCAGTTGAGACACGGGACCGCGCCGAATCTACCGGTGTCATATTGGAATACAATGGACGGCGTACCGGTGAATGCTTCCAGTGGTTCGTGTGGTACAGCTGCCTTTCGCCGTGAACTGGTTATTGTAAAAGACGTCCGTACGGACCCTCTTTGGATTGCGCATCGAGATATTGCCGTCAGACACGGATTGTTGGCCTGTTGGTCGTCGCCAATAGTAGACGCGAAGGGTGAGGTGCTAGCAGTCTTCGCGATGTATAAGCGTGAACCAGGAAGCCCTTCAGCAAAACATATTCAACTTCTTGAGATTGCAAGTCAGATTGCAATTATTGCGATTGGCAAAGACAAAGTCGATCAGACGGTGCGTGCCAAAGAAAGGGAGCTTCGAACGATTACCGATTTGATCCCTGGGCCCGTTGCTAGGATCAATCTGGAGCGACGATATGTTTTCATGAATAAGTACTATGAAAAGCTTAAAGGCAAGTCACGCGACTTATTGATTGGTCGCACGATGACGGAAGTCTTAGGTGAAGATGTTTTCGCCCACGCGGAACCTTACAAAGCGCGTGCGTTAAACGGCGAGGCAGTTAGCTTTGAGTGCTCGCTTAGTCTAGACCAGAATGAGTCAACTACCTACTTAATCCACTACCAACCCGAATTTGCCCCAGATCGAAGTGTGCAGGGATTTATCGTTGTCGGTTTTGACATTACCGAACGTAAGCAAACCGAAACAGCTCTTGAAAGAAATCGAGAGCTTCTTGAGATAACCGGCGAGCTAGCAAAGATTGGTGGCTGGGAGTTGGACTTACGGAACAGCAACTTGTACTGGACGGAGCAAGTATACCGAATTCACGAAATGGATCCCAACATCGCCCCAACGGTTGAGCAAGCAATTCAGTTTTACGCACCGAACGGTCGGCCTGCGTTACAAGCCGCATTACAGGAGGCGATATTACACGGGACGTCTTGGAATTTAGAGCTGCCGCTCGTCACTGCCAAAGGGAGGAATATCTGGGTATTGGCCCAAGGCGTCTCCATGATGGAAAACGGTAAGGCGATAAAGCTCATGGGTGCTTTCCAGGACATTACTCAACGGAAAGAATCTGAGGCCGTGCGGGATACATTGGAATCACAATTGAGAGAGTCACAGAAGCTTGAAGCAGTTGGCACTCTAGCTGGTGGCATTGCGCATGATTTTAACAATATTCTTGCCATTATCCTTGGTAACACAGTGCTCGGAGGAAAGAATGTAAAGAGTGGTATTCTTTCGGAAGTAGAAAGAAACCTATATGAGATCAAGCAGGCGGCAGAGAGAGCCCGTGACCTTGTTCACCAAATTATATCTTTCAGCCGCAAGCAACCTACGAAGCTTAAGACGACAGAACTTGCCCCAATCATTGCAGAATCCGTTCGTCTACTTCGTTCGACGCTCCCTGCACGTGTAGGTATCAATGTCTCTATTTCTGAGCATGTTCCTGCCGTGCAGGCTGATGCGACACTTATTGAACAAGTCATCGTCAACCTCGCGACAAACTCATTGCAGGCGATGCATGGCGGTTCGGGTGAAATCGAAATTCGAGTCGAGAACGTTAAGCTCGATGATTCGATAAGAAACTCTCCATCGATTGAAGTTTACTGTGAGGCTCATCCAGGGCAAATCGCTAGGATTGTCGTTCGAGACAACGGTTGCGGGATGGATGAGAAGACCATGAATCGTATATATGAGCCGTTTTTTACCACAAAGGAAGTCGGAGAAGGAACCGGATTAGGACTCTCGGTCGTGCATGGAATCGTACAGTCACACGACGGAGTAATTCTGGTCGACAGTGAACTAGGAAAGGGTACGACTTTCAGTATTTACTTACCAGCTGATAGGTCGTTGACACACGTCTCTCCGAAGCCTGCCAGCAAGAGTTCAATTGATAATTTTGGAATAGAAAAAGGGTCGCCTTTGAATATTCTCGTTGTCGATGACGATGTTTCCGTGTTGCTGTCGGTGAAGTGTCTGCTCGAATGTCACGGTCATCGGGTTTTCGAATACTCCAATCAACTAGAAGCGATCAGCGCAATTCATAGTAATCCGTCCGGGTTTGATGTCGCTTTGATAGACTACAATATGCCAGGTCTCTCTGGTATCGATTTAATACGCCAGTTGCGGTTGATTCGCCAGGATTTACCTGCAGCTGTGACCTCCGGATTTGTCGACGAGGAACTTCTCGCTCTCGCAAATTCGACAGGCATTCTCGAAGTCATCCCCAAGCCGTACCGCGTTGAAGATTTAAACACTGTTTTGCAGCGACTGTATCTTCAAAGTATCAACTATGGGTCTACGACAGGGGCAAGCTTTTCAATCGAATCGTGAATGCGATGATGGACTCGAAAGGCGAGGAAAAGTCCTAGTGCGCTGATGGCAACTAAGAATCCTAGTGCAGAGCGAACCGGGGCAGTCAGTCCCAATAGCATTCCCAAACCGGCAAGTGGAACCGCAGTCGCTGTTAGAAGGTACAGGTCACACCATCTTAGCAATGCCTTGCCACGTTCTCGAAATATAGGGTCTCGTAAATCGGAACCGATTAAAACCCCATACCAGATTTTAACTGCGATCAGACTCATCCCTAAAAACGGATAGGAGACTGCGATCGCACCGCAAACGGCGAGCGACATAAAGAAGTGAACGGAATCTTGGTAGCTAAAGGCTTGCATTCTCATCGATAAAAACGTTGGAAAGAGAACGCCGGCTGTTAGCCAAAGGGCGAGACCGAAAACCGCAACGGTGTGACCAGCAAGAATGGCTCGCTGGATATAAGCTGAATCAAGTCGACGGTCTCCATGCATTCGCCGATAAACCTCGCGGCTTACTGGCCAAACGATATAAAAGAAAAATACGCCCCCCATCCCAAACGAAACAATGTTCAACAAGATCGAGACATCGATCAAATCTTTATGTCCAGATGGATGGGTTTTGGTGAACCACGCTAGGTTGTAATGATAGTTGAATGCGCCAGCTAAGCCATTTGGGAGGAAAACGGCAACGAGAGCCAAGAGAGTTGGATAATTGCAGGCGAGTCTCGACCATCGCGACTCCTCGGGGTGCAGAACACTCCAAGCCTCCGGGGAACGACATAGTCTCAATTGGCCAGCCAATGCTGCTGGCGAGTTGGTTCGCATCTCACGAATAGGATTCAAGGCTCCCCGCAAGCAGTGTATAAGTCGTCGCCTGGATTGACTTTGTTCCATCCCTTCGGGGACTTCGGGCGGATCTTGCAGCCGTCGACGATGAAGCTCGGCCACCGTTGCCCCCCAATCCATCTTAAGTGGATCGTTGGGCCAGGGCCTTTCCGTCGTAAGTAACTCCCAAAGGACTGCGGCTAAGGAAAAAACGTCAGACCTTCCATCCAACTGTTCTGCTTGAACTTCCCCGGTCCAACTGGCTACCTGCAATTGCTCCGGTGACATGTAAATCAGGCTGCCACCGAAATAGGTTGCGGGATTGGTCCCGACAATGTCCTCAGAGTATGAAATGTTAAAGTCGGCGAGCTTACAAATACCTTCGGCTGTTAAAAGCACGTTGGCCGGTTTGACATCCCGATGTAATACTTTTTGATGGTGTGCATAGTCCAGCGCATCAGCCAACTGGATACCGATCTCGCAAACCGCTTCAAACCAATCCGATTGTGCAAGCTTCGTTCGATTGAGGCTTTCTTCCGGTGCCGGAAGCCCAGCACTTAGCAAAGCCTTATCAACAACTTGGAGAATCAACTTTCCCGATAGAGAACTAAAGGGTTCGTCCTTCGCCATCGCAATGACTTCAGCGAGTGTGCCTCCGGGCACATATTGCATGGACAACAATCGTAGTTTTGGGACCGATACGGTTCGAACATCGAATACACGAACAATGTTTGGGTGATCAAGTTGTGCGAGAGTCTTGGCTTCGTCTCCACTGTCTGCGGAAACTTTCAATGCAACCATGCGCTGCATCGTAGTTTGACGAGCGAGATAGACCTTTGCGAAACCACCCATGCCGAGAAGATTAAGAATCTGAAAATCTTCGTAGCAATCTCCAACACGAAAGAGAGCATGAACCTCCTTCATCGACCGTGACGTACTTATGGTTGCAAGCCCGGAATATCCCGAGTACCGTTTGATTGCTGATGCATGCTGGGGATAGCGTGTCTGATAATCGCTGGCGACATAGGATTCGCTAGACATTCTCAGACGCATCTCTTCCAGAATTAGATCCAGCGGAACGCCTCCCGTACACTCAATAAGTTCTGGATAGCGAGTCATATATTCGTCGACGGTTGGACGAATACCAAGCAACGCATGCTGCTCCATCTCGATCTTGGCTAGCTCGATAATTGCCAGATTCCGAGAGGGCCCATGATTGGGGGGTAAGTAGCTATCGAAGGAGAGTAGCCCCTCCTCGGATTGTCCGTTAGAGAGGTAAGCCTCGACACAGTCGGCAACAACATTCCACGCTTGCGTTTCTTGAGGCATAGACTTACCAAAAGACCTACTGGCAGATATTCAGACCAGCTACCAGCCCATGACCATGTTAGATTCGATAACCCTTCGCGCCCCATCGAGATCCGTTCCCGTCTCACTCATATAAAGTCGAATCGCATGGACTTTATCCCCCGCGGACTTGGCCAGACAATCCCTGGCAACACTACACACGTCCAGGCTGCGACTGGTCAGACCTAGTGCTCCCTTGGAAATAACCCAGCTATCGCGAGGGCGTTTCGTAAGTCTGACAATGTCGTCCGACGGGTAAGCGTCTGCCAATACGGCTCGTGCCGAGGCTTCATCGCTGGCCCAAGTAATGATGATATGAGAGTCGGTTTCGACTTCAAATAATGGCATGATGTGGAAAGCTCCCTAAATCGCTACTTGCAATCTCGATCTGAACGTTCTATTAATGCCACCTGATGGTACCATCATACATCAGGCGTTCAAGGTTTCGTAGTTCGTTAATCAATAGAAAGTAGACATGATTAAGAAAGCCAATGGAACCGATTCCGGATTCGTACAATCGCTCACTGATTGGGGTGCGGTCGCGTTTTTCATCGCTATGGTGGTTTTTCCTTGCCTACGAGGTTATTGGCCAATAGAGCAAGCCAAAATGTACGTGGCAGCCGCGGAAAATGCGATCGATAAGGCGAAACAACCGGAAGATGAAAAATTCCAAGAGGCCCGGAAATTACTTGAAATGGCTCGCCAAAAAGATCCCTTGATCGTGCAGAATCTCAATTATCTGCGAACTCTCGATCGCGTCGATCCGATTCCGATGGAGCAACTCCTCCCGGCATTAAAATATCTCAGTCCATCAACCCAACGTACCTTGGGAATTCGCCTAGCCGACGACGCCTTGAGTCGTAGGGAGTTTGAGAAATCCTACCAAATTCTAAGCCAAGTCTATTCTTTTCAAGCGGACAAAACCCCAGAAGAACGAAATCGGCTAGCCTATGGAGCTGCTTTGGCTCGGAAAGACCTCAGGCTGGCCCGTCAGGAAATCGATATCGCCTTGAGTGGTTTGGACAACGAAATTCCGGAGTATTTCGATACAAAAGCATGGGTCTTGCATGAGCTTTTTGAAAACCAAGAAGCGTTGACTTGGATTGATCGATCTATCAAAAGGGTAACCACCGATTTGCTTGCAAATTTCAATCCAAAATACAAAATTACTAAGGAGCAGCTTGAACAGTTTGTGGCGATACCGAACTCCGAAGACTTAACCAAAAGCTCGCTTAACATCTCACAAGTAACCAATGAAGCTCTTTCCAAGATCTTTCGAGTTTTGGCTATCTATCATTACCACCGAGCGGAGATTCTGAACTCCTTAAAGGAGCAGGAAAAGGCAGACTGGGCCTTTGATTGGCTTGAAAACCGTGGATTTCGTAAGTTTACCGAACTGTTCTAGTCGTAGCCCTTCCCGAGTGATAAACTCCGGTCTAATCAACGGAAGCTCGATAACCAAGGACGGTTTTATGTACAAGCTCCTCCTATGCTGGAGATATCTGCGAACGCGATGGATTGCCTTGGCTTCCATTGTCTCGGTCACCCTTGGTGTTGCGACTTTAATTGTCGTCAATAGCGTCATGGATGGCTTTACCGAAGAGATGCATAATCGCATTCATGGAATCCTGAGCGACTTGGTCGTGGAAAGCCACTCGACAGGTGGCATCACCGATTCCAAGTGGTTCGAGGATCAGATTCGAGGCACACTTGGGGATCGATTGGAAGGACTTACAACTGTTGTGGCAGTGCCAGCCATGCTAAATTTTTCGTTCAACGGATCGAATCACACCCAGCAAATTAATCTCATTGGGATCGATCAAAGCAGCTATGCATCGGTGAGTGATTTCAGCCAGTATTTGATGCATCCTGAAAACCAAAAGCGAATCGATTTCTTGCTTAAAGATGATGGATATGCACCGGATCGCCCTGCTTTTCCTGAGTCAGGTTGGAATTATCGTCGCGATATGGCAAGGCTTCGAAAAGAAATTGATCGCGAAACCGAACGAAACCGTGAACTGCGTCAGCAGTTGAAGGGTAACGAAGTTGGGCAACTCTCCCTGACAGAAAAAGATTCCAAGACAACCATTGGCGGCATGTCTGCTTCCTCCGGAAGCGAATCGCCGACGGCAACCGAACAGTCTTCCACCGATGTGGCGACGTCAGATCTGATGATGGCTGGCCCAAGTATTTCGTCCCCATCCAGCGATGCGGCTGCAAAGGCTCATTACTTTGACAGCGAAACGGATGTGCATGCTGGTATTGTCATTGGGATCAGCATCGGCAGTATGCGATATCGCGACCCGCAAGGCGATGTTAAAGATCTTTTCTTTATTCGCCCTGGCGACGACGTAACAATCGCGATGCCCGGAGCTGGATCGCCACCTCGAGCGATCGACGAATCGTTTACAGTCGTTGATTTTTACGAAAGCAAGATGAGCGAATACGACTCAACATTTGCTTTCGTTCCTTTGGAAAGGCTTCAAAAGATCCGCGGAATGATCGATCCGACGACAGGAAAAAAATCGGTGACCAGTATCCAAATGAAGCTTCGCCCTGGGGTTAATCTTGCAAAGGCTCGAGATGATCTTCGAGCCGTGTTTCCGCCTGATCAAACGATGGTTCATGTTCAATCGTGGCGAGATTCCCAAGGTCCTCTGTTAGCAGCGGTCCAATTGGAGACAACACTACTCAACATTCTGCTCTTCATGATTATCGCTGTAGCAGGCTTCGGGATATTGGCGACCTTCTTTATGATCGTGGTGGAGAAGACTCGCGATATCGGAGTCCTAAAGTCGCTTGGAGCACCCGGTTCAGGAATTGCTTCTATCTTTCTTACGTATGGTTTATTGCTCGGAATCGTCGGCTCAGGGGCCGGTGTGCTGCTTGGAATGCTGTTCATTTGGAAAATCAATACCATCGCTGCATTGATAGAAACAGTTACGGGACGTGAAGTCTTCGACCCAACCGTTTACTACTTTAGTGAGATCCCTACGATAACTCATCCAGCTATGGTTGTTTGGGTCATCATTGGATCCGTACTCGTCGCCGTTCTCGCCAGTGTTCTGCCGTCGATTCGTGCCGCCAGAATGCATCCTGTCCAAGCTCTACGCTATGAATAGCCTCACCCCAGACCGAGTCAACCAATCCATGTCTACGTTGAATACAATTTCCGGACGGCCAAATGTTGGTTCCGAGTTTGATAGCCCGACACGTTTGCGTGTTGTAGCGTTCCCTACCAATGAAACGGTTACGGGACGAACGATGCTTCAGGCACAGGGACTGTACAAGACGTACAAAAAAAATCACGTAAGCGTTCCGGTGCTGAAAGGGGTCGATTTCGCGGCAGAGCAAGGAAAAATGACGGCGATTATCGGACAAAGTGGTTCGGGAAAAAGTACGCTTCTCCATTTGCTTGCGACGCTTGACCGACCTGATCAAGGAGAGGTGCATTTTGATGGCCGTCGTATCGACCACTTACCGAGAAAGAGTCGTGACCTATTTCGAAACCAACGATTGGGAATGATCTTTCAGTTTTATCATCTCCTTCCTGAGCTCTCGACCATCGAAAACGTTTTGGCACCGATCATGATCGGTCGCTCCATGATCTCGTACTTAATGAATCGACGGTCGATCCAAAACCATGCAAAGGAACTGCTAGAGCGGGTCGGGCTAGGACATCGACTGCACCACAAACCCAGCGAACTCTCTGGCGGTGAGATGCAACGCACAGCGATCGCGAGGGCACTTGTTACAAACCCCGATATACTTTTAGCCGATGAGCCGACCGGGAACCTGGACCAAGAAACGGGCACAGGGATTCTTGAAATCTTGCAAGAACTTAATCGCGAGCAGGGGCTCACTATAGTTATGGTGACACACGACGAGTACATCGCGAAGAAATGTGACGCAGTCGTACGACTCTCAAAAGGTCGGGTGGAATCGGTAAGTTAGTGCCATCGGACCAGTTTTTGTCAATTGAAACCGCTGTTTTCCTGAGCCGTTAGCGCTAGCTTCGGGTTCCCCCTAGTAAGTATCGAATCAAAAACATCCGATCAAGATTATCGCCGCGCGTCATCCGTGGCTAACGCTAGGCTGCTAAAAGTTTGGGGTTGTGTCATTTTTCGCATTGCGCAGATTTTGTTCCTTTTTGGGAGGTCAGAAGCCGGGGGAACGCCTAAAGGCTTTGCACCAGCGCTGGTGTTCAGGCTTCAGCCGCTCCCCCCGATTAGCCGGTCCAATCAGAAGTGATAATTGGTCAGCTTGAGAAACATAATCGCCCAAAAAACATCCGCCTATTTTCTATGTCAATGGCAATCTTTTTACAGCCCAGGCTAACGCCATCGGCTCAGTTTTAATCAGTCCTCCCGAAGCTATTCGCTGTTCTGCGGTCTGTTCTGCCGACGGCCAGGTCGGTAGCCGGCGTTGGCACCGGACCGTTGTTCTTTTTTGGCTTGCTTTTTGAGGGGGGCGCCACTTACCGATCCGTCGCTTGCTGATTCGCCATTTGCAGATCCGCCACGTGCAACTCCGGGAATCGTATGGACGTAATCGCCTCGGAATCGATCACTGGCTTCTTTACGACGAGATTCTAATGCCTCTCGCGGTGGCTTGGATGGGATCAAGCTGTCACATCCGTCGCCGATCAGATCCATACGTTTAGCTTGTCGAAGCGCTTCGCGGACTTCGAAGTAGTTTTCCGGCTTGAAAAATTGCATCAATGCGCGCTGTAGCTTGCGGTCGCTTAAAGCCTTTGCAATGAAAACAGGTTTCTTGGTAAACGGATCTAAGCCTGTGTAATACATGCTTGTTGCGACGTCGAGCGGTGCGGGAATAAAGTCCTGTACTTGATCGGGCTTGTAGCCATTGCGTTTGAGAAACAACGCCAACTCGATCATCGACTCGATGGTGCTTCCGGGATGGGAAGCGATGTAATAGGGAATCAGATATTGCTTTTTGCCAACCTTTTCGGATGTCTCTTTGAACTCTTCAGCGAAAAATTCAAAGTCGTCATTATCGGGTTTTCGCATCTTGAATAGTACGTCAGGGTCAACGTGTTCTGGTGCGACCTTGAGGTGACCACCGACGTGATGTTCGGTAAGTTCACGAATATACTCGGGCGAGTTTCTTGCCAGATCCATACGAACACCGCTTGCGACAAGGACTTTCTTTATTCCCTTGACCGATCGAGCCTCACGCATCAACTCGATCACCGGCGTATGATCTGTACCAAGGAGCTTACAAATTTTGGGATGGACGCATGACTGCCGTCTGCAGATCGCTTCTACCTCGGGTTTGGTGCATCGCATTTGATACATGTTTGCAGTTGGACCACCGATGTCGCTAACAATCCCTTTAAAGTCTTTGTCCTCCGTCATAGACTGGATTTCATTGATAACCGATTGCTTTGATCGCGACTGGATAATTCTACCTTGGTGTGCAGTAATACTGCAAAACGTACATCCCCCGAAGCAGCCACGCATAATGGTGACCGAGTTCTTGATCATATTGAACGCGGGGATCGCTTCGGTGTAACTTGGGTGCGCCTTTCTCGTGTAAGGAAGCCCGTAGATTCGATCCATAGCGGCTTCGCTAATCGGGAGCTGTGGAATATTGCAGACGATCGTTTGGTTGCCGTGCCTCTGCATCAGCTTGCGAGCGTTAAGCGGATTGGTCTCGTTGTGAATGATCCGAGTGGCTTCGCTAAATGCCAGCTTGTCCGTCAGAACTTGTTCATAGCTAGGAAGCTCGATGGCGTCGGTTGGTACTTCTTCCGAGGCTCCTACTGCGTAGGCCATTCCACGCATATCACGAAGATTCTTTACGAGTTCGCCTTGTTCCAAACGCTGAGCAATTTCGATGATCGAGTTCTCGCCCATTCCGAACGCGACTAAGTCTGCCTTGCTATCTAGCAGGATACTTTTGCGAACCTTGTCGGACCAATAGTCATAGTGAGCCAATCGACGAAGGGAAGCTTCGACGCCACCTGCAATTACGGGGACTCCTTTGTAGGCTTCGCGAGCTCGTTGACAATAACCGAGTGTAGCACGATCAGGTCTGCGTCCGATTCGGCCACCTGGTGAGTAGGCGTCATCGTTTCGGACTTTTTTGTTTGCAGTGTAGTGGTTGATCATGCTGTCCATGTTGCCAGCGCTGATTCCAAAGAAAAGCCTAGGCCGACCAAACCTCTTCCAGTCTTCGCATGATTGCCAGTCGGGCTGTGAGACAATTCCGACGCGATAGCCAGCCGCTTCCAGGACGCGTCCTAAGATCGCCATCGCGAAACTGGGGTGATCGATGTAGGCGTCGCCGGTAATGAAGACGACGTCCAATTCATCCCAACCTCGATCGCGAGCTTCTTGCATCGACATCGGTAAAGGAAGTTTGGCAACTGGCCCTTTCGGCTCGCACGCTTCTCGACCCAAGTTGTCGAGAAACGTTGA
>Ga0105046_10014318_pt1 | contig 12236 bp, 11 predicted proteins | sample MAT03_FD_78385 | JGI IMG/M metagenome (GOLD analysis project Ga0105046, IMG submission 78385) | Freshwater microbial communities from Lake Fryxell liftoff mats and glacier meltwater in Antarctica - MAT-03 (megahit assembly) | ecosystem: Environmental > Aquatic > Freshwater > Ice > Liftoff...
AATTTTATAAGTTTGATTCTGTTTTAGATTCTTCTTTTACTTCTGGTTTTACATCTTCAGGTTTTGCTTCAGGTGTTGTTTCCGGTTTTGTTTCCGGTTTTGCTTCAGGTTTTGCTTCAGGTTTTGTTTCCGGTTTTGTTTCCGGTTTTGTTTCCGGTTTTGTTTCCGGTTTTGTTTCCGGTTTTGTTTCCGATTTTGTTTCCGATTTTGCATCCACTGCTGCTGCTGCTAATTCTAATGCTTTAGCTTCTTCAGCTGCCTGAATACTCTTTGTTTCTTCAAATTTTGACTGAATTATTGCTCTGTTCTTTAAATGCTCATCTTTTTCTTTTAATGCTCTGTCTGACATAAAAATCGTCAAATATCTTAAAATATTCTCATCCAAAACATAAGCTCTTTCAATTTTTACTATGAGTTCAGGTGATGCCATCACTTCAAAACAAACATAAAAACCGTTTTGTCTCTTTTTTATTGGGTAAGCCAATCTTTTTCTTCCCATTTTGTCAATATTCTTTATTTCTACATCGTTTTTCAATAGCAATGTTTCAAATTTCTTAATTTCATCTTCAATTGCGGAATCTTCTAAATTACCATCAATTATTAAATAAGATTCGTAGTATCTTTTACTCAATGTAATGATTTATTTTAAATTTAATAAACTAAACGACAAATATATCTCTTTTATAAATAAATTACAAGATAATTGGCAATAAATATCTCACAAATGCAAATTATAATTCCAAACATGAAAGATTCTGTGGATTTTTAAATATCTAAATTTTATTGCATAAACATAGCGTTTTTGCGTGTATTTTTGTGCGAGAAAAGGGACTCGAACCCTCACGCCGTTTCCAGCGCCACCCCCTCAAGATGGTGCGTATACCAATTCCGCCATTCTCGCTTTTTTAATCTGTAAAATAATCATTATTTTCTTTCTAAAAAACCCTTTTTAAAATATTTTTTCAACTATTTTACACATCCGTCCAAAACATTTGAAAAGCTTTACCACCTGCCTCGCAAGCAGGCGGGCGAATTACGCAAATTTTTTCGAATTGCTCAAATAAAACTAATATTTGTTTAAAAACTAATACATTTTAATTGTACAGCAAAATTAATTTTATTCAACCTCGACAGAATACATTTAAGTGTTGAATTAAAAATCTGATGATTTCATAAAAGACAGAAAGATTTCAATTTAGAATTGAATTTAAATTAATTTCCGAAAAAAAAATTTTGTTAGTATTGATGATTTTCATCCGGAAAATATTGATTAGACTTGCTATCAACATAAATAGTATATATTTTGCAAATGATTCGCAACAATAAATTATGATAAAAACAATTAAACATAACATTGCACTCAAATTAGACTCGATTGGATTCGTTGCATCAACCTTATGCGCAATTCACTGCGCTGCAATGCCGTTTATCATAGTCTTTCTTTCATTATATGGATTTCAATTCATAGCAAATCCAATAGTTGAATACATATTTATAGGGTCCAGTATTATCATTGGTGCTTTTACTTTCAGCCATGGATACATAAAGCATCATAAAAAAATATATCCATTTTTAATTTTCATACTTGGTTTACTGATTATAATTTTAGGACATAAATATTTTCATAATCATTCGCATATAGAAGATATCCATAACGTGAATGAAGAACACACAGAATATATTTATTTTATTGTTGCACCGATTGGTGCAATATTAATTGGAATTTCACATTTTATAAACAGAAAACTTTCTAAAAATATTCAAAAATGTTCGTGCTGATTATTTTAATTAAATTTATTAATAAAAAATATCATGAATAAATTAGTGAAATTATTATTTATTGCTACCATTCTGTTTCTGAACAGCTTTTCTTATTCTCAATCAGGAAACAACGTAAGTATCAAAGGAAAAATTCTGGATGAAAATGAAAATCCTGTTTCATTTGCTAATTTAACTATTCAGGAATTATCAGTTTCGACAATTTGCAACCAAAATGGTGAATATGCATTTGCATCAATTCCGTCAGGAGATTATCATTTAACTGTTAATCGGGGAGGTTTTTTAAATAAAACTGTCAAAATTCAGCTAAATTCTTCTGAACAAATTTTAAATATTAATATTGATAAAAGTCTTATTGAAACTTCTACAATTGACGTAACAAGTTCCTTTAATCCAACAAGTATTACAAATTCTACTTTCTCTATAACATCAATTAGTGCGAGAACTTTGAGCCGCACTCGTAACGAAAATCTTGCTTCGACTATTCAGAATATTCCGGGTGTGAACAATATTTCTACTGGTAGCTCTATTGGTAAACCAATTATAAGAGGATTGTCTTATCAGAGTGTTTTGATTCTTCATGACGGAATTAAACATGAATCTCAATTATGGGGTGATGAGCATGGTCCGGAAATCGCAGTTTTTAATATTGACAGAATTGAAATTCTCAGAGGTCCTTCAAGTCTTATTTATGGATCTGATGGAATCGGCGGAGTAGTAAATATTATTACAAAACCTCTGCAATTTTCAAATAAGAAAAGTGCAATTACTTATGGTGCCATTACTCTAAATGGATTCTCTGCAAATGCAGAAGGAGTTGGAAATCTGAATCTCGGAATTGGGACTCAAAAATTCGGGATAAACGGCTACATAGGTTACAGAGATGGAAAAAATATAACCACTCCTGAAGGTGAATATACTGTTAATACTCCCGAAGGCTCGAATGTAATACAAGGCGGTAAACTTTTTAACAGCGGAGATAAAGAGTTTCAGACAGGATTAAACCTCGGAATTAAAGGGTCTTACGGAATTGTCAATGCATCTTATGAAAATTTTAACAGAGAAATTCAGCTCCATGATGATCCCGCAGAAGATCCAACTGCAACTCCTAATCAAAAAATTGTTACAAATAATTTTGATATTAAAGGAAGCTTTTATTTAAAAAATAATTTAGAACTTGAACCGATTTTTTCTTTTGAAAATCAAAACAGAATTGAATTTGGAAGTTCGGAAGATAAAAATGAAAATATTAAGGCATTAAATCTTGATCTTAGTTTGTATCAGGGAGATATAAGACTTCACCATGAATTGTCTAAAGAAATGAAAGGCACTGTCGGTGCTTCTTTTACATTCAGCAATAATAAATCTTTAGCCGAAGAAAAATTAATTCCAAATTATAATTCTTACGGAATTGGGATTTATATTCAGGAAAATTATTATAAAAAATATTTTACTTTATCCGGTGGTATCAGATTTGATGCAAAAAATTTAGGAATAAAAGAAACTGTATTTGATGAAGAAAGAACTTTAAATTCACAAAGTTTAAATTTCAATTCTTTTTCCGGTTCTGTCGGAGGAGTCTATAAACCAAATGAATCTGTTGATATCTTTGCAAACGTTGGCTCCGGCTGGAGACCTCCATCAGAATTTGAATTGTTTGTTGACGGAGTTCATGAAGGTACCGGAAGGTTTGAAAAAGGTTTAGTCACTCTAAACTCCGCTTATAATCCAACACCGGAAAATTCATTAAATTTTGATATAGGAACAAGAATCAGAAATAAATACTTCACGGGTGAAATTTCACTTTATAATAATTTTGTAAATAATTTTGTTTTCCCGTCAGCTTCGGGTGAGATTGATTCCGCAAGTGGTTTTCAGATTTATAATATTACTCAGGACAATAGTTCTTTCTTCGGATATGAATACAATTTTCAGATTCAGCCGGCTAAATGGTTTTTGTTAACAATAAAAGGTGATTATGTAAAAACAAATAATAAAGCCGAAGGAAATCCGCTGCCGTATACTCCTCCTGCAAAAAACATTATTGAACTGAGATTTGAAAAAGGAAATATAGGAACTCTGTATAACCCATATATTATGTTCGGTACGAAATTTGTCTCAGAAGCTTCGCAGCTTGGCTATCTTGAATCTTCAACAGATGCTTATACTTTACTGAATGCTGGACTTGGATTTGATTTTGCTTTGTCCAAAGCTATTACTTCAGTTGACTTTTCTGTTACTAATCTTGCAAATGTAAAGTATGTAGACCACCTAAGCCGTTACAGATATTATGCTTTAAATCCGGGTATTAGCTTTAATCTTAAAATCGGAGTTCCATTCCAGTTTTAAAAATACTTTTATTTTAATTCCCAAACTCTCACCGGCTTCAGTAAAATATTTGCTGAAGCCTTTTTTTATTTATATACTATAATTATTTTAAAATAAAAATTTTGGAATCCGATTATTTAAATAAAAAATATTTTAATATTACTGACCTGATTCAAACAGAATTTGATCGGAATGTCAGTAAATACGGTGATAAAATTAAATGCTCGAAAGGTTGTTCAAAATGCTGTTCACAAATATTTAAAATTACTCAGATCGATGCAATTATTATTGCAGATTATCTAAACAAACTTTCTATTGAAAATAAAACCCGGCTTAAAGAAAAAGCAGAAATTTATTTAAATGAATTATCTGTTCAATTTCCAAAAGAAAATAATTCCTTAGATGAGTATTCTGTTAAATCAAAACTTCCCTGCCCTGCTTTAAACGGTGTAGGCGAATGTATGATTTACGAAGCTCGTCCGGTTATCTGCAGAAGATTTGGTCCGCCGGTTTATGATTACAAAAATCCGGAAAAGTTATTTGCCTGTGAATTAAACTTTAAAGATGGTGAAGAAATTATTGATGACTTACTGATTCCTCTTCAAACTGAAATTGGAATGATGTGGGATGATTTGAAAAGAATTTTTAATGAAGAATATGATGAAAAAAAAATTGCTTCAACTACAATAGCTGAAGCAATTTTAAAATCCTGATAAATAATATTTTTAATGTTTATACGAAATTTTCTTCGGAAAACTGAATTGTCTTACTCCGTCTACAGAACCAAGATATCCAAAACCACTTTGTTTTATTCCTACCCATGGTGTACCCGAAACTCCGCCAATTCCCTGATTAACTCCTATCATTCCTGATTCTATTCTCTCAGCAATCTGCCTTCCCTTTTCTGTACTTTTTGTCCAGACTGTTGCACCTAAACCAAATGTAGTATCATTTGCCTTTTCAATTGCCTCTTCTGCATTCTTAACTCTCTGAATGCAAATCACAGGACCAAAAGTTTCTGTGTTCATAATATCATGTTTATCGCTTAGATTCGTTAGCAATGTCGGCTCCATAAAGAATCCGTCTCCGTCAATTTTATTTCCGCCAAAAAGTAATTTAGCACCTTTCTTTTTTGCCTCCTCAATCTGTGTTAAAACGTGCGCTCTCTGTGCTTCACTTACCATCGGACCAATATCCACATCATCAAAACCACTTCCAACTCTGTATTTCTTTATTTCTGCCAATACTAATTTTTCAAACTCATTTGCAATTTTATCCTCCACATAAATTCTTTCAACTGATACACAAACCTGTCCGGAATTTCGTAATGAACCATGCACTGCATACGGAACAGCTTTTTTCAAATCCGCATCTTTTAAAATTATCATAGGATCTTTTCCTCCTAGCTCCAGAATTATCCGGTTCAGTTTTTTCGAACAAACTTCCATTATTTTTTTACCGACATTCTGTGAACCGACAAATGCAACCATATCAATATCAGAATTTATTATATACTCTCCTACCTCTTCCGCTCCCTGTAATAAATTAATTACACCCTTAGGTAAATATCTGTTGTAAATTTCGTAAAGTGCTTTCCCCGTCATTGGTGTGTTTTCTGATGGCTTAAACACTACTGTATTCCCCATCAGTATTGCCGGTGTTAAAAGTGACTCAGGCATACCTACAGGAAAATTCCACGGAGCTATTGCTGCTACTACTCCAATCGGCATTCTGTGCATTTCTGTTGTCACATTCCCTTCTTTATAAAATTCTACTTCAGCAGCTTTTTCAACTAATTTAATATTCTCTTCTATTGCATACGCCGTCCCTTCACACTCTCCCATTGCAGATTTATAAAGCTTACCCATCTCCTTGGTAATTAATTTACCAATTTCTTTTTTTTCCTTTATTAGATCTCTTTGTATATTTTTAAACATTGCAATTCTTTTCTTCAATGGTGTCTTACTCCACACTTTAAAAGCTTTCCTCGCAAGTTTAACTCCGGATGCAATCTCTCCGGGTGAAGAACATTTTATTTTTTCTATAACTTCACCGGTAGCAGGATTAATGTCTAAAATGAATTTCCTCATATTATTTTTTTTATTGAAATTAAATTTTATAAAAACTTTTTAAAGAAAGCAAGTACGCCCTGCTTCCATGCAATTCTGTGTGTTACTCCGGTACCTTGCTGTATTGTATGTTTATTTTCCAGATACCATTTGTATGATCTTATTAATGCTTCAGAGTTGGAATATTTCGGGATCCAGCCAAGTTGTTTTTCGGCTTTCTCTATTGAGACAAATGAATCTGTATCAGCTGTTCCGTAAATCCATTTGTATAAAGGTGATACATTTAATATTTCGAAAAATCTTAATAATGGTTTGATTAAACTTGCAGGTGTTGACATTACTCTTGCACCTGTTCCCGCATATTCACACATTGCACCGACATCTTCATTTACAGTTTTAAATTCTTTTGCTCCTACATTAAATGTGTCATTGATTTTCTCTAATGGTAACGTCGATGCAAGTAATATTGCATCTACTAAATCTTCAACTTCAAATAACTGATATCTGTTTTTTCCGTTTCCGATTATCGGAATCTTCACTCCGGATTCTACCCAGTCATATAATATCTGAAACACTCCAAGCCGTGCTGTTCCTATAAAACTTTTCGGTCTTAATATTGCTATTGCCAATCCTTTTGCTCTGTATTCTTCGCATATTTCCTCTGCCTGTACCTTGCTTTCTCCGTATGGTCCTACTCCATGCCGCGGATGAGTTTCATACAGAGGATGAACATCCGGAACTCCGTAAACTGCAGTAGATGAAATATGTACTACTCTGTTAACTTTATTTTTTAATGCACTGTCAAGTACGTTTCTCGCTCCTCCGATATTTGTCTCATAAATATCTTTCTTTTTCCATAATGGTAATGCTGCTGCACAATGTATCACTACATCCGCGCCTTTCATCATTTCATCCATTTGTTTTTTATCACGCACATCACCATAAATACAACTTATATCTTTGTTGTATTCATTACTTTCAAATGGTGCTATATCAAAAAATATACAATCTTTAAATTCTGCTATTCTGTTTATTTTTTGTGAAATGTGAAATCCAAGAAATCCCGCACCACCGGTTACAACTATTTTCATTTTAAAATTTCTTTAATTTTTATTTAATTAATATCCGCCGTAAACTTTTATACTGCTGCTTTTTACTGAACGAAACTCATCAGAAAGAAAATTATAAATTATATCTGCGATCTCTTCCGGCTTTACCCATTTTTTTATATCCTCAGCACTTCCCCATTCACGATTTGCAGGTGTGTCTATGATTGAAGGAATAATTGTGTTACATCTGATATTAAATTCATTCATCTCTTCACTGATTGTATTCATTAAATTTATCACTCCGGCTTTAGCAAATGAATATGCAAATTTTCCTTTAGTAACTTCCAATCCTGCCATAGCTCCGATCGAAATTATTCTTCCGTATAAATTCTTTTTCATAAATTTCAAAACATCCCTCGAAAAATAAAATGCTGATTTCAAATTTATGTCAATCATTTTATTTAAACTTTCTGAAGTCATATCTATTACATCTTCATCAGGGTTTATTCCCCCGACTGTATTTATCAGATAATCTATTTTCCCGTTTTCCTGAATTCCTACATTATTTACAAATTCCTTTACAGAGTTTTCATCAGTGGCATTACAAACTAATGCATAAATCTTTCTTAATTTAAACTCATCAGATTCACTGTTCTGTGATTGATCAAATATTGAATTAAATTCTTCAAGATGCAAGGTTGGTATATAAACTTTAACTCCTTCGTCAGCAAGCATGGCAGAAATAACTCTTCCCAATGCACCCGTTCCGCCTGTTACTATCGCAACTTTATCTTTCATATTAAATCTTATTAAATCTTATTAAATCTTATTAAAATTAATTATGCAATACAAATTTTACCCAGATAAACATTTTTCGACGAGCCGGTTACAGATGTCATATTAGTTTTATTTCCTGAAATTAATTCATTCGCAAGCACAGCAAATAAAACTGCTTCCTTATTATCTGCATTAATTCCTTTTTCATTTATTTCCTTTACTCCAATATTTCCGAAATAATTTTTCAGATAATGCATTAAAGAAATATTCCTCGCTCCGCCGCCGCTGATTATAATTTCATCAAGTTCAAATTTTCTTAAATTAAAATAAATCGTAAATGCCGTAAAATCAGTAACTGTCCGGATTACATCTTCCGGTTTTATTTTTTTACTGAAATTTAAAATTGCATTCACAAAATCTTCTCCGTAATATTCTCTGCCTGTGGATTTTGGAAATTTCTTTTTGTAAAATTTATCATGACTGGAAAGAAACTTAAATAATTTAAAATCAACTTTTCCTTTCGATGAAATCAATCCGTCTTTATCATATTTTTTATTGAAAAATTTCATAGTCAAAGCATCTATAAGCATATTTCCCGGACCTGTGTCAAATGCAATTGTTTCATTCTGAACACCGGATTTTTTTAAATATGTTGCATTTGCAATTCCCCCGATATTAATAAAAGCTCTGTTTTTTTTATTGTCGGAAAATAGTATGTAGTCCAAATAAGGCACAAGTGGCGCACCGTCTCCGCCTGCTGCTACATCAGCAACTCTGAAATCCCCGACTGTCGTAATTCCGGTTTTTACACAAATTACCGAAGGATCTCCGATTTGCATCGTTGATTTTGTGTCGAATCCGAAAAACTTTTTATTTTTGGGAATATGATAAATGGTTTGTCCATGTGAACCAATCAAATCTATATTTTCTGATGAGAGTTTATTTCTAATTATAAATTTATTAACAGACTCTGCGAACAAATTTCCTAACATAAAATTTAAACTGCAAATTACTTCTGTTTTTATTTCTTTATTTGATGAAACCTTTAAAATGAAATCTTTAAGCTTTTTGTTAATCATGTATGATTCAGAATCTATTACTTTTACTGAAGTCGATTTTCCGCTTCCATTAATCTTTACCAATACTAAATCCACGGCGTCAACTGAAGTTCCGGATAAAATCCCTATGACAATTCTCGACTTTTTCCTGTATAAAGAAAGAAATTTTTTCATTTACGCAACAAATATAATTTAATTACGAATTATAATCTATGGAATTACTAATAATTAAGTCAATTATCCCCTAACAGTTTTAAATTTCATCAATTTAATTTAAATATTATCATTTATTTTGAGATTAATTTTTGTGATTTTGGATAAAAACAAAAACTATACATAATGGAAGAATTTTCAATTAATACTAAACAACAGGAAAATGTTGAAATTTTATATTTAAATGGGTTTCTTGATGCCCATACTTCAGTAGAATTGGAAAACTATTTCGAGAAGTTAATTTCCGACGGAAAATATAAAATAATCGTTAACTTCGAGAAATTGTCTTACATAAGCAGTGCCGGTTTAGGCGTGTTTATGGCATTTATTGAAACTGCAAGAAACAATTCAGGTGATATAAAACTTTGTGCAATGAGTGATAAAATTTATAATATTTTTGATATGCTGGGATTTCCCATCTTATTTGAAATTTATAAAGAAGAAGTTTCCGCTATTGGAAAATTCAGTTAGTTAATGATTAATCATGAATAGTCACAATAAAATATTGTTTGCAAGTTCGACCAAGAATTTATCTCTGCTTAGAAATTTCATCGAATCTAAAGCTTTAGCTTCAGGATTTGATGAAAGCACTATCAATCAGATAATTTTATCGGTTGATGAAGCCTGTACAAATATTATCAAGCATGCACATAATTATAATGAAAAAGAAAATATAGAAATTGAAACACAGACTGAAAATTCGCAATTCAAGATAATTATAAAATATAAAGGCAATGGCTTTAACCCTAATGAAATCAACAGTCCTGATATGAATGAATATTTCAATAATTTCAAAATCGGCGGTCTCGGCGTTCCAATCATGAAGAAATTTATGAACAAAATTGAATACGTTCATAAAAATTCCGATTACAATTATCTTACCCTTATAAAGTTTTTACAAAACTAATTTTATCCTTTTCCTCATTATTGAATGGACAATACAAATCCGGCTCATAAGCAACTCGAACTTAATTCCTTAATAGAATTTTCTCAGCTAATCAGCAGTAAACTCGATTTAAAATATATTCTTAATAATATTCTTCTGAGTATTATGGGTAAAATGCTGATTTCAAAAGGAATGACTTTACTTCATTTTAATAATAATAATAATAATGATAATGATAATGTAAAAGAAAAAAATATTTATTCTGTCGAAGCTGCAAAAGGTATCGATTCGAAATTTCTCAACACACTTGTCGAAATTGATTTCCCGAAAGTTCCGGTTTTTAATCTTAATGAAATGGATAGCAGTAATGATTTTATTAATAATTCGGGTTTTCAGTATTTTTTTAAAATTTATTTTCAGAATAAATATCTTGGAATTCTATGCTTCGGAAAGAAACTTAATAATTCTGAATTAAGTAAAGGTGAAGTTATTTTCATAGAAACAATGCTTAATATTTCGGCTTCAGCCATTGAAAACACTATAAAGTTTAATGAAGTCAGTATTCTCAATAATAATCTGAACAATAAAATTAGACAGCTTAAATCTCTTTTCGAATTAAGTAAAGAATTCAATTCCAATTTTACTAATAAAGAAAATATTATAAAACTTCTGAATTATACTTTACTTGGTAATTTCGGTATCAGGGATTTTATAATTTTATCGAGAGATAAAAACGGTGAATTTTATCTTCTTAAAGATAATAAGAATCTGGATTTCACACGATTCGATTTAAATCAGCTTTTCCCCAAGGATAAAATTGCAAGTATATTTAAATCTACTATAAAAATTTCCGAAAATTCTGATATTCTTTTTGTGAAATATCTTGCTGAAAACGGATTCGAACTTATGATTCCGACTGTAATTAAAAATGAACTTGAAAATGTTATTTGTCTGGGAAAAAAATTAAATAAATCAAATTATTCTGAAACTGATATAGAATTTCTTGAATCAATCGTAAATCTTTCTTTAATCTCTATTCAGAATTCAAATTTATTTCAGGAATATCTCGATAAACAAAAAATTGAAAATGAATTAAAAATTGCAAGAGAAATTCAATTAGCTCTTCTGCCTACAAATATTCCTGAAATAAAAGGTTATGAAATTTCGGGGATGAATCTGCCTGCACTGCAGGTCGGCGGTGATTATTATGATATTATAAAATTAACTGAAACAAAGTTCGCGATTGTAATAGCTGATGTTTCAGGCAAAGGAACTCCCGCTTCTTTGCTTATGGCAAATATACAATCAGCCGTTCATTCTTATCTTAAATTATATGAAGAAGGTTCATTCGAACTCTCTAAAGTTACTGAAAAAATAAATGAACTTATTTATGAAAATACAGCTTCAGATAAATTCATTACTTTTTTCTGGGGAATTCTTGATTCTGAAAAAAATACTTTTGAATATATTAATGCCGGTCACAATCCTCCTATATTCCTGCAAAATAATAAGTTAGTTCAGCTCACCGATGGCGGATTTATGATTGGAATTATGGATACCGGTGTAGTATATGAAGTTGGAAATATTGAAATCGGAAATAATGACTCAATTGTTTTTTATACTGACGGTGTGACAGAGGCTAACAGTAAAGATGGTGAGGAATTTGGCGAAGAAAAGCTTTCTGATATTTTAATTGAAAATAAAAATTTGAATGCTGAAGAGATTCTCGGGAAAATAAAAGAATCTATAGTCGATTTCACGAAAGATACACCTCAGTATGACGATATCACTATGATAGTTTTAAAAAAAATCTGAATTCAACTATTCAACTATTCAACTAATCAACTAATCAACTATTCAACTAATCAACTAATCAACTATTCTACTAATCTACTAATCAACTAATCTACTAATCAACTATTCTACTAATCTACTAATCAACTATTCCATCCATATCTGATCTTTATCTTTTAAAACAATCTGATAATTTCCATTATAAATCTCAAGTTTTCCTTTTATATAAGTATAATAATTTTTTTTATTTTCAATGTCTGTTTCTGTTAATAAATTTAAATTA
>Ga0105046_10014319_pt1 | contig 12236 bp, 4 predicted proteins | sample MAT03_FD_78385 | JGI IMG/M metagenome (GOLD analysis project Ga0105046, IMG submission 78385) | Freshwater microbial communities from Lake Fryxell liftoff mats and glacier meltwater in Antarctica - MAT-03 (megahit assembly) | ecosystem: Environmental > Aquatic > Freshwater > Ice > Liftoff...
AATAACGAAACGGGCTTGATGGCTTGCGCGGACGGGGCATCGGCCCTGCCTAGCCGGCAGCTCCTAACGAGCGGTGCATTTGCTCTGACAACACCCGCGTCAGCGATCTTTTTCGGTCGGTCAGCGCGTGCCTATGACACTGCGGCGACGGACCCTCGTTGGTAATGATAGCCGCCGCGTTCCCGATATCAGCTTCAGCGCCAAAGTGACCGCCGCCGCGTCCAGGTCCGCGCCAATCCTCCGGCTACAAGCTCACTATTGATTGCCTGCCCCCGCTGGATTGCGACGCGGAGCAGAAGGCCACGGCGATCTGGAATTGGGTGCTAATCGATAATGGCGCCGCTGACGCATCGTCCGGGCACCAGTACTCAAAACAACCGAGTCCCGCTAGCGAACAGAAATACGCCGCTTGTCAACACCTTGCAATTGCGCTTCACGCCTCGAAGCATTGAACAATGCGGGGGGCAAATGGACAAGCCGTCGGGGAAATTTTCCGTTCACGACGATCTCGTGGCTTGGCGACGGGGCGACATTTTGGCGCGCGAACGGCTTTTTACCATGTTCTATCCCGACCTTCGCCTTGCTGCGGCCGCAATGCTTCGCCGTGAGCAAGGGTCCTCCTTGTCCACAGATGACCTGTTGCAGGAGGCGATGACGAGGCTGATCCGGCTCGACCGATTGGAGTTGGTTGATCGCGCGCATTTTCTGGCCTTGTCTTCCGTCATGTTGCGACGGGTCCTCGTCGATCATTTCCGCGCCAAACGGCGCAAAAAGCGCGATCACGTCCGCGCCACTCTCATTACTGCGATGGCCGACAGCGCACCCTATGAACTGCTTGCGCTCGATGAAGCCTTGCGCGAACTCGCCGTTATTGATCCCGAGCGCGCTGAAATTGTCGAAATGCGCTATTTCGGCGGGATGGACGTTGCCGACATTGCCCGTGTGCTCTCGTTGTCGGAATCTACAGTCAAACGCCGATGGGCCGCCACACGGCTATGGCTGCACGATGCCATGAAGGATGATCGTGGATGACCGGACCGGCAGAAGCCGACGCCCTTCGTTTGCTCGAAGACGCGCTCGACCAACCAACGAACGAACGCGAGGCATGGATTGCCGCGCAACCGGTAACCGACCGGACCAAAGAGCGGGCGATCGCGCTTTTGACCACGGCGCAACCGTCGGCGCTGCGCACCGGCGGGGCGCTGGCTGGAACCCTGCTAGCCGAACCTCCCGCACGCATCGGAGCATATCGGATAACCGGTCTCATCGGACAAGGCGGTATGGGCGCGGTCTATCGCGGAGAGCGCATTGCTGGCGATTTCGATCATCATGTAGCAATCAAACTCATCCGCCCCGGCGCATTGTCTGATGCTCTCAAGCAGCGATTTCTGAACGAACGCAGCACGCTGGCCGGTTTGGCGCATCCCGGGATCGCTCGGTTGTTCGATGGCGGCGAAACCGATCTCGGCGAACCCTATATCGTGATGGAGTTGGTCGATGGCGTATCGCTTGACCGCTGGCTTGAAACCACCCCGTCACTGCCCGCGCGCACCTCGCTGGCCCTGGCCTTGTGCGGCGCAGTCGGGTTCGCCCACCAGAATTTGGTGGTCCACCGCGATATCACTCCGTCGAACATATTGGTTGCGCCCGACGACGCGCCCAAGCTGATCGACTTCGGCATTGCACGTCCTCCAGCCGATCCCGCGCTTGGCGATGGCGACGCGCGCTCGCTCGCGGGGCTCAGTCTGACACCGGGATTTGCTGCACCCGAGAGGATAGCCGGTGCAGCGGCAACTACCCTGGGCGATATCTATTCGCTTGGCAAAATCATCGATTGCCTGTTTCCGGAACCCCGTGACGCAGACGTTGTTGCGATTATCGCCAAGGCCATCGCCGCTGAGCCGCAAGATCGTTATCCCACGACGGCAGCGCTCGCGGCGGATATCGCCGCATGGCGCGATGCGCGGCCCGTCGCGGCGAGAAATGGCGGGAATCGGTACGTCCTGTCGCGGTTCGTGCGCCGCAATCGCGTCGCTGTCAGCGCGACGATAGCAGCCATGATTTTGCTGTTTGGCGCGTTTGCCACCATCGGCTGGTTGTACCTCCGCGCCGAATCCGCGCGCTCTGCGGAGGCGCAGCGGTTAGGCGAAGTGCGCAGCCTCGCCAATTACATGCTGTTCGATCTCAACGATCAATTGTCACGCGTCACTGGCAACATCAATGCGCGCGTCGATCTCGCTGGCCGGGCACAGACCTATTTGTCGTCCCTGGCCGACACCGCGGCTGGCGATACCGCGCTGCGCCATGAGGCAGCGCGCGGTTTTGTCGCTCTGGCGATGGCGCAAGGGGTGCCGACCGTGCCAAATCTGGGCAAGCCCGAACAAGCCCGCGCCAACCTCGCCCGGGCCATCGCTCTGCTTGAGGGTGACCCACTGCCGCCCGCCAGTGCGCCCGATCGGGCGGAAGCCCTTATCGCCCTAGCCATGGTCCATGCCCATATCGATGCCGACATCGCCAAGGCCGATCGCGGTATCGCCGCCGCTGCAACCGCGCTCGCGGCCGTTCCGGAATCGGCGCGCGGCACCCGCTGGCTGCTGGCGCAGCGACGGCTACGGTATGGACAAGTGGAAGTGGCGACGATCGATCAGCGTCCCGATGACCTGCTGCGTTTTGCAACGCTGCTCGAAACAGAGACCGCACTATGGCCGCAATCGATGCAGCAAAGGCGGGAATTTGCGATGGATCGCGCAATGGCAAACTATTTTCGCGGCCTGAACAGCTATTTCAAAATGAATCTAGCTCCCGCTCTGACATTTCTGCGCGATGCCGAAAGGGGTTTGGAAACTGTCGATGCGGATTTTCCAGACGATCCATCGGTGCTCTCGGCATTGATGTGGACACGCTATGTCGCATTCGGCGCAGCGAGCGGCCTTGCGAGCCAGACCGCGGCATCGGAACGCTGGCTAGCGCGTGCCGTCATTGCCGCTGACCGGGTTTTGGCGCTCGAACCGCTCGATAACGGGGTACGCAGTTTCAACGCAAATTTGCGTCAGGCCCAGTCGCAATCTTACAGCGCGCGGGGCGAACACGCCCGTGCCATTGCCGTTCAGCGCGACGTCATCGGCCTGTACAGCGCACGGCTTACCGAGGAACGGGATCCCATCCTGGTGAATCGGTTGGCGGGCGCCCACGCCGTGCTGGCCAACATCGCCCGGGCGAGCGGAGACCGCGCCCTGACGTGCACAACCTACCGCACCGCGGCCGGGCTCATCGACGAACTGGCACGTCGCGAGAAATTGATCGGCACGATCGCGACAAATCGCACCACCCTCAGGGCCAATCTGGCGCGGTGCGGTCGCAACGAACCTTTGTCGGCGATGATCGATATGGAATGAAGTCTGACCCGGTTGCCCGCCTAGTCGTGGGCCACAATCAGAATACGAGCGAGCCCCAAGCAATCGACCGAGAACGCATTTCGGTGCCGCACCGGGAGTAAGCTTCCGAGCCAATCATCGGGCGTGATCCTGCCTGCAAAGCCAGCGCCTGGCTCGATAAAACTTTTTTTGACCCGAATTCCCCTTGAGCGTCGCTTAGCTCGGTGATGGCGGCAAATTTATGCGCTGCCATCCTAGGGGATAGTAAATGGTCGATCTTCGTTGCGTGCTGAAATATTCGCGGCCTGCGGTGGCGGGATCATCCGCATTGGCCATCGCCTCCAGTCTTGTGCTTTCCATGCCGACGCTCGCGCAACAGGCTCAGCCAGGCGACGCGCGCTGCCCAATCGTCAACGGCATCGCGACCTGTTCCGGCAATCTGCAGGGGGGTATCCGCTACTTTGCACCGAACCCACCGATCACCGAACTTCGCATCGAAAACGTGACCGCCCCGATCGCACCCGATGGGATTTTCGCAATCGGCCTCGATCGGCCCAACACCGATTTCCGGCTGATTATCGCCGACGGAGTCATCATCAATACGTTCGAAAACGCGGCAATCGTCAACCCGTCGCAAGGTATCATCACGATACCGAGCAGTGGCCGCGACACTTTTGTGGATACCGGTGCAAACATTACCGTCGACGGTCGAGGTCTGGACGCAGTCGGGATAGAAGGCGCAATAAGTGGCGCAGGCGCAGACTACACGCTCATCAATCGTGGCTCCGTCACGGTGGCATCGAACACGCGCACGGTTAATGGCGTGGTGGTTGGTGCCGACACCGCGACTGGAGCGATCATGCTGACCAACACCGGTGTGATCCGCACCACTACAACCACTGGCAACGCGGGCGGGATCTTTATTGGCGCCAGTGCATCGAGCGGCATCACGGCGACCAATAGTGGCGCGATCACGACAAGCACGACCGGCCAGGCGACGTCGGCGATTGCTGTTCAGGCGGGAGCTTCGCCCGGCGAGGTTCGCGTCAACAATAGCGCCGCGCTTTCAGCGACATCTGGTGGGACAGGCGAGCGTGACACGGTCACCGCCGGAATACTGTCTGGGCGCGCGAGCGGACTAACCTCGATAGTCAATCGCGGTGACATCACCGTAACCACCGGCCCGGCAACTCAGGATACCAATTTTGTGGGAGCCGCCGCTGCGATCGTCGCCAACAACAACGCAGGCGGCTCGATCCTCGTCGACAACAATGCCAACCTGACGGGTTCTGGGCAGGACACTGGTGGCATGACGCTGTTCGTCAACAATGGAATGGCGGCTGCGCCCGGGATTATCACAGTCACCAATGCAGGCACGATCTCGACCAACGGTTCTGACGTTTTTGGTATCATTGCCCAAGCCCGCGGTACGTCGGCCGAACTCACGCTCACCAGCTCTGCGGCGATCACACAGGCCAACGCAAACAATACAACCGGGCTGTTCATTTTGAACGAATCGGCTGGCGGACGGATGACGCTGACCAACACCGGCACGATAAATGCTACCGGTCCGCGCGCGCGCGGTCTCGGCATTTCGACGTTCAACGCGCCGGTTACCGGAACCTATACGGCACTTCTCACGAACAGTGGTGCGATCACACTCAACGCGACGCGCGCCGACGGCCTGACCAACTTTTGGACCGCCGACGACACCGTCGCATTTGAAATCCGTAACACCGGCAATCTTGATCTGTCGGCCACGACCAGTGCTTTTTCAAACGGCATCCTTGCGGGAGAGGGACTGGCACCGGCCGGCGTCACGACGCGCGGCACAAGCGCGATCGTGATCAACAACCAGGGCAACATCGCGATGGGCGCGGGCCAGGCGATCTTTGCCAGAGCCACGAACTTGACGGTGAACAACAGCGGGACCCTTACTACCACCGCAAACCCGGACACGGATGGCAACGCTGCCAATGTCATCGACATCGAGGGTCTGACGCGCGGCACGACGGGCGGAACGGTCTCGTTCACCACAACCGGGAATATCACCGCCAGCGGCAGCGCGGCCGATGGCTTGCGTTTGACAAATTCGGGGGCCAGCACCGTTGCGATCCAATCCGGCGCAACCGTGACGTCGGGGACAGGTGCCAGTGCCGCAGCCGTGCGACTGGCGGGCGCTGGCGGGGCCAGCACCGTCACGATTGCGGGGACGATCCAGTCGGCTGGGGGAACGGCACTAAGTGCCGCAAGCGGATCGTCGCTGACACTTGCCAATAGCGGCACGATTACCGGTGCGACCGCAATCGATTCCGCGATCACCAGCAACCTCACCAATGCGGCGACCGGACGGATCGTCGGCGGTGTCACCACCGGCGCTCAGAACGATGTGTTCGAAGGTCAGGCCGGAAGTTTGATGACCGGCAGCCTCAACACTGGCGCAGGCACGGACACCGTGGCGCTTGCGGCGGGCGCGGTTGCGGGCTCCATCGGGCTCGGTGACGGCAGCGACACCCTGATACTGAACGGTCAGAACGCGGCGATCAGCGCGATCGATGGCGGGGCTGGCGACGATCTCGTGCGCTTTGGCGGCGCGACAAGTTACGCCTTCGATTTCAGCGCGCAGCCCGTCACGGGCATCGAGCGCTTCAGCAAGGTCGATGCAGCCACACTTACCTTGACCGGCACTGCTCCAACCACGGGCATTTTCAGCGTCAGCGGCGGAACGCTTATCGCGAATGGCACGACCACCAGCCTAGGCTTCGATGCGGCAGCCGGCGGAACTCTTGCGGGAACCGGTTCCCTTGGTACGACCACTGCCAGCGGCGGCACGATCAGCCCCGGCGGCGACGCGGCGGGTACGTTGAGCGCCGCATCGCTTGTTCTGAGCGCCAATTCGACGCTTCTCTACGATCTTGGCGCGGCGGGCGTTGTCGGCGGTGCGACCAATGACCTGATAACCGTCACCGGCGCACTCACACTCGATGGCTCGCTCGATATCGATGCCGCGCCGACCTTCGGCCAGGGCGTCTACCGTCTGATCAACTACGGCGGCGCGCTGACCGATAACGGCTTGATCGTCCGGACCGCACCGTCGGGCACTTTCAGCATCCAGACCGCGGTTGCCGGGCAGGTCAATCTGGTCTCGAGCTCGAATGGCACGCAATTCTGGGACGGCGGCGGCGCGCCGAACGACAACGTGATCGCGGGCGGTAGCGGCGTGTGGAACGCAGCCAATTCCAATTGGACCAACATGGCCGGTAATGCCAACGCGCCATGGGCCGGCAATTTCGGGGTTTTCCAGGGGGCAGCGGGCACCGTCACGGTTGAGGGCGCACAAAACGTCACTGGTCTGCAGTTCGTCACCACCGGCTACACGCTGGCCGCAGGGACGGCGGGACAGATCAATCTCAACGTTGCCGAGACACCGATCCGCACCGACGCCGGGGTCACTGCGACGATCAGCGCAGCGCTGGGCGGGACCGGCGCACTCGTGAAGCGCGATACGGGCACGCTCATCCTGGGCGCGGCCAATACCTATACGGGCGGCACTCAGATGCGCGAAGGCGTGCTTCAGATTTCAGCCGATGCCGGGCTCGGAGCGGCTGCCGGATCGGTCACGCTCGACGGCGGCACATTGCGCGCGGGCGGTGCGGTAACCTCCGCGCGCGGCTTTACGATCGGCGCGGCGGGCGGCACCCTGGACACGCAGGGCAATGCACTTGCGCTATCGGGCGTAGTCGGCGGCGCTGGTGCGCTGGTGAAGGCTGGTACCGGAACCTTGACCCTCAGCGGCAACAGCGCCGCGCGCACTGGGGCAACGTCGGTCGCGGCGGGGGTACTCGATCTCACCGGCTCACTGGGCGGTGCGGTGACGATCGCGCCCGGCGCGACGCTGACGGGCAACGGGACGGCTGGCAGCCTGATCGTCAATGGCATCGTCGCCCCCACCGGGACGGGAACACTCACGGTGGCAAACACCATCGCGTTCAATGCTGGCTCGACGTACCGCGTCGATCTCGCCGCATCGGGCGCGGGAGACCGCATAAACGCTGGCGGGACGGCGACGTTGAATGGTGGCACCGTCGCGATCACGGCGCTCGATCCCGAACTCAATTACACGGACGACCGTGTCTATCGCATCCTCAACGCAACAGGCGGCCGCACCGGAACTTTCACCGGGTTGACCGAGAGTTCGGCATTCCTCGATTTCACACTCGGCTACGATCCAACCGGCGCATTCGTGACGGTCGACGTCATCCGGATGTTCCCGGCAGTGGCGACCACTTTCAATCAGGCCCAGTCGGCCAGCGGACTTTCGAACTTCGACCGTACCGCCGGAAGCGACAGCCTCGCGGTGTTCAATGCCATCCTGTTTCTCGATGCGGGTCCGGCACGTGCCGCCTTCGATTCCGCTTCGGGCGAGATCCACGCCAGCGTTGCGGCGTCGAGCCTGCGCCAAGCGTCTTCGATCAGTGACCGGCTCATCTCGCGCACGAATGTCAAGGTTCAGCCAGGCCTCTCGTTGTGGGCCAGCGGGCAGATCTCCGATGGCTCGATCGACCGGGACGGTAACGCTGCACGGGTCAGTTTCGACGCAAAGGGTGGCCTGATCGGGATCGACTATCGCAGCACCGACGAAAACTTCGTCGCCGGTATCGCGCTGGGCTACGGCGAAAACGACACCGATGTTGTCGGTCGCGGGTCGAGGGCCAAGAGCGATGGGTTCCATTTTGCAGGCTATGGCCGTGTGGGTACGGGCGGTACCGGGTTCTCGGTCTCGGGTGTCGCAGGCTATGGTTCGAGCGATGCCGACACCACCCGGCGCGTCAACTTCGGCACGATTTCGCGCACGGCGACCGCCAGTTACGATGTCGAAATCCTCTTCGGTGCGCTCGAGGCGCGTTATGGTTTCGGCGCGGCCGACGATGGCTGGGCATATGGACCGCTAGGATCAATCGCCTATTACGACGTAAGCGGCGACCGCTTTGGCGAGAATGGCGCCGGTTCGCTCAACCTCACCGGGCAAGGAGTCGATGGGGATCTGGTTCGCTATGGCGGCGGCGGTTTCGCGCGCTTTGCCGACGCCAAGAGCTGGCTCGAAGCCTCGGCGCAATACGTAACGTCAAAAGACAACACACAAAGCAGCCGCCAATTCTTCGCCGGCGCGCCGGGAACAAGCTTTACCGTTCTTTCGCCCAGTGGGCGTGAGCAAGGTGGTTTGTTCAGCCTTGCCGGCGAAGTGGGGCTTGGCGGAGGAATTTCAGTCGGCGGTAGCGGCAGCTATTTCGTCGGGAATAACGGCAATAGCATAAACGGCTCAGCTACCATCCGATTAGCATTCTAGACATTGCGCTGAAGTATACATCTGCATCGCTTATTAACCTAAAATTACATATATATGCACAATTTCAAATATTATATATTTTTCCGAAAAATCAGCGGGAATATTAAGAATGGCCGCGATTATTGAAAGATAATTACCATGTGTGATTATATTTGAGTCGATTCGTAAAGATAGCCTAGCCATTATATGTGTTGATTTTAGTGTAAAAAATGTCTGATTATTGTTGTTTATGAATCGCTTGGTGTAACTGGAGCATCTGCTATGCCATTCCTAAGTGTGAAGGTGCGGGGGCGTATGGATGGACTTGTTTGGCCTGTGCGTTAATCGAACACATTTTGCCGGGGGAGCCTTCGGCCAGATTGCGTCGCTCGCTTTTTCGACTGGCCTGCTCGTTTCCACGTCTGCGCTCGCCCAAACAGTCGCCGGGCAGTCTGTCGCGCCAACCCGTCAAGAGGTAGAAAGGCCGACGCCCGAGCGCGCCGAGCCGCCGCGTACCACGCTCGAGGTTGAAACCGATGCCGATCGCACGCCGTGCGCGCTGGACCGGCCCGAGTATGAGAACCTCCGCTTCACCCTGAGCGAGGTGACTTTAGATGATCTTCGCGGCGTTTCGGCGGAGGCGTTGCGTCCGGCTTATGCAGCGCTTGTCGGCCAGTCGCTGCCCATCGCAACCATCTGCGAGATCCGCGACCGCGCGGCCGCGATCCTGAGCGACGCCGGTTATGTCGTGGCGATCGAGGTTCCGGAGCAGCGCATCGCCGAGGGGCGAATTCATTTCCAGGTTGTCATGGCGAGGCTTGTCGGCCTGCGCGTGCGCGGTAATGCAGGCCGCTCCGAGCAGCTGATCGCCTCCTACCTTGAACGGTTGACCGAGCGCGAGGTCTTCAACCGCTACGACGCGGAGCGCTATCTGCTGCTGGCTGGCGATCTGCCAGGCTACAATGTCCGGCTCGCCTTGCGCAGCGCCGGGCAGGCGCGCGGCGAAGTGATCGGCGAAGTGACTCTCCAACGCAGTCCGGCCATGGTCGATTTCAATGTCCAGAATTACGGTTCGCGCGAACTGGGGCGTTGGGGCGGGCTGCTGCGCGCGCAATTCTTCGGCCTCACCGGGCTGGGCGACCGCACCTCCTTGGCCTTTTTCGTCACCCCGGATTTCGACGAGCAGAAGACGCTGCAAGTCGCCCATGACTTCCGCGTCGGCGGGGAAGGACTGGCCTTCAGTGGCCAGGCCACCCTGGCCTGGGCGCGGCCCGATCTTGGCGATCCGGCGATCGACATTCGCTCGCGCACCACGTTCGCGACACTCGAAGCAAGCTACCCTTTCATTCGCCGCCAGGATCATAACGTGCGGGGCTCGATCGGCATCGATTATATCGACCAGGACGTCGATTTCGCCAAGATCCCGCTAAACCGCGATCGTCTCCGCGTCGCGTTCGCGCGATTGAGCAGCGATGCATATGGCCTCACAGACGATCCACGCTATAGTCCGGCCGAGCCGTTCTGGCGGCTTGGTGTGACCATAGAGGCGCGCCAAGGTCTCGATATACTCAATGCGAGCGCCCCCTGCGGAGCAAATCTGGGTGCCTGCACCGGGCCGGGGATCGTCCCGCCAACGCGGCTGGAGGCTGATCCCACTGCGACGGTGCTGCGCAGTGCCGTCGATGCAGAGGTTCGCCCGGTTCCCGGCTTCACCCTCGCCACAGCCATGCGCGCACAATACAGTGCCAATCCCCTGCTCAGCTTCGAGGAGTTCTCTACGGGAAACTATGCAATCGGGCGCGGCTACGATCCCGGCGCGATCCTCGGCGACCGCGGTATTGGATTACGCGCCGAGATGCGATTTGGCAGCGCCATTCCGCGCGCCGCCGACCGTGGCGCGGTCGAGCCCTTCGTCTTCATCGATCAGGCCTGGGCGTGGAATGAAGAGCGACTGTTCGTTATCCCGCGTCAGGAGGTGACCTCGGTCGGGGGCGGCATCCGCGGCGGCTATGGCGACCGGCTCCGGTTCGAATTGGTCGTCGCCGCGCCGCTTGATCGCACCAATTTCCAGACCCACCGTTCGTTACGCGCCCTGCTCTCGATCACGACGCGATTGTAGCCATGGAGCTTCAGATGACGCCTGCACGAAATCGGCTCGCTCGCGCCCATCGTCGTCTCTTTCTGGGCGTCGGCCTTAGCGCCCTTGCAACGGCGGCGGTCCAGCCCACCCCCGCCCGCGCCCAGGCCTTCAATGCCACGCCGACCGTCGTGGGCGGAAACGCGACCTTCGTGAACGGCCCGGCCACGACCACGATCACCGTCGAGACGCCGCAGGCGATCATCGACTGGGCTCCGCTATCCACGCCGCCCAACCCTTTCGTCTTCCTGCCCGCCAATAATGTCGCGACCTACCAAAACGGCGTGAACACCGCCAATTTCGCCGTGCTGAACCGGATCATGGTGACAACCCCGTCACGCCTCGATGGCCGGGTGATCAGCCAGTTGCGCGACTCGTCGGGGAACCTCTCGCGGGGCGGGACGGTCGCCTTCCAGAGCACTGGCGGCATCATCATCGGACCAAGCGCCGTGTTCGACGTCGGCAACCTCGTCCTCACCAGCCTGACCGTGGGCACGAACCCCACCGCCGGAACCTGGGTCGAACCCGATGGCACGATCCGCTTCACCGGTGCCGTTGACGCCGCATCTTCGGTGACCACCGAGGCGGGCTCCAGCGTGCAGGCGAGCGCGGACAGAAGCTGGGTCGCGTTCGTCGCGCCGCGAGTCAATCATGGCGGCCTTACCGACGTGAACGGCTCTGCCGCTTATGTGGCGATGCGAGCGGGCTCGATCCGGGTCGATCAGGGCCTGTTCGATATCGTCGTAACCACCGGGACAAATCAGGCCGACGCCATTAACCATAGCGGCGATACCGGCGGCCCTTCCAGCACCGGCGCGGCCGATCGCCACCGCATCTACCTCGTCGGCGCGGCCCAGGGTGCGACCACCCAGCTCCTGCTCGGCGGCACGATCGGGTTCGACGATGCGGCCAACGCCTCGATCGAGAACGGCGTGATCTATCTGTCCTCCGGGCGGACGACCCCCCAGACTACCGACTATACGCAAGTCCCCGGCACCCCAATTCCGATCGGGACCGGGGCAGGCACCATCGTGTTCCAGAGCCCGGATATCCGCTCCCGGATGCAGGGCTTCGCGACCAGCAATATCTCGCTGACCACCGGCGGGCTCAATCCGCGCCAAGTTCCCAATGTGAACCTCTATGCCGGCGGCGCGATCGGCTTGGCCGGAAATGGCAATATCTTCGTCAACAATCTCGGTGCGAACCAGGAGATCAACGTTACCACCAGCGCGGGCAACATAACGGCCGCCGGCACCTCGCTCGCCAACAACGATGTCTCCTTCACCGCGAGCGGCGCGCTCAACGTCGGCGATGTTACCGGCGCGGAAGTGCGACTGACGGCAGGCACGACGATCACCGGCGTTGCTGTCCGCGCGACCGGCAATCGCGGCGGCGGCGG
>Ga0105046_10014321_pt1 | contig 12235 bp, 14 predicted proteins | sample MAT03_FD_78385 | JGI IMG/M metagenome (GOLD analysis project Ga0105046, IMG submission 78385) | Freshwater microbial communities from Lake Fryxell liftoff mats and glacier meltwater in Antarctica - MAT-03 (megahit assembly) | ecosystem: Environmental > Aquatic > Freshwater > Ice > Liftoff...
CGTGAAAAGCTCCTCGAATAAAAAAGGAGCCGTGATAACCGTAGGGCCGGCATCGAAGCAAAAACCCTCTCTTTGAAAGACCTGGGCACGACCGCCTAAAAAAGGCATCCTATCTAAGAGAGTTACTCGATAGCCCAACGCCTTAAGACGTAAGGCTGCCGCCATTCCCCCAAATCCTCCACCAATACAGATCGCATGTTTTTTCACAGAATTGGTCATTTAGAATATACCTTAAGATAGGAAAACTCGGCACTGTTGCCGGGTTTTAAGAGAGAGTTAAGTATTAATTTATGACTATTTGACCATCACTTTCTGTCTTGACTCTAGCAATCCAGTAAATAATAAGCCCATAGCCACACTTAGCCACAACGTCGGCAATACTATAGCCGACTTGGACTGCCACAACTCCTGTTGATGAACCCAAAAATTGATCGAGCAGATAAGCAATTGGGTAAAAGCTCCATGCGACAAGTGTTAGGTTTCTTAAAAAACTCACGTAAGATTTTACCGATTGCGGCTGATCGACAAGAGAATCTCCTAGGCGGAAATAAAGGACGTACATGATATAAATGAAGGGAATCATGCTTAATATAAAAAAGGTCATCCTTGTCGCTGAATCACGGGAGATCTCTCCAGGGTATCCAAGAAGAATCATGGCAAATGCAGCCCCTGCTAATTTAATAAATAAATTTTTAGCCCTATCCCAAGGAAGGCCTAGAACAGCAATCAATTCAACCATCAGCAGAGGAACTGTTAATAGCCAATCAACGTAACGGTAGGCATCATTAAAGGGGATGATCGATGGTTTATAAAAACCATTCTGTATACCGTACGCACCCTCCCAGCTATTGAAAATTCTAAAATAGTGGTAACAAGCAACCAATGTCACAATTGCAGACACGTTAACGGCTAGACGATATTTTTTTGAAACAAGGTCTCTCGATAAAATAAAGAAAAAAAAGGCAGCTCCCATCGCAGCGATCACAAAGGAGAATACATTATAAACTAACCCATACTCTCCATGGGTAAGATCCATCATAAAAAAAAATCCTTTGTTAAGATTAGATCAAAAAAAAATAAGCTATCTAGATAAAGTTATCTTACTTATTCCTGGTTTCACTTAAATTAGTCAATTATTTTTTTAGAGACACCTCAACTTTTATGAGCAGTTACAAAAACTATCTTTTCATATTTTAGCAGTCTTCGACGTAATAAAGCAGATTAATTCTCAATCGGATGATTTTCTAAGAAATTTTTATGTAAAAAAAAATGAGAATGAGATATGTGTAAGATTGTACCCAAGAAATTTGGCTCAACTTAAATTGAGGTTATATGAAAAAAAAATTTGGTAAAATGACATCCTTTGCATTTGCCCTTGCAAGTATTATGAGCGTGTCATTGTGTGCAGATAATGAACAATATTACAAGAATTCCAAAATAATGGAGAAGAATATGGCAACAGAAAAAAACATCGTCGAAATCGCTCAATCGAATAGTGATTTTAGTACTTTGGTTAAAGCAATTGTAGCAGCCAACCTAGTTTCAGTCCTAGAAGGGCAAGGCCCATTTACCGTGTTTGCGCCAACCAACGCAGCTTTTGCTAAATTACCCGCAGGAACCCTAGAAAGCTTACTAAAACCAGAAAACAAAGCAAAGTTGGCAGCTATTTTGACTTACCACGTTGTTTCTGGCAAAGTCCTCGCGGCTGATGTAAAGACAATGAAAGCTAAAACGGTGAATGGAAAAGATCTCGATATTAAGGTCGATGGATCAAATGTTACTGTCAATGGTGCCAAAGTGGTTAAAACAGACATCGTTGGCTCCAATGGAGTGATCCACGTGATTGATACAGTTTTACTGCCGTAATTCTTCACTGGATTTCTAGCAATATTTAAGTTAAATGCAGAACTCGCTTTGAAGTCGAAGTTTTCGCTTTTAATAGAGGGTTTAGATTTCTTGTAATCGCTTATGACCATGAGGATATGTCGATTTGCGAGATACAAAACTGAGGCTAAAATCATTAAATTAGACCTCAAAGCGAGTTTTGATAATACGTTGCTTTTCATCAAAGTTGGAATTTGGAGGTTGCCAAGGCCACCCTTTGATTATCGCTTAAAAAATTAAGTCGATTTGTTGCTTTTAACTGCCGTTTCTAGGATCATAGAATCAGAAAAATTGAACATTAAATTTATCCCTTAAGCAACATGCAAAAAATGCCTAAATATAAAATTCTTGTTATAGGTGGCGGGTTTGCTGGACTTAACGTCCTTAAAGCACTTAAGAAGGCGGATGCTGACGTTTTACTTCTAGACAAAACGAACCACCATCTTTTCCAACCTCTCCTTTACCAAGTGGCGACTTCAGCGCTTTCTTCCACTGACATTGCGACATCGTTAAGAGATGTATTTAAAAATCAAAGCAATGCCGATGTTCTTCTTGCTGATGTGAGTCGCATAGATAAACATAATAAAAGGGTGATTGCAGCTAATGGAGAAGCTTTTTCATATGATTATTTAGTTTTGGCCCCCGGTAGTAACCATTCTTACTTTAATAACCCGGAATGGGAAGAGTATGCTCCAGGCTTAAAGAGTCTTAACGATGCCAATCAAATCCGTGATAATATCATGGTGAGCTTTGAAAATGCAGAAAGGGCAACGGATTCTCTCGAAAGCGAAAAATTTATGACATTTGTCATTATTGGTGGAGGTCCTACTGGTGTTGAAATGGCAGGTGCTATTGCTGAGCTAGCTCACGATTCTTTAAAGGGCAGTTTTAAAAAAATTGACCCCTGTAAATCCATCATTTATCTGATTGAAGGAACAGATCAGATTTTACCGATTTTCCCTAAAGATTTAGCTTTAAAAGCCAAGGGATATTTAGAAAAAATGGGGGTCCAAGTATTACTTAACACCTTTGTGACAAACATCACAGAGAAAGGGGTTTGGCTAGGTAACCGGTTTATTGAAACGTCTAATATTATCTGGGCTGCTGGCAATGAGGCGTCGCCAATCTTAAAGTCTTTAGATGTCCCCCTGGATAAATTTAAAAGGGTAATTGTTGAATCAGATTTATCCATTCCGGGTTTCCCAGAAATTTTTGTTATAGGGGATGCTTCTTGCTCTATCGGAATCGATGGAAAACCTCTTCCCGGCTTCGCTCCTGTAGCAATACAGCAGGGTAAATATGTCGGAAACATCATAAAAAAACAGATACCAAAAAAAGATCGAAAGCCTTTTGTCTATTTTGATAAGGGGCTGATGGCAACTGTTGGAAGTGGAAAAGCGATAGCCATGTCTGGTAAAATAAAACTATCTGGTTTTATTGCTTGGCTAGCTTGGAGCATGATTCACATCATTTACCTCATCACTTTTACTAATCGATTTTTTGTGTCCCTTAAATGGTTATATTTATATTTGATGCACAAAAGAAAGTCAAAAATCGTTGTAAGACCCATTTCAGAGTCAATTGGTAAGACATCTGTTGAATGATAATGCTTTCCCTCGGGAAACCGACAGAAAATTTTTCGGTTAAATAAGCTTGGTAATCAATTTTGGACAGGGGCGCCTCATCGATGGATGGGACAAGAGTCTTTAACTTATAATTCCTTTGCGTCTCTCACTCTCCTTCTTTGCATAAGAGTTTAGAGAGTTTACCAAAAATAACGAGTCACAAAGGTCGAAATCAAACTTACCGCCCCAGCTAAGCAACTCCCCCAGGCAATATCTATAACCGTCAATATCCAAGGCCAATTTTTAAGCGTGGCTTGATTAGTCAAATCATACGTTCCATAAGTAACCATTCCAAAAAGCATTCCTAGCAGTAACAGCTCCAGATATCCTGTATTATTTTTCAAGGCAGGCAAGACAACAAATACATTAAGAGCAATTGCATAAAGAATATAAAAGATTATAGCTGGCCAAATTGCCATTACGTCACTGAGGAGATGACCAATAGTGGGAACGTATAAACGATTAAGCATAAGTGCTAGCCATAACCCATCGATAAGGATCATGGAAATCATGATCATAAAAAAGGAAAAAAAGATCATTTTTATCTATATAAGTTTTTCAAGTTCATTAATTAATCTTATCGGATGTTCAAGCGCTTGGCCGGAGTTTGATTGATGAAAGTCCTCCATCAACTGCAATTACATCTGCTGTGACAAAAGCGCTTTCGTCAGACAAAAGCCACAAAATGGCAGCAGCTACGTCTTCTGGCTCTCCGATACGTCCAAGCGGGTGAAAGGCCGTTGATGCTTTAAGAGCTATTTCATTACTTGTAATTGCTTGAGTCAGCGGAGTCCTGGTGAGTCCTGGTGCCACGGCATTGATTCGGATCCCTTTGGTCCCATAAGAAGCCGCAGCAGAGCGCATCAGACCAATTACAGCTGCTTTTGCAGCAGCAATCGCCTCGTGATTTGCAAGCCCTATGAGTCCTGCAGTCGAGGATGAGAGCACAATTGAACCCTTTTCCATAATACTGAGAGCGTGCTTCAGTATGCAAAACGATGAGGTGGTATTGACTTTCATTACCTCCTCAAATTCTTTTTGTGTTGTCAGATGCAGAGGCTTAATAAAAAAGGATCCTATAAGTGAGACAACACCATCAAGATGCTTTTCTTTCTCTACAATCTTTTTTAAAGCTTGACCCACAAGATTTTCATCAGTGGCATCTACAACCATATAGGGTTGAGAAACTTCTTTGGAGAATCGTGCTAACTTCTCTTCGCTTCGACCTAACAAGTAGATAATGTCTCCGGTTTCTGAAAGACGCTTTGACAGAACAGAACCAATTCCACCTGTTGCTCCAAAAATTGCGTACACTTTTTGCATAATCCCTCAGCAGTTTTGTAATATGCAAGCGCAAGTAGACACCCTTAGAATTTCTTGGCGGTACAAAGTACACAAATGGCCCAGATGCTGTAATCTGTGGTTGCGAATTTCTCTACCCGTCCTGAATTACGCTTACCAACGGTCTTGAATGGCTTTCCATTGAAAAATTTGATAAAATGCTGCTAAACCCACAACAATATAAATCGCCTTTTGAATAAGGGGAAGGCTGCCAAAGATGAATTTAACTACGTCGAAATCAAAAGCTCCCACAAGAAACCAGTTAAGACCACCAATAACCAATAGAATTGCAGCTATAACATCTAATGCTTTCATATTTTCTCCGATTTAAGGTTTGTACATTTTCACTGTAAGTTAGAAATCGCTACGGGATTTAATTAACCAAGCAATCCTCATAAAAAACATTGCCTCTCAAATTTACTTTTAATAAAGTGGGCAATATAAAGTAAAGGAAAGATTTTGAAGCACAGTCATCCTTCTTATGAAAGACTTGAAATGTCCTAAAGCAAAACCTTGCATCTTGGATAAAGACGTGGAATGCTTTTTCTCACTACCATGAGAATAATGGAGCATGTGCTTTAGCGGATGCTTTTTTTGCGAAGCGACTTGCTACATCCTGTACATTATGTTATAACCCGGCTGGAGAGTTGTTGATACCCAAAAAGGTTTAGAGAGTGAGATTTGTGGATCAGAAACTGTGGAAGTTTTTGGATGTCCCAAATGTTTACACAAATAAAAACTACCAAGCCAGGATGAATTAACCCTTGCTGATCCTCAATATTATGGATGCAATCCATAACTTCCAATCCATTTGAACTTAACCGTAGGCATTTGCTGTGAAAATATTAATAGTAGTCTTGGCGGGAATAATCATCTTAGCAGCACTAGCAGGTAACATTATGAGTAATGTTGAACAGCCCGATTACAAACTAGTTACTTCAGAAGAGAATATCGAAATCCGCGACTATCCCCCCATGATTGTAGCTGAAGTTGAAGTTTCCGGTGAAAGAAAACAAGCGATTAATGAGGGGTTTAAAATTCTCGCGGATTATATCTTTGGGAATAACACCTCAAACCAAAAAATGGAAATGACAGCACCAGTTACAAATGAACTCGGTGAAAAAATGGATATGACCGCTCCCGTGCTGCAGGAACTGCATATGGATAAGTGGAAAGTCAGATTCGTTATGCCAAAAAAATATAGCTTTGAAACGCTTCCAAAACCAAATTCTAAAGACGTGATTTTGATTCGATTGCCTGCTAGACGTTTTGCCGTTATTCGATTTTCCGGTCTTGCGAATAATGAAAATATTAAACTGCATACAGAGGAGCTTGAAGCGTATATTGTTGCTGAGAAACTGAAGCCAATTGGACAGGCTGTCTTAGCGTTTTACAATCCGCCTTGGACAATACCCTTTTTACGTCGAAATGAGGTAATGATAGAAGTTGACTCAACATTTGATTCTAAATTTGTCGAGACTCCTCCATGACAAAAATACTACTCTACTCATTATTGTTAGTTTTTGGACTGATTAGCTCACAATTTCTTGGAGGATTTGGCGAAGAGTGGATCCAATTGGGTACAATGTTCTGCTTATCCTTCATCATGATTCACGTTGGATATGAGTTTGAAATAGATAAGTCAAAACCCAAACAATACGGCTGGGACTATTTAGTAGCTGCGACTGCTTCTCTGTTTCCTTGGCTTCTTTGTGCAGGGTATTTTATTTGGGTTCTAGATATGAATTCCTGGAAAGAGGCTTTTTTACTGGCGAAGTTTTCAGCAACAACTTCAGTCGGCGTACTCTTCTCCATGCTTGCAGCCGCGGGATTATCGGCAACATGGGTATTTCGTAAAACACGCGTGCTTGCAATCCTAGACGATCTCAATACGATTTTGATGATGATCCCTGTTAAGATATTCATGACTGGTATGAAGTGGGAGTTAGGGGTGATTTTGTTCATGATCATGGTATTGCTTTGGATCGCTTGGCGCTATCTGCACATGTGGCGATTACCGTTAACTTGGCCTTGGGTTATGTTGTATGCGGGTTTGATTACAGGATTATGCGAAGTCATTTATCTAACAAGTAAGGTTATTAATGATGTTGTTCCCGTACACATTGAAGTCCTCCTTCCAGCTTTCGTTCTTGGCTGCATGCTGGCACGTCCAGCAGGACATAATCCGCATATTGATGATTCGCGGGCCGGACACCAAGAGGGGCCTGAAGAGTCTGATGAACAGCGTGTTTCCGCGATTGTGGCAGCATGCTTTATGGTTCTCGTCGGCTTGTCTATGCCGCAAATACCACATGATACCATCGACTGGGTCGTTATAGCATCACATGTTGTATTTGTGACAATCCTTTCAAATCTCGGGAAAATGTTTCCATTTTTCTGTTATAGAAAAGAGGCAACAATCCGTGAACGATTGGCTTTATCCATCGCAATGTTCCCAAGAGGTGAGGTTGGAGCAGGTGTGCTGGTGGTATCAATGAGTTATGGATTAGGCGGGATTGCTTTAACAGTTGCAGTTTTATCATTGGCACTTAACCTCTTGCTGACAGGTGTATTCATTATCGCTGTTAAGAAACTTATTGGAGTAAATTAATGACGGTCTTTATGTTGTTACTAGGTTTAGCAGGGTTGGTCAGTGGAGCTGAATTACTTGTCCGTGGAGCCTCGCGTTTAGGGCTAATAATCGGGATTTCTCCTTTAGTAATAGGTTTGACGATTGTAGCCTTTGGAACGAGTTCTCCTGAAATGGCAGTGAGTGTGCGTGCAGCAATGACAAATCATCCGGATATAGTCATTGGCACTAATGTTGGCAGCACAATTTTTAATATTCTGTTCATTCTCGGAATTTGTGCATTAGTGGCGCCCCTTGTTATATCCCAGCGTCTGGTGTGGTACGAGGTGCCGATCATGATAGTTGCGCACTTACTACTTTTAGCAATGTCCCTTGATGGTAAGATAACCAGGTTAAATGCTTTAATCTTATTATTGTGTCTGATTTGCTACATAATTTATGCAATAGTCAAGGGTCGACGGGAAGCTAAACCCGTAACAGATGAGTACCAAGCGGCCTTTTCTGTAAGTAAAAATGGATTAAATGCGCTAAACATTGGAAAGCAATGTGCGCTAATTATATTAGGCTTGATTTTTTGCGTGTTTGGCGCAGGTTGGTTATTGGATAGTGCTGTGAGTTTAGCCAGGGCATGGGGAGTCAGTGAGCTTGTTATTGGGATAACTGTCGTTGCTGCAGGCACTTCACTTCCTGAAGTAGCCACCTCGGTGGTTGCGACAATCCGCGGACAAAGAGACATTGCAGTTGGAAATGTTGTCGGGAGTAATATTTTCAATATTCTTGGTATTGTGGGTGTAACGGGTTTAATAGCACCAGATGGGATAGCAGTTGCTCCTTCTGTTTTACGATTTGATTTGCCTGTGGCGATTGCTGCTTGTGTCGCTTGCCTTCCCGTTTTTTTTACATGGCATAAAATTTCACGTTGGGAAGGAGGGGTGTTTTTAGGGTATTATGCTGCCTATACCAGTTATTTAATATTGGCAGCTAAAGATCACGATTCTTTACCTATGTTTAGCATGATTATGATGGGGTTTGTGATCCCATTAACGTTACTAACGGCAGCCATCATGATTTACCGAACGAGCCGTGAGCATAGGTTTTGATCATTACGCAAATTTTACAACTTGGTGGAAAAATCCGGCAAAAATAGCGGACATCACCAACATTCGCACTTTAAAAAAACGCTAATTTAAATGTGACCTATAGGTATTCTCTTTTGCTTCTTAATGAAGTAATCATAGAGAAAGGGATTGATTGATGACAAAGATTTTGATTACAGGAGCCAATGGATTTGTGGGGAAAAGATTAATCGTTGATCTCTTGAATCAGGGTCATGAAATTTATGCTTTATGCCGTATTAAAGGTGCTCAAGTCTTTGCTGAAGATAGGGCAAATCTTCACTACATTTGGGGAGATTTAAGAAATCCTGAAACTTTAAAAGAGATTCCAGATGATATTGAGGCTGCTTATTATCTTGTCCACTCCATGTCGGAAATCGTCGGCAACCTGGTGGACACTGAAATGGAGGTAGTCGAACAGTTTCTAAAAGGTTTAAAAAACTCCCATGTTAAGCAGATTATTTATTTGGGGGGGATTATCAACGACGAAAAAAAATTATCCCCTCACCTTAAGTCCCGATTATTAGTCGAGAAAGCATTAAAACAGAGTGGTATTCCTTACACTGTTTTGCGAGCAAGCATTATCATTGGAGCGGGAAGCGCATCTTTTGAAATCATTAGGGATTTGTGCGAAAAGCTACCAATAATGATCGCTCCCAAGTGGGTCAATTCATTATGTCAGCCAATTGCGATTGGGGATGTTCTTTTTTATCTTTCTAGCGTACTTCTCAATCAAAAATGCATGAATAAAACTTTTGATATCGGAGGCCCGGAAGCTATTACATTTAAAGAGGTGATGCTCAGATATGCAAAATTCAGAAATCTTAAAAGATGGATCATAAATGTTCCGGTTCTAACTCCTCGTTTATCTAGCTATTGGCTGGTTTTTATTACATCCGTTCGTTATTCGCTTTGTTCTTACTTAGTAGAAAGCATGAAAACAAGCACTATTATTCAATCGAATGAAATCAAAAAAATCATCCCTCATATTTGCCTGACCTATAACGAAGCTCTTGAATTAGCCTTTCAAAAGATCTCTCAAAATGAGGTTATTTCCAGTTGGATGGATTCATGGGAAATTCGAGGAACTAATCCTAATATTGAAAACTATATCCAAGTTCCAGATAAAGGATGTTTACAAGATGAAAGAAGAATCATGGTCAAAGATTCAAAAGCAGCTGCTATCGAACGGATTTGGCGCATTGGTGGAAGTACTGGGTATTATGCTTTGAATTGGGCTTGGCATTTACGAGGTTTGTTTGATCAAATGATTGGAGGCGTCGGTTTGAATAGAGGAAGACGGCATCCTTTTGAAATTCAAGTAGGCGATTCTATCGATTTTTGGAGAGTGATCCTTGCTGATAAAGAGAATGGTCATCTAATTCTTTATGCTGGAATGAAAGTTCCTGGCGAAGCTTGGCTTCAATTTAAGATTGAGGAAAAAAATCATGAGAGCTTTCTTGTTCAAACGGCGACATTTCGCCCTAAAGGTGTTCTAGGACGCCTGTATTGGTACGCTCTTGTCCCTTTTCATTTCTTTATTTTTCAGAAAATGGCAAAGGCTTTAGCTGGAGAACAAGTTAAATGAGGATGAAAGATTGGATCAATCAGCTACTAGACTTAACCATTGTTTTTTCGTTTGATCAATCTGGATTTAAAAGGCACTGTCCTTATCAACTACAGATGGTCGATTTATCGGGACGTCATGGAATCGTGACAGGAGCAAGCAGTGGCATTGGTTTAGCTGCTTCAAAAGCACTTCTTCAACAAGGAATGTGCTGTCAGTTAATAGGGCGAGATCTGGAAAAATTAAAAAACAGCTTTAAATCTGATTGCTCTATTTCCTGCGCACAATATCATTGTCTCGATATGGCTGATCTAAATAAGGTTTACGCTTTTGCAATAGATGAAGTGAAAGCTCCTATCGATCTTCTTATTCACAATGCAGGTGATATGCCTCATTCTCTCACCATCACCCAAGATGGCTTTGAGCAGATGTTTGCTTCTCAAGTTCTGGCTCCATTTATTTTAACGAAGACTCTAGCAGATTTTGGCAAGCTTCGACAAGGTTGCCGCATTATCTTTGTTTCATCCGGTGGAATGTATTTACAAAAGCTTGATCTTTCAGATCTTCTTTTTGAAAAAAATTCATACAATAAATATACTGGCTATGCAAATGCAAAACGTGCTCAGATTATTCTTTCTGAGCTATTTTCGAAACAATACCCTCAATATTTATTCAGTTCGATGCATCCTGGTTGGGCAGATACTCCGGGAGTTCGTTACTCTATGCCCCTCTTTAAAAAGTTGTTAAACAAGCGACTTCGTTCTGCAGAAGAAGGTGCTGATACAATCTTATGGCTCGCAACGGCTGATGATTATCCAAATGGAAAATTTTGGTTTGACAGGAAGCAAGCAAAAACCACGATTCTTAATTTAAACAAATCAAGCAAAAAAGAAGATGAATTGCTTTGGAAATACTGTGAATCAATTTTGGTTTCGATAAAGGGTCGATCTCCATGAATCTATCATTGCTTAATAGCTTGTGCTACACTATCGGTTGGTTTTGGTGTGTCTTTTTTGGTATTCATGATCAATCCATTTTAGCGACCATCGGGGCTGTTTTTTTAATTTTATTTCAGCTCTATTGTACTAAAATTCAAGATATCTCTTTGTATATTCAAGACCTACTCTTAGTCGTTTTTTCCGTTCCCTTAGGAGCTCTTTTGGAAATGTTCTTTATTCAAACAAAACTTATCCATTATGCCAACACCACCAGTATGCTTCCTCCAATTTGGATTGTTTCGCTTTATCCACTATTCTCACTTTTGCTCAATCACTCATTAAAAATAATCAAAAAAAATTACTTAGTATCTTTCTTATTCGGGTTTTTAGGGGCCCCTTTCAGTTACATTGCGGGTATTTCTTTAGGTGGGTTAACTTTTTCATATCCACTTCTCCCAACTTGGATCATGATTGGAATCTGCTGGGGCTTGTTTCTTTGCCTTCTTACTAAAATTGCGAATATCGTTGAAAAAGCCACAGCAGAAACCTTAGTAGACCGCGACTCAAAAACTCATTTAAAGTTACTTTATGATGGTGAATGCCCACTCTGTAAACGAGAAATTTGCATTCTTCAAAAAAAGGATGGGCAAAATAAAATAAAATTTATTGATATCTCTTCAAAAGAGTTTTCGTCATTTGAGAATAGCAATATTGACTATAACACCGCAATGTCCCAAATTCACGCTATTGATGGTAAAGGGAATCTTTTAGTAGGTATACCAGCCTTCGCGACTGTTTACGCACGCTGTCAGTTGTTGGTTACCTCAACTTTGCTGCGTATCCCTTTTATAAAGAGGATCCTTAAACCTCTTTACACACTATTTGCAAAAAAACGTCTTTGGATGACAGGAAGAATAAACACCAAGATAAAAAAATAGCAAGGACCAGATGAAACAAAAACAGTTGTGGATTTCGTTTGTTATTTTTATTCTTCCTTGCTTTATGGTGGAGATCGTTGAAAGTTTTTGGACAAATAAAACTGTTTCGACATGGTATAGTGATTTAATTTTTATTTGATATTTGGTATACCTATTTTTTCACCAAATTGACAATGAGATAGCGATGCCAAAATCATATTCTGTAGATCTCCGAGAACGAGTCCTGATGCACCTAGA
>Ga0105046_10014322_pt1 | contig 12234 bp, 12 predicted proteins | sample MAT03_FD_78385 | JGI IMG/M metagenome (GOLD analysis project Ga0105046, IMG submission 78385) | Freshwater microbial communities from Lake Fryxell liftoff mats and glacier meltwater in Antarctica - MAT-03 (megahit assembly) | ecosystem: Environmental > Aquatic > Freshwater > Ice > Liftoff...
AAATCCATCAGACGCAACCGATTTGGCTGCTGGCGCGTAATTCGGCGCCCCTGGCCGTGCAGAATCCGCAGACCAACGACTGGACCGATCTTTCGCGCTACCTGGGGGCCTTCGTGACGCCGCACCAAGAGGACGTGGAAGCGTTTCTCAGCGACGTCGTGGCGGAAGAGTACGGTCAAGCGCTCGTGGGCTATCAAGCTGGCGGCGTGACGCCGCAGGTGGCGGCCATCTACACAGCGCTCCAGAAGCGCAACCTGCGCTATGTGGACTCAACCATCGACTTTGTGGCCGAACCGGGCGCCAGCACGCAGCGGGTGCGCCTGCCGCGCGAAACGCTCACGCGCGGTCAGGCGAACTGTATCGACGGTACGCTGCTGATGGCCAGTTTATTGGAAGCCATCGGCATCAATGCCGCGCTTGTCCTCGTCCCCGGCCACGCTTTTTTAGGCTGGTCCACGGTCGTGCCAGCCGGTGCGCCTGGCCGTGAGAATCAAGCCGACGAGCCGTGGGATTATTTGGAAACAACCTACCTGGGCAAGAACTATGATTTTGATCAGGCGCGCCAGACAGGGCAGGCGCGCGCCAAGGCCGCCATCGCGCAGCAGCGTGAGGCGGATGCGGACCCGAAGCGGCAAGGCGAATGGTGGTGGCGGCGCTGGTCGCTGCGCGAGTTGCGCGCCAGGTACGGCATTACGCCCATGGAATAGCATTAGGCAGGGAGGGGAGAGCATGGAGAACTTCGATCTGCGCATCAGCGACCACGACGGTTACCAGATGCGCGTGGCCGTCATCCATTCGCAGGCCGGCGAAGTTACGGCCGTGCAGGTAGCGGCGCCGTCCTATACCGCGTTGGACCTGGTGGAAGAGCAAGACGCTCGTCTGCGCGACCTTGCTGAGGAATTCACAGCCCAAGTATTGCCGGCCGCCGTCTGGCAGGCCTGGCGTGAAAGCTGGGCCGCGGCCGGCGCGCCGGGCATCCGTCTGCGGATCCGCTGCGCAGACGCCAACAGCATGCGCATCCCCTGGGAGCTGCTCTATGATGCGGAGCGCAAAAACTTCTTGGCGCAAGATCCGCGTTCGGCCGTCGTGCGCTATTTGGAAGGCGCGATACCCGACAGTGTCAAGCCCATTGCAAGGCCACTGCGCCTGCTGCTCACCGGTGCTTCGCCTGCCGACCAGGTCAAGCTGGGTGTGGACAAGGAGTTGGATGGCATTGCGGCGGCCTTGGCCGATGCGAAACGAGCAGGGCAAGCAGCGATCACGCGCCTCGACGATCTGACGCCAGATGCGTTGGACAAGGCGCTACTCGCCGTGCAGCCGCATCTCTTCCATTTCTCAGGTCATGGCGTGTGGGATGCACGCGCCGGCGCGGGTCATCTCTTACTGGACAATGGGCGTGGTCAGAGCGCCGAACTGGCCGACGCCACGTTAGCCATGCTGCTGCGCAGCCGGGGCGTGGCGCTGGTTGTGCTCAATGCGTGCGAAACGGCGCTGGGCGGTGAGGCCTGGGGCGGGCTGGCCCAAGCTCTGGTGCTGGCCGGTGTGCCCGCCGTCGTCGCCATGCAGATGCCGGTCAGCGATGCGGCGGCGGCGGCCTTTGCCGGCACGCTCTATGCCGCCCTTGCCAATCAGTATCCGCTGGAGCAAGCCGTAACCCTGGCCCGCCAGACCACAGCCCGCCAATCCAAAGAGGTCGCAAGCCCTGGCGAGTGGCTAGCTCCGGTGCTCTTCATGCGCACGGGCAGCGAGCGCTTTTGGCAACAGGAAGCTGCCGAGCAGCCGCAAGCGACCCTCGACAGCATTTCAATCGGTGCGATCCATGCTGTGAACCTGGCCTCGCATGACCAAATCATCGACCAAAGGGGAGCCGCTATCACTCTAGGCGCCAAGCAGATCAATACTGGCGGCGGCGCGTACGTCGGCGGCAACGTGACCGTGGGCGGTGACTTCGTCGGTCGGGACAAGATTGAGCGGCGGGGTGGCGACAGTGGGCCGGATGCGAGCAAAGCATTCACCAAGTTGGCAGCCAGCGTTGCGTTGCGGGCACCCACGGCTAACGTGGACAAGGCCATGCAGTGTGTCCAAGTGATGCAGCAGGCTTTCGACCTGGGCGACGACGATAAAGTGGCGGACTGCATTGGGGAATTGGCTGATCTGGCGCCGGGTGTCAAGGAGAGCTTGCAGCAGGCGTTTTCCCACCCTGCACTCCATGAGCGTGTCGGTTCAGTGACGAAGTATGTATTGCGGCGGCTGGCTCAAGTAAAATCAGATAGAAAATAACTATGCCACCCACATTCGGGGAAGGGGTACACGAACTCGGTATGACAAGCGTGAGCCCCGAAATGATCGACACCCAACCGTGGCATAGTTACTGCCCTTAGCATGTATTTACGCGCCGATCTTGCTGATACCCAAAGGTCTTCTTCTTCATCTTGTCATCTTGTCATCTTGTCATCTTGTCATCTTGTCACGCCCGCTCCTCTGGATCGTAGAGTCGCTTATGCTCTTGGATTGCATAACGATCCGTCATGCCGGCGATGTAGTCGCAAACGACGCGGTGGAGTCCTTCGACTTGGGTCTGGACACGCTGTTGCACTTCTGGTGGCAACTGGAGGGGCTGGAGCACATAGGCATTGAATAGATCGGCGAGCAGGCGCTCGGCCTTTGTGGCCATACGGACGACGCGATAGTGACGGTAAAAGCTTTTAAAGAGATAACTTTTTAATTCTTTATTTAATTGCTGCATAGCCGGTGAATAGCCGGCTACGTTATGACCCAGATTGCGCAGATCGGCCAGGGCGCGGATGTTCGCCTGTTCGATGTTCTGGCTTGTAGCCGTAATTGTATCACTTACTTCCATGCCCACCAGACGGCGGATAAAACGATAGCGCAACATTGCATTGCTCAAATCGACATCCTGCCGTTCCCCCATCCCTTCTAGTGCCAGCCGTGCAATGGTCAATTCGCGCACGCTAACAGAATCTAGAATGCCACTCCGCAATCCATCGTCCAGATCGCTGGTGTTGTAGGCAATTTCGTCGGCCAGGTTGCTCAATTGGCATTCCAGGGTGCCTTGTTCATCGGGCAGATATTCGCGCGCATCCACTACATCATAGTCGGTGTCGTGTTTCACCACGCCCTCGCGTACTTCGTAGGTCAAATTCAGCCCTGGATGCTCTGGATAGCGTTGCTCTAGCGCCGTGACAAGCCGATAGGTCTGCCGTTGATGATCAAAACCACCGTGATCGCGCATCAACTCATTGAGCGTCGCTTCGCCGACATGGCCAAAAGGGGGATGGCCTAGATCATGGGATAAGCAGATCGCCTCGATTAGGTCTTCATTACAGCCCAGCGCGCGTGCCATAGTGCGCCCAATCTGCGCGACTTCGATGCTGTGCGTCAACCGATTGCGGTAGTGATCACCCTCGGAGTAGACGAAAACCTGCGTTTTATATTCCAGGCGGCGAAAGGCTGTGGTATGAATAATGCGGTCACGGTCGCGTTGATAGACCGTGCGGTACGCATGTTCATCTTCGGCATAGATGCGCCCGCGGCTTTGGCTGCTACGCATCGCATAAGCCGCCAGCCATTGTTCTTCACGTTTTTCGAGATCGATTCGGGTCAGCATGGTCTCTATTCCTTGCCGAGAAGGGCAGGATCAACAATCGTCCTTATTTTCATCTGTATCCACCCTTTACTCTGCAATCCGCATTCCGCATTTTATGATTTCTTCGCTTTGCCAGATGCGATCTGTTCGCCACCGTCTACCGTAATTACATCACCGGTTACATAATCGGCTTCGATCAAGTATTTAACCGCCTGCGCCACATCTTCAGGCGTGCCCCAGCGTTCTAGCAGCGTGCGATTGATGCCGGACGCGATCTGTTGCGCCGTGAAATCTGGCGGTGGCAAGACAGGGCCAGGCGCAACCGCATTGGCGCGAATCGTTGGCGCCAGCTCTAAAGCCAGTTGGCGCGTCATCGCCAACAGCCCGGCCTTGCCTACCGAATGGGCCATAAAGTTGGGCCAAGGTGACCAGGCGGAAAGATCAACAATGTTAACAATCGCACCCCCACCGCGCGCTTGCATGCTTGGCACCAGGCTATTGCACACATAGAATGTACCATCCAGTAAGATGCGTGTAACGCGATGCCACTGGTCAATAACAGCTGGATCTTCACTGGGAAAAGGCGTTTTGCCAAAGTAACTGGCACTATTAACAATGATGTCGACGCCGCCAAATTGCTCGCAGATGATGGCTGCCATGCGCTGTACGGCCTGTAAGTCGGCTACGTCACACTGGATGGCTAACGCGGCAACGCCTAGCGCCTGGGCTTCTGCCACTGTCTGTTCGGCTTCTGCGGCGGATGTATTGTAGTTAACGATAACATTGGCGCCGGCCGTGGCCAGCATCAGCGTAATCGCCTTGCCAACTCGATGTGCACCGCCCGTAATCAAAGCGGTCTTGTGCTTGGGATTCAAAGTGGATTTCCTTTTGTTCGGCAGATTTGACATACACACTTTATCAATATAAGATCAGCGTATTTGAAACCATTATGGAACCATTATGAAACCAATTAGGGGCATAACAGATGGCTACGATTACAGTAAAAAATATCCCTGATGAACTGTACGAGCAACTAAAACAGTCGGCTGTCATGCACCGGCGAAGCATTAACAGTGAAATTATTTTCTGGCTAGAACGGGTGCTAGGCAAACCTAATATTGATGTAGATGCAACACTGGCCAAAGCGCGCGTTCTGCGTGAACAGGCGAAAGTGTACATTGCTTCACAAGATGAACTAGACGCACTGATTGATGAGGGGCGTCCATGATTGTGGTTGACACGAATATTATCATCTACTTGTACTTGCCCAGCCCATTTACCGCCGCCGCTCAAGCCGCATTGATCAAAGCCCCGCGCTGGGTCGCGCCTCATCTTTGGCGCAGCGAAGTACGCAATGTACTCAGTCGCTATGTGACCCAACAGCAACTTACGCTTGCTCTGGCGATTGCGATCATGCAAGAGGCCGAAGCATTGCTGCGCGAGAATGAGTACGACATCAACTCTGCTCAGGTGCTACAATTGGCGGCTGCGAGCGGCTGCACTGCTTACGACTGCGAATTTGTGGCGTTAGCGCAAAACTTTGCTCTACCGTTGGTAACGATGGACAAACAGATTTTGCGCTCTTTCCCCCAAACGGCTGTTGCACTTGAGCATTTTGCCGCCCAATAAGTTCTTAAAGCCGATCTGAAAAGCTCCGTGTGGATGGCCAAATCCACGCAGAGTAAATACGAGGGGTTCAAACAGTTTCTAGCCAAGCGTAGCCAATGCTTGTTTCATCTGCTCTAAACCCTGGGCCAATGTCGCACGTGTACAGCCAAAGTTTAAACGGACAAACCCTTCGCCGCCAGGGCCAAAGACGGCACCGTCGTTGAGGCCAACCCGTGCTTTCTCTAGGAAGAACTTCTGACAATTACCCTCAATCCCCGCATCTCGGCAATCGAGCCAGGCCAGGTAGGTGGCCTCTGGCACTGTAGTGCGAAGGGTGGGTAGTTGTTCTTTTACAAACTGCACCAGAAAGTCGCGATTGGCGGTCAGATAAGCGCATAGCTCAGTCAGCCATTGATCACATTCACTGTAGGCGGCGATGGCGGCGACATAGCCCAACAAATTAGCATGCGGTACAATGCCGGCGCTCGCCTTCTGGATTTTTTGCCGCAACTGAGGGCTCTTGACAATTGCCAAACTGCAACCCAGACCGGGGATATTATAAGTTTTGCTCGGCGCCAACAAGGTGATCGTGCGATCGGCAATCGCCGGATCGAGCGTTGCGATCGGAATGTGTTGCGTGTCACCCAAAAGCAGATCGGCGTGAATTTCATCCGAGCAGATGACTAAATCGTGTTGCTGGCAGAGTGCGGCCATCTGCTCCAAATCTGTGTGGCTGTAAGCAATACCGACTGGGTTGTGCGGATTGCAGAGCATAAAGAGCCGTGTATTGGGCTGGATCGCAGCGCTAAAGGTATCAAGATCAAGGGTATAACGAACCTGCTGTCCTTGCGTCTCAACGTGCAATGGCGCGCTGTGCAATACGCGTTCCTGATTGATCGGACTGCTAAGAAAGGGGGGATAAACAGGTGTACTTGCCAATACACCATCGCCGCGTTCGCCGATAGCGCGGCTAACCACATTGAGACCAGAGACCAGACCGGGCAGAAAGATGATCTCCTCTGGTCGTACAGCCCAGTTATAGAGCCGCTGCATGCGCTCTATGATCACAGTTTTGAGTTTTGGCGAATCCAGACCGTATCCAAAAACGCCGTGGTCCACGCGCTCATGGATCGCCCTGAGGATGGGTTCGGGCGAGCGAAAATCCATGTCGGCTACCCACATAGGCAGCACATCTTCGCCATAATAATGCCATTTGCCGCTGTCGCTGCCGCGACGTTCCACCAATTCATCGAAATTGTAAGCCATGAGTTCGTTCACATCCTGCGCTAAGAAGCTGATATAAAAGGGAAAATCAGATGATGTTCTATGCCGGAGTATATGCCAGCCGCGCGCATCATGCAACTTAAGCTGTGAACATTACATGGGTTGGTGTACAATACATTTACATTGGGTTGCCGCGTGTCGGTCTAGCGCAGATCACGCCCAAAAGGCATCAGTGCCAGTGGGATAAGCTTGATGTGCTGCTGGGCAAAAGGAATGCCGATAATCGTGATCGCCAGAATTAGGGCATGCAGCAAGTGCGCTAAGGCAATTTCCCAACCAAATAAAACGATCCAAATCAGATTAAAAATAAGCCGCAGCGGGCTGTTGGCGTTGTCACCTTCGACAATTGTCTTTCCAAAAGGCGTCAGGGTCGCAAAACCAATCTTGATCGATTGCAGGCCAAAAGGAATTCCAATGATCGTTAGGCACATTAAAAGCCCGCCGATCATATAGCCAAGACCGACGAGCAAACCACCAAAGATCAACCAGATTAGATTGCCAAGCAGACTCATAGGATTCCTCACTTTTATGAATAATTTTTGTGGATAAATTTTGTGGATACGCTGTAATTAAAGCGCTACGGACGCAGGTCGCGCTTTGAGCGTAAGGCATTCAATTGTCCTATCTCGCAGCTGTTACGCGTATATATACTACGTAGCAAGGGCTGTTAAGTTGCACAGAAACAATGGAGTCAACGATGCGCGCAGTTATTTTTGATTTGGGCCGTGTATTAGTGCATTACAATCACCAGACAACCTTAGAGGCCGTGGCCGCGATCAGCAAGGTGACAGCGCCAGAATTGCACGCGCTGTTCAGCGCGATCGACCAAGACCTGGGCGTTGGCAATCTGAGCGCTGCCGATTTGCACCAGTTCTTGATCGAGCGCGCCGGTGTTAGCGATGATGAAACGCTTTTCCTGCAAGCCTATGGCGCCGGCATTACGCGTGATGAAGCCGCTTTGGCTTATGCCTTGGAATTACAGGCACGCCCCGATCTTACAATTGGTGTGATTAGTAACACAAATGCCGCCCATGTGTGGCGTTTGGATGAGGATGTTCCTGAATTGAATGAGCTTGACTTGGTGATGTACAGCAATGAAGTTGGCTTGCTCAAGCCCGACCCAGCGATCTTTGAACTCGCTTTGGAGTTATTAGAAGTAGAGGCCAATCAGGCCATCTTTGTCGATGACATCGCCGAAAATACGGCGGCTGCGCAGGCGATGGGCCTGGCTGGCATCGTCCATCGCGATTGGGCGTTAACCCGCCCCGCACTGGAAGTCTGGTTGAGTAGATGATTTTTATGCCCTACCCGTTACTCCAGCCCAATAAGAGGGTAAGTGTGTGCCAACCGGCGCCCAGCCAGGGTTGATATTACCCCCGCTTCGCGTATACAATAGTTGACTATGGCAATTGATCTTATACCGCGCCCAGCCAGTGGCGCTTTAACCAAAACTGGTGGTTTTTTGGCCGGCTTTACACATACGTTGCAACCCTATATCGGCTGTCGTTTTAGTTGTGAATATTGCTATGTTAAAGGCCTGGGTGTGCATCGCTTTCACCAACCGCCTCTCGAGTGGGGTGAGTATGTCCACCCACGTGGCGGGATTGCTGATCGGCTGCGCACAGAACTGGCCCGGCTCGATCGGCGCGGTGCATTGGCAAGCGTAGCCATTTTTATGTCGAGCGCTACCGATCCGTACCAAGGCGCCGAACGGCAGTGGCGCTTAAGCCGAGCCTGTCTGGATGTGTTCGCGGATTACCCGCCTGGTTTACTGATGATTCAGACCCGTTCGCCGCTGGTGCGCGACGATTTTGAACGGATCCAAGCGTTAGGTGACCGTTGCTGGCTTAGTGTTACGCTGGAAACGGATCTGGACCATGTTCGCCAGCAATTGACACCGCGTTGTCCATCCGTAGCGCAACGCCTGGAGACTTTGCAGGCGGCGCTGGCCTATGGCCTCAATGTCCAGATTGCTGTCAGCCCCTGTTTGCCTTTTTCCACGATAGAAACATTTGGCGCTTTGTTGTTGGCGCATGGGCAGCGGGTTGTGGTGGACAGCTTTACCACCGGAGATGGCCAAGGTGGCAAACGAACGGCGGCCACCGCAACGCCTGCCCGTTATGCCAGTTTGGGCTGGGGTGATTGGCGTTCGGAAGACCAAGCGCGCCAACTTTATGATTGGCTATACGCCCATATCGGCGAGCGTGCCGGTTGGTCGCAGGCCGGCTTTACGGCCTTAACGCACTCATTGCAACCCAGCGCCGTTGTGTAAAAGCCATGCTTTGTAAACATGAACTGGAAAACAGCGCTACGCGCGCTTAGTCTATATTTGCAAAAAGAGCAGTTCGGACTGGATGATTTATGGACTGGACAATCCATCACGCCCACCCGTGGGATGTGACACCCGAGGCCGCTGTGGCCATTCAGCGCACGCTCGCGCCATTGGTGCGTGAAGAGCCGTTGCCCCAACCGCCGCGCACCATCGCTGGTGTGGATATGAGTGTGCGCATTGATCAGGTGCAAGCGGCAGTAGTTGTCTTAGCCTTGCCAACCCTAGAAATCATCGACCAAGCCGTCTGGCGGGGGCCGGTGGAATTTCCGTATGTACCCGGTCTACTCAGCTTTCGCGAAGTGCCGGCTGTTTTACGGGCGTTGGCGCAATTGCGCATTCAACCCGACCTGATTGTAGCCGACGCACAGGGTCGCGCCCACCCGCGTGGCCTGGGCTTAGCCTGCCATCTGGGTGTGCTGCTTGATTGGCCGGTCTTCGGCGTGGCTAAATCCAGGCTAACCGGAACGTACACCGAACCGGCTGATGTAACCGGTGCGCAGTCGCCATTGCTCAGGGCCAAAGCGGTAATTGGGGCTGTATTGCGTACAAAAGCGAAAACCAAACCGGTCTATGTCAGCATCGGTCATCGCATTACGTTGTCAGAAGCGGTCACTTTGACCTTTGCCTGTACCACGCGTTATCGCTTGCCCGAACCGACGCGTCAGGCGCATCTATTAAGTAAACGCATTGCCGAGTGTGGGGACGTGGCGGGTTAGGAATGTAAGGAAGATAGTTACCAGTGATCAGTAAGCAGTGATTAGTCGGCGACTTTTACACTGATAACCGACCACTGATTACTATCTCTTTTACTCGCCTACCCTTCTTCCCAACTCGCCTACCACTCTTCAAACCTGTCACAATACAACGAAGGAGTAACACAATGGCACTATTTGGCGGCATCGAAGCGGGCGGCACCAAGTTCGTCTGTGCGGTAGGTACGGGGCCAGACGATATCCGCGCCGAAATTCGCTTTCCCACCGGCGCACCAGAAGCAAGCATCGGTCAAGCGATTGCCTTTTTTAAGGAACAGAGCCAGCAAGAAGGCCTCGCGTCCGTGGGTGTGGCTTGTTTCGGTCCGCTGGATCCGGATCCGCGTTCGCCCAGGTTTGGCTATGTGACTACGACGCCCAAACCTTTGTGGGCACAGACCGATTTTGTGGGGCCGCTGCGCCAGGCATTGGGCGTGCCGATTGGGTTTGATACCGATGTCAACGGTGCGGCGTTAGGTGAACAGCGCTGGGGCGCGGCACAAGGAGTGGACAGCTTCGTTTATCTAACGATTGGCACGGGCTTGGGCGGCGGCTGTATGGTCAACGGCAAGCTGCTGCATGGCTTGATGCACCCAGAAATGGGCCACATGTTGATTCCCCATAACTGGGACGCCGATCCGTATGCTGGCTTTTGTCCCTATCATGGCGATTGCTGGGAAGGATTGGCCGCTGGTCCTGCCATCGAAGGGCGCTGGCAAACGCCCGGCAGTCAATTACCCGTCGATCATCCTGCCTGGGAATTGGAAGCTCACTATCTGGCGTTGGGGTTGGTCAATATTATCTGTACGTTATCGCCGCAACGGATCATTATGGGCGGCGGCGTTATGGATCAGCGCCACCTTTTTGCTTTGGTGCATAACCATGTCTACACCATGCTTAACGGCTACATCCAAATGCGCGAGATATTGGAAAATATGGACCGTTATATCGTGCCGCCAGGGTTGGGCAACCGTGCGGGTGTACTCGGGGCAATTGCCTTGGCGGAACAGGCGGTAAACCATGGCTGATTTTGTCCCCACCGAAAATCCGCACCGGCGGCGTAATTTGCTAACTGGGGAGTGGGTGCTTGTCTCGCCCCACCGCACCAAGCGGCCCTGGCAAGGCCAAGTGGAACGCACGCCACCCGATGATCGGCCGGCGTACGATCCAACCTGTTATTTGTGTCCAGGCAATGCGCGCGCCGGTGGCAAACATAACCCGAACTATACCAACACCTTTGTCTTTGCCAACGACTTTGCAGCATTGCTGCCCGATGGACCCACCGGCGACGTCAGCCAGGGGGACTTTTTTCAGGCGCAGGCCGAAACCGGCACCTGCCGAGTTATCTGCTTCAACCCGCGCCATGATTTGACCCTGCCGGAGATGGAAATTCATGATATTCGTGCCGTGGTCGATGTGTGGGCCGAGCAGACAGTCGAACTGGGCAGTCGCGCCGATATCAATTATGTTCAACTGTTTGAGAACAAAGGGGCAGCAATGGGCAGTTCCAACCCCCATCCGCATGGACAAGTGTGGGCCAACCACCGTGTGCCGCAGGAACCGGCCAAAGAAGATGGGCAGCAACGTGACTATTTTGCCCGCCACGGTGCACCGCTGTTGCTCGGTTACCTGGCTGCAGAATTGGCGGCCCAAGAACGGATTGTGATCGAAAACGATGATTGGGTGGTGCTGGTGCCTTATTGGGCTGTCTGGCCCTTCGAGACCCTATTGCTGCCGCGCCGGCCTGTCGTCCAACTGCCCGATCTGCTGGACAATGAACGCAACAGCCTGGCCGCTATTCTCAAACGACTCCTCACCCGTTACGACAATCTCTTTGAGACCAGCTTTCCCTATTCCATGGGCTGGCACGGCCAACCGACAGATGGGGCGCAGCATGCCCATTGGCAACTGCACGCGCATTTCTATCCGCCTCTCTTGCGTTCGGCCACGGTCAAGAAGTTTATGGTTGGCTACGAGATGCTCGCCAACGCACAGCGCGATATTACCGCCGAACAAGCCGCCGCCCGCCTGCGCGAAGTGAGCGAAGTCCACTACAAACGAACATAACTTTGTTGTAATCGGCTTTGTTTTTCTTTGCACCCCTTGCGTCTTTGCGTGAGCTATTTTGTGTAATGTTTTATTGTAGTTAATTATGGCCTTGCCACCAGCTAGTTAGCCCTTTAATTTCTACGGTTGTAGATCCAAAACTTGCTGGCCGGCCATCTCGACGGGGAACGTGATCGGCAAGCGTTCGTCCGTCTCCGGCAAATACCACCCGATCTGGATCGAATAGCCCGCGGTTTCCGCACTGGGCAAGATCAAGCCATGTTTGTCTTCCACGGCGACCTGCGGTTGCCAGGCTGTGGGTGGCGCAAAGCCACCCGCGGGGTATTGATCATTTTGCGCAATGATGGCGCCCGTTGCGTCCAAAAGATGGATGAACAGTTTGTACGGCACGTCGATGGCTTGGCTGCTTTCCCAGCGCAACGTGATCGTGAAATAGCGCTCTGCCTGGTTGACGGAAAAGCCAGTTAACCGAATCTGGTGGCCAAACTGTACATCTACTGGCTTCAGCGCCGGGCTAGGAATTGTCACAAAGCGTGCAAGACGTACGTCGTCGACCCATTCCTGCGCAACTTTGTGGTACTGTTGAC
>Ga0105046_10014323_pt1 | contig 12232 bp, 14 predicted proteins | sample MAT03_FD_78385 | JGI IMG/M metagenome (GOLD analysis project Ga0105046, IMG submission 78385) | Freshwater microbial communities from Lake Fryxell liftoff mats and glacier meltwater in Antarctica - MAT-03 (megahit assembly) | ecosystem: Environmental > Aquatic > Freshwater > Ice > Liftoff...
ACCGGGGCCGCATCCAAGGTGCAGTTGCAGCAGGCCTTGACCAACCTGGATATTCGCCTGGCCAACGGCGAAGTGACCATGGACATCTACAACACGCTGAAGGCCAACCTTGAAAAGGCGTTGGGCAGCGCGCAGTAAGCGATTTGTAGAGACGTGCTGCTGGAACATCTCCACGAAAACAAAAGGACTTCACCTTTATCGGCGAAGTCCTTTTTTGTTGTTGCGAATGCAGATCGGATCGTCGACGTCGACGTCGACGATCTGAATCCCCGTCTATCTCTACGATCCGCTCCCCTCGCTCCAGCGCCAGTTGCGCACCTCGGGCATATCCTCGCCGTACTTGCGAATGTATTGCTTATGCTCGATCAACTTGTCGCGCATGGCTTGCTTGATGTAGGCCCCACTCGGCCCAAGCTGCGGCACGCGATCCACCACATCGCCGACAAGGTGAAAGCGATCGAGGTCGTTGAGCACGACCATGTCAAACGGCGTCGTGGTGGTGCCTTCCTCCTTGTAGCCGCGCACGTGCAGATTGGCATGATTGGTGCGCCGATAGGTTAGCCGGTGAATCAGCCAGGGGTAGCCGTGGAAGGCGAAGATGATCGGCTTGTTGCGAGTGAACAGCAGATCGAAGTCGCGGTCGTTCAGGCCGTGCGGGTGCTCGCTGGCCGATTGCAGCGTCATCAAGTCCACGACGTTAATGACGCGGATTTTGAGTTGCGGCGCATGTTGGCGCAACAGCGAGACCGCGGCCAGTGTCTCCATCGTCGGCACATCGCCGCAGCAGGCCATCACCACATCGGGCTCGGAGCCTGCGCCATCGCCGGCATTGTCATTGCTGGCCCACTCCCAGATGCCGATGCCGGCTGTGCAGTGTTTGATGGCCTGATCCATGGTCAGCCACTGCGGTGCGGGTTGTTTGCCGGCAATGATGACGTTGACGTAGTTTTGACTCTTGAGACAGTGATCGGTGACCGACAGCAACGTGTTCGCGTCCGGCGGCAGATATACCCGGATCACATCGGCCTTCTTGTTCACCACATGGTCGATGAAGCCAGGGTCCTGATGGCTGAAGCCGTTGTGATCCTGCCGCCACACATGCGAGGTGAGCAGATAGTTCAGCGAGGCCACTGGCCGGCGCCACGAGATATGCCGCGTCGATTTCAGCCACTTGGCGTGCTGGTTGAACATCGAGTCGATGATGTGAATAAATGCCTCATAGCACGAGAAGAAGCCGTGCCGGCCAGTGAGCAAATAGCCCTCCAGCCAGCCCTGGCACTGGTGCTCGCTCAACATTTCCATGACGCGGCCGTCGGGCGAGACGTGGTCATCGGTGGGCAAAATCTCGGCCACCGAGGTGCGGCTGGTCACCTCGAACACCGGCCCCCACCGATTGGACTCAGTCTCATCGGGGCTGAAGATGCGGAAGTTGCGGCCGGCCTCGTTCAGCTTGAACACATCGCGAATGAACTGCCCTTGCACACGGGTGGCCTCGGCTTGCACGCCGCCGGGCGTGGGCACCGTCACGGCATAGTCCTCGAAATTGGGCAGCCGCAATTGCTTGAGCAGCAGGCCGCCGTTGGCGTGCGGATTGGCTCCCATGCGGCGCTCACCCTTCGGCGCAAGCGCGGCCAGCTCCGGCTTGAATTGCCCCAGCTCATCGAACAACTCGTCGGGCCGGTAGCTCTTCATCCAGCTCTCGAGAATTTTGACGTGTTCGGGTTTGGACTGCATCTCGGACAGCGGCACCTGATGGGCGCGCCAACTGCCCTCGGCGGGCTTGCCGTCGATGATGGGCGGGCAGGTCCAACCCTTGGGCGTGGTCAACACAATCATCGGCCACAACGGCCGCTGCTGAAAGCCGTGCGTGCGCGCCTCAGTTTGAATCTGGCGAATCTCGTTCATCACCTGATCGAGCGTGCTGGCCATGAGTTCGTGCATGAGCGCAGGATCGTCGCCCTCTACGAAATAGGGCTTGTGGCCGTAGCCGCGCAACAACTGTTCGAGCTCGTCGCGCGGGATGCGGGCCAGCACCGTCGGCCCGGCGATCTTGTAGCCGTTGAGATGCAGGATCGGCAACACCGCGCCGTCGCTGGCTGGGTTGAGAAACTTGTTCGAGTGCCAACTCGTCGCCAGCGCGCCGGTTTCGGCCTCGCCATCACCGATCACGCAGGCGACGACCAGATTCGGGTTGTCGAAGGCTGCGCCATAGGCATGCGAGAGCGCATAGCCCAACTCGCCGCCTTCGTGGATGGAGCCGGGCGTCTCGGGCGCGACGTGGCTGGGGATGCCGCCGGGAAATGAAAACTGCGTGAAGAGCTTGTCGATGCCGGCTTCATCCTGGGTGATCGCGGGATAAAACTCGCTGTAGGTGCCTTCCAGATAGACATTGGACACCAGCGCCGGCCCGCCATGCCCCGGCCCAGCGATATAGATCATGTCCAAGTCGCGCTCTTTGATGATGCGGTTGAGATGGACGTAGATGAAGTTGAGGCCGGGTGTGGTGCCCCAATGGCCGAGCAGCCGCGGCTTGATATGCTTGATGGTCAACGGCTCTTTGAGCAGCGGGTTGTCTAGAAGATAAATTTGGCCGACGGACAAATAGTTGCTGGCTCGCCAATAGGCGTCCATCTTGTTGAGTAAATCCGGCGCGAGTGTGGACATGGGTTGGTTCTCCTGTTAGTTGCTGGTGGCTGGTTGCTGGCTGTTGGCGGCTGGCTGTTGGTAAGAAATTACTGTGATGAAACGTTGACTCATCACTGGTAACCAGCCACCAGCCACCAGCCATCGCTCAGCCATTCCCCAACACCTGCTGCGCATACTGCGCAATCATGGCTTCTTCGTCGGTGTGAATGACGCGAATGGCGGCGGGGCTGTCCTGGGTCGAGACGAGCGGCGCGGCATCGGGATTGCAATGGCGGTTGCGCACTTCATCGAGGTGCAGGCCAAGGAATTGTAGGCCCGCGCAGATTTGCGAACGAATAACCGCAGCATTCTCGCCAATGCCGCCGCTGAACACGAGCGTGTCGACACCACCCAACACGGCGGCCAGCGAACCAATCCAGCGGCGCGCACTGTAGCAAAATAGCTCGATGGCTTCGGCCGCGCGCAAGTCCGTCTCGGCCAGGGTTTGCAGGTCGCGCATGTCCGAGCTAGTTTCGCTGATGCCGATTAAGCCACTGTGCTTGTTGATCAGTTCGTGAAACTGGTCGGCGCTCATGTTTTCGGCGTGCGCCAGATACGAGACGAGGCCAGGATCGAGATCGCCGGTGCGGGTGCTCATGACCAGGCCAGCGGTGGGCGTGAACCCCATCGTCGTGTCCATGCTTTTACCGTCGCGCACGGCGGCCAGGCTGGCCCCATTGCCGAGGTGGGCCAGAATGACACGGCCGTGGGCGGTCTCGTCACCTGCCACCTGGGCCAGACGCTCTAATAAATAGGCATAGGAGAGGCCGTGGAAGCCGTAGCGCTGAATGCCTTGCGCGTCGTAGCGGCGCGGCAACGGCAGCCACTTGGCCACGCGTGGCATGTTGGCGTGGAAGGCCGTGTCGAAGCAAGCGACTTGCGCAATTTTGGGGAAGCGCTGGGTGAACCGCTCGATCAGTTCAATCTCGGCCGGCAAGTGCTCGGGCGCGTAGGGGCTGATGCGGCGCAACTCTGTGAGCATTTTGGCGTCGACTTGAGCATGTTGCCGATAGTTGGGTCCGCCGTGCACGATGCGATGCCCCACGCCCTCGAATGCCGTTAACTCTTTTTGCTGGGTGAGCCAGTCCATGAACGCGTCGATGGCTTCGACGCGGCTCGATGTAGCAATGGGCGTGGCCGTCTTTTTGCCGCTGGGCTGGGTTAGGCTGAGTTTGCCATCTGGCGAGCCCATGCGATCCAGCGTGCCGGAGAGACGCCGCTCTGCGCCATCAAACAAGGCAAACTTGATGCTGGATGAGCCGGCGTTGATGGTGAGAATGCGTTGAGCCATGCGCGCATTTTACTTTTGAAGGATGCCGGTGGAGGCTAACAATGGGTTTATCTTTTTTCAACACGAAAGTGCGAGGGGCGGAAAGTGATTGTTTGGAGCCGATGTTGTCATTCCCGCGCAGGCGGGAATCCAGGCATGACTCGCCCGATCTACTATGAGGAAGTGGTTACGTCTGGATTCCTGCCTGCGCGGGAATGACGTTGTTACGCTGGGGTTTTCCTTCAAGGAAACGATGGATTATTTGCGGCGGAGCAATGCCACCAGATATTGCAGGCCGGCACTGATGCGCGACAAATTGCCATCGGCCTCGACGTTGAGGCCGCGAAAGGTTTCGGGGTGCATGGGTGCCAGCAGCAGGTTGGTCATGATCGGCACATCCAGCTCTCGCGCGATGGCGGGTGGGATTTCGCCGGCGCGCACGGCACTTTGCAGAAGCGCGCGCACGGTCATTTGCTGCCAGATCCAGGGGCCAGGCTGAGTGGTGGGCTCAACTGGCAGGTCGCGGCGGGCCACGCACAGCAGCGGGAAGTGACGATCATTGAAGTGCACCAGCGCATCCAGAAACCACTCCAGTTGTTGCAGCGGCGGCTGGCTGGCGCGCATCATCTGCCCAAGCTGGGTGATGACGGCGTTCTGAAAATCGGCCATCTGTGTATCCAGCAGGGCCAGGCAGAGATGGCTCTTGTTGGCAAAGCGCCTGTAGAGCGTACCCTGACCCACACCGGCTGACTTGGCAATATCGGCCATGTTGACATTGCCGACGCCGCGCTCGGCAAACAACGTTTCAGCCACCTGCAAAATGCGCTTGCGGTTGGCCGCGGCGTCACTGCGTTCGGTGCGCTCGGTCTGGGCAGATGCTTCTCGCAGGGTGGTGACGGGCGAGAGCGAAATATGTTCCAGAGCCGGCAGGATCAGCGGCACATCCGCGTTCTGAGCCGCATCGTGCGCCGCATCCTGCGCCGCATCGTGCGCCGGGATCGGGTTCAGTGGATTTTTCTTCGATTGAGTCGCCATTGAATATTCGTCTCGCTCTCAGCGCCTGTCGTCGGCTTTCGCCTGTATCTACGAACAGGTGCTGGCAATTGTTCATCATCCAATCTATTCAGGCCAATTGGGTAGTGCCATTTGGCCGAGTTCGCTTAGCATTTGATGAGGATGTATTGACAAGCGGACACAAGTCCACTACTATCATAGCCACAAACGGACAAATGTCCACATATTTAGTGAAGCAATTTTACGGAGATTTAGACAATGGCCTGGACAATCGATACATCCCACTCAACGATTAACTTTAGCGTGAAGCACCTGATGGTGAGCACGGCTCGCGGCCAGTTCGAGAAATTCGGCGGCACTGTGCACTTTGACGACGCCAGCCCGATCGATTCGACTGTGGACGTGACCATCGACGCCGCCAGCATCAACACCAAGGATGCGCAGCGCGACGGCCACCTCAAGTCGCCCGACTTCTTCGATGTGGAGAAGTACCCCACCATCACGTTCAAGAGCAAGACTGTCAAACACATTGATGCAACGAACGCCAAACTCATCGGCGATCTGACGATCAAAGATGTGACCAAGGAAGTGACTCTGGACGTGGAATATCAGGGCCAGCAGAAGTCGCCGTTTGGCACCACCAACGCCGGCTTCACCGCCGTCACCAAGTTCAACCGCGAAGACTTCAACCTGGGTTGGAACGTCGCATTGGAAGCCGGTGGTTTCCTGGTCGGCAAGGACATCAAGATCGAGATTGATCTTGAGCTGATCAAGGCACCTGAGACGGCCGCTGTAGCTTAAATTGAGGAGCCCCAATAATGACAACAGTTGCATCTAGTCAAACCCAGCAAGTCGCGTTCGGCAAAATACCACAGGCGGTGCTGATTGCCGGCGTGGGTGGTGCGGTCATCAACGCAATCTTGTGGTTCATCGGCAACGCAGCCGGAGGAATGAAACTTCCCCTGCTGCCCGTGATTGGCTTTAGCGTCATTGGCGCTGTGATCGGCGGTGTGTTGTACTGGCTGCTGGGTAAGTTCACCAAGAAGCCCATCACCATCTTCGCCGTCATCGCGATTGTGTTTTTGGCGCTGTATGCAGTTGCGCCTGTTTCGATGCTAGGCAATGCACCTGCGCCTGGTATGGAGCCGTTTAATTTAACGACCGTGGTTGTGCTTGAGTTGATGCACATCGTCAGCGGCGTGCTTGCCATTGGCGCGTTGACCCGAATTGCGCGGGTTTGATAGCAATCGGTGAACGATCCAGGCTGGCAGGATATGGCAGAGCAACCATGCTCTGCCATCGTTTTTTGAAGATGCTGTTTGAAGATGCTGTTTGAAGATGCTGAGGGGACTTTGGACAGAATGAACAGAATTTAACAGAATGGGATTTTTCTTTATTCTGTTTAAAATCCGAAATTCAGAATGAATCACGCTGATCATGTCCGGCTGCTCAAAAGCGGCATCCTGGCGCAGGGTGGCGTGTGGGCCGATCTAGGGTCGGGCGGCGGTGCATTTACACTGGCGTTGGCAGAATTGATTGGGCCGACAAGTGAGATTTATTCGGTGGATCAGGATGCAGGTGCGCTGGCCGAACAGCAGCGCGCATTTCAGCGGCTATTTCCGCAGATGCGGGTGACATATTTGAAAGCCGATTTTACGAAGCATTTGAAATTGCCAGAATTAGACGGCATCGTCATGGCCAACTCGCTGCACTTCCACCGGCATAAACAGGGTATCTTGCAGCAGGTCAAACGTTATTTGAAGCCGGGTGGCCGTTTGCTGATGGTGGAATACAACACCGACAAGGGCAATGTGTGGGTGCCGCATCCAATGTCGTTTCGCACCTGGCAACGTGAGGCACAGCAGGCCGGGTTTGCCTACACAGAATTAATCGCCACTCGGCCCAGCAGTTTTCTGGGTGAGTTTTTTGCGGCCGCGAGTTATTAGAGCGAAACTAGATGTCAGACTTCTTCCTGGAAGTCTGACATCTGAACACAGTGATGGAGGACAGCATGGCAACGGCACAATCACAATATGGCGCAAAGCCCGAGACACAAGCCGAGGAACCGATTCCCGCCGGCGCACGCATCGGGCATGTGCATCTCAAGGTCTCGAATATCGAGAAGGCACTTGGGTTTTATCGGGATGTGCTCGGCTTCGAAGTGGTGATCACGGACAACCAGAGCGTCGCGTTTTTGTCGGCGGGTGGCTACCACCATCACATCGGCCTGAACACTTGGGAGAGCGCCAACGGCAAGCCGCCGCCTCCGGGCAGCACCGGCCTGTATCACACGGCCATTTTGTATCCCACCCGCAAAGATCTGGCTCGCGCGCTGCAACGACTGATGGAGCACAACTGGCCGCTGGATGGTGCCAGTGATCATGGCGTGAGCGAGGCCGTGTATCTGCACGACCAGGACCACAACGGCATCGAGCTGTATTGGGACCGTCCGCGCGATGCATGGCCGAAAGCCAGCGATGGCAGCACGACCATGTATACGCGCCGGCTGGATTTTGATTCATTGATGGCGGAATTGAAGGATGGGGAAGAGGTGGCTGGCGATTAGCGGCTAGCTGCCAACCGCCTTGATCAGCAAAAACTGTAATCTTTTGACGATGACGAAGTAGTCGGTCTGGATCATGGTCTGTCTCCAATTAAGTGGTGATTTGCAAGCTGAGACAAAGTGTAAAAGGCAAATAAGGCAGAGATCGGCCTTATTGCCAATCCAGTTAAATATTCAAGATTTAGGAGTTGTCATGACGAATCAACCTGTTCAGATTGAGGTTTGGTCGGATTTTGTTTGACCGTGGTGTACCCACGTCTTCTTCAGTTTGGAGAAGCTCAAGCAAACCCACGGCGTGCAAATTCGTTGGCGTTCGTTCGAGCTGCGGCCTGCGGGCTCGCCGCCGATTTCGCCAGAATACTTGGAGCGCATCGAGCAAAGCCGGCCGATGCTGCAGGCGCGTATGAAAGCCGATCATGGAGTCGAGCTTCAATCCGGCCCATTTGGTATCAACAGCCGTCCGGCCCTGATTCTCGACAAGTATGCTGAGGCCGAGGGCAAAGGCGAGGCATTTCACAACGTGACGCAAGCGGCTTACTGGTTGGAAGGATTGGATATCTCTGATCATGACGTATTGAAGTCGCTGATGAACAAGGCCGGCCTCGACCCCAATCAACTCGACGCCGTGCTGAGCGATCCGCGCTATGAGGCCGAGGTGGATGAGGACATTGCCCTGGCACGCGAGTATGGCTTGAACGGTGTGCCGGCGCTGGTGTTCAACAACAAGTACTTGATCAGTGGCTCACAACCCTATGAGGCTTTGGCCAAAGCTGTGGAGCAAATTCAAGCGGAATAAAAAATTGCCTTTTAATGTATTAGACGTTATGCGAAATAGCAGTTTTGCTGTAGTGGTAGGGGCGCAGCATGCTGCGCCCCTACGAAAATCCAACACCCAACAAGGCCTTGTTGCAGATCGCCACTTTCAGCAATTCCACCCATTATTATTTCGCATAATGTCTATTAGTTCTGTGAGGATTATCAAATGACTGCTCCAGCTCAAACTTCAGCCTCTGACAGCACCTACTCCAACCTCGACGGCGTTGACATCAACCCGTTGATTCGCAACCGCCAGAGCCGGCGCGCATTTAATGCCCAGCAGCCCGTCGGCGAAGCCAACTTGAATGCCGTGCTGGAAGCGGCACGCTGGGCACCCAGCGGCGGCAACGGCCAGCCCTGGCATTTCGTCGTGGGCCTCAAGGGCGACCGCACCTACGAGAAATTGCTGGCCCTGATCATGCCGTTTAACGTGCCGTGGGCCAGCACAGCGCCGGCCCTGATTCTGACCGTGGCCTCGGTCGAATACACCCGACCCGATGGCAGCAAGGCCACCAACCGCACCGCATTGCACGATCTGGGCATGGCCAATATGGCCCTGGCGCTGGAGGCCGAGCACCGCGGCATGAATGTGCGCATGATGGGCGGCTTCGATGCCGATGGCGCACGCACGCTGATTGGCGCGGCCGAGAATGGCTACGATGTGGGGCCGCTGATTGCGCTGGGCTTCCCCGGCGACCCGGCTCAGGTGCTCCCAGAAGCGCTGGCCCAACGCGAAGGTGCGCCGCGCGAGCGCAAGCCGATTTCAGAGATCGTGTTGAAAGTCGCGTAGTAGATATCGGCCACAACGGGTGAGATAAAAAGAGTTCCGAACTTTTTAGAAAGTTCGGAACTCTTTTTATCTCACCCGCTTTCGCTATCGCACTGCCACTAAGCTTCGCCCATCGCCTTGCGCAGCATCTTGACGCCGTCGGCCACACTGTGCTTGTCGTTATACAAGGCCGAGCCGACCACGACCATGCTGGCACCGGCCTCCTGCACCTCGCGAATGGTCTGGGCATTGATGCCGCCATCCACCTCTAATTCAGCTTTTGAGCCGATCGCGTCCATGAGATTGCGCAGCGCGCGAATGCGGGCAGTGGCCTGTCGGATGTAGGTCTGGCCGCCGTAGCCAGGCTCGACCGACATGACCAACACCATATCGACCAGCGGCAGCGCGTTCTCGACGATATTAATTGGGGTCAGTGGATTCAAGGTGATGCCGACCTGCAAGTTCATCTCGCGTAGCTGTTGAATGGTGCGATACAGGTGTGGACACGTCTCGACATGGACGATGATCCGCTTCACACCGGCCTTCTTGTAATCTTCAAAATATCGCTCTGGATTTTCAATCATCAGATGCGCCTCGCACAGCAGTGAGGTGCTGCGCGCCACGGCCGCGCACACCGCCGGCCCAAATGTGATGTTCGGCACAAAGTGGCCGTCCATGATGTCGAGGTGGATGACATCGACGCCGGCGGTTTCGGCATCGCGAATGTGCTGGCCTAGATTGGCAAAATCCGCCGTGTAGATTGAAGGCGCGAGTTTCATGTTCCCATTATCGCCACGGTTTGGGTGGTTTTGAGTGCGATGTTATCCCACGAGTTATCCCACACGACATGTGGGATAACTCCACCCATGAAAACGCTCTACCTCGTCCTCATGATCATCAGTGCCGTGGTCGGCTATGGCATCGCCGGCTGGTTTGTCGCCACTCATGGGTTCGATATCGCCCTGTTTCTACGGCAAATGGTCGAGACCCACGGCGCGCTGCAAGCGTTGTCCGATCTGCTGATCACCGGCCTCATCGTCTATGTCTGGATCTTGCACGAGGGCCGGCGACTGGGTATGACACGGCCCTGGCTCTACATCGTGGCCTTGTTTTTGTATGTGCGCCAGGGTTACGTGCAGCGCACACATTCACCGGCTCTGTAACGTCCCTATATCAGTTCTGAATCTCTTCAAGATAATCTTATCGCGATGACCCTGAGACACCCCAATATTTGCAATCGCTCGGGCGGTGAAGTACAAACACCCTTAGAACCTGTCTTCAAAATCACCAAAACCTATGAATTGTCATGCTGCGGCGGTCCGCAGTCTGCTGCGGCGCGTCGGCAGGATGCCGCAGCAAGTTCCCAGCCGTCTCCACCAATTTGTTAGCATAGGCGTATGACCTGGCTGACACCTATCGTTTTTTCGCTTGCCCTGTGGCTGGGGCTGTATTTACTTGCACGGCCCGCCGCTAAATTGTCGTTGCGGTTGGCCGGCGCAGGGTTGGTGTCCTATGCGCTTGGACTGGCTGTAAGTGCATTTGCCCAACCCGTGGGTGCATCAGGTACATGGGGTGCATTGCTCTGTTTCACCCTGACAGGGTTGTGTTGGGCCGGGGCCATTCTGCCCACGTTGCGCCATGCACCCAGCACACACCCCAAACGGCCCATCCGGCTGCTCCTCGTCGGCATGACCTTCCTGGGGCTTAGCGTAGGGGCTGCGCTGTTGTCTCTGAATCTGGTCTGGCTGCCGCGTGAGTTATTGGTGCTAGTCATCGGCGGCGATGTGTTGCTGCTCGGCGTCGCCATCGCCCGCCTGGATGCGTTTGATGAGGGGGAGTTGCTGTGGCCGGATCTGCTGCGTTCGCTCGTGGGGGTGACCCTTGCGGCAGTCGTATTTGGCGGGTTAATGGCGCTGGCTGCCGGTTTCAGTCCGTGGCTGTTTGTTGCACTCGCCGCAGCCATTGCTTTCAATGTGCTCACCGACCGGCTGCAAACGCTACTCGACCGAATCGTATTTGTCCAAAAACCAAATTTGCAACAGGCCCGTGATGAACTGCGTGAAGTGGCCGCGGCTCTGCCCCGGCTGGCCGATGTGTTTGACCCACGTGATGTGGATGAAGTCGAATTTGCGAAACTGACCCGCCGCGCCCTCAGTCATATGAACGATCTGACCAAACTCACCACCAACCCGCTGACCCGGCTGCCGACGGTGCAGCAGCGTCTGATGGATCGTAATGCCGCGCTCGATCCCATCGAGCGGGCCACTGAGTTAAAGCAGATCCTGATCGAATGTGTCGTCCGACTGAAGCCGGCGAAGTCCGATGACACGGCGTTTGGGGCCGGCGAGGAATGGCGCCACTTCAACGCGCTGTATTACCCCTACGTAGTGGGTCTGCGGCCGTATTCAGCCCGCGTGGCACTCAATGGCACCCAGTCCAACGGCCTCTCGCCCGATGCCAGTCGCGCGCTCGCCTGGTTTCAACAGGCCGTACCTGAGCGCACCCTCTACAACTGGCAGACCGCGGCCGCCAAATTGGTGGCTCAGCAACTGCGCGGCGAGTCTTAAACACCAGTTGGCAGCATATGGCAGTGGTTTTCATAGACCTGGCAGCGGTTCGAGCTGTAATCTGCGGCGGAATTGCTGGAGAAAAAACCATGAAAACACTTTATCTATTGCTGGCCGCCCTGGGTTTCTGCGGCTCCTACGTTATTCTGGGTTCGTTTGTGGCCGCGCATGGGCTCGACCTGGATCTGTTGACACGCCAGGTCACTGCAACACATGGGGCTGCGCTTGCCACATTCGATCTGTTGGTGTGCGCCGTTGTCGTTTGGTTGTGGATGTTCCATGAGGCACAGACGCGCGGCATCGCCCGGCCCTGGCTCTATGTCATCCTCTCGTTCGTCGGCGGCGGGTTGTGCTTTGCTTTGCCGTTGTTTCTGTATGTGCGCGCTGGCACATCGCCACAAGCATCCACCGCATTCGCCCGGGAGGTTGGTCGATGAATATTCAATTTCGTTTCTGGTGGCGTTGGTTACTGGTTGTGACCATTGGCTTGATGATTTTCGGCGTCAGCTTCTTTGTCCTGCCCGGATTCATGCAGCAGGTCTACAACG
>Ga0105046_10014324_pt1 | contig 12230 bp, 8 predicted proteins | sample MAT03_FD_78385 | JGI IMG/M metagenome (GOLD analysis project Ga0105046, IMG submission 78385) | Freshwater microbial communities from Lake Fryxell liftoff mats and glacier meltwater in Antarctica - MAT-03 (megahit assembly) | ecosystem: Environmental > Aquatic > Freshwater > Ice > Liftoff...
AGCCATCGCCACGAAGGTTAGGACATGCCAGCGTCATTCCCGTGGAAACGGGAATGACGCTGGCACCTGTCGAGCAGATGGATTCCCGCCTGCGCGGGAACGACAGGGAGGCGTCCTATTGATTATGGCTACGGCTATACAACGTGGGTAGTACTTTAACCGCGCAACTCAGCTTCTAGGGTCTCCAACTGTTTTTTTTTGGTGTTCAAATTTTCCTCTAGCTCTTGAAATTGATCCCGCCTTGCTTCCATTTCTAGAGCTTGGCGACCTAACTCCTGGCTTTGTAGGGTGAGCGATTGCCGCCACTGCTCTGCCCGTTGTGTTTCTTCTTGCAGGAAGGCAGGAGAAACCCCGTTAGAGAGATAATCTTTAACAACCTCTAACACCCAGGTTTTCGCATCCTGAACTTGTTTTACCTCCCTAGCGTTGTTTAACTCGACCAACACCAACATTCCTTCGTTGAGGCCAGTACTGGCGGAATGGTCGCTAGAATTTTCCAGAAACACCGTTTCCTCATCGGCACAGGTTGTCCAAGTGTACTCACCTCTCTTTTGGGCAAGTAGCTTTAGGCTTGCCCTGCCCCTACGCTCCCGTTTTACGACCTGAGCTAAGTAGAGCATTGGAATCAAAAGATTTATCAAGCCAATTTATCGACCCATTAGAAATAAAGTATACCCTTGCCTTTGACAAGAGGTTTAGTTGTTTAGGCAAGCATTTGATAAAGATTTCAGGTTCATAGCAGTTGAGTCAGGCGATCGCGCAAAATTTGGGCTTGGGTTTCGGCTTCTACCAGGGCATCTCGAACGCCCTGAACTACCTCAGCAGGTGCTCGGTCAACAAAGCTAGCATTACCGAGGCGATCGCCCAAGCTCTTGACCTCGGTTTCCACTTTTGCTAAATCTTTCTCGATTTTAGCCCGACGCGCGGCTACATCTACTAATCCAGCTAGGGGAATTAATACCTGAATTGTGCCGGAAACACCCACCAGCATCTGCTCCTCAGCAGCGGCAGGTGCTGCCTGAGTTGCCTGGGGCTGAGGAAGAGTAGTCGTCGTAGAAGGAGCCGCCGATTCTGCCACAGTCATGTTAGTTGGGGCAGCAGGCACCTCACCCCGAACCTCCTGCCACCACGTTCTCACGGTGTGACCAAACTGGCGGCGTTGCTCAGCAGTTAACAGATTGCGATAGGCAAACCAAGTTGTGTAACTCAATCCAATCAGTTTTAGGAGGGGTGAAATCAAGATCAAATCATCAACTGTATCTAGAACTGCCAAGATCACTCTTGCAACTACAACGACAGCAAACACCAAGCCCAGGTTGATCAGGGGCTTCCGGTATTTCTCCAGTGTTCCTAAGTTAAACCCTTCTAATGCCTTAAACGTGGCTTGAGCGGTACCTTTAGCAAATTGAGCAGCTTCACCTGCGGCATCCTCAAAAGTATTGGGGAAGGAAGCAGGCATGGTGGAAGCTGGTTCCGCTCCTGTTTCTGATCCCAGCATTGATCCCGGCTCTGAACCCGTAATCGTCAGTTGCTCCACCTTGGCCAGATCCTGAATGTACATCTGGCCATCCGTCAGAATTTGCCGCTCTTGTAAACTGTTAGTCCTCAGAACAGTTTTGATCTTGACCCCCGGCTTGATCTCTGCCTCGGCGCGCAGGTTGCGGATGGTACGAATGGCATCAATTAGCTGATCAAAGCGCAATTCCAAATCAAGATCAATCAGGCTGGAGTTGGCAACCGGATAAGGCTGGAGCGCTAGAGTTTGGCTCTCGTCTGTTTGCGTCAGAGTGTGCCACACTTCTTCGGTGATGTGGGGCATAAAGGGATGCAGCAGGCGTAGTGTCCCTTCCAAAACGGTCGCCAAAATTTGTTGTGCCGTGGTGCGAGAGGGCAAATCAGTCTGCTGAAGGCGAGATTTTGCGAGTTCGATATACCAATCGCAGAAATCACCTCGAATGAACTCGTACAAGCCCTTTGCCGCCTCACCTAATCCATAGCTTTCGATGGATGCGCGGGTTTGTTGGATGGTCTGGTGATAACGCGATAAAATCCACCGATCGGCTAGCTCTAGTTGTCCTGGATCTTGAACTTCGTCGAGATGACCCAATGCCGCCGGAGTCTTGCCATCCAGGTTCATGATCACGAAACGGGAGGCATTCCACAGCTTGTTGGCAAAGTTGCGGGAGGCCTCCACCGAAACGGATTCATCGGTTTTGCGGTTGTATTCTAACCGAATGTCTTGTCCTGCTCCGGCCACTTCTTTTATCAGGGTATAGCGCAGGGCATCGGTGCCGTATTTATTGATCAGCAATAGGGGGTCGATGCCATTGTTGGCCGACTTAGACATCTTTTTATTGTTTTCATCCCGTACCAAACCGTGGATATAAACGGTTTTGAAGGGAATTTTGCCCGTAAAGTGAGACGACATCATGGTCATACGAGCGACCCAGAAAAAGATAATGTCGAACCCGGTGACGAGGGTACTGGTAGGGAAATAGGTGGCAAGGTCAGCAGTTTGGTCGGGCCAACCCAGGGTTGAAAACGGCCATAACCCAGAGGAAAACCAGGTATCTAGTACGTCTGGATCTTGCTGTAGCTGAACGCCATCGCCAAAGAAAGCGATCAGTGTCTCGCGTGCTTCGGCTTCACTAGCGGCCACGGCAAAGGGCGTATCGTCGGTGATTTCACCCTCGGTTTCGCTTACAGCATACCAGGCAGGGATCTGGTGTCCCCACCAAAGCTGTCGCGAAATGCACCAGTCTTTTAGGTTTACTAACCAGTCACGATACACTTTTGTCCACCGTTCAGGTACAAAAGCGGGTTCGTGATGGTTATCAAGGCGATCGCGTGCGGCTTCTGCTAGAGGCTTGATATTGACAAACCACTGGGTGGAGAGCAGCGGTTCCACAGGTACCTTCCCCCGCTCACTGTAGGGCACCGTATGCTTGTAATCTTCTACTTTGACCAAAAAGCCATCATCGCGTAGCCGATCGACCACCCGTTTACGGGCGACGAAGCGATCGCACCCCTGAAACTCTCCGGCATTTTCATTCAAACTGCCGTCTTTGTTCATAATGTTGATGAACGGCAGGTTGTGGCGCTTGCCCATCTCAAAGTCATTGGGGTCATGGGCGGGCGTAATTTTCACTGCCCCCGTGCCAAAGCTAGAGTCTACATATTCATCGGCAATGATAGGAATCTCACGCTGCATGATCGGCAGCATTACGGTTTTGCCGATTAGGTGCTGGTAGCGCTCATCATTGGGATTAACTGCCACGGCTGTATCGCCCAACATGGTTTCGGGTCGCGTTGTTGCCACTTCCATGTAGCCCGTGCCATCCGCAAGGGGATATCGCAAGTGCCACAGGTTGCCGTTGACTTCTTGGTTATCAACTTCTAAGTCAGATACCGCAGACTGGCTGGCTGGGCACCAGTTCACCATGTACTTGCCGCGATAGATTAGCCCCTCGTTGTGCAACTGCACAAAGGCTTGCAGCACAGACTTCGATAGAGTCGCATCCATAGTGAACCGTTCTCGTGTCCAGTCCGCTGACAGACCCAGCGATCGCAACTGTCCCACGATGGTGCCGCCAGACTGTTCTCGCCATTTCCAAGCGCGTTCTAGGAACTGCTCTCGTCCAATGTCATCACGGGTTTTGCCCTCTGCCTTGAGCTGCTTTTCGAGAATTGTTTGCACGGCAATGCTGGCATGGTCGGTACCGGGCAAGCACAGCGTGTTTTTGCCTGCCATCCGGTGATAGCGCACCAGCACGTCCATCAGTGTCGTGTTAAAGGCGTGCCCCATGTGCAGGCTACCTGTCACATTAGGCGGTGGAATGACGATGCAGTACGATTCACCCCCAGCATTGGGGTCAGCTTGGAAGATGTGATGCTCTTCCCAGAACCTTTGCCACTTGGCATCGGCAGCGGTTGGATCGTACTGGCTTGGAAGGGAGGGAATCGTCGCAGTCATGCCGGAAATTGGAAGACAGAATTACTCTCTAACGTTACAAGAATTTTGGGTGTTGCTGATTTCATGTACAAAGTTTTTTTGAAAGGGGCGCTGAGCGCCCCTTTCAAAAAGAAATCATACCCAGATTAAGCAATGCCGAATTTTGTAGCGTTGGTGTGGACTCTCCGCTGAACCCAAGTGCAACCTGTTGTTCATCTGGAGAGGTGATTATTTTAGTAGTGCTTAAGCTGGCTATCAGTTTTACTTAAGTGACACAGTTACTTTTCTGAAAGCAGCGTTGCCCGCCGCTTCCCTTAGAGGATGTTTGAAAAGTCTGATTGTTAGTAGCAAAACGTTTTAGATCCCCCTAAATCCCCGCGCTGGCGCGCCGCTGCGCTAGAAAAAAGGGGGACTTTGAATCCAGTTTCCCCCTTTTTATAGACGCGAAGCGGCTTCCCGAAGGGTAGAGGGCTAGGGGGATCAACAGGTGCCTAAAATCACAGCAGACCACTTTTCAAACATCCTCTTAGAAATAAACCGCTAAGAGGTGGGCGATCGCCTCCTCAGTTCTTGACATTAAACGCATTAAACAAAAAGACGCTCCGCCCAACGGGGTACCATTTGCTAACGTAGCGTAACGTTTTGACGTCCCAGAACAGGCAGTTGGTGCCAAAACCGATTCGCCTTCGTTGTGACAGGATTAGACTCTGATATGGCAGACGCAGTCGCCGCTTCAAGCGCCTTCCACGCCCGAAGACAAATAACGCCGTTGGGTTTTAGATTGTGGCATTGCTGAAACGCGATCGCCACTGCCTGAGTTTCGTCGCCAAACAACCCATCGGCTTGCAGGTTGTAGTTCAACACTTTGAATAACTTTTGCAAAGTGTAAACATCTGCGCCCGTATGACCCCACCGCAGAGGTCGAGTACCGGGTTGAACAGTCTTTTTTAAGGCGACCCAAGTGTGCGAATCGACAATGCCGTCCATTCGTAACCCTTGTCGCTTTTGATATGATTTAACAGCAACTTCAGTCATCCAACCAAAATCGCCATCAACTTTGATGGTATAGCCGTGAGCACAAAGTAGCTCTTGCATTTCGGCAACGGCATGTCCCCTGTCCCAAGGATACAAACACGGAACTGTAGGCTTGACTTGGGTAGCAGAAGCGATCGCCTGCCCTTTGTCGATTGTCATCATGGAGACCTCCTGCCCTGGGTATGGGACGAACAGATTGTGTACCTTCGCTACGTCATCAGTGAGATAAGCGCATAAGCTCTTAACCCGATGGGCAGCTTTTGCTTCATAGAATAGATATTGAGCTTCCTTTGATACGGAAATGACGCTAGACTGTCCCAGCATAAAACGGACTGCGTTTGAGCGCCTCACCAGAAAGAATCATTAAGATTCCTTCATATGGGTGATCATACCCTGAGACGAGCTGCCCTAACGGAGAAGCGATGGGCAGTTCTTGAAAGATTATTAAATTGACGTTGGAACAATGAAGACCATATCTGATTGGATAAACATGATTGGATAAACAGCTATGGCATTGTTCTGAAGACCACTTTAAGGTCACTTTGGCAAAATACAATTGCAGTGAAATATTGTAGTGACATTAAGCATGGGTTCAACCTGACATCGCCTGAGCAAGTCCCTACAAAAGTCTTTACGTAGATCCCCAGTTTGCCTTCTTCTTATGTCCTTCACTTCAACGTTTCAAACATGCCTTGTTAAAACCCAGCTAAATGACTGAGATAAATGGCTGAGAGGGGTATCGCCCCTCTTCACGAATCAAGGGACTTTTGCTTTTCTCTCAAAAAACAATTTATATTTCAAAACAGTCTCTAGGATAGATTTTGGGCAAGTTTTTGTGAAGGAATATCGAAATTCAGACTATTGTTTTCTCAAAGCCAGGATGTTTAGTAGCTTGGGCTAAATTAATTAAGCTAAGCTGTGGCTATCTAGAATTCATAAAAGTGTTTTGTAAAAGCGTTATGTTGCAGTTTGTTCAGTAATCTAAGTAATTAATCCTTTAAAGCCGTACTCTTAATAAGGCTGCACTGCTTAGTTTGTCTTGAGCTACCTTTGAGTTTAGTCAAGCCAGTAGTTAGTCAGTCTGCGCTACCTCTATAGATAGATTTAGGTATCAGCTACCCGTATTTGCGGTTTAACCGTAGTGAAAGATAGGACGTTCATGAGCGATACCACGGCATTTTTGGCAGGATGTGCAATTACAGGAATTGCTGCATTTCTTTTATTGAGGGGCGAGTTAGGTCTAGGTCAAACTAGACCTGTACAACCGACCCAAGCCGTTGCTAGTGCCCCTGAATTACCGATTCCTGCTCCTGTGCTCCAGCCTCCCATTGTCGTCAACGATGGGCGAGAATTTCAGCTTCAAAGAGATTTAGACGAGCAAAAGTCGATCACTGACGACCTAGAAGAGCAGTTAAAGGAGCAGCAAGACGAGACGGAGGATTTAAGATCTCAGCTACAACTTCAGCAAGCAAACACAGAAAAATTGCTGAGCCAGCTTCAAGAGCAACAGCGCCTTGCCTTAAGCGTTCCTCCGTCTGTTCGTTCTACTGACGTGGGTGACTCACCCAATCGGTTTCAAAATCTTGTGTTTCTTGCCTTTGGCACTATGCTGCTCGTAGTAGGTCTTGGGGCAGGAGCTATCTTAATTGTTGTGATTGTCTTAATGATGCAATCTGGACGGCGATCGCCTCGTGTTATGCACGTTGTCCATCCAAGTTCGCCGTCTTATGTCCCTCCCGTTTATCCGTCTTATCATCTGCTTGAGCAAGGGACGTCACCACCCCAGCCTCGCACTAGACGAACCAGTTCAGTGAATTACTACGACGGTCAGTAAAATAGGGTGACATTGACCTATCGACCTAATAGCTCTGCTACATCAGCGTGCATTAGAACAATGTCGGGATCGCGTTGAATAGAGCGAAAGTAGCCCTTTTCCAAGGTTGTGCCATTTTCGGCAGGTTGGAGTAGGACACGCGCCTCAGCGAATAGCGCATTTACCTGTTCTATTGCTACAGGCTCTTTGGAGAAAATTATGTCGTCAATTTGCACGACGAATTGGGAAATGGGTCGGAGCCAACTAAACCAGTCATCTGCAATTACTAATTGAAAGAATTCGGAATTTGTTCGAATTCGCCCATGAAACTGTTCGTAGAGTACGCGCTCAGAGTCGAGCATTGCCTTGTGTAGACGTAAGATGGCCAAGCGAAGCTCGCGCAGCCGCTGCAGGGCAGTATCAAGAGAAGGAGTAGTGGAAGACATCAACCGTATGGAGAGAATTGAGAGACAGACATGTTTCTATCTTGACATAGTGCATCTTGACATAGCGTTCCTAGTGCAGTTCTAATACGCTCTAAGTAGGTGGGCTTAAGTAAATATAAGATCCCAAAACCCTGCGCCGCCCGCGCAGCAGGCGGCGCAGGGTTTTGGGATTTGGTTTTTATGTAGGTTGAACTACTTACAAGCCTTGCGTTGAAGTCTCTAGGGTTGTTTTGGTCTGATCTTGCAGCATTAGCCCGTACTCTAAGCCTTCCACTACGGCATGGTAAGAGGCTTCGATGATGTTGGTAGATACGCCTACGGTTGTCCAGCGCTGATGGCCATTGCTCAACTCTACAAGGACGCGGGTTTTGGCGGCGGTGCCCGCTCCACTATCGAGAATTCTCACTTTGTAGTCGGTCAGGTGGAAATTGGCGATCGCCGGATATACGTTAGTTAGGGCTTTGCGAAGCGCGGCATCAAGAGCCGAGACGGGGCCATTTCCTTCAGCGGCTTCCAAATAGTCTTTGCCATTGACTGCAACTTTAATTGTGGCTAAAGAATAGCTGTTGCCATCATTGACCTCTGAGCGCATGTCGCAACGCACCTGAAAATCTTTGATTTCAAAAAATAGTGGCCGTTGCCCCAAGGCTTCGCGCATGAGCAGTTCAAAGCTAGCTTCAGCAGATTCAAACTGATAGCCCTGATTTTCTAGCGCTTTGAGGTGCTGAAGAATGTGACGGCAGGTGGGATCTGCTTTATCGAGATCCATCCCAAAGCTACGAGCTTTGGCTAACACATTGCTTAGACCTGCCTGGTCAGAAATGACGATGCGGCGGTGATTGCCCACTTGCTTGGGTTCAATGTGCTCGTAGGTCAGGGGGTTGCGCTCGACAGCGCTGACGTGGATGCCCCCCTTGTGAGCGAAGGCCGAAAGCCCGACAAAGGGGGCGTGGTCGTCGGGTGCAAGGTTAACGATTTCGCTAATCAGTCGGCTAGAGTCGGTCAGTTTCTCAAGCTGGTCGCCTTGTACACAGGCGTAGCCTAGCTTGAGCTGCAAATTAGGAATTAAAGAACAAAGGTTGGCATTGCCACACCGTTCGCCATAGCCATTGATTGTGCCCTGCACCATGCTAGCCCCTTCCATAACAGCCGCCAGCGCATTGGCTACGGCGGTGCCCGAATCATTGTGGGTGTGAATGCCCAAGTGGGGAATTGAGATTGTACGTGCTGAGGTGGCAGAGGCAGGTGGCATATTGCCGATCGCCTCAAATACCGCTCGCACGATGGCTGAGATCTCGTGGGGTAACGTGCCGCCATTGGTATCGCATAGAACTAACCACTCGGCTCCTCCGGCGATCGCCGCCATCAGCGTTTCTAGGGCGTAGTCAGGATTGCACTTGTAGCCATCAAACCAGTGTTCGGCATCATAGATCACCCGTCGTCCCTGGCTGCAAAAAAACTCCAGCGTGTCGCGGATCATATTTAGATTTTCATCAAGCGATGTCTGAAGCCCTTCTGTAACGTGTAAATCCCACGATTTTCCAAATACCGTTACCCAGCGCGTCCCTGCCGACAGAATCGGTTGCAGCATAGAGTCGTCAACTGCCTGACGATGGGGTCGCCGGGTCGAACAAAAGGCAACTACCTCTGCCTGAGTTAAGGGTTCTTCCTTGAGCTGCCAGAAAAATTGCACATCCTTTGGGTTGGCTCCTGGCCAGCCGCCCTCAATAAAGGGAATCCCCATTTTGTCAAGCTGGCGGGCAATCCGCAGTTTATCTTCTAGCGACAGCGACAGGCCCTCTCGTTGAGCACCGTCGCGTAGCGTTGTGTCGTAGATCCAGATGGGTTTAGCAGCAGGCAAGTCCGTCATGGGAAAATAAGGAATGGCAGGGCTAAGGGTGAAGAAAGTAAGCGCGACTGTCATTACTTCACCATTCTCTCACGCAAACCTGTTGGCCTGCGTTGCAAACGCGGTCGCTAGGAGGTACACGGGTGACAAAAACGGGTAACAAAGATTGCTCAAGGTTTGAGATTGCTCAAGGTTTGAGAGGAGAGCGATCGCCATCCTGCAAATTTCGCCATACCTTGAAACTAAGTAGTTCAACCTAAATAAAAACCAAATTCTAAAACCCTGCGCCGCCTGCACAGCGGGCGGCGCAGGGTTTTAGAATCTTATATTTAATTAAGATTAAGCCCACCTACTTAGAACCGCACCCCTGCGGTCAATTAAAGGATTTTGCGTAAAAGATCAACGATTTCCTCCATTGGGGACACTTTTATTGAGAATTCTTGAACTAGACTAGGGGATTGAAAGCCTTTGTTTTAAGCAAGGATTTCGAGGTCACCTATTTCAAACCTAACGAAGGATCGGGGGACGCTGGGCATGTCTGAAATACTTGGCTTTTTAATCTCATTTGGTCTAATAGCGGCATTTATTTCAGCTTTGACTAGTGGCCCATTGCGAAATATTGCCTTTGGCCTGTTGATCGTGTTTGCCATTATCGTCGGTCAAGAACGACTGGGAACACAGCTTTCCTCGTTCAATTTTCCTTTTTCTTCAGGCGCAGCTCCGGCTGCAACGTCTGCACCCGCTACAGCTTCGTATGGAGTTGGGGAACCTACCTATAACACCCTTCCCCAAAACTACGGCGGTACCTATCCAAGCCGCACCAATCCGGATGGTAGCTACACTACCAGCATCAATCCCAACCCTGATTCCAGTCGGGTGTATAACCCTAACGACCCTTATTACAACGACCCTTATTACAACGGCAGCTATCCAGACGGATTCTATCCCGCTCCTGGCTATGGTCAGCAAACTCAAACTGGGCGAGGTGTTCGGGCACTTTGGTAGAGTTAGTGGTTGAGACTGGACTAGAGCGCGTCTAGTCCATTTGATTCATTTGTTATCTGATTCATTTGTGATGATGTTTTGTGGTGATGTAATGAGCGTCGTGCGTCATGACTCACGTTTCAGCCATGACATTTTGACTGGATTTTACCGAGAGGTTTGGTGTGGCTTCTATCATTTTTTTATTAGCGGTATTTTTTATCCTGGCGGCGATCGTAGGAACCCTGGCAACGGGACTAGTGCGAATTCTGGGGCTAGGAATATTAGCGTTATTTGCAGCCCTTGTTGTGAATATGGCTTCGAGTGGCAAGCTGCCCACTATTTCATTTAGGAACCCATTCAGTCCATCGGCTCAACAAATGCCCAGCCCTACTGCAACGCCATCGACCTCAACCGCAAATTTCGACACAGTTCAACCTAACTCTTCTAATGGTGGTGCGCTCGACTCTAGTGGTGGAGATACCGAAGGAACGGCTGCTAATTCAAATAATTCAAATACCGTCCCCACAGGAGCAGGAGGTACTGCTAACGTGACTGGAGCGACTAACAGTTCTGGTACGGCGATCGCTCCCCAAACGACTACCCCTCAAGCTACCACCTCTCAACCCGCTTCTTCTGGGCAAGGAGTTCCAGCGCTCTGGTAGGCTAGAGCTAGATGAGGCAAGATTTTGCTAGCCCGGTCTAGTGTAAGTAGATGGGCGTAATTAAATGTAAAACCTTAAAAGTCTGCGCCGCCCGCTGCGCGGGCGGCGCAGACTTTTAGAATCTCGTTTTTATTTAGGTTGAACTACTCAGTATCTAAATCCAGCGTTGAGTCCAGATAAGCTTTAGTCTATGAATTCGGCAAATGAGGTGTTGGTCGTTGGCGGTGGTGTTATCGGCTTGGCGATCGCCCTCGAACTAAAGCTACGTGGTGCACACGTTACTGTGCTCAGTCGCGACGTTCAGCAGGCCGCTACCCAGGCTGCTGCCGGGATGCTAGCTCCCTCTGCGGAAGATCTTTCGGGCAATATCTTTCAGCTTTGCCATCGTAGCCGCGCTCTTTACGCTGACTGGACTCGCAAACTAGAAGACATTAGCGGTAGTTCCACTGGATACTGGGCCTGTGGGATTCTCGCTCCTCAGTACGAGTGCGATCAGTCTGAGCGTAGAAAAAATGACGAACGTGAGAGGACAGGACGAGAACAGCAGGCAGAGCCAATCGCGGCTCAGTTCCCCTCACCTTGCGCGACCCCTTGGCTTTCTCAGGCTGCAATTCACCTGGCTCAACCAGGGCTTGGCTCGGAGGTAATGGGTGGCTGGTGGTATCCCGAAGATGGTCAGGTAGACAATCGGGCATTAGCAAAGGCACTGCGAACGGCAGCCGAGACGCTCGGTGTTGATCTGTGCGAGGGGGTAACAGTCACCGGAATTGAGCAACAAGGTGGACAGGTTACGGCGGTGCAAACCACAGCAGGGGAATGGCGATCGCCTCACTATATTTTAGCAACGGGGGCATGGTCGCAGGCGCTATTGCCCGTTCCTGTGCAGCCTCGAAAGGGACAAATGCTATCGCTGTCACGGCTACTGGGAGAGGCTTCAGACTGCACGCTGCAACGCATACTCTATGGGCAAGAGGTTTACATTGTGCCCCGGCAGGATGGACGGATTGTGGTGGGTGCAACGAACGAGGCGGTGGGCTTTACGCCCTACAACACTCCGGTGGCGATCGCCAAGCTATTAACCGCTGCGATTCGCCTGTATCCGGCTCTACAACATCTGCCGATAGAGGAGTTTTGGTGGGGCTTTCGGCCTGCTACCCCCGATGAGTTACCCATCTTAGGACGTAGTCTATGTAGCAACCTGACCCTAGCAACGGGGCATTATCGCAACGGTATTTTACTCGCTCCTATTACAGCCAAGCTGATTGCCGATTGGGTTTGGAATCAGCAGTCTGATCCGCTGTTAGATGCGTTTGCGTGGGAGCGATTTTATTCACCTGCTGACTTAACGGTTGCTCCAAGTGTCTCTCCTGCATCTCCTGTCTCTCCTGTATCTGCGGCGATCGCCCCTCTTGCCCCTGGATTAAGCTCTGATCTCTCCGGTGCGTCACCCAGCGTGATCGGTTCTTCCGTGCCCTGCTCACCCCCTCAT
>Ga0105046_10014326_pt1 | contig 12230 bp, 10 predicted proteins | sample MAT03_FD_78385 | JGI IMG/M metagenome (GOLD analysis project Ga0105046, IMG submission 78385) | Freshwater microbial communities from Lake Fryxell liftoff mats and glacier meltwater in Antarctica - MAT-03 (megahit assembly) | ecosystem: Environmental > Aquatic > Freshwater > Ice > Liftoff...
ACCGGCACCAGAGCCTGACTGTTGATCGAGGCAACAGCGGTTCCTCCGATCGTCCATTCGACGCGATCGCTAATATCAAGTGTCACGCCGTCATCCCGGGTCATGACGGCAATGAATGACTGCGTATCGCGTGCAGAGTTCAAAAGAATTTGTGGCGGGTAGACAGCAAACTCAGGAATCACCGCGGGATCTGTAGGACGCGTCGATGTTTCTGCCGGATCGGCAGAATAGGCGTCGCGCGTGCTCAGTCCTAGTATCGCGCAAGCAATGAAACCGCCTGTGGCAATCATTCGCAATGAGCGTAAACACTTTAGCTTGATTGGCATTGTCATATCTTCGTATCCGGATGAATCGCGAAAAAAGGGAGGCGATCTACAAAAAATGAGGCTTATTGTTTCATCTGACGAAGTTGTTCCAAGCGGCTAAGCGGTTTCGCTTCCGCAGGCTTCGCGGGTTCGGGCGTCGCTGCTGCAGGTACAGGTGCGGCAGGTGCATCGACTTTGGGTGGTAACGGTTGATCGATTCGCAATTCACCAGTGCCCTGAGTCTGAATCACATCTCCCTTATCGCTGGTAATGGTCGCAACGCAGTGGAGAGTCTTGTGGTTGCCGGCCTTTGCTTCCGGGGTCAGAGTCAGCGGGAAGGTGATCGAAGTGGTCTCAGGTGTAACCGTTTGAGTTGGAGCTGGCGATGTTACACCAGCGGGCATGCCCACCAATTGAACTTGGCATGTTCCCTCAAATGGTCGAACGACTTCGACGCCAACGGCAAGGCTGGTTTCCGATCCGATTTCGGCGGCAATGCGTGGAAACGCAAACTTAAACTGAATGTCTTGAATTTCCAGGTTGATCGGATTGGTCACCATCTGCATCCGTCCCTGGGCAGTCCCATACTTTGCGATCATCGCCATCGGCCATGACGCGATAGCGGCACCACCATTGGCAGTGATTGGGATGAGAACCTCGTTCTGACCCTTTTCGATTTTTCGGCCATTGTTAACCGCGATGCCTGGCGGATTGTAGAGCGAAGACAGATAGACTTCTCCATCAAAGCCTTCATTGCGTTCAATCACCACTTTGAAGTCTTTACTACCGTTGCGGACGATTGGTGTGCCTGGCTGCTGAAGCGTGAGCTTGAAAGGCGCTGCTTCGGCGACGCTAACGGCGATACGATTCGAATCGTAACCCCACATGTCAACGCGATTTTGCCCTAACATCAAGCGATGGCGTACGCGAAGGTCGCCAAGCACGGTTAAATTCGGATCGGTTGTTGCACCCTTGATTTTCGCCAGAGATGCGCCAACTGGCGCATCGGCAGCCGCGTTGAGAAAGACCGGAACTTCAGTGCGATCGGCCCGCATCGAAAACGTCGTCGCGACGATTCCCGGCGGTAAATCGCTAAGATCAAGCTTCAGTTCGCCACCAAAATTCTCTCGTTTTGCGGTCACCATGATCGCCATTGCACCCCCTCGAGGAACGGGAGCCGCGACGGCTTCGTCACGCTCAAGCTCGCGACGATCGAGCGTCAACTTTGGCGTGGCGATCTCAGCTTCAATGCGGTAAGCGAACGCCACACCACCACGATTCAGTGAATCGGTGATCCGGATTTTGTGCGGCCCGTCTTCGGCTGCGGTGAACTCAACAAAAGAATCTGGCCTTCCCTCAGCATCATCATTGCCAACAATCGAGTTGTTCTTCGGGCCATAGACATTCAGTACCGTATCGAGTGGCGAGCGTAAGATATTTCGAGCAAATGCCTTGACTAAGATTTTCTGTCCCTTCTTGCATTCAAGCGAGTAGTAGTCAATATCTTTGTCGGCACCGATCACTCCACAAAATGCTGCGCCGGGCTGATCCACGGAAGCGCCGATCGCCGCATTCGGTTTTGACATGTCCTCGTTAGGTTCGCTTTCCACCGTGACCGGCAATGCGTTTACTCGAATCCAGTTCGGCGATGGACTGATGCCCGCGTCGGATTTTGTCACGACCGGAAATCTTTCAAACGGCTCGCTAGGCAATTGAACCTGTGCTTGCGACGTTGTCATCTCCACGCCGTTGCCTGTCATTGACACAAGCGAAGCCGTGAGAAGTTCACCTGGTTTTTGACCGGCGGGAATGACCGCGATTGGCCGCGGAAATGTTCCGATATGAAGTCGATAATAAGCACCGTCGTAGCCACTGAAACTGCTGTCTCGGATAACAACTTTATAAACGCCTGCTTTGGGAGCTTTAAACGCAACTAGCGCGTCCTGCTGCAGCAAGCTTGAATCGTCACTGCCTGCGACCTCGAATTTCCCTTCATCCAAGATCGCCACATAGGGATCAAAGATTTGGCTGTTCATGTTATAGGTAAGCCTGATGCCCTCCGCCTCAGCATGAACGGTTTGGCCTTCGACTAGCTCGACAGCAAAATAGTCGATATCTTCAAACTTAATGACACCTTCAATCGTTCGATTGAGATCGATTTTTTGAGCCGAATCGAACTCGTTGTTTGGTTCAACCTCATTGACGACGGGCATTGCGCCAACGCCCATCAGTCGAAGATTGCTGACGCCGCTATTGGTCACCAGTTGGATCGGATACAGGCCGGGGTCAGTGTTGACATCGGCGGTAACGGTCATTTCGACTTTATTAGCGTCAAGTGACTTGACGTCGGTAATAGTGACACCTGGACGATCTAGTAAGACACTTGCCGCATCTCCGATTCTCTCGCCGTAAAGCGTGACTTTGGTGGCTTCACCCCTGACTACTCCAAGAGGCTCTACTCGATTGATGATCGGCTGAGCCGCCATCAACGTAGAAACGGAAACGAGCCACACAATTCCGACGGTCGCGATCGATTGCAGTTTCATTCGTCTTACCTCCAGGAACATCCGCAGAGAAACGTCTCTCTATCCAATCCAATAGCTTTGCCAGCGTTCGACTAAGCGAGCAGACCTTCAATCACTTTGCCACCATCGACAATTTCGACTGGGCGATCACCAGGTGCCATCAGTTCTTTATCAGCGACAATTCCGAGCAACTGGTACATCGTCGTGGCAAGGTCTTCCGGGCTCACCGGGCTATCTTCGGGTTCGCTGGAGGTAGCATCGCTGCTTCCGTAGATCATTCCACCCTTGATTCCGCCACCGGCAAGCATCGTGCTGAATACCTTAGGCCAGTGATCTCGACCGGCATCCGGATTGATCTTTGGCGTACGGCCGAACTCACTGCTGACAATCACCAGCGTTTCGCCAAGCAATCCGCGTTGCGATAGGTCGTCAAGCAATGTCGCAATCGCCACGTCCAGCGGAGGCATTGTGCTTCGCATGTTGTTCGTGATTTGAACGTGCATGTCCCAGCCACCGTAAGTTACCGTGACCAGTCGGACACCGGCTTCGACCAATCGGCGAGCCATCAGTAAACGCTGACCAGCCTCATTGCGACCATATCGATCGCGCAGGGCATTGTCTTCTTTGGTGATATCGAACGCTTCGCGGGCAGCTGGCGTATCGAGCAAGCCGTAAGCTCGTTCATAGAATGTGCCCATCGCGCCCACGTTGTCGGCGGATGTCGCGGAGGTGAACTGCTTGTTGACAATATCGAGCGCTGATTTGCGACGAACAAAACGCTCCGCGTCTACTCCTCCGGCAAGGTTCAAGTCGCGTACCTGGAAGTCAGGTCGGTTCGGATCACTGCCCAATGCGAACGGACCAAAACTGCTCGACAAGTAGCCGCTACCAGCGAACTCATTCGGGACGTTTGGCACGCACACGTACGGTGGCAAGCTGTTGCGAGGCCCGTACTCATGACTAACGACGCTGCCAAAACTGGGGAACACTAATGCAGGGCTTGGCTTGTAACCAGTGAACATGTTGTGGGTGCCACGCTCGTGAGCGGCTTCACCGTGAGTCATCGATCGAATGACAGAGAACTTATCAGCGCACTTCGCGAGATTGGGAATCGTTTCGCAGAACTCTTCTCCCGTGTTCGTCTTGACTGTACGGAACTCACCGCGATACTCAAGCGGGCTGTAAGGCTTTGGATCAAACGATTCCTGTTGGGCCATCCCGCCAGGAAGGAAAATATGAATGACACTTTTCGCCTTCGCTTCCATAAATCCATAATTCTTCTGCTCCGCCTTGGCATCCTGCAGCATCAAAAGTTCGGCAAGCGAAATCCCCAGTCCACCAAACGCACCAGCGGCCAAAAAACCACGACGACTTAAATCATTTCCGTGACAACGCATCATTGACGCTCCCAAGACTGGTTTTGAAGTGAAAGGATGTCATGCCCCATTAAAAGCGGCGTGACGGGCAAAGCTTTTCAGGATGGAAAGGAGTGACGAAGCAACTGATCCAGCCCGGAGACCGATCAGCACAGTATAAACAGTGAACTCGCTTGGTGAAATCAAGCGAATACTTCTTTGTGTGGGGGTGGGATATTACAAGGTGACGAACGAGGGAACTCGCTCTTCGTCCAAGCAACACAATCTCAAGGCGGGAATACGGCACTAAATGATCACATTCGCCATACTTCAATACACATTATCATTGTTGATCATGAATGTCAAAGGTTTGCTGGCATGTTTAATCAACGTTGCCGGGTTGGTAAGAGTACCCAGCTATGTCCGAAAACCAGCGATAACAACTCGAACTACTGCGGAACGAAGTCACATTGGGGGGTGAGCGACGTCGCGAAGTGGGCCAAAAGTTGGGCCACGTGATCGATATCGCAAAGAGAAATGACTTCAACGGCGGAGTGCATGTACCGATTTGGAATCGCAATTAAGCCAGTTGCGACGCCGCCTCCGTGAATCTGCAACACGTTGGCGTCATTCGGCGTCGCGCGACCTGTCGCGGCAAGTTGATAGGGGATCGAGTTCTTTTCGGCCAGCGAAATCAGTCGTGTAACGACCGCAGGGTTCATGTTGGGCCCGCGAAAGATGACCGGGCCACCACCAATCTTGATGTCACCTTGTTGGTGTTTGTCGATCGTTGGGCAATCCGAAGCGTGAGTGACATCGACTGCGATTGCAACCGCTGGATCAATGCTGCCTGCGGCCGTCTTCGCTCCACGCAATCCGATCTCTTCTTGAACGGTGCTGACGCTATGCAAGTGGCAAGGTAACGGTTGCTCGCTTGCGTTGGATAGCTCGACGGCGCGGCGGAGCGCATCGATCACCGACCACATCCCCGTCTTGTTGTCCATTCCCGGTCCGGACACCATTTCGTTCATCAGCGACTGGTATCGAAGGGCTAGCGTAATGCAGTCACCAATGCGTATCGTCGCTTGAGCCATGGCTTTGTTTTTTGCACCGATGTCCAGCCACAACTGCTCGAGTTGAACCACTTGCTTTCGTTCATTTTCATTGAGCAAGTGAATCGGCTTGCGACTGATGACCGCAGGTACCGGCCCGCCATCAGTCCAGATCGTCATCGCCTGACCGATCAACTGCTGTGGATCCCAGCCGCCGATTGTCTGGGCATAGATGTAACCCTCTTCATCGATGTTCGTTACCAGCATGCCGATTTGGTCACAGTGCCCAGCCAATAGCAATCGAGGGCCGGATTTATCGCCGACCGACGCGATCACGTTGCCGTGAACATCCGATCGGACTTCATCGGCGAATGGCGCGACGTACTCACGTACCAACCGCTGTACGGGCTGCTCGTAACCCGATGGGCTTGGGGTTTCGATCGCGGAACGGAAAAAGTCAAGTGCTTTCGAATCCATCTGCTGCTTTACGCTCGTTGCTGACAAAGAAATACAAACATTGTACAGAGGCTACCGGCCAAGCCGCCCGCTCGCGACCCATCATTGATGGCTGGTCGCAAGCGACTTGAGCTTCACGGCCAATTGCATCATCGCTTCCATGGGAATGGTATGCGGTCCATCGAAGGCGATGAACTGGTGCGACACATTCTCGCTGGCAAGCATGTCGCGAAGCGCTTCAGCGCTGGAAAACGGCAACACCGTATCGATCCGTCCATGAGACTGCAATACAAACGTTTTTGCCAATTTGCCGGCCGCGAGTTCCGCTTGCCACTTAGGTCGACAGAGTAGCGTTCCTGAAAACTGGACCAACAATTCAGGCGCCCTGATCGATGAACGCAGCGCCGTATTCATGGTCACCATCGCACCTTGCGAAAAGCCGCCCAGAGCGAACGCTTTGACATTGCCAGTCGCTGCAAGCACTTCGTTAACGCAGTTGCTAAGCTGCTGCGTCGCTTCGGCAATGCCCGGTGGTTCGACCTCGTGTAGTTCGCTAAACGTGCCCGTTTGCGAGGCTGAAAGTAACTTGGTCATGTTGATTGCCCACCACGCTCGACCGCCGTACGTGGCAAGCTCTGGCGGCGAAAGCGGTGCGGCAGGAAACACGAACTGAAAATGACTGGCGGACTCTTCGAGCCAGTCGCAAATCGGTTCGGCCAGAGAAACCAGATCTTCGCCCGAGGCTCCGTAGCCGTGACAGAGAACCACGGGAATGGTTGGAGAGGTTCCCGATTGAGCGACGATCGTTTGCAGGCCCGCGAATTTTTGTTGACGAAGTTTGAGCGGCATCGAGTGGTTCGGCAGTTAAGATCGACGGGGTTGTTTGACGACAGGTCGCAAGGATAAGTAAGTTGCGTTGTTGGCGCAAGACGTCCGTCCGGACGGTTCCAAAAGTTCGATTGTAGCGGATCGATCGATTGTGCCGATGGAACGTAGGGCGAGTGCCGCTTTCCGGTATCTCGTTCGCGTTGAATCCCAATCTCCTGCGTTCCCGACCCCCGAAATCATATGAAAATGCCAACCTCCAACGGCATCGACCGTCCTTTTCCGAGCATTCCGGTTTGTGATCGGTACCTCGCCATTGGCTCCATCGAAGACGCTCGCAGCCGAATTTGCCGGATGATCGATCGCGGCGAGGGCTTGGGAATTGTCGTTGGTCCGCCAGGAACAGGCAAAACGTTGCTTTGCCAGCGAATTGCGTCGCAGTATCGAGCTAGCCATGCGATCGTGATGCTCGGGGATATGCGTGTCAGCAGCCGAATTGGATTGATACAACAGGTTTTGACCCAACTTCGCATTTCTCAAAAGGGTCTCGACGAACAAACCATGCAGATGGTCTTAGTCGACAGTCTGACCAAAGCTGGCGACGGCACACGAAACCTGCTGTTAATCATCGATGAAGCGCAAATGCTGTCCGTCGACTTGCTCGATGAGATTCGCATGTTGACAAACCTGATTCGCGATGGTCGCCAGATGGTTCAAACCATTCTTGTCGGCTCCCACAAGCTCGACGATTCGCTCGCCGATCCGCAAATGGAATCGCTATCCCAGCGGATCGTTGCTCGATGCTATTTGCACTCGATGACGCATTCCGAAACCACGCAGTACTTACGATCGATGTTGGTGACGACGGGATTGACGATCAACGATGACGCGGTTGGCTCGGTTTACCATGCGTGCGCCGGTGTGCCGCGATTGATCAATCAATTAATGAACCGATCGCTCGATTTCGCGGCGCTTCACCGAAAGAAAAGCATCGACGATATCTGTGTCCAACACGCTTGGGCTGACCTCCAGCAATTGCCAAGTCCGATGCTTGAATCAAAGCTGAAGACGCGTTCAGCCAACATCGAATTCGGTGAATTGGACTCCGACGCATTGACCGATCAAGGCTCCGGATCAATCAAGGTTCCCGTTAGCAGACCCGCTCATTTACCGAGTGAAGGGATGCGGCTTGCGGATCGCCAAGACGTCATTGCATTTGATTTTGAGCCGCCGTCCAAGCCGGTGACTGCAAGCTACTTTGATATGGAATCGATTCTTGCTTCCCAGTCGATTGATTGCATGCCAACTAGCTCGAGTCAGGTTTCGACCCTTGCGGCAAAACGCGAGAATGGAATCAAGCCGACCGGCAAGCAAGCTCCTGTTGTCTTGAAGACAACGAATACGACCATCGTCCCGATGCTACAAAAGGCAGAACGAAAACGGCAACGAGACGATTTGTTCGGGATCGATTTTAGTGACGAGATTTTGGTCGATGTTCGCCTTGCCGATGCAGCGGTCCGCCCGATGATGTCAACGCCAAAGATCATGGACCCGGCCTCAGAAGAGATTTCATTGCATAGTGAAATTCTCAAGATGTCTCGAAACGCCAAAGAGGCAAGCTCCGGGGTTCCAAGGGCCAGCTTGCCGTGGGCGCCTCCGGTTCAGTTCACGAGAGACAATAAAGACGTTCTTCCGATGCTATCGGTCGACGTGCCCGAGCCGATGGCGGTTATATGGCGAGATGACGAGCCGGCGACGATCGCGATGGACGACCGCGATATGCTTGTGATAGAAGAAGATGTCACGGTGATCGTGGATCCGCCTTCAGCGGGCAAAATCGGAACTGGCGCGATGCGCCAGCCCGGCCAGCAAATTGACCAGCAATACCAAAACCTGTTCTCACGCCTGCGTGGCAATCACTCGTAATGTCCGACAATCGAACTCCAAAATTGCCTGAAGCCCCGCTCGCGGAATTAGCGAAAGTGATCATGGCATGCGGTCGTTGTGGCATGACTCCTGTGATCGTTTGCGGTCCAGGAATTACCCTGCAACCGAGTTTTTACGAGGCACTCTGCGATGCCGTCTTCGCTGGTAGTGGGTGTACGGTTCGCTTGGATCTGTTGCCCAGTCATCGAATTCCCGGGGTTTTCAGTGGGCTATACCGCGGCCGAGCGGTGCAGCGCCTATCAAAACGCTTGTCCGGCAAGGGGGCTGCGAACACGACGATCGCGTTATCGCGAGTTCGCCATCCGATGAGCGAGATGGTGGTTGGTTTTGCCGGATCAAAAGATGTGTTGCCGTCTTACGCAAAATCGATTGAACTGGCAGCATAGTCGCTTCTAAGCTAATGAGCGGTAAATAAGTGTCTGGTGCCATTTGTGCGAAGCACTCGAAGGGCCAGTTCCTGGCAAATGGTACCGGACTCTTATTTACCGCTCGATCCTCGATTTTTGCCACGAACCCAAACCAGTCACCTGAACGACGTCCCGCCACGAGTTCTCGTTGCAGTATGCACTTACAACGAACTCGCTAATCTCCCCGAACTGACTCAGCGGATTTTAAACGCCGTACCAGACTGTCGTTTGCTCATCGTCGATGATCAATCGCCTGACGGTTCAGGTGATTGGGTCGCCGATGCGATGCGGGATGAGCCTCGTTTGCGTTTAATCGCTCGACGCAATCAACGCGGCCTCGGTGGGGCGACCCGAGCTGCGTTTCAGTACGCGGTCGACAACGGATACCTCTACTTACTAAATCTCGATGGTGACCTGAGCCACGATCCCAACGTCCTGCCCGTGATGTTAGGAATTATCAACAGCCGACCGGATATCGACGTTGTCGTCGGCTCAAGATACGTGTCGGATGGTTCAATTGCCGGTTGGCCGATCCATCGAAAGTTGATGAGCCGATTAGTGAATTTGTTCGCGACCACGGTCCTGCGATTGCCAGTCTCGGATTGCAGCGGATCGTTTCGTTGTTATCGCGTTTCGATGTTGGCGGCGATCGATCCGTCATCGCTCAAAAGCGAGAGCTATGCGATTCTGGAAGAGGTGTTGGTGCAATTGCGAAAGAAAGGTGCGAAGATGGTCGAAGTGCCCATTCAATTCACCGATCGAGAAAGAGGCAGCAGCAAACTTACCAACCGTGAAGCGTTGCGATCTGCGTGGCAACTACTACGAGTTGCGATCCGAACATAAAAACGATTTTCGGAAAGAATATACAAGCGAGCGTTCGCGACCGGGCACGTCATGTACCCGGCCCGTGAGCGATGTAGAACGACTCCAGCCATTCAACATCAGAAAGCTATTCAACCCGTGGCCGGAAGCTGAATTGCTCTGGAACCCACGCAAAGCGAACTCGCGGAAGACGCTCGAAAGCGATTGGACCGATTCAGCATACCCATCAAAAATTGCCGGGATAGGCCTTGACGGCAAACCGACCCGAATTTTTCTTTAGACCTCTCAGCATCGAGTTGTAAGTCTCTTTTGCGTAACGGTTTAGAGGAAAATGAAGGTTAAATGCTAGCACTACGGAAAGGGAGGGGATGTGAATGTATGTCCACGTTAGACTATCGGGTTGGGAGGGCGAAGCTCCTGCTGAGCTAAGAAAAAAACTATCGGGTTGGGAGGGCGAAGCTCCTGCTGAGCTAAGAAAAAAACTCGGCGGGAGCCTCGTTCTCCCGTTGCTTGGCTACTCGGCGGGAGCCTCGTTCTCCCGTTGCTTGGCTGCTCGGCGGGAGCCTCGTTCTCCCGTTGCTTGGCTGCTCGGCAGGAGCCTCGTTCTCCCGTTGTCGAACCCTAATTCTTAATCTGGACAGAGCACCAGGTGCGTCTATGGTTCGAGTAGCGATTCATACAGGTCGCGATATGTCTGGACCATCGCGGCAATGCTGTGATGAGCCGCGATGATCTCTCGGTTGCGCTGCCCAATCAGCTCGCCACGGCGCGGATCGCGCCAGAGATGATCAATCAGCGTTGCAAGTGAACCCGCATCCTCGGGCAGACATGTTTGGTCAATCGCGCCTTCTCGCAACAGTTCGCCAACCCCTTCGACTCTTGTCGCGGCCACCGGTTTCCTGGCTGCCATTGCTTCCATCACAACGTTCGGCATCCCTTCGTATCGACTCGGCAGCACCAATAGGCGACAACCCTTGATCAGCGACAACGCATCGCTGCGCCAGCCGACCAACAGGACACGGTTGGGTTCAAGCTTCGATGTTTGCTCTTTTACCCAATCACGTAGCGGTCCATCGCCGACGATGCAAACTCGCATTTCGGAGTAGCGCAACAGAAGCTTTTGCAATGTCGCAAACAGGACGTCCAGTCCTTTCTGCGGATGCAGGCGACCAACGAACAGGAGTACCTGCGCATCAGAACCAATCGAGGCATCAAAGATAGTTGACCAATCTACGCTGGGCATCGAATCGACATGCTCCAAGTCGATCGCGTTTCCGATCACATGCAAATTCGTTTTCGTATTTCGACTCTCTCGAACGAAATGCCGTACGGAGCCGCTGACACAGACGACAGCAGACATGCGATTCATCGCCCATGCTTCAAGTCGCGAGCGGATTGGAGACCGTTCGGCGACCCGAATGCCCCCGACTCTCGCTCGAACGCCCGTCGCAGTCGCCGCCATCGTGCCGACTAGGTTTGCATGAAAGAGCATTGTCTGCACAACTTCAGGCGGATCGCTCTTGAACCAATTCCTCAGTCTTGCTCGCGCAGTGAATAGCTGCGTAGGTCGATTGCAATCAGCGGAAAAAACATCGATTCCGTGTTTACTCAATCGATCCACTAATCGTGCGTGATGTCCGCTTGGCAATGAGCCGATCGACGCGACTCGCACGATATCGCCTTGCTTGGCACAGCCGATCGCAAGCTCGGTCAGGCAGCGTTCAGCGCCACCCACAAAAAGCTCAGTGATTACGAAATCGATCCGCACAACGATTTACCCGCTTTGTTTACTAGTCAGCGACGAGGAGGTACGGGCCGTTTACGAAATTTGCATTCCGCCACAAGCATGAAACAACCGCAGAGCATCAACCGTTTGTTTGACGTTGTGCACGCGGACCACATTGGCACCGCTGGCGGCGATCGCTAACGTAACGCCGATAGTCCCCGCGTCGCGGTCATCTGTTTTACTGCCAATCAATTTACCGATAAATCCTTTTCGTGAATGCCCGATCATGATCGGGCGATCAAGTGCGAGGAATCGATGGACGTTGCAGAGCAGTTCTAGGTTGTGTTCGTGGGTCTTTCCGAACCCCACCCCCGGATCAAGGCAAATTCTTTCCCATTCGATTCCTTGTTCGACGCACCAGTTTCGTCTACGCAATAAGTAAGACGCAATTTCTTCGACGACGTCATCGTAACGCGGATTCTCTTGCATGGTCTGCGGCGAGCCCTGCATATGCATCACGCAAACGCCAACGCAACATTCTACGGCGACCGCGACCATCGCGGGATCGCCCGTCAGGCCTGTGACGTCGTTAATGATTTCGGCCCCTGCGCTGATGGCTGCTTTGGCGACTAGTGGCTTGCTGGTGTCAATGCTGATCGGGATCGAAAGTTGCCCGACCAATGATTCAATCACCGGCAGCACTCGCCGAATTTCTTCGTTGGTCTCAACCGGATCGCTATACGGTCGAGTGCTTTCACCGCCGATGTCGATGATATCGGCACCTGCATCCTGCATCGCGAGTGCCGCTTC
>Ga0105046_10014330_pt1 | contig 12228 bp, 10 predicted proteins | sample MAT03_FD_78385 | JGI IMG/M metagenome (GOLD analysis project Ga0105046, IMG submission 78385) | Freshwater microbial communities from Lake Fryxell liftoff mats and glacier meltwater in Antarctica - MAT-03 (megahit assembly) | ecosystem: Environmental > Aquatic > Freshwater > Ice > Liftoff...
ACAGGGCTCGAATCAACGATAAAATGCGAGCCGATGATCTACCGCATTTGATTCGCATGGTGATGGCGTACAACGAGGAGCATGGCTCATAACCTCGTTCGATGATCTTGTTGGCAAGACTTCCTCCAGGGCAGTTGTTTTGAAGTTGCGCGTTTTGAATGTTCGGAACCCGAAACGTAAGTGAGGGATTGAGTTTTGGCTGTTGGGCTGCGCGTTGATGGATCCCTCGCTGACTCGTCGGGTTATGATAAGTTTCCTGTCTTTTTGAACAATTTATCGCCCAGGATTTCGAATAGCGCAACTTCAAAAGGCAGTTGCGGGATCGTGATCTTTTGGAGTTCTGATCCCTTGTTTCCATTGCCTTGAGTCGCGAAGAAAGCGTGGTGGGCTTCATGCCGAGCCGTAAGGACTGTTTCAGTGCCCAAGTTCCTGAGCACTCGCTGAGTTAATAAACGAAACGCTGGCCTGAACTTCGAAGAACTGATTGAAACGCTGTCGAAGGGGTCAGCCACAGCGGTCACAACTCTGGAAAGTCACGTCGCCGAGTTAGAATCGCTCAAGGAGTATCTCTACGCGCAGACACCCGTTGAGCAGGCACTCCGAGCGGAGATCGACAAAAATCTCAAGCAACCGCGAGTCATCTTTGTCTCCGGCTCCAGCAGCGACGGAAAATCAGAGTTGTTTCGCAGCATTCATGCTGACTATTCCAGTAAAGTGCGATTCCGCATGGAAGCGACGAGTCACTCGACATTAGGCTTTCAGACCGCCTGGACTTTCGCGAACATAGTCGCAATATGACATCTCCGTTTCTACTTCATAGCGAAACCGATTGGATCACATCCAACTCGCTGGCTTTTGCGGTGTCCGATAGATTCCCGGTTAGTCTCGGGCATGCGCTCGTCGTGACGCGGCGAGTTGTTCCCACCTGGTTTGAAGCGACACCGGATGAACAAGCTGCATTGATGCGGCTGGTGAACGACGTCAAACAGATTCTCGACGAGCGTCTTCAGCCAAAACCCGATGGGTACAACGTCGGATTCAACTCGGGCGATGCAGCTGGGCAGACAGTGCCGCATCTGCATATTCATGTGATTCCTCGTTATCGTGGTGATTTTGCCGATCCACGTGGCGGCGTCAGGCATGTGAGTCCCCGCGAGGGCAATTATCTGGCGAAAAGTGAGCCAGATATTGTTAACGCACCGGAACTCGCCCGATGCACCGGTCACCCAAATTCCCCGCTGTGGAATGAATTGTCGTGGCGACTGGCGGGAGCAAAGTACGTTGATGTGCTTGCATCATTCGTACAACTCTGCGGTCTCGATGTGATCGAGGAACAGTTGTTTGAAGCGATCCGAAATGATGCTCGGGTTCGCATCCTCGTCAGCGACTACCTTTACATTTCCGACGTGAAGGCGCTCCGTCGGCTGGTGGGCTGGATGAACGTCGCGATTGAAGAGTTCAACGAAGTGCGACTCGAGGCGAAGCTCATTGAAACCACTCGAATTCCTTCGTCACCAGCGTCGTTTCACCCCAAGGCCTGGCAAATCTCGGACGCCCACTCCGGGATCATTGTTGTTGGTAGCAGCAATTTGTCACGTCCAGCTCTTCAGTCGGGGGTTGAATGGAATCTCATCAGTGAGCGGCGTTCTGCGCTTGTAGCGCACGAACACGTTCAAGTTGAGTTTACATCCCTGTGGGAAGTGGCAACGGAATTTTCTGCTGAACTGCTGACCGTCTACGCTGAAAAGTCGAAATCATTTCGTTCTACACATTTTGAACCTGAGAGGCTCGACGAACGGCAAAGCACGTTCGATCCTCATCCCTGGCAGATAGAAGCCCTTGCTGCTCTCTGCAAGATTCGTGAAGCCGGGTACGGTCGCGCATTGGTCACGGTCGCCACAGGGATGGGAAAGACGTGGCTGGCAGCATTTGACGCCCGGCAGCTTGGTATGTCCCTTGGTCGCAGGCCGCGAGTCCTGATCATCGTTCATCGTGCACACATCCTGGCACAGGCAGAGGCTGCACTTTCATTGGTTCTCGACAGTGCTTTCGCCGAGGGCAAAACGTCATGGTACATCGGCAGCAGTAGCGAATTGAACGGTGATCTCGTCATTGCGTCTGTTCAGAAGTTGTCACGCGACTCCGGGCTTGAACGCCAGGCCGAAGAGCATTTTGACTTTGCTGTGGTGGACGAAGTTCATCATGCTCATGCACAAAGCTATCGGCGAGTGCTCGCAAAGCTGAATGCCGATTTCATTCCGGGACTCACAGCAACGCCCGAACGGACCGATGGCGTTGATGTTGCCTCGATCTTCGATGACAACCTTGCCTGTCACGCATCGATTGGTGACGGGTTTGCGGAGGAGTCCCTCGTTCCGTTTCATTATGTCGGAATCAAGGACACGGTCGATTTCGGGCAGATCCCGTGGAGGAACGGAAGATTCGATCCGGCGGAACTTGAGGAACGCGTCGTTCGCAGTGAGCGAATGGATCGACTTTCGCTGACGATGCAAAAACATCCGGCCGAGCGGACCGTCGTGTTTTGTTGTTCGCGGCGACATGCGTTGTTTGCTCGCGACTGGCTGCAGAGAAAAGGATCAATTGCGGCTGCCGTATTTTCAGGGAGCGGCGGCGACAGCTACGCGGAATCGCTTGAAAACCTCCGTCGAGGGAATTTGCAGTGTCTCTGTGTCGTCGACATGTTCAATGAGGGACTCGATATTCCCGCCGTCGATCGCGTCATCATGCTTCGACCCACCGAGACGGGCCGCATCAGTTTCGAAGCAAAGGTGTCGCATGCCAGCAGCCGCCCAATTTTGTTCGTGCCCGACAAGAAAATATGCTCTGCCCGGCCTTTTGATCCGACGGTCGTGCAGTTGCCAGACGGATCGCGTTGGGAGTTCAAGTTCGTGAAGGTGGCCGTCAACGTTGCTAGTCCGATCGGTGAGACTGGCAATCAGCTCAGTGATTTGCTTCGTAAATGGTTTGGCTCGAAGCAGGTCTGCCAGGCACTGGGTTTGCCGTGAAGTTCGAAAACTCGGGCGAGCTGTGGACAGCAACGCCAGTGGCCGTTGGAATCGCCGCAAGAGAAGTCCGACAGTCCGACGATCAATCAGTCGATCCAATGCCCCCGACGCCGCAAATCATCGATCGAGTCGAATCCAAAGATCGCTACACAACACATGTTCCTGTCTACGACTTGACTGCGGCTGCAGGAGGCTGGGGACCGAATGGAGTTCCCACATCAACTGGATGGGTCAAAGTACCGAATCAGAAACTCGGCGAGGGGATGTTTATTGCTCAGGTGACAGGCAGCTGATATGGAAGGATCCGTCAAGAGTGCATTTTGAGAAGTGGGAAAGATTTCGGACGAAGAGTGAATTACATGATTTATTGACGATGGCGGCAAGGGGCGTCGGCGGAGAAGAGCGACTGCTGATCAGACTGATATTCGCGGGTCGAAACCACATGACATGATCCGTCGTGGAAATGTCTGCTCTACGAGCGGGCTTCAGTCACGATCAGCAAACAGGGTTGCCGGTCGTCACTGAACGAAAGGGTGGGTCAGACGTTTTCCTGGAATCGACTCGCCGACGGCCCCTGCCGTCAAAGTGGCTTTCTGTCAAAGCTGAAACAAATGGATCAAACCGAAGACTCAAATAAAATCAAAAAACGCCACGATGTGAAAAGTTGTCTTGTCGAGTTAACGACGTGATATCGTCAAGGCACCAGAGGAAACGGACGCTGGCAATGCGGGGACGCAACCAGCGAAGGGAGACTTTGGTGCAGGCGGGTAAAAGACCGCATCACAGCGTCGAGGAGTTTCTTCGACGCTGTTTGCATTGGTGCCACTCACTTTCAAAATTTTATTTGTCCTGCCCATGCCTGAAAAAATCCTTGCCGAAGGCAACAGCGATTCGAGAGGAACGCTTCACACAAGCAACTGCGAAACCTGCCCAAGGCTCCAGATGAAGCCCGCCAGTTCCGGAGCCAGCGCCACGAGCGCCTTGTTGCGAGGTTTGTTGTTCGCTGTGAAATGTGTCAGTCGACGACACAATCTCTGCTGCGCTTCCCACGAAATATCTATCACCTCCTTCGTGACGCCCTCCTGTCTTTTTCTCAACGCCGCACTGAGCACCGGGCGATGCCGATAATGTTGAGCCGCTTCCACCAGAATGAGTCGCACGTGCCCATTGCCAGTCTTCGTCAGTAGACCACGCTTCGTGGACTTTCCCGACGACTGCTCGGATGGCACCAGTCCCGGAAACGCCATGAACTGCCGAGCTGTTTTGAAGCGTCGCAGGTCACCGATCTCTGCAGCGATCACCGTCGCACTCAAAAGCTGAATGCCCCGAAACAACATCAACGCTTTCACAAGCGGCTCGAGCGCGTGACCTTCAACGAGCTTTTCGATCTCTTTCATCAATCGCTTGATGCGTTCTTTCGCGTCATCAACGGCCTTGACGTAATCATCATGCACACACTGTTTGCAACGATCGTCGAACTTCTGTTTGCGAACCCAATCGAGATGTCTGGCCGTCCATTCTCTGCCATCACGATACGCTCGATCGTTGCGGAGCAGAAACTTACTGAGCTGATGACGGGCCGTGCGTTCGGCGTTCTCCGCATCATCACGAGATCGTTCAAGGTCTCGCAACGCTTCCGTTTTTTCATCCGGAATCCTGACTTCGGTGAGATCTCCTGATCGCAGAAAATGAGCCAGCTTCCTTGAATCGCGACGATCGGTTTTAATTCGCAACCCACATTGCTGTGGCACCAGTGACGGCGCGATGACCTTGCAGTCAATGCCCGCTTCTTTCAGTCAATGACACAGCCCAAACCCAGTCGGCCCGGCTTCATAGCAGACTCGCAGCAGCGACAGATTGGCCGACAACTTCTTCAGCTGTTTCATGATTTTGTTGACGTCGTTCGGAAACGTGCCAATCTCCGTGGCTTCAGCATTTCCGGCATCCGCTACAGACATCACAATCGAATCCTTGCGGACGTCCAATCCAATAAAACGTATCGCACTCATGGACCAGTGCTCCCGATTTTGGCTCTGTGGTTTCGAAGTGTTCCAGAACTCTCCGAAATCTTAACCTATGTTTCTCGTGACCACTGGTCCTTCCATTTTGTCTACGATCAATGAAACGCGAGAGTATGAGCATCAAACAAGTCCGCCTGTCGAATCAGGCCAAGGAACAGCTGATCCGGCTGAAGCTCCGAACTGGCATTCAACAGTGGAATATCCTCTGCCGGTGGGCGTTGTGTCTGTCGCTGAAAGAATTGACACCTCCAACGCCAATCGACATTCCGGCCGACAGCAATGTGGAAATAACGTGGCAGGTTTTTGGTGGTGAACACAACGAACTTTACCTTGCGATGCTGAAGCAGCGATGAAAAACCGATGGCTTGGCAGTCGATGCCGAAACTCTGGGTAAGCAGCTTCGCCTGCATCTTCATCGTGGTATCGGCTACATGGCCGTTCATGGCTTCATCAAACGCATTGATGACCTTGTCCGGCTGACAACGGAGGCGTGATCGTGGCAAAGAAGACGCTGGCTGCAGTGATGTCGCATCGAACGGGTTGGCACAATCGTGTGCCGCCTTGCATTTCACAACGTAAGACTGTATATCTCACTGACTCGCAGCCAATGCGTTGTAGACGCACTTAGTGTCGCTGCAGTATTTTTCGGATGACTAATTAAAGAGGAACCCATTGCGGGGGCCTTGTTAAATAAGTAAGCCGGCGTGACTGAGATCCCATTGGGGGTTTCCGTCACGCCGGTTTTTTTGTATTTCAGGTTCGCGACCGTGACAAAAATTGACGTCGGCAACCGCTGGTCCGTGGTTTGCTGCAGTGAAAGACGTAAGGAAGCTCGTGCATCTTCCGAAAGATTCAGAACGTCTAACAAAACTCTCAAAGGTAGCCGAATTCGTGAGAATTCGGTCGAGTTTCTGAACTCTCACGAGTTCAGCTACGGTTTTGTCAGGGGTTCCTGGAAAACGCCTTGCCGCTCACGAAATCAACAAACCCCTTGAGGCGATGGAACACTCCCATGGAACCGGCTGGCAGCCCTCGCATACTGACGATTAACGGCGGCTCGTCGAGCATCAGGTTTTCGCTCTATCAAACAGGCGAGTCGCTGCAGCGTCTTCTGTCCGGAAAGATTGATCGCATCGGCTTGGACGGGGCGACTTTGACTTTCAACTGCGCAGCGGGGAACCAACAGGGCAGTTTCAGCCTCAATGCCTCCGATCAAACATCGGCGGCGAGTTTCCTGATCGACTGGCTCGAGGAGCAAGCCGGTTTTGCAGAGATCAAAGCCATCGGGCATCGTGTTGTGCATGGTATGCAACACACCGAACCAGAACTGGTCAACGATGCATTGCTGGCGGAACTGCATCGGATCAGCCCCTATGATCCGCAACATCTGCCCGCTGAAATCGAACTGATTGAAACGTTCCGGCGAACGCATCCAAAGCTTCCCCAGATCGCCTGCTTCGATACAGCCTTTCATCGCACCATGCCTCGGGTCGCCAAACTACTGCCGCTGCCTCGACGCTACGACGCCAAGGGAATTCAGCGTTATGGATTCCACGGTTTGTCTTATGCGTATCTCATGGAAGAACTCGTCCGTGTCGAAGATCCAGCGGCAACCAGCGGCCGCGTGATCCTCGCCCATCTGGGGAACGGCGCAAGTCTGGCCGCCGTGCGGGACGGCAAGAGCATCGACACCAGCATGGGCTTCACGCCGACGGCCGGATTGCCGATGAGCACTCGTGCCGGCGATCTGGATCCCGGGCTGGTCAACTATCTCGCGCGCACTGAAAACATGAGCGCCGCGCAATTCAGTGAGATGGTCAATGCGCACTCCGGATTGCTCGGAGTTTCAGAAACCAGTTCTGACATGCGAGACCTGCTCAAGGCGGAAGCCGAAGACGTCCGCGCGGCAGAAGCTGTGGCGATATTCTGCTATCAGGTGAAAAAATGGATTGGCTCATTTGCCGCCGCACTCGGTGGGCTGGACACGCTTGTGTTCACGGGTGGCATTGGAGAGAACTCACCCCAGGTCCGCACCCGGATTTGCGACGGGTTGGGATTTCTTGGAATCGACATCGAAGAAAAGCGAAACGCAGCGAATGAGAGCGTGATCTCCCCAGCAGTCAGCCGGATTCCGGTTCGCGTCATTCATACGGACGAAGAACTGATGATCGTACGATCTGTGTGTCGCGTGCTTGACATTTCCGTCAACAAAGACAACTCAACTCATTCAAAGGAAGCGAAATGCTCATCAAGGTAAGAAGAAGACGGCAAGACTACTTTGGCAACGCTCAAGCCAACCACTCTGCTGGCAATGTTTGACTCACCGAAGCTCAAAGATGTCGCCCAGGAAGTGGAAGACACGTTGGTTCAGATCATGAAGGACGCAGCGACCGAATAACCGTTCGACAGCTGCCAGTGAGGTTAGAAGAAGATGGCTACAGATCCCATTTGCGGAATGAAAGTTGACGAAGCTTCTGAACTGCGCGCCCAGCGCGACGGACAGACGTTTTATTTTTGCAGTTCGAGTTGTCGGAAAAAGTTTCTGACTCAAGGTTCTGCTGCGAAAGCGGAAGGCGACTGTTGTGGCAAATCATCAAGCGATGATAGCCACGATTCCGCGCCGGCGGCGGCGTCTGATTCTGCCAAATACGTTTGCCCAATGTGCTCTGGTGTTCAGTCCAGCAAACCTGGCGCATGTCCGAAATGCGGAATGGCCCTGGAGCGGAATCCGGCATGGGTGCAACCGAAGGCCGACAAAAACATCTACACTTGTCCGATGCACCCCGAAGTGCAACAGGACCATCCCGGCGATTGCCCCAAGTGCGGTATGGCTCTGGAATTGCAAACAGTGAGTGCGGGAGCGGACGAGGAGGGAAACGTTGAACTCCGCGACATGACACTTCGTTTTTGGATCGGCGCTACGCTGACATTGCCGGTCTTTGTTCTGGCGATGGCGCACATGGTCCCCGGATTGGGCCAGCAGGTGTGGGTCACCAGTGATCTATCACGCTGGATTCAGTTTGCACTGACGACGCCCGTGGTCTGCTGGGCTGGCTGGCCGTTCTTCGTGCGCGGCTGGCGGTCCATTGTCTCGCGGCATTTAAACATGTTCACATTGATCGCCATCGGCGTGGGCGCGGCGTTCGTCTTCAGCGCCGTCGCGATGCTTATGCCCGGCCTGTTTCCGGACACGATGCAACACGGGGGCAAGGTTGCCATCTACTTTGAGGCCGCTGCGATGGTCACGGTGCTGGTGCTGCTGGGCCAGGTGCTTGAACTTCGAGCCCGCAGCCGCACAGGCAGTGCAATCAAGGCGTTGCTGAACCTTGCTCCACCGACGGCGCGGCAAGTCACAGTGGACGGCGATCATGAAGTCCCGCTCGACCAGGTAAAAGTCGGCGACCGGCTACGTGTGGTGCCCGGCGACAAGGTGCCCGTGGATGGCGCGGTCGTCGAAGGTCATTCGAGCGTGGAAGAGTCGATGATTACCGGCGAACCGCTGCCGGTTGAAAAGACCGTCGGCGACAAAGTGACCGCTGGCAGTGTCAATGGCTCCGGCAGTTTCATTATGCAGGCCGAGCGTGTCGGCAGTGACACGTTGCTCGGACAGATCGTCAACATGGTGGCCGAAGCTCAGCGCAGCCGCGCCCCCATTCAAGGCCTCGCGGACAAGGTTGCCGGAATCTTCGTGCCAGTCGTGCTGGCGGTTTCGGTGCTGACCTTTGTCATCTGGATATTGGTCGGGCCGGAGCCGAAGCTGGCTCATGCCATCGTCAATGCGGTCGCCGTCCTGATTATCGCCTGTCCGTGTGCACTCGGGTTGGCGACGCCCATGTCGATCATGGTCGGCGTCGGACGCGGCGCGCAGGAAGGCGTGCTGGTCAAGAACGCCGAGTCGCTCGAACGACTGGAGAAAGTTGACACGCTGGTCGTTGACAAGACCGGCACGCTCACGGAGGGCAAACCGCGGCTCATCGACATCCTGCCAGTCGCAGGCTTCGATGCGAAGGAATTCCTGCGCCTCGCCGCCTCGCTGGAGCAGAACAGCGAACATCCGCTGGCCGCTGCGATTGTGCAGGGTGCCAGAAAACAAGAAATCTCATTGGACGACGTGAAGAACTTTCGCTCCGTAACAGCGGGAGGTGTTGTTGGTGACGTGGCTGGTCGGGAAGTGCTGGTCGGGAAACCGGACTTCCTGCGAAACGAAAAGATCACGGGCCTGGAGCCACTGGAAGCAACGGCGGTGAAACTTCAGGAAGACGGCAAAACCGTGATGTTTGTCGCCATCGACGGCAAGCCGGCCGGTTTGCTCGCAGTTGCCGACCCGATCAAAGACACCACGGCCCAGGCCATCACGCAACTTCATGAACTCGGCCTGGAACTCGTCATGCTGACGGGTGACAACCGCCGAACCGCCGCTGCGGTCGCTAAGGAACTGGGGATTGATACGGTCGAGGCAGAGATTGAACCCGCTGGAAAAGTGGCCCATATTAAGAAGTTGCGGGCGGCAGGAAAACATGTTGCGATGGCTGGTGACGGCATCAACGACGCGCCCGCGCTCAGTGAAGCGGACGTCGGCATTGCGATGGGCACGGGCACTGACGTGGCCATGCAAAGTGCGGGAATCACCCTCGTCAGCGGCGACCTGCTCGGCATAGCGAAAGCAATTCGACTCAGTCGCGCCACGATGTGGAATATCCGCGAGAACCTGATCTTCGCCTTTCTCTATAACGCGCTGGGCATACCGGTGGCGGCCGGCGTGCTGTACCCGTTCTTTGGCTTGCTACTCAGCCCAATCATCGCGGGTGCCGCGATGAGCCTGAGTTCCGTCTCCGTCATCAGCAACGCCTTGCGACTGCGAAAAGTGAACATCTAACCTTTCTTCAGAAGGAAAAAATGAATCCAACAGCAACGACAATGACGGTGGAACTTCTCCACAAAATTGATGCCTACTGGCGCGTTGAGGGACGACATCGAGCAGAACTTTATCTACGCCCATCTGAACCGGATCATCAAACAATATGACCTGAATATGATTTACATCTCCGGCCCTGAACACGGAGGTCCGGCCGTTGTCGGCAAAAGTATCTCGAAGGCACCTACAGCGAAATCTGTCCCGACATCAGTCAGGATGAAGCAGGCCTCCAGAAGCTGTTCAAACAGTTCTCGTCGAGTGGTTTGACGGAAACAGGCCGCTTTGCGACTGGATACGTCTCACCGGTCAGAGCAGATTCATCGACCTGCACTTCGGCCCCCGCCAGGAAGATCTCATCGGCGGGCAGGGGTTCTCCGGGGGAAGCCAGAATACGGTCGCCAGAAACCAGATCGCCGGACGGAATGGTCTCTGCAATTCCATTCCGAATTGCAGTCGCGGTTGTTGCTAACCGACTCTTCAAACCCTCAGTCGAAGCTTGCGTTCGTCGATGTCAGTAGACATCCATGCCGATGAGCGGCTGGATAGCCACCAACAGCGTGAGTGCTTCCGTCTGCTGCCCAACGATGGCGTAGAGTGCGCTGGTCGCTGCGAAGAACCAGAGCATGGGGTCTTTTGCGGTCTCCTGAAGTAGACCCACTAGGGGTGAGGAGCTGATTAGCCGATGTCATTGGTTCCGTACTTCGCCCGGCGTGCCGCAGTTTCGTCGGTGGTTAGCCCGCGCTCTGAATCCCACAATTGATTCAGGCGTTCAAGTGGCAGTGTGCGGTAACTCATAACATGGTTCCTGACATTGACGTTTTCCTGGGGCGTTTCACTGGTTTGGCGTCAGGCAAAAGTTATCAGAGGCTTGATCATCCCGTCCTCTTTAGTTTGCATCATTCGGAATGCCTTTTCGATGTCCTGAAACGGGAACCGGTGGGTAGTCAATGCGAGAGGATCAACGCGATTCGTTTCGATCAGACGCAACAGACGGCTCATCCGCTCTGAACCGCCCGGACACAGTGCGGTTCGTATCGTTTTGTCGCTCATGCCGACACCCCAGGCTTCGCGCGGGATCGGCACGCTATCACCGTCGCCGTGATAGCCGATGTTGGAGATCGTCCCGCCAGGACGCGTCACACTGACGCACGCCGCAAAAGTTTTCGCTGAGCCGAGGGCCTCGATCGCCGAATCGACTCCCTTGCCTCCAGTTAAATTCAGGATCGCCTTGATCGGGTCCTCTTTCGTGAAGTCCACGATGACATCGCAGCCATAGTTTCTGGCCAGCGCGATGCGGTTCGGCATGGACTCAACACTGATGACCAGTCCCGCGCCACGCAAGCGAGCGCCGACAGTGGCCATCATTCCCACGGGCCCTTGCGAGAAGACGGCCACGCTTCCGCCAATCGGAATGTTCGCGAATTCGGCTGCAACAAATCCGGTACTCAGCATGTCGCAGCAGTACGCCGCCTGCTCGTCGGTGATTCCGTCCTGGATCGGTGCGAGATTCGCCACAGCGTTGTTGACGTGGAAGTACTCGGCAAAGCTGCCGTCCTTCACGTTCGCGAACTTCCAACCGCCCAGCATTCCGCCGCACTGGCTCGAATAGCCACGCTGGCAGTTGTCGCAGGCGTAGCATGGCGTGATGGCACTGACCGCGACGCGTTGGCCGATCCGAAACAGGCCGCTGGCCTCAGCGAGTTCACCCAACTCATGGATCACGCCCACGGCTTCATGCCCGAGCGTCAGGCCGTGCCGATCACCGATCGCGCCGGCGACGGTGTGAGTGTCCGAGGTACAGATCAGCGCGGCGGTCGTGCGAATGATGGCATCGTTCGGTCCGGGGCGTGGGATTGGCTTCTCCATCACGCCAACCTTGCCGATACCGTGCATCACGAAACACTTCATCATTTCAGACATGGTTAACTCCTGGACTAAGCACCGGAATCGGTTGTTTTATTGACTCAACGACTCAATCGACCCTACTTCACTCGTGCCAAATATGCATTGATTCGTCTTGCATTGGTGCCGAGATCACTTTTGCCTACTCGAGATACTGAGCGCACGTCGATGCGACTCCCGGTCGGTGAGGGAGTCAGTCGCACGACGACGTCATCTTTGAAACCAAACCACCAGGTGGTGTCGGTCGCCTCTATGCGTAGCGACTTCGCATCGGAGTCCACGATCTTCCAACCCATGTCCCTGGCGGCTTGCAAAGCTCGGGGGAATGCCACATCGGGCGGGCTGTTCACCGAGCCTGGTTTGA
>Ga0105046_10014331_pt1 | contig 12228 bp, 11 predicted proteins | sample MAT03_FD_78385 | JGI IMG/M metagenome (GOLD analysis project Ga0105046, IMG submission 78385) | Freshwater microbial communities from Lake Fryxell liftoff mats and glacier meltwater in Antarctica - MAT-03 (megahit assembly) | ecosystem: Environmental > Aquatic > Freshwater > Ice > Liftoff...
AAAAAGAAGTGATCTTCCGTGACCTTTTGCGCCAACAAGGTCTGAATCCAATACCGGGCGCCGTCGAGTGGCTGGTCCAATTTCAGGCGGCCGGCTTGCAGCAAACGGTCAGTTCATCCGGCCCGATGGCAAATATTGTCGCCACGATTGAAGCACTTGATCTGGGCGATTTTTTCGCTAGCTTGATGTCTGGCGCACGGCTGCCACAGGGCAAACCCCACCCGGCGATTTTTCTCAATTCGGCCGCCGCGGTCGGTGTTGCGCCAGCGGGCTGCCTGGTGATCGAAGACAGTGTCGCCGGATTAGAGGCGGCGCGCCGGGCGGGCATGCCAAGTGTGGCAGTGGGCAAGGTAATTGAGACACCTCTGTTCCACACAATGTTGACAACGGTGCCAGGCCCTGACTGTATGCGCGTAACGGGCTTTGAGCAATTGACTTGGGAGCAATTGAGGGTGGGCAGGATGCGTTCATAAACAAAAGGACACGCCGCAGGGCGTGTCCTTTTGTTTTGTTAGCATGTAAACTAACTACAGGACATTGCGATACGCATACGTCCGCCGGTAGCCATAATCGGTGCTAAAACTGCCGAAGAGCTTTTTGCCTACTTGGGTTAGCGGATAGCGCCCAATCGAACGCAGGCCGCGCCGGGCGATCTGGGTGGGGCTGTAAATCTTGCGGCAGAGCCAGTCGTAGGCACCGCGCAGTTCATCTACGGTGAAATTTTTCGGTATAAAGGTAACGTGGGCGGTGTCATAATGGCTCCACGGTACATCGAGCAGCCGATTTTCCCGCTCGACCATCTCCCGGAAAGGGGTGCCAGGATAAGGCGTCAACATGGTCGTGCTCACGCTATCTAGCTCGCTGTGGCGGATAAAGTCCCACATCGCCTCAAAGGTGGCGGGCGTATCTTCATCAAAACCCATTACAAACAAGCCGACCACGCCAACACCGTGGCTGCGGATGGTGCGAATCGCTTCGCTGGCCCGCCCGGCAACGCCCTTGGATTTACCACCCAATTCGCTGCGGTTGTCTGGGTTGATGCTCTCAAAGCCGATAAAATGTTTGTCCAGATGCGCGGCGACACTCATCTCCAACAATTCGGGATGGTTGGCCACGCTCATCTCGGATTGGCAGGTCCAGCCGTGCAGATCAAGTTTGCTCAACGCCTCGAAAAGATGGGCGCAGTAATCGGGATCGGTGGTAAAGTTGAGGCCAAAGTTATCATCGGTGAGGAAGAAACGCTTGATGCCGCGCCGCTCAATTTCGTCGACTACTTCATCAATTGGCCGCAGCCGCATTTTGCGCCCACTGACGCGGATGGCGGTGCAGAAGGAGCAATTGCGTGGACAACCACGGGTAATTTCCAAGTAGGGCGTCCAGTAGTGGTTTTTCTCGTCCACCATCTGGATCACGCGGTCACTGATCGAAGCCAGGCCAGTCAGATCCGCCCAGGTTTCGTCGGTGTAGACGGGCTGCATGCCCTTGATGCCTTCGGCGGCGAAGTCCTGGATCAACTGTTGCCAGGTAAAATAGCCTTCACCGACCATAATGCTGTGGGCAAAGGTTTTGGAGTGTTCCTGTACCAACGTAGAATGGACGCCACCCAGCACGACACCCGCGCCTTGCTTCATTGCTTGGCGCGCAATCTGCTCGGCACGCTCGATCGTTACCGTCATCGACGTAATACCGACCAGGTCGCCTTCGCCCAGGGTATCCAGGGCCAGGGCGCGGGTATTCTCATCCCAAATTTCGACTGGGATTTCGTTGGGCACCAGAGAAGCCAGGCGCATCAAAGTATAGGGGGAACCGGGGGCTTTGCCAAACACACGCCCATCACGCAAGGGCTGGATCAGTACGACACGTCGCATAAGTCCTCCGCTAAGCTTAAAATCGATCCGAAACGGGCGATGGCACTATGTTACAACAGCCTGCGCCACAACTAATTTCTGGATGAGTGCATACACTCGCCTTGATTCTACAGCGTTCGAGCGACGAAGATCGCGCTGGTAACTGGAGAATCAAGCAAAGCAATCAATAAAAAACCAATAATAGCTTAATCATAACACAACTGGTAAAGAGCCAACAAGAATTAATCAGAAAAAGATCATAAAAATTCCGTTCATCTGCCAAAAGCGTGTAAACCCATTATTTTGCATAGGGTCACAACACTGGCTTGCACACTTTGCACAGATGAGCCCAAAATTCATGGTGTAGCCTGTTGCTACGCCTGATCTGCTAAGTCGGCCTGATCCAAGCGACATAAGCGAGTGTGTAGAAGATGCCCACAATCGCACCGACGAGAACTTCGATGAACGTGTGGCCCAATAGCTCAATCAATTCCTTCTCGCCGATCGGTTGACCGTTAAAGAATTCGCGTATAATCCGGTTGAGAACTTTGGCCTGCTCACCACTTTGTTGACGCACCCCACGCGCATCGTACATTACAATGACGGCAACGACAGTAGAAATGGCAAAGAGGGGGCTATCAAGGCCATATTCATAACCGACCACCGTTGCCAGGCTGCTCATCATTGCCGAGTGACTGCTTGGCATGCCCCCCGAACGGGCAAGGACGCGAAAGTCCGGCGTCCTGTGATGGGTCCATTCCCAAAAAAATTTAAAAAGCTGCACTGCAAATGCTGCGCTGACCGGAACCCACAGGGTAACATTGGACCAGAGACCTTGCATGCCGCTTATTCCTCTTGCCAGCCTTCAAAACGCACCGTTTGGTGGCCTGGCTGCCAGCGGCTCACGCGCAACTCGGCTTCATCGAGCACGCGGGCACAATAAGCTGCCAATGTTACCCCTTGTTCATAGAGCGTGAGCGATTCCTCGAGGGGCAGATCGCCAATTTCTAAGGCCTGCAAAATAGTTTCTAAACGCGTAAAAGCTTCTTCATAACTCAAATTATTGGCTATTTCACTCATACTGGACTTTTCCTTGGGTGGTGTAAACTACATTACCTCCCAGTATACCAGATTAAGTTATCATGCAGTGAAATCCAAGCGAAGAGGATAGAAATGTGGTGTATGGATCACATTGGCATGCCGATCGGCCCATGCTACAATGGCAGCTATGGAACCGATAGCTGCCCCACAACCCATTGTGAGCCTCGAACCCGATCCCGACGTGGCAGCCTGGCTAGATGAGCGCATCAAGACCGGGGGCGGTCGCGCGCGCGCTGTCACTACTCCAGATCAACTGGTAGCGGCTGTCGATCAGTGGTTGCCCGTGCTGATATTGATCGATGTGGATGCGGCTGGCGATTGGCCGCGGGCGATCCAGCGCTGCAAAAATCGGCCCCATACCCAGCACATCCCCATTTATGCCTTCAGTCGCCAGGACAATGCGACGCTGCTGGAACAGGCCCACGCGGCCGGCGCCGATCACGTCTGGTTACAGAACGAAATGAAAGAAAGCTTGATCGACCTGGTAAAGCACTACCTCTACCCACCAGTCGAATATCTGACCGGCTGGGATGACTGTTTGAGCGACCTTGCGCGTACCGGCTTAACTGAGTTTAACCGAGGTGAATTCTTCGAGCAACACGAGCATCTAGAAGCGGCCTGGATGGCCGAACCGCGTCCGATCCGCACCCTCTATCAGGGCATTCTCCAAGTGGGCCTGGCCTTCCTCCAGATCCAACGCGGCAATTGGCGTGGATCGCTCAAGATGTTTCGCCGTGGCTTGCCCCGTTTACGCAACTTGCCTCCCGTTTGTCAGGGCATCCACCTTGCTCAGTTCCGCGCCGCTGCCGAAGCCATTCATGCTGAGATCAGCGAACTGGGCGCAGAACGCCTGGCTGAATTCGACCAGCGTCGTTTTCCCAAAATTGAGTTTGAAGAAGGAGATGACAGGATGACAGGATGACAAAGGGACTCCCACTAGTCATCTTGTCATCACTCGACCGCAGGTCGGCGTCATCCTGTCATCCGTTCATCACCAAACTATACCCACCGTCCAATTCAATCGTCTGCCCGACGATCATGGCGGCTTGATCGCTGCAAAGCCAGGCCGCTACCGCGCCTACATCTTCTGGCGTTACCAAGCGGCCAGCGGGTGTGTGCTGCTCGGCATGCGCCACCATATCTTCTCTGCGTTTGAAGAAATCGAGCGCGCCGGTGATAACGACGCCTGGACTGATGCAATTGGCAATGATGCCGAGTGGCGCCAACTCGACAGCCAGATAGCGTGTAACAGTCTCGATCGCAGCTTTGCTAACGCCGACCACGCTATATTCGGGAAAGACGCGCCGGCTGCCAATGCTGGTAATCGTAATGATGCGACCCCAACCTTGGCGCACCATATAGGGGATCGCCGTCTGCGCACCAATTAAGATGCTCCGTGCATTGATATTCAGCGTCCAATCCCAGGCCTTGACATCGATCTGCGTCACTGGTTTCAAAACACCACTGGCCGCATTACCGACGAAGATATCTAGCCCACCCAGCAAAGCCGCCGCTTCGTGGACTAGCCGAATGATTTCTTCTTCTTTGCCAATGTTGGCCTTGATCACAGCTGTCTTAACACCAAAGGCGGCTACTTCGGCCGCGGTCTGTTCCGCATCCGCACGGTTGCGGACAAAATTAATTGCTACATTGCAGCCCTTTTCCGCCAAAGCCAGTGCAATTCCACGTCCAATGCCACGTCCACTACCGGTAATCACTGCCGACTTACCTTGCAACACCATATTCAATGCCTCCACTTGGCCTGCGGATCTAATTTCTTTGACCTTCGCATGAACAGTCGTTTAGTCTAAGGAAACTGTAAGGTAATGTTACTAATTACACCTGTAGTATACTCTGGGCATAATGAATAATCAAGTATCGCTTTTACGGCAAGGATGAGAGATGATAAGATGGCAGGATGACAAGCTGACAGGATGACAAGATGGCAGGATGACAAGATGGCCGGATGACAAGATGGCTGGATGACAAGCTGACAGGGGATCCCTTTGTCAGCTTGTCATCCGGCCATCTTATCATCTCTAAATCTGATGCTTGACCTGTGTGCCAGCAAACTGATGGTGACAGAGGCGGGCATAGTAGCCATCCAACGCCAGCAATGACGCATGATCCCCATCTTCGACAATCTTGCCGCGCTCCATCACGATGATGCGATCTGCACCGCGCACGGTGCTCAGGCGGTGGGCGATAACCAAACTGGTGCGGGTGCGTAAGATCCGCTCTAGGGCCTCTTGGATCAGCGCTTCGGTCTCGGTATCGATGCTGCTGGTGGCTTCATCGAGCACCAGGACGGCATCGGGGCTCAAGGCTAAGGCGCGTGCCAGCGCCAGCAATTGGCGTTGTCCTTGCGAAAGATTAGCCCCGCCGGGTAATACTTCAAATTCGTAACCGCCCGGCAGTTGCTCGATAAAACGCGCCGCGTTGCTAAATTCTGCGGCCTGCCGCATCTGCGCGTCGCTCACATCGGTGCGGTAGAGACAAATGTTGTGGCGGATCGTACCGGCCAAGGTGACTGCATCTTGGGGTACGACGGTAACGGCGCGCCGCAGATCGTCCAGGCTCAACTGGCGAATATCGATGCCGTCGAGCATTACCTGGCCCTGACGCGGGTCATAATAGCGCGCTAGCAGGCTGACCAAACTGGATTTACCGGCACCCGTTGCGCCCACAATCGCCACAGATTGACCCGCGGGAATGTGCAGCGAAACACCACGCAACACGGGCTCGTCTGGGTTGTAGAAGAAGTGAACATCCCGAAAATCGATCTCTCCGCGTACCTTGGGCAGCGGTGTGGGCTGGGCTGGATTTTGTACGATTGGCATGCGTTGCAACATGCGGAAGATGCGTTCGGCTGCGCCCAAGGCAATCTGGATCGTGTTATATTCCTGTGATAGCGCCAGCACGGGTTGAAAGGCGCGCTCGGTATATTGGGTAAAAGCCACCAGCGTACCCAATGTCGCCCAGCCAGCCAACACACCTTGCCCGCCGCCATACAAAATCAACCCCAAGCCAAAGGCGGCGAGAATTTCTTGCACAGAAAGGAAGACCGCACTGTGGCGGCGCAACGCAATCAACGCCTCTCGATAGCGGCTGTTATAGATATCAAATTCCTGCTCGCTCTCGACTTGATGCCCAAACAGTTGCACCACCGTCATACCGTGCAGATGTTCGTTCATAAAGGCGCTGATGCGCGCCAGCGCCGAACGTTCGCCACTAGAAGAGTTACGAATCCGGCGGCGAAAATAACGGGTGACAAAAGTAACGATAGGCAGCACGGCCAAGGCCAGCAACGCCAATCGCCAATTGGTGGCAAACATGACGACAATAATAACAATCAGGGTGACGCCTTCCACCAGGATCACGACGATACTATTGGAAAGCACGGCGTTGACACTATCGATGTCACTCGTCAACCGTGCAACTAGATCACCGGTGGATGTACTCGTCAAGAAGCCATGATCCTGGGTTAGAATATGATCAAAGAGCCGAGTACGGATATTGGCAAGCGCTTGCTGGGCTACTTTTTGCAAAAAATAAGTATAAGCAAACGTCAGCCCAATCGCCGCCACTGCGGTGACACCATATAAGATGGTAATACGCCACAAGGCGCCGGTTTCGCCGCGCGAGATAGGGCCATCGATCGCTTGTTGCAACAGGTAGGGTGGCACAACATTGGTCGCTGCTGTGCCAAGCATCAGCACCAATGCGGCGACTGTCCAGCGCCAATAGGGCGCCAATGCCTCGGCCAGTAGCCTAAAAAGAGCTGTGTCCTGGCTGGTGTTGTCGCTTGTCTGGTCAGCGCGTGGCTGGGCATCTGCTTGGTCGGCCAGCGTACGCTTATTGTTTGTTGTTGAAGCCTTAATACTAGCCATCAGTCATCACCTCCGCCGCTTGTTCAAGTTCCCGGTGCACCATCGCGGCATACCGACCATTTTGTTGCATCAACTGGGCGTGATTGCCCCGCTCGACAATTTCGCCGTCATCCAGGACGACAATCTGATCGGCGTGTTCCACTGCGCTCATCCGCTGGCTGACGATAATGCAGGTGCCGCGCGCCCCACCCTGACCGGAGGAAACCTCTTGCAGGGCACCGATAATTTCGGCCGCCGTCTTCATATCGACGCTGGCCAATGCATCGTCCAAGATCAAAACCTTGGGTTCGCGCACCAACGCTCGCGCCAGTGCCGCCCGCTGCTTCTGTCCACCGGACAAGGTAGCGCCACGCTCGCCCACAATGCTGTCCAACCCTTTGGGCAACTGCGGCAGATCATTGCTCAGCCGGGCGCGTTCGATGGCCTGGTAAATTTTGGGGTCTGGTGTGTCTGGCTTGCCCAATGCAATATTGTTGCGCAAGGGCATGCTAAAGAGCAGTGACTCTTGTGGTACATACACAACTGCCTGACGCAACGCTGCCAATTGGATTGTGCGCAGATCGTGCTCATCCAAGCTAATCTGGCCTTCATCCGGGTCATGAATGCGACCCAGTAAACTGATCAACATACTCTTGCCCGAGCCGGTTGGCCCGACAATGCCCAGCGTTGTACCGGCGGGTACATCCAAGTTGATATTGCGCACGACCCAGCGTTCCTGATCCGCCGCCCAGACGCCCACGTTTTCAAAGTGGATATGGCCGTGCAACGGCGGCGCGTCGGCCTCCGGCGTATCGACGATTTTCGGCCAGCGATGCAACACTTCACCAATCCGGCCGGCCGCCGCGCTGCCCTGTTGGAGCCGTTCGAAGGCGCCGGTAATTTGACGAGTAGCGCTGTTGAGCAGACCCAGATAGACAATAAACTGAACATATTCACCAATCGTCAGTTGTCCGCGGATGATCATCATGCCGCCCATCAACACGACTAACGTGGCCGCCAGCCGCACCACCAGGCTGGGAATTGGCGAAATGGCGCCCGATTGCAGCACGAAAGTCAAGTTTTTCTGCACATATAACTCGTTAGCGCCGCGGAAAGCTGCACCAACCGCCGACTCTTGCGCATAGGCAGTCAACATGCGTGCTGCGCTTAGGTGTTCCTGTGCAAAGGCAGATAAGTGCGCCATCTCTTGCTGCACCCGTGTAAATGAGGCCTCCAGGATCGATCCCAGCCGTATCTGGGCTAGAACGCTAAGCGTCAGCATGACGACCACCAACCCGGCCAGGAGGGGGCTGGTCACCGCCATCAGCGCGCAGCCGATCAAAAGCAGAAAGAGCGAATGAATCGACATCTGAAAACCAGCGCTATAAAAACGCCAGATGTAGATAAAGTCACTGGTCGCCCGCGAAAGCAGATCACCCGTGCCATACTGTTGGCGCGTCTCCATATCGAAGAGAAGCAAGCGATGAAACATGTCTTGGCTCATGCGATAGGTAACGCCTGCCGCAATCTCGCCCGTAAGCATACGCAGATGATAACGAAAAAATGCCAACGTACACGACAGCAGGATCAACCCCAGCGAGTAGATGGCGATCGTCTGTGCCGTAACCCGCGCCGTAAGCGCGTCGATGCCCCACCCGAGGAGCGTGGGGCTAAAAGCCTGCGCGCCTGCACCGAGCAGCGCGTAGAGTGTCCCTAATATAAGCAAGCGCCGATAAGGGCGCATATAGGGCAATAAAAATTGTAATCCACTGTGTTGCATGATAATTCTCCCTTCCTTTTTATTCTTGCACTAAATGGACGATCTGTCCAGTAGAGAAAATTAAAAAATGGAGGGCGGGCATGGGTGGATCGGAGGATTAGCGGAGATAAGGCATCATTATTTGTTTGCTAAAAGCAACTTAGGCGCCAAAGTCTTTTGATATTCCGCATAATAGGCCAACAGTTTTGCCCGTGAATCTTCGACCAGGTTGACAGCCTCTTCTTGCTTGTAGATATCATCGGGCTGCCAGTAGCGCGTCTGGAGCCGATAGGGGCGCAGGCCTTTTTCCACGCTTTGGGCATCGCAAAAGAGATCGGTAATTGGCGGCCGGTTGATCCAACTGTCGCCCATATTTAGTTCTAGCGCAAAATACCAGAGCGCAAATTGCTGGATTCTGTCCTCGTCAAAATAGCCACCTGGGTTTACAGATTGGACAAAGCCTTGCAGCGGTTGGCTGGTTAAATAGCGCCGGTAATCGACAACCCAGAGGCTCTCCGACATAAAAAGGGGTGCGCCATGTAACAATAATCCCTTGCGTTTGAGGGTATTACCCGTCTGCACAACCTCCAGCCCCACGCTACCCGGTCCGGCTTCAACGACGGCATCTTCGACATCTTCCACCGAAATCACCTTTAGTTTTGGATACGCGGCGGTGACCACACCGTGGTAGCGTCCTTTGACAAAGACGCGCCGGCCATCCTTTTGCAAATGGGTCAAGAAATCGCGCACATAGTGCAGTTTTTTGCGTTTTGGCGCGTTGGCCAGCGGCTCCATCTCATTTGCCGGCTGGCGGCTACTCGGCTTGGAAATGAGGAAGAAGCCGACAATGTCTTGCACATCCTGCTGTAAGAGAGGGTTATACTGTTTCAATTGGGCGGAGCCAGCAATGCGAATATCGGTCGGTTTATCCAGGTGATAGTTATACATACCCCACTTGGTCACCACAGTGGGCTCGCGCAGATAATACTGCGTCATCGTCAACAGCTCATCCATGCCCACCACGGCACAGTCGATCTCGTCCAGCTTGATCAACGCCGAGCCGTTGTGCGGTTCCTCACCTTCAATCCGCACCCGCTGGCCATTAATGATCCAGTCGTGGGCGAGAAAGCCGACCCGGTAGGGGCGGTGTTGACGCTTGCGATCGACAAACAGGCCAAAACAGGGCACTTCCTGCTGGGCATAGTGTAAGAACTGAGTGGCTGCGTGGAAATCCACATTACTCAACGCCTTGCTGCGACCCGAGATGGCCAAAATTTTGTCGATTTCTTGGTGATCAACATCAAATTTTTTTAACTTGAGGAGAAAATTCTCAAAAGTGCGGCCAGAGCGAGGAATGGCACAGGTAATATCAAAACTGGTTTGCATAACAACTCACGTTCGTCTGACTTCATCTTTGAAGGGAGGAATTTTACTGGCCCTGCATTAGATCAATTACTTTGACGGTCCACAAACAGCGGTGATGCAATTAACTTTAGTACACATCATGCCGAGATTGGCACAGGAACAAATAGATTGGGACTTGCTTGAATTGATGACTTCGTTCTTGCAAAGACAACTGGTTTGCCTTCACTGCCGTACTTATCTAAGAGGTCTAGATTGTACAAACGCATCTCTGGGTCATCATCCGGCAGGATCACCAATTCGAAATCATTAGGCAGAGCATCAAAAAGCTGGGGATGATCTAATAAATAACGCATAATCTCGCTTGTAAGCTGAATATTCCGTTCTATCACATTAATAGCTTTGCTTACTTTTTTCTGAGCCATATTTCGTATCTCCTTCGGTACTCGCTCCAACGACTGATCAGATCGTTCATTGCTATATCAAGCGCTTCATTGTAATTATTGGTCACCATTGCTTCTTTGGTAGTCGGCTCATACGGATGAAGTCTGTCGCAATGAGCAAAATCGTGTGCTGTATCATAGCGTACAACAGGAACCCATTTCTCGTTGCCAACAAAACGACACTCTAATTGGACAACAAACTCAACAACCTGTCCTCGGTCTACGCCAAATCTTACGCGCAATGCATTTTCGTCATTTAAGCGACGATGAAATTCGACTTGTCGCACACAGTCACTTTATCCATTTTGAAGATATTGGAAGACAGAGGTCAAGTTAAAGAAATTATAGGGCTGCCATTAGCGCACTCGCCCCAGCAAATAGCGATGATGCGCCCAGATCGCCTTCATCTGCCAGGGCAGCGCAGCGTGATCGAGCCAAGCATATTTCATTACTCGTTCGCGCAGATCCGGCTCTTGCCCCAGGTAGTAAGCCATCGTGCTCCAGCGCCAGCCGTCGCCGGTGAATTGATCTTCGAGTTGTTTGCTGCGGATGCCGAGTCGTTTCAACACTTCGTTGGCCGGCATCACCGTGTCGGGCCAGGGTGGCACGTCGAGTACGCCTTGCTCGATAATTTCTACCCCAGCCGCTTCTAAAATGCGCCGAATGCGGCCGATGTCGGTCCAGCTTTCGTCGTGCGTAGCGAAAAATTCGCGGTCGATGACCAGCTTGCGCATCCAATAGCCCACTTGGATGTTATTGGGCATGGCGACAAAAACCAGATTACGGCTGGTGCGCGCCAGTTCACGCAGCAACCCAGCCGGATTTTGAATGTACCAGAGACCTGCCCACTCCCAGGTCAAGTCGAAGGTGCGGTCGGCAAAGGGCAGCCGATCCCAGCTTTGCGGTGGTGTATGCACCAAGTTGACCGGCAAACGCAGATCGTCACGCCAGATGCGCTGCACGCCTTCGATGCGTTCGGCGTTGTCATCCACCATCGTCACATCCACACCATTTTGCGCCAGGATCACATCGTTGATCCCGCTGACGCCGGCCATGCCGTACAGCGGCGCTTCTAAGACCGATTGAATGTTGTAGCGCTGGCGCAAATTCTCCAAAAAATCATTTAGCACAAAGCGCTCATAAACCAGACCCAAACCTTCGTTGTAGTCGGTTAGATATTTACGCCAGGTATTGCCATTATCCAAGTTTCACCTTACTTGCTGCATCCATCATTTCTTCGACCGAGCGCCGCCCTGCTTCACCGGTTGCGCCCAGCATTTGTACCAACTCTTCGAGCCGCGCAGCCTGATCCAGTTTGCGGACGACGGTGCTGGTGCGTTCTTCGCCGGCCACCAATAAGACCTGTTTATTGACGGTAAAGTGCTGATCACCGAAGGCCGCCAGTTGGGGCAGATGGGTGATACAGAGCACTTGATGTTGCACCGTGCCACCGTTTTGGGTGGCGGATGCACCGTTACCGGTGAGCATCCACAGTTTTTGTCCTACGGTAGCGCCCACCCGGCCACCAATGCCCTGATCGATCTCATCAAAGATCAAGGTTGGCGTCGCATCGGCATGGGTGAGCACGCTTTTGAGCGCGAGCATCAAGCGCGCCGTTTCGCCGCCAGAAGCCACTTTGGCCATGGGCTTAAGGGGTTCACCAGGGTTGGCACTGATCATAAATTCCACTTGATCGACGCCTGTATTATCAAACGTTACCCGGCGGCCATCGGGCAGATAGGCGCCATCCGCTTTCGCGGTCTGCTCGACCGCGACGCCAAAGCGGGCCCGCGTCATGCGCAAATCGGCCAGTTCGCGTTCGACGCCGCGCGCCAATTTTTCACCAG
>Ga0105046_10014332_pt1 | contig 12228 bp, 7 predicted proteins | sample MAT03_FD_78385 | JGI IMG/M metagenome (GOLD analysis project Ga0105046, IMG submission 78385) | Freshwater microbial communities from Lake Fryxell liftoff mats and glacier meltwater in Antarctica - MAT-03 (megahit assembly) | ecosystem: Environmental > Aquatic > Freshwater > Ice > Liftoff...
CGCCAGTTGGGACGAGACGTATCTCCACCACAAGCACAACGAGAAGGACCGCGTTGTTCTCGAGGTCCGCGCGGAAGGCGACCTTAAGGAGCCGTGGACGTGGGTTCGCACGCACGGCAAGGGACGTGTCTTTTACACGGCCTGGGGCCATGACCAGCGGACCTGGAGCAACCCCGGCTTCCACAGCCTCGTGGAACGCGGCATCCGCTGGGCCTGCGGGCAGGATCCGAGCCTCGCGGGCACGTTCGCCGACCGCCCCGAGATGACGCCGGAGCGAACGGACGCAACGCCGGAGAAGCTGGTCGAAACGCTCAAGCACTCCAACATGGGCTGTCGACAACATGCCCAGCGGCTGCTGGTGGAGCGGGGATTCGACGGATCCGCTCTCATTGCGGCAGTGCCGGGCGCGCAGCACAGTCTGGCAAAGTTCAAGGATGAACTGCTCGGAATCGCTGACGAGGCGACGACGAGTGAGCTTGCCCCGGCGGCTGTTCTCAAGGCGTTCGTCGATGACAGATCCTGGACGACGCGCCCGGAACTCGCCGAGCCGCTCGTTCGCGATGCCTGGAAGATGGCCGCAGGTGTGAAGGCCTCTCGCACGCGCGAAGTGCTGATCGCGAAGGATCGCAGCACAACGGGCACGGCGTCCCCCGAGGTTCGCGAGGTGATGGAGTGGCTAGCACGCGAAGCCGCCATCCAGGGGAACGAGGAGGACATCTCGCGAATCTTCAAAGCCTGCGCCGCCCGCAGCGAGCAGGGCTCGCCGAGTGTCGTCACCGAGAGCATCCTCGCGGGATTGTCTTCGGGCTGGCCGAGTGGCAAGGAAGCGAAGGCGTCCGCGGAACTCGAGCAAGCCCTGCAATCGCTGCTGCCGAAGGTCACTCCGGCGACTCGAACGAAGCTCATCAAGTTCGCAAGCCTCTGGAAAATCAAGGGAATCGACGCTCAACTCGCCGAGCTCACCAAGTCCCTCTTCGCCACGGCCGCGGATGCGAAGGCAGCAGACGATACTCGCCTCGAAGCGGCTCGCCAGGTGCTCGACTTCCTGCCCGAGGATGATGCCGCCATCGCGAAGTTGCTCGGCGCGGTGTCGTTGAAGTCGTCGCCGGCATTCGCGAATGGGCTCTTCGACGCGCTCAGTGCGTCCCGCGCGAAGGGATTCGGCTCCAGCGTTCTCGCCAAGCTCAAGGAGATTCCGCCCACGGCACGCCCCGCGGCGATGCGGCTCGTGCTCGGCCGCGGCGAATCGGCGAAGGCGTTCCTCGATGCCGTCGAAGCGGGTCAGGTTCGCTTCGACATGCTCAGTCTCGATCAGAAGAACGCACTCGCCTCGCATCCCACGAAAGCCATTGCCGAGCGGGCCCGCAAGCTGCTCGAGCTTGGTGGCGGCCTGCCCAACGCGGATCGGCAGAAGGTCATCGAGGAACTGACCCATGTCCTCAAGAACACCGGTAGCGTCGACGCTGGCAAAAAGGTCTTCATTCAGCACTGCTCGAAGTGCCACAAGCATGGCAACGACGGCGCCCAAGTCGGCCCGGATCTCACCGGCTTCGGCACGCACCCGAAGGAAGAGATCCTCATCCACCTGCTCGACCCGAGCCGAAGCGTCGTGGGCAACTTCAAGGCGTATCGTGCCGTCACCGCCGACGGTCGCGTGATCGTCGGCCTGCTCGCGTCCGAGAGCAAGACCGCCATCGAGATGGTCGACGCCGAGGGCAAACGGCATCCGCTCTCGCGGGACAATCTCGAGTCGCTGACCGAGTCGTACAAGTCGCTCATGCCCGAGGGCTTCGAGAAGCAGGCGAAGCCGGAGGAACTGGCGGACCTGTTGGAGTTCCTGACGCAAAAGGGCAAGTGGGTGCCGCTGCCGCTGGACCGAGCGGCGACGATCGTCAGCACCGAGGGGATGTTCATCAGCGAGGAGGGGAAGGAGCAACGGCTCATCTTCCCGGACTGGAAGCCGAAGACGTTCGAGGGGGTGCCGTTCGTGCTGGTCGACCCAAAGGGGGACCGCGTGAAGAACGTGATCCTGCTGCACGGGCCGAACGGCAAGGTCAGTTCCGCGATGCCGAAGAGTGTGACGGTGCCCTGCAACACCGCTGCGAAATCGATCCACCTGCTCAGCGGCGTCGGCGGCTGGAACGCACTCGCACCCCGCAACGGCAACGTCTGCCTGATCGTGAGGCTGCACTACGCCGACGGCAAGACGGAGGACCACCCACTGAAGGACGGCGTCCACTTCGCGGACTACATCCGCCGCGCCGACGTGCCCGGCTCGAAGTTCGCGTTCGCCCTGCGCAGCCAGCAGGTGCGGTATCTCGCGATCGAGCCGAAGCGACGCGAAGTGATCAAGACGATCGAGTTCGTGAAAGGCGACGACCGCAGCGCCCCGGTGGTGATGGCGGTGACGGTGGTGACCCATCGATCGCTTCGCAAAAGCCGGTCCGTATGCATCTGACGGCCCAACCGTGCCAGCGTTGGGTCGGATTCGCTTCTCCAAAATGCACTTATCGAACGGATTTTGGGTGACACATGGCACGTCGATCACGGATGGCTCGACAGGTGATCGATGGACATCCTTGAACACCCGGAACAGCCAACGGAAGAGTTCACTCGACTCTTGCAGCAGAGCCGCGGACGGTTGTTCTCGTACATCTACGCGCTCGTTCGGAACCTGACAGATGCGGACGACGTCTTCCAGCAGACGGCCCTGACGCTTTTTCGCAAGTTCGATGCGTACGATCCCAGTCGCGATTTCCTCCGCTGGGCCTGCGGGTTCGCCCGCCTGGAAGCGGCCGAGTTCCTTCGCACCCGTGCCCGCGACCGGTTGCGGTTCTCCGATCCCCTGACACTGGCTTTGCTGGAGGCTTTTGCCGAGGTGCCGGAGGTTGAAGCGACCAATCGCCAGGCGACTCTGCCTGGGTGTGTAGACAAGTTAACCGCGGCTGATCGCAAACTCCTGACTGACTGCTATCAGACAGGGGCGGACGTAAATGTGGTGGCGAACCGGATGGGGCGGCCGCCGAGAAGTGTGTACAACTCGCTGCGGCGGATTCGACGGGCCTTGTTCGAATGCGTGGAACGGACCATTGCCTGCGAGAACCGGAGTGAACGATGACCGACGACCAACCGCTGCCTCCACGAGTTCGTGACCTGATCGACGACTATCTCGATGGCACGCTTGACAATGCCGGGCTAAAGGAACTTGAGGCGGACCTCGAATCAAACGCCGCGATTCGTGAGTACTTCGCCCGTTATGTGGGGACGCACGTCGACCTAGGATTCGAACTGGCTGCTCGGGCCGCGACGGATCGAACTCTGGTGCAGCTCCGCTCCACTTCCGAGTCCCGACCGCCACGGCGGCTCGTCGCGGCGTCGCTTGCCATCGGTCTGGTGGCCGGCGGCGTGGTGGGCTTGTTCGCGGCCCCGGCCCGATCAGATGCCCCCGCCGCCATCGCACGGAGCCTGGCACTCGACTTCCGGACCCCGCGAGCGGGCACTCTTGCCGACGCCGAAGGCCGTGGCACTGGCTTCACCCAACGTCTTCCCGACACCGGCGGCGGTTTGCAGTCGAATGATGCCAACCTGCGATTGGTTCCCGGCGGCGGGCTCGCGGTAACGGCTACCAACAGCGACCTCAATACACGATTTCGGCTCGACCAGGGCGAGTTCCCGGGTGTGCGGCTCAGCGACCTGGGCTTCACCGGAGTCGAGGATTTCGAGGTCGCATTCACCGCCGCGGTTATCCCGGCTCTGGGTTTCGTCGGACAATTCGGAGTCTACGCCGGTGTCGGGTCCGACTGGACCGTTCGTGGCGGGCTGGTGAGCGAACGAAAACCGGACTCATTCCGGCAGTTCGTGGTGAACACGCGCGACGGCCGCGACAAGGATACTCTGTTCATCGGCCTCGGCTCGCCTGGCGACAACTTGCGGATGGCACTCTCTCGAATCGCGGGGAAGTATACAGTGGCCGTCGAGAACCGCACCTCGGGCGCCACCACCACCCTTGCGACTCGGCACCCGGAGTTCCTGGAGGGACGGGCCGATCTCGTCGTTGGACTGTACGCCGCCGATCCGCGGGGTAAAGAGCCCACTGCTTTCACGTTCAGTGGCTTCACCGCAACCGTTTGGGTGCCTGGCGAAAAGCGTCGGTAACCGGTCAGGAGTTTTTCCCAATTTCTGGGTGACTGCGGGGGATAAGCACCGGATGCAAGGAGTCAGCATCATGCCCTTGTTCTCGAGTCGCCGGAGAACGACATGCCTCGTATCGGATTGATTCGTTTCCTAACGTCGCTCGTTACCCTTGCGGCTCTTGTCGCGCCGGTGCCCGCCCAGCAAGTGCTGGTCAAGCCGTATATTCAACCGGGGGACGGCAGCACTCTCAACACTTCAGACGTCAAGGTGATTGCCTGGCTCACGGATGCCACAACCGGCGAGTTCACAGTTGAGGTGAATGTTCCAAATCACCCGACGGTCACGGTGAAGCCGGAACGAACGGCCCTCGACTTCGCGCCGGCAGCGGCAACGAAAAAGCCCGAGCCCGCGGACAAGGACCACCCCGCCGAGAAAGGCGTGCCGCTTCCGCCCGAGCGGGAACAGCACTATCTCCGTTACGTGGCCAAGCTCACGAACCTTCCGCTAGACAGCGAAGTCCGCTACCGCGTGATGCTCGGCAGCAACGTGGTCCGTGAGGCGGCGTTTCGCACTCGGGCCAGCGCCGAGAAACCGATCCGCTTCGCCCTCGTCGGCGACATGGTGAACGGTAAGGCGGCCCAGAACGCGATCGCCAAGCGGATCGCCGGCGAGAAGCCCGACTTCATGCTCGCCCTCGGCGACATCGTGTATCCCACGGGCCGCGTGAACCAGTACATGCACTACTTCTGGAAGACGTACAACGAGCCCGGCGAAGGCGGCGAGGCTCCGTTCATGGCCAGCGTGCCGATCTACCCCGTGCTCGGCAATCATGACGTGGGCGCGAAGCTTCCGCTCATTCCGGACGCGCTTGGGGCGTACTACTTTCTCCATCCGCCGAAGAACGGCCCCGGCGACGGGCCATGGACTACGCCGCTCGGCCCGGACAAAGCCGTCGCTGCGAAGTTCCGCACCCTCAATGTCGACAGTTATCCGCACCTGAGCGCGTACTCCTTCGATTACGGCCCGGCACACGTGATGGTGCTCGACAGCAACCAGTCTGGCAACGTGGATGCTCCCAAGCTTCGAGCGTGGGTGGATGAGGATCTGAAATCCACGAAGGCTTGCTGGAAGTTCGTCTGCTTCCACAATCCTTCGTTCTCCAGTTCCGGCCAGCACTACACCGAGCAGTCGGTCCGCCTCTGGCACCCCATTTTCGAGGCCCGAGGCGTGGACATGGTGTTCACCGGGCATGTCCACAACTACCAGCGGACCGTGCCTTTGAAGTTCGCTCCAAGCTCGCCGAAGAGGGACAAGAAGGGGCGGGTGGACGGCACGTTCACCCTGGACAAAACATTCGACGGCGAGTCGAACACCCGGCCAAACGGGGTCATTCACATCGTCGCCGGCGGCGGCGGGGCCACTCTCTACGGGCCAGGGATCGAGAAAACCGCTCCGCTTCTGAAGAGGGAGCACGGCGACAATTACGCCGACTACACCGCCCGCATGGTGGTGGATCGACACTCATACGTCGCAATCGACCTGACACCAGAGAAGCTCACGCTCCGGGCTATCGACGCGGACGGCAAGCCGATCGAGACGATCTCCGTGACGAAGCCCACCATGAACTCGAAACCCTGACCGATTCCCTTCGGAACCATCAATCATGAACTCGCCTCTCGACCGCCGTCGATTCCTTGCTGCATCCGCCGCCGCACTGCAGACATTCGGTCTTGCCGCGAACGCCAAGGCCGCAGATGATACTGTCGCCTTCTTCCTGGTCGGGGATACACACTTCCTCGCCGAGAAGATGGCGCCCGCGAAGCTGGACCCTGTTTCCGCCACGGTCACGAATGGCCTCGTCGAAGTTCTCAACAACCTTCCCGGCACCGAGATTCCGAAGACGGCCGGCGGCGGCACTGTGCTCGCCCCACGGGGCGTCATCCACGCGGGCGACTGCATCGACACCGGTGACAAGGCCGACACGAAGATGCAGGCAACCGAGTGGGCCGCGTTCACCGATGCCTACGGACTCACGGGTAAGGACGGAAAACTGAAGGTGCCCGTTTACGAAGTCCACGGCAACCACGACAGCCCTCGCGGCGACGGCATGGCCGTGAAGCAAATTGCCGAGCGCAACAAGACTCGACCTGGTCTTGTGAATGTCTCGCCGAACGGTGTGCACTACTCGTGGGACTGGGGCCCGGTCCACTTTGTGAACCTCGGCATCGTCGTCGGGACGGTCACAGACGTGACACGCAAACGTCGCTACGCCCCGCTCGATAGCTTGGCATTCCTAGTCAGCGATCTGAAGGAGAAGGTGGGCGCCAGCGGCCGGCCCGTGGTCATCACCCATCACGTGGACATGATCCGTTACGCCCAAACTCTTCCGGTCGAGGACGCGACGGCGGCCAACATGGAATGGGACCCAGCCGACGTGAACGGCTTCCACGCGGCACTCAAGGGATACAACGTGGCGGCGATTCTCTATGGCCACACCCACGCTCGCAATGTCTTCCGCTGGGACGGCACAAACAAGGCCGCGAAGGCCGGCATCCCCACATTCAACGTGGACAACAGCAGCCACTTCTCGGGCAAGGCGCAGGCCTTCTTCTACTTCGAGATCCTCGGCGACACCTTGACTGCACGTGAGTACCAGACCACCGATGCCTGGGCCACCGGTGCCTGGACTCCGCAAACGTGGACCGCCCCCGTTCCTAAGTCCTGAATTTCCCTCCCTGGAGCAACCGATGCCTCGCACTTTGGCTAGTCTCGTCCTGCTCGCAAGCTTCGCACTGGTCGCGGCCCCCGCCGCGGCTCCGCCGGCGGACGAGGCGGTGACCTTCTTCGCCACATCGGACTCGCATTACGAGGCCGTGCAGAACACCGACCGCAACGACCGCAACAAGGCCACCCTCGAACGCATGAACGCTCTCCCCGGAAATACCTGGCCCGACAAACTCGGCGGCGGCACGATCGGCAAACCGCGCGGCGTACTCGCGCTGGGCGACCTGATCGACGATGGCGACAAGAAGGGAGAAAGCGAGATCGAGTGGAGGTTTTTCGAGAAGCAATTCGGACTCGACGGCACCGATGGGATCCTCAAGTACCCTGTCTTCGAGGGCTGGGGCAACCATGACGGCCCGCCGATCGGCAAGGAGAAGTTCGGCTTCAGCACACAGACCCAGATCAAGCGTCGGAACGCGGAGCGGAAGTCCGCGGGTCGCATCTCTCACGTCGCCGAGAACGGCCTGCACTACTCGTGGGACTGGGGTCCGGTTCATTTCGTGCAAACCAACCTGTACCCGGCCGACAAGCAGCATGCGAAGGTTCGCTACTCACTTCCGTGGCACGACCCGCAGGGGGCTCTCACATTCCTGGCCGAGGATCTAAAAGCCTCGGTCGGCGAGACGGGTCGGCCCGTGATCGTCATGTCCCACTGCGGGGTCGATACCGACTGGTGGCACCCGGAAGACTGGGCGGCTTTCTACAAGGTGTTGAAGCCTTACAACGTGATCGCCTTCTTCTACGGCCACTCCGGCACCGGCCTGCGGAAGTTCAAGCCCGAGGGCGAGGACAAGCCGCTCGATTGTGTGAACACCGGCCAGACGGAGAAGGGATTCTTCGTGGCCGAGGTTACACCGCAACGACTTCGTGTGGCCTACCAGGCGAAGAAGGACCCGAAAGTGACGGACGCCCCCGAGTGGGAGTGGAAGTACCTGCTCGACAAGCCCATCGCTTCGACGAAGCCTGCCAAGACTCAGGTGAAGCCATGAACCCACGCCTCTGTCCACAATGCCTGATGGCATTGCTCGGGTGGATGGCTCTGCTCTCAAGCGGGGCTTCCGACGCACGGGCCGATGTGAAGCTTCCGGCTCTGTTTGCCGATCATGCCGTTCTCCAGAGGGATCGACCACTTCCGGTCTGGGGATGGGCGTCCCCGGGTGAGAAGGTCACGGTCGCGCTGGGTGCGGAAGCCGGCGAGACCACAACCGGTGCGGACGGCCTGTGGCGTGTCACGCTCAAGCCACAGCCGGTCTCGAAGAAACCCCTGACGCTGACGATCACTGCACGGAATACCATTGTCCTTCGCGACGTACTGCTCGGTGACGTGTGGTTGTGTTCCGGGCAGTCGAACATGTCCATCTCGGTCGGCCACTTTGGCTCCCTGCCGGACGTGAAGGCTGATCTTGCTGCGGCTGAATTCCCTCTCGTCCGCCAGTTCGGCGTTCTCGAACACTTCGCGGACGAACCGCAAACCGACGTAAAGGGCGAGTGGCTTGTGTGCTCACCCCGCACGTCCTCGCGGTTCTCCGCGGTCGCGTTCTACTTCGCCCGCAAGATCCACGCCGAGACGGGAGTGCCGATAGGCATCCTGCGTTCGGCCAAGGGAAGCACCACAATCGAGTGCTGGCTGTCGCAAGTGTCTCTGCTCACGACGAAGGGACTGGAGCCGTTTGCTCGCAAGATGAGGGAATCGCTCGACCAGTGGGACCGTGAGAAAGCTGCCTCCAAACAGAATGGCCTGATGCCCGGGTCACCGGGATACCCTTCGTACCCGTTCGGGGAGAAGGTTCGCCGCCCGCGGTGCGTGACCTTGCACAACGGGATGATTGCCCCGCTGACTACCTTCGCACTTCGAGGAGTGGTCTGGTATCAGGGCGAGGGGAACGCAGGGGATGTGGTGGCCGCCAAGCAGTACCGATTCGCACTGGAAACGCTGATCCGCGACTGGCGGAGGTTGTTCAACGACGCGGATCTTCCTGTCTACATCGTCCAACTTCCCGCCTACCGCGAGGCGAAGGATGATCCTGCCGTTGAAGAGGCGTGGGCGTACCTGCGTGACGCGCAGCGAGCGTGCCTCGCGCTCCCGCGGACCGGGCTGGCGGTCACCATTGACATCGGTGAAGCCGACGACATCCACCCGCGGAATAAGGCCGACGTTGGAGACCGACTTGCCCGCTTCGCGCTTGCGGATGTCTACGCGAAAAAGCTCGAACCGTGTGGCCCACTCTTGCGAAAGCTGCGGATCGAAGGCAACAAAGCGATCGTGGAGTTCGACCACTCTCCGACTGGACTGATCGTTGGCACGAAGGCTGGTCGCGAACCCGTGGCTGAAGACAAGAGTGGTGCCTTGAAGAGATTCGCGATCGCCGGGGCAGACCGGAAGTGGATGTGGGCGGACGTCCGGATCGAGGGCGACACGGTCGTCTGCACACATGCGGACATACCGAATCCGGTGGCTGTGCGTTACGCCTTCGCCGCTAATCCCGTTGGGGCCAACCTGTACAACCGCGACGGGTTGCCCGCGTCTCCGTTTCGCACCGACGACTGGTAATCTCCCTTGTCCGAGTATCCCATGACGTTCTCCCCCGCGGTCCTCGTGCTTCTGCTCGCAGTGACTGCAACCCCGGCCGCGCCGCCGGCGGTGCTTGACGCCCAGGCCCTCCTCGACCGCGAGACGTTCTGGGACAACAGGGATTGGGACTGGTACAAGGCCAGCATCCCGTTCTTCGAGTGCCCGGACGCGAGTCTTCAGACCACCTACTACTATCGCTGGGAACTGCTGACGAAGCACCTCACCTACGGCTCGCTCAACAGCGGGTACAGCTTCACCGAGTTCATCGATCGGCCCTTCTGGTCTGGAGCGTATGGAGCGATCTCCTGCCCGGCCGGGCATCAACTTTACGAGGCCCGATGGCTGCGCGACCCGCGGACCGCCCGGGACTATGCAAGGTACTGGTTTCGCACTCCCGGCGCCCAGCCGCGGAACTACAGCACCTGGCTCGCCGATGCCGTCTGGGCCGTTCATCGGGTCCACCCGGACGGCGGGTTCGTGAAGGATTTGCTCCCCGACCTGAAGAAGAACCACGAGGGCTGGGAGAAGCGGTACTTCACGCCGGACGTTGGCCTGTACTGGCAGACCGGGCACGACGACGGCATGGAGTTCAACATCAACTCCCGGCAGACGACGAACATCCTGCGCGGCGCGCCGGGTTATCGGCCGACGCTCAACGCCTACCTGTGGGCCGACGCCGTGGCCATCGCTCGCGTCGCCGATCTGGCCGGTGACAAGGAAACGACCGAGGCTTACCGCAGGAACGCGGAAGGATTGAAGGACAACCTCCAACGTAAACTTTGGGACCCAAAGCGGCAGTTCTTCTTTCCGATGTCCAAACAGGACGAGACCGCAGACGGGTTCACGGTGAAGGCTCTCTCACTGACGTACCAAACGGGCCGCCACGCGGGCAGCGAGTACGGCCGTGAGTTGATCGGTTACGTGCCGTGGCAGTTCTCGATGCCCGACGCCGGGAAGGGGTACGAAATCGCGTGGAAGAAATTACTTGATGCGAACGCCTTCGCGGCTCCCTTTGGTCCCCGCACGGTGGAGCGAAACGACCCGATGTTCCTGCTCAAGAAGTCCTGCTGCTGGTGGAGCGGGCAGTCCTGGCCATACGCCACCAGCCAGACGCTCAAGGCGATGGCCAATCTACTTCAGGAGTACGATCAAAGCACGGTGACAAGGGCAGATTATGTGAAGCTATTGCAGACGTTCTCGAACACGCACCGCAAGGACGGCAAGCCCTACCTCGCCGAGGCATGTCACCCAGACACGGGTTCGTTCGAAGGCCATGACGGGTACAACCACAGCGAGCACTACTTCCACTCGTCGTTCAACGACCTGATCATCATCGGCCTCGTCGGCCTGCGTCCTCGCGACGACGACACTCTGGAGATCAAGCCGCTGGCCCCGGCCGACTGGCCGTACTTCGCCCTTGATGGCGTGCCGTATCGAGGCCTTACCCTGACCATCCTCTGGGACCGCGATGGCACCCGCTATCACCGTGGTCTTGGCTTCCGTGTTCTGGCCGATGGGAAGGAGCTCGCAGCCGCCGACCGTCTTGGCCCGCTGTCCGCAAAGGTACCGGCCGTCAAGCCTAACTCGGTCCCGGCCTCCACGGCTGTGAACTTTGCGGTCAACAACGACGGCACCTATTACCCGCGGCTGACGGCGTCGTACTCGAACTCCAAGACGCCGCCGGCGAAGCTGGCCGATGGGAACTTCTGGTATCACCGCGACCCGCCGAACCGCTGGACCTGCGACGGTTCGCCGAACGCCAGCGATTCCGTGTCCATCGACTTCGGCACGACGCGGGAACTGCACACGGCAAAGCTCTACTTCCTCGATGATGGAAAGGGCGTCGTTCCACCGGAGTCGTTCGAACTGGAATTCTGGGTCGGCACGGCCTGGAATGCGGTCCCAAACCAGACGCGAACGCCGGAGAAACCGACGGGACGGAGATCGAATGTTGTCCGCTTCCCGATGCTCGGCACTGCGAGACTGCGGGCCATCTTCCACCACGCGGCCAGCGGTAAGACCGGACTGACCGAGATCGAGACGTGGGGCGACGCTGTTCTGCCGCTTCCCTCGCCACCCCACCCCGCGGGCAACATCGCTTACAATCCGGGCGACCAGCCATTCCCGAAGGCGACCGCGTCGTATTCCGATCGCTTCGGTGGAAAGCCGATGTCGGCGATCGACGGTCGGGTGAACTTCCTGCCAAGCCCCATGAACCGCTGGACAAGCTATGAGTCGCCGAATACCAGCGACCGGCTGGAAGTCGATTTCGGTGCCGAGAAGACGTTCACGCGGATCGAGTTGGCGATCTACGATGACCGCGGCGGCGTGCAACCGCCCGTGAAGTACGAGGTGAAAGTCTGGGACGGAACCGCATGGAAATCAGTGACAGCCGCTCGGTCAACTCCCGAAAAGCCGATAGGCAGCCAGTTCAACGAGGTAAAGTTCGACCGGGTGACAGCAAGCAAAGTCCGCGTCGTGTTCACCCACGCTGGTAAGGCACGAAGTGGTCTTTCGGAACTGTTCGTGTGGGGTGAATGAGGCCGGTCGCGGGTAATCGTGACCAATTTCGAGTGGGCCGAAAAGACGAAATATGCCTTGGAAAGTGAGGACTTTCTAAACCTACAGCGCTGAACTCTGCCTTCCCTTAGCTGGCGGAGTATGCGAAACTCCTGGAGCCACCATGGGTTTCGGAGATTCGGTATGGACGCCAAGACCTTGAAAACGTTCCTCCCAGA
>Ga0105046_10014333_pt1 | contig 12226 bp, 9 predicted proteins | sample MAT03_FD_78385 | JGI IMG/M metagenome (GOLD analysis project Ga0105046, IMG submission 78385) | Freshwater microbial communities from Lake Fryxell liftoff mats and glacier meltwater in Antarctica - MAT-03 (megahit assembly) | ecosystem: Environmental > Aquatic > Freshwater > Ice > Liftoff...
ACGGCGAGGGCCGGTTCTTCATCCTCGTCGGCAAGCGGTTCGCCGACACCATGACCGAACTGCTGAAGGCCGCAAAGTGAGTGACGCGAGTGTTGCACATTCATACGAATTCACTCGGGTGTAACCGGTCGGGCGATCCGAGGGAAGTTCAGCATTATCAAGCACTTGCGCATTTGTCAGTGGTAGGGTTTGCTCGGCTTGGGACGCACTCGCGCAGCCGGTCGCGGACGCGCTGGAGGGCTTTCGCCACTGCGTTCGCGCCAAGCCCCAGAAATTCGCCGATGGCGGCGGGCTTCAGGTCGCGCTCGTACCGGGGTCTGCACAGATCGCGAGCCTTCACGTCGAGTGCCTCGACGCACGCGCCGAGGTGGTCGAGCCGGCGCGCATCCGCGGGCGCGCGTTCGGCGAACGCCACGGCCAGCGAGTCCACGGCATCCGAATCAAACGCCAACTGGTCGCGGCTCTTGCGGCGGAGGTATAATCGCACCTGATTCCGAGCGATACCGATGGCCCAGCCGACGAACGACTGCGCTGGGTCGTATCGCTCGAACGACTCCATGACCGCGACGGCGGTTTCTTGCAGGACGTCGTCCCGGTCCTGAAAGTCGCGTACCAAGGCCGTGACAAACGCCGACACGGTCGGCACCGCCAACGTCCACTGCCGCGTCGCTTCAAGCACCGCCGGGTTCATGACCGCACCGCCCAAGTGTTCGTCCTTCTATTCCTTAACCGGCCGGTTCAGATTATGACCCGAAAAAGACGGATTCCGGGTGAACCGGAGGCAGAACGGTGCGGATTGTCCTGCAACGGTGCGCCGCGTAACGCGGGGAAGTCGTCCCGATGCACGAACCGGAAGCTCTCGACCGCCGCGCCATCTTCGCGGACCACCTGCGCCGTCACCGGAGCCGGTTATTCGCGTACATTCACGTCTTGGTTCGGAACCTGGCCGATGCCGACGATGTGTTCCAACAGACGGCGCTGGCCCTGTGGCGGCGGTTCGACACCTACGACCCGTCGCGAAGTTTCCTGAACTGGGCGCTGGGCGTGGCCCGGTTTGAAGCGGCCACCTGGCTGCGAACCCGCGCCCGCGACCGACTCCGATTCTCCGACGAACTCACGCTGCTCCTGCTCGACGCCGTTGCTGAGTTGCCGGAGGACGAGGTGAGCGACCGGCAGGCCGCGCTACCGGGCTGCGTGGACAAACTGACGGAAGCGGACCGGTTGCTGTTGACCGAGTGCTACCAGCGCGAAACCGACGTGGCTTCGGTCGCGGCGCGGTTGGGACGGTCGGCACAGAGCGTTCACAACTCGCTCGCGCGCATCCGGCGCGTACTGTTCGAGTGCATCGAGCGCACGCTCGCCCGCGGCACCAGGGAGTGACCATGTCCGACGACCCGACGATTTCCGACCGGCTTCGCGCACTGGTCGATGCGTACCTCGACGGAACGATCGACACCGCCGACCTTACGGAACTGGAATTGCTGCTCCGTGCGGACGGCGCGGCGCGCGCCTACTTCGCGCGGTACGCCCAGACGCACACCGATCTCGCGCTGGAGGTCGCGTCGCGGACCGCGGCCGAACGGGCGCTCGCCCGGCTTCCCGAACCGGCCGCGCCTTGCCAGGTCCACCGGGCTCCGTCGGCCCGCTCGGTCCGGTTGCTGGTCGCGGCTTCGCTCCTGCTCGGAATGTCCATCGGCGGCGGTGTGGTCGGGCTGTCCGCCGCACAGACACAACCCAGGCCGCGGCCCGCGCCGGCACCCCGCACCCTCACGCTCGACTTCCGCGCAGCCCGACCCGACACGCTGGCCGATACGACGGGGACCGGCACGGGCTTCACCCACCGGCTGCCGGGGACGGGGTCCGGTCTGCCGTCACACGACCCCAACCTGCGCCTGATTCCCGGTCCGGGGCGGCTCGAAGTCACGGCCACGGGCAGCGATCTGAACACCCGATTCCGGCTCGATCAGGCCGAGTTCCCCGGCGTTCGGCTCGCGGATCTGGGGCTTCGCGGGGACGAGGATTTCGAGGTTGCGGTCACGGTAGCCGATGTCCCGGCGATGGCGTTCGTCGGGCAGTTCGGGGTGTACGCCGGGGTGTCGGGCGAGTGGGCCGTGCGCGGCGGGCTGGTGAGCCAGCGCGAACCGGACTCGTATCGGCAGTTCGTCGTGAACACCCGCGACGGGCGCGACAAGGACGCTTACTTCATCGGCCTCGGCGCGCCGGGCGACGACCTGCGGATGCGCCTGTCGCGGAACGGCGGAATGTTCTCGATGGCGGTCGAGAACCGCACCTCGGGGGCGACGAGTTCGCTGGCGATCCGCCACCCGGAGTTCCTCGACGGGCGCGCCGACATCGTGGCCGGTGTGTTCGCCTGCGACCCGCGCGGCAAGAATCACAAACCGGTGCGGTTCGGCGAGTTCACGGCCACCGTCTGGGTTCCCTCACCGGCGCGCTGACCGCGCTACCACAATCTTCTGGATTCCGGGTGAATCGCGACCCGCTTTGAACGGAGTAGTTCTCAACCCGCCCCGCTGCCCCGCCCTCCCACCGGCCGTTCAATGATTCGCTTCACCCGCGTGTGGTTCGCCCTCGCTTCCTGGCTGATCGCGCCCGCCGTGCCGGCGTCGGCGCAAACGGTTCTCGTCAAGCCGTACGTGCAACCGGGCGACGGGAGCGCACTCGGAAAAACGGACGTGAAGGTGCTTTGCTGGCTGACCGACCAGAAGCCCGGCGACTTCATCGTGGAGTACGAACCTCCTGGCGGGCGCACACATACCGCCAATCCGGAGCGGGTCGCGCTCGACTTCGACAAAGGCCCGGAGCCCAAGAAGGCCGAACCCGAGAAGCCGGACGACCCACCGGAGAAGACCGGTGCGCTGCCGCCCGAGCGCGAACAGCACTACTTCAAGTACATCGCGCGGCTGACCGATTTGCCGTTCAACGCCGAGGTCCGTTACCGCGTCAAACTCGGCGACACGACGGTGCGTGAAGCGAGCTTCCGCACTCGCGCGACCGCCGACAAGTCGGTGCGGTTCGCTCTGGTCGGCGACCTCGCCAACGGCAAGGAGGCGCAGAAGGCGGTCGCCTACCGAATCGCGGAAGAGAAGCCCGAGTTCCTGGTCGCCCTCGGCGACATCGTGTATCCGGCTGGGCGCGTGAACCAGTACATGCACTTCTTCTGGAAGACGTACAACGACGTGGACGCGGCCGGGCCGAAGGCCGGTGCGCCGCTGATGGCGTCGGTGCCGGTCTACCCTGTTCTCGGGAACCACGATGTCGCGGCGAAGTTCCCGACGATCCCGGACGCGCTCGGCGCGTACTACTTCTTTCACCCGCCGCAGAACGGTCCCGGTGCCGGTCCGTGGGCCACGCCACTCGGTTCGGACAAGGCCGCGGTCGCCAAGTTCCGTGCCGCGACTGCCGATAGTTACCCGTCGCTCGATGCGTATTCGTTCGACAACGGCCCGGTTCACGTCGTGGTGCTGAACAGCAACCAATCGGGGAACGTGGATCAGCCGAAGTTGCGGCAGTGGGTCGAGCAGGATTTGAAGTCCGCCTCTGCACGCTGGAAATTGGTGTGTTACCACAACCCGGCGTTCTCGAGTTCCCACCAGCACTACACCGAACAGGCGGTCCGACTGTGGCACCCGCTGTTCGAGGCGTGCGCCGTCGATGTCGTCTTCAGCGGCCACGTCCACAACTACCAGCGGACGGTGCCGCTGACGTTCGCACCCGCGTCGCCGAAGCGCGACAAGATGGGACGGGTGGATGGGACGTTCGCCCTGGACCGAGTCTTCGACGGCGAGAAGAACACGCGCCCCAGTGGCATCATCCACGTCGTTGCGGGCGGCGGCGGTGCCTCGCTCTACGGTCCCGGGTTGGAGAAGACCGCGGTCACGCTCAAGAAGGAACACGGCGACAACTACGCCGACTACACCGCGAAGATGGTGGTTGATCGGTACTCGTTCGTGATTCTCGATGTGACCGCCGAGACGCTCAAGCTCCGCGCGATCGACAGCAACGGCAAGGTCATCGACGAGATGAGCATCACCAAACCGCAGAAGTAATCCCGCGCCCGAGGAGTTCCGATGTCACTCAGCCTCACTCGCCGTCAGTTCGTCGCGAGCGCCGCGGCCGGCGCGTCACTACCCGCGTGGCTCCGGGCTGAGGAGCCGAAGCCGAAGGAAGAACCGGTCGCGTTCTTCCTCGTGGGAGACACGCACTTCCTCGCCAACAAGGAGGACACCGCGAAGCTCGACGAGCGCTCCGCGACCGTTACCGGGCGGCTCATCGACCTTTTGAACAACCTGCCTGGCACGAAGGTTCCCGAGGCCGCGGGCGGAGGCACGGTGCTGGCCCCGCGCGGGGTGATCCATGCGGGCGACTGCATCGACACCGGCGACAAAGCGAACGTGAAGATGCAGGAGACCGAGTGGGCCGCGTTCGCCGACGCCTACGGGCTGACCGGCAAGGACGGCAAGTTGAAGGTGCCGGTGTACGAGGTGCATGGGAATCACGATAGCCCGCGCGGCGACGGCCTCGCGGTGAAGAAGATCATCACCCGCAACAAGACCCGTCCCGGCGCGACCAACGCTTCCAAGAACGGCGTCCACTACTCCTGGGATTGGGGCGGCGTTCACTTCATCAACCTCGGAATCGTCGTCGGGCAGGTGGAGGACGTGACCCGCAAGCGCCGGTACGGCCCGCTCGGGAGCCTTGAGTTCCTCGTGAGCGACCTGAAGGAGAAGGTCGGCACCTCCGGCAAGCCGGTCGTCATCACGCACCACGTCGACATGCTCCGGTACGCGCAGCCGCTGCCGTTCGAGGACAAGAAGGCCGAAGGGATGGAGTGGGACCCGGCCGACGTGAAGGGCTTCCACGACGCGCTCAAGGGGTACACGGTGGCGGCGATCCTGTACGGGCACACACACGCCCGCAACGTGTTCCGCTGGGACGGCTCGAACAAGGCCGCGAAGGACGGCATCCCGACGTTCAACGTGGACAACAGCAGCCACTTCGGCGGCAAGCAACAGGCGTTCTTCTACTTCGAGATCCGCGCCGACGGGCTGATCGTGCGCGAGTACCAGACGACCGACGCATGGGAAACCGGGTCGTGGACCCCGCAGACGTGGGCCGCACCGATCCCCGCGACGAAGAAGTAACACACCCGGAGGCTCAGATGAAACGGCTCAGGTTCGGACTGTTCGGGCTCTTGCTCGGGGGGTTGATTCTCGCCGTCGCGAATCCGCCGCTCGCGCCGGCTGCACCGGATGACGCGGAGAGCGTCACGTTCCTGGTGACCTCGGATTCGCACTACGCCTCGTTCCGCAACGTCGATCGTAACGACCGGAACAAGGTCACCATCGAGCGCATGAACGCGCTGCCGGGAACCGTGTGGCCCGAGAAGCTTGGCGGCGGAAAGATCGACAAGCCGCGCGGCGTGCTGGCCCTCGGCGACCTGATCGACGACGGCGACCGAAAGGGCGAGAGCGCGGACCAGTGGCGGCACTTCGAGAAGCAGTTCGGGTCCGATGGCACCGACGGGTTGCTCAAGTATCCGGTGTACGAGGGGTGGGGCAACCACGACGGCCCGCCCATCGGCAAGGAGAAGTTCGGGTTCAGCACTCAAGCCCAACTCAAGGCCCGGAACGCAGACCGCAAGAAGGCCGGGCGGATCGCGACCGTCGCCGAGAACGGCCTGCACTATTCGTGGGACTGGGACAAGGTCCACTTCGTCCACACCAATCTGTACCCGGCCGACAAGCAGCACGCGAAGGTGCGTTACTCGCTCCCGTGGCACGACCCGCAGGGCGCGCTCACGTTCGTGAAGGACGACCTCAAGGCGGCGGTCGGGGATAGCGGTCGCCCGGTCGTCATCATGTCGCACTGCGGCGTCGATACGGACTGGTGGCACCCCGATGACTGGGCCGAGTTCTACAAGGCAGTGAAACCGTACAACGTGATCGCGTACTTCTACGGGCACAGCGGCACCGGGTTGCGGAAGTACAAGCCCGAGGGCGAGGACAAGGCGATCGACTGCGTCAACACGGGGCAGACGGAAAAGGGCTTCTTTGTGGTCGAGGTCACCGCCAAGCGGATGCGCCTCGGATACCACATCAAGAAGGATCCGAAGGAGACGGAGAAGCCGGAGTGGGAGTGGAAGTTCCTGCTCGACAAGCTGCTCGCCGCGCCCAAGTAGGGCGAGCTTCGGCATCCGATTCGATGGGGATCAGGGGACGCGACGAGCTTCCCGCATCACCGTTCCGCTCCGACGACTGGTAACTTTTGGGGCCGACATGCGAACCTCTCACTGCTTTCTGGTCACACTCGTGGTCGGCCTTCTCGCCGTGCCAACGAGAGCCGCAGAACCGTTGCTACCGCCTCAGCCGCTGCTGGACCGCGAGACGTTCTGGGACAACAAGGACTGGGACTGGTACAAAGCAAACGTCCCGTTCTTCGAGTGCCCGGACGCGGACATCCAGTCCACTTACTACTACCGTTGGGAACTGCTGACCAAGCACCTCACCTACGGCTCGCCGAACTCCGGATACTCGTTCACCGAGTTCATCGACCGACCGTTCTGGTCCGGTGCGTACGGCGCGATCTCGTGCCCGGCCGGGCACCAACTCTACGAGGCCCGCTGGCTTCGCGACCCGAAGATCGCCCGCGACTACGCCCAGTACTGGTTCCGCACGCCCGGCGCACAGCCGCGGAACTACAGCACCTGGCTCGCGGATGGTGTCTGGGCCGTTCATCGCGTTCACCCGGATGATGCGTTCATCAAAGACCTGCTCCCGGACCTGAAGAAGAACCACGAGGGGTGGGAGAAGCGGTACTTCGCCCCCGAAATCGGGATGTTCTGGCAGAACGGCCACGATGAAGGGATGGAGTTCAACATCAACAGCCGGCAGACCAAAGACATCCTCCGCGGCGCGCCCGGTTACCGGCCGACGATGAACGCGTACATGTGGGCGGATGCGATTGCCATCGCCCGCGTTGCCGACCTCGCGGGCGACAACGCGACGGCGAAGGAATACCGCCTCAAGGCCGCGGGGCTGAAGGAGAACCTCCAAAAGAAGCTCTGGGACCCGAAGCGGCAGTTCTTCTTCCACATGTTCAAGCAGGACGAGGAGGCTGACGGGCACAAGGTGAAATCGCTCACGCTCACTCACCAAACCGGGCGGCACGCCGGCAGCGAGTACGGCCGCGAACTGATCGGGTACGTCCCGTGGCAGTTCTCGATGCCCGACGCCGGCAAGGGCTACGAGGTCGCCTGGAAGAAACTACTCGACAAGGACGGGTTCGCGGCCCCGTTCGGCCCGACCACGGTCGAACGCAACGACCCGATGTTCCTCTTGAAGAAAACGTGCTGTTGGTGGAGCGGGCAGTCGTGGCCATACGCCACCAGCCAGACGCTCAAGGCGATGGCGAACCTGCTCCAGGAGTACGACCAGAAGGTCGTCACGACTGCGGACTACGTAAAGCTGCTCCAGACGTTCGCCAAGACGCACCGCAAGAACGGGAAGCCGTACCTGGCGGAGGCATGCCACCCGGACACCGGCTCATTCGAGGGCCACGACGGGTACAACCACAGCGAGCACTATTTCCACTCGTCGTTCAACGACCTCGTCATCACCGGGTTGGTGGGGTTGCACCCGCGCGACGACGACACGCTCGAACTGAAACCGCTCGCGCCACCGGAGTGGGCGTACTTCGCGCTGTCGGATGTGCCGTACAAGGGGCACCTCGTCAGCGTCGTGTGGGACCGCGACGGTACTCGCTACAAGCTCGGCAAGGGGCTGCGGCTGTTTGCCGATGGAAAGGAAATCGCCGCCTCCGAGAAACTCGCCCCGCTGTCGGCGAAGCTGCCCGCCGCGCCGAAGCCCGCGGAGCGCGGTGCCGCGGTGCCGGTCAACTTCGCGGTGAACAACGACGGGACGTACTTCCCACGTGTGTCCGCTTCCTACTCCAACCCGCGAACGCCACCGTCGAAGTTGATCGACGGGAACTACTGGTACCACCGCGACCCGCCGAACCGCTGGACGTGCGAAGGGTCGCCGAACGCGAGCGATTCCGTCGTCATCGACTTCGGCACGCCCCGCACGATTCACACCGCGAAGCTCTACTTCCTCAATGACGAGAAGGGCATCGTCCCGCCCGCTCGGTTCGATCTGGAATACTGGGACGGCAAGGACTGGAAGGCGATTCCGAACGCCACTCGTACCCCGGAGAAGCCAACGGGCCGTCGGGCGAACGTGGTCAAGTTCCCGGCGCTCGCCGCGACCAAGGTGCGCGCGGTTCTCGACCACGCCGAAGGGGCAAAGGCGGGATTGACTGAGTTCGAGGTGTGGGGCGACGCGAAGTTGCCGCTCGACCCGCCACCGCACCCGGCGGGGAACATCGCCTACAACCCCGGCGACAAGCCGTTCCCGAAGGCCAGCGCGTCGTACGCGGATCGCTTCGGCGGCAAGCCGGCACTCGTGATCGACGGCAAGACCAACTTCCTGCCCAGCCCCACCAACCGCTGGACGAGCTACGAGTCCCCGAACGAAACGGACTGGCTCGAAGTGGACTTCGGAGTGGAGAAGGCGTTCGCCCGGATCGAACTGGCGATCTACGACGACCGGGGCGGGGTCCAGCCCCCGACAAAGTACGAAGTCGAGTTCTGGGACGGAAAGGCATGGAAGCCCGTGACCGGCGCGAAGAAGGCACCGGAGAAGCCGACTGGCAGCCAGTTCAACGAGGCGCAGTTCGACCGGGTCAAGGCGAGCAAGGTCCGGGTCGTGTTCACTCACGCGGGCAAGGCCCGCAGCGGGATCTCAGAGATGTTTGTTTGGAACGAGTGATCGCGCACAAACGGAACTTCGCGATCACCCTTTCTACCTCATTGACCACCGAAGGTATCCCGCCATCAGTTCGCAATGGCACTTCAGGAGGAGGAGGCCCGCTTGTTTGAAGCCCCCATTCAGTTGCACCTGGTGGAAGCTGGGCTTGGTGACCCTGGTGCAGCGGGTTCCGCCGCTCGGCCCCGACGGAGTGACGTTCCGAATCGCGATGCTCTGGAAGGAAGTGCCACCCCGCGCGCGGACGAATCCGCGGGGTTCTGGATTAAAACGATCTGAAATCCCCTCATTCTTGCGCCCCTGATTCGCAAGCGGGCCGAACCCAGAGGACATCCGACATAACCGAACCATCTCCGCCCGATCCGCTCCGCACCCTCGATGAAGTACCGACCCCCAAGCCCGCCTCGGACCCGAATGTCACCGGCGCGCATAAGTCCGCCGCGTCGAGTGGCGGGTCGGGGTTCGGTGAGCCGGGTTGGTCACGAGTTGCGAGGCCAGAATGGCCGCTCCCGTGAGGTGAACTCACGACTCTCGGATTCCCGGTCGCCCGTCCATCTTGTGGCGGTTTTGTGGCAGATCGACGTGTAAGGGAGCGTCCACAATCAACTCCGTGTTCTTCTCGGGACGTTCCGTGAACCCGCCTGGATTTACAGGTGATTTCATCGGTCCTTTAGCAAGAACACGGTGTGGTTCGTGGACGCTTCCTAACCATCACGAGGGTGCAGCCAAGTTCTCTGGTGGTGCTAACCCACCGCTAAACTCTGTCCACAATCCGTGGTGAACTCCACGCGGATCATCTCCAAACACCACGGCCGGATTTGGGACGCACCTCCCAAACCGTGTTGAGCGCATCTTGCAACTGGCCGAATAACCCTGCGGCTCGCAAGAGCAGCATCGTGATTCCCAACACCGTGCCAAATGCCCCTGCCCCGGGCTTGTTCGCGCTGACGATCATCGCCTCCACTGCCTCGGAACCCTGGCGACCAACCAGATTCTCGATTTGAGAGAAGATTTGTCCTTGGGCCGCTTCGTGACCAAAAACGAACCCCGCAACACCGATGGTAATGACCAGAAGCGTGGCGTAGGGCCGCGAAGCGGGTGCGCGGCACGGCTACCCCGTAGACACGTGGGCCGAAGGCATTGCTCAGTAACCCGTTGCGGGGCGGAGCAGCAGGAGGTATAACCTGGATAATGCCCCACGGCCCGCGATCCCTTCGAGATTCTCCCGTGAAAATAGCTTTGGCTCTCGTAACGCTGCTCCTGGTGGCAGGACCGGTTTCGGCCATGTTCGGGGCGTTCAAGGTCGGCGGGGTCAGCACGCACCGCGAGTACAACGTGATCGAGGATCTGACGTCGTCGAAGAAGTTCGTAGCCGAGTGGCCGACCCCGATTGTGTTCAGCGGATTTGAAGTGGGGCAAGCCGTGACTTACCCGGCCGTGAGCATCGAGAAGGATTTCGGCTATGTGAAGAACCACCCGCTCGCGGAAGCATACCGCCGGTACAGTCCGCCGCCGCACGAGCGGCCGTGCTGGGATATGACCAGCGTGCTGTACGCCGTGTATCCGGATCGCGTCTACTTCGGCCTCTCTGAGGCGGGGACGGTGACGGTCGAAGAGAAAGGGATCACCAGTTTCGCGCCCGCGGCCGGCGGCAAGCACCGGTTCCTGACCGTGTCGAAAGAACAGGCTGTGCGGTGCCGGGAAGCGTTCACCAACCTTGCCAGCCAACCGCCCACCAAGTAACCGCAAGAAAGAAACTACGAGGGATTTCATGTTCAAGCTGCGGATGGCCTTTTTAATCACAGCTCTCGCCTGCTCCAACTCGTCGGCGCAGCCGGTGCGCAACTACGACGATAAGGGTGCCCCGCCGTTCAAGGTGCTGAAAGAAGGGGAGAACCCCCCGCTCGATACCTACGACAATTTCGTCATCGGGCCGAAATACGTGCCCGCGCCGGAACGTAAAAAGGTCGATGGCGTTCCCGAGGGGAAGGTGGAGCAGTTCGAGATTAACTCGAAGGACACCAAGCTCTTCAACCCCGGCATTGCTCGCAAGGAGTTTGGAAAGGTCGATCCGAAAAACCCGAAGACGCTGATCGTCGAGACGCACACCATCGACTACAAGCGCAAGGTCGGAGTTTACATTCCCGCTCAATACAAGGAAGGCACCGAAGCGCCGTTCATGGTGGTCCACGACGGTCCCGGGCTCGGCATGAAGACCATCCTCGATAACCTGATCGCCCAGAAGCGGATTCCCCCCATCGTCGTAATCTCCGTTGCCAACGGCGGTGGTGATGCCCAAGGGCACGAGCGCGGCAAGGAATACGACAACATGAACGGCGACTTCGCCGAGTACATCGAAACGGAAGTGTTGCCGCGGGTGGAGAAGAACTACAAGGTGAAGCTGACGAAAGACCCCGACGGCCGCGCGGCGATGGGCAGCAGTTCCGGCGGTTCGGCCGCGCTCATCATGGCCTGGTTCCGCACCGACCTGTACCGCCGCGTGCTGACCACCTCGGGCACGTTCGTGAACCAGGCGTGGCCGTTCGACCCCAAATTCCCCGACGGCGCTTGGGGATTTCACGAGACGCTCATTTCCAAGAGCGACAAGAAACCGATCCGCTTGTTCTTGGCCGTCGGCGACAAAGATTTGCTCAACCCTAACGTGATGCGCGACGACATGCACGACTGGGTGGAAGCCAACCACCGGATGGCAAAGGTTCTGAAAGGCAAGAGTTACGAGTATCAATACCTGTTCTGCCTCGGCTCCGGCCACGGCATCGGCAACGCCCAGCAGCAGTTCCTCCCGCACGCCATCGAATGGGTGTGGAAGGGGTATGCCCCGAAGAAGGACAAGTAGTCTCTTGTGGGTCATTTGCGTTGCCCGTGGCCATAACGCTGTCGGCCAATTCCTGCGCAATTCCGAACGAATCAGCAGGATTTCGAGAATCGTATGGCCATGCGCGACGCAAATGACCCACTGTGGCCGCCCTGTGGTCGCGTAGTACGACGAATCGCGGTTTCGGCTTCCGCCACGGTGCGCCGCAGTCGTCGCACGCCGTTCAGGTCGAGCGCGTGCCGGCACGGCGTGGACCGCGACACCGGTTAGCCGCAACTCATTCACACCGGGATCGTTAAGCGGGCCGAGTACCCCGACCGTGACCCGGAAGCGGTCGCATGGCAACCCCTTGGCCAACACCATCGCCTGCGCCGCATCGCCACACGGGGCCAAATCGGGGACCAGCAAAACGACCGAACTTCGCATCTCTTGCATCACAGATGTCACGTCCGCTACTCCCCGGAGGGCAGCACGCCGATGAAGGGCAGGTGCCGGTATTCGTCGTCGAAGTCTAGCCCGTAGCCGACGACGAACTTGTCCGGGATTG
>Ga0105046_10014334_pt1 | contig 12226 bp, 5 predicted proteins | sample MAT03_FD_78385 | JGI IMG/M metagenome (GOLD analysis project Ga0105046, IMG submission 78385) | Freshwater microbial communities from Lake Fryxell liftoff mats and glacier meltwater in Antarctica - MAT-03 (megahit assembly) | ecosystem: Environmental > Aquatic > Freshwater > Ice > Liftoff...
GGTGGCGGTAGCGGCGGGGAACGAGCCGAGCGCGGGCGCATCGCCAAGCCGGCGCTGGGGCTGATGACCACGACGCTGTGGGAGTATCCGAGCCAGCATTACGTGATACCCGGCTCAACCATGCAGGGCGATCAGGCGTATGTCGGGGCGACTCCGAGCTGGGTGATCTGGCAGTTGTTTCAGCGCTACACGCAGCCCGGCCAAAGCGTGCTCGACCCAATGTGCGGCAGCGGAACCACTTTGGACGTGTGCAAGGACACCGGGCGCAGTGGCATCGGCTTTGACCTTGCGCCGCGGCGGGCTGACATCCGCCAAGGCGATGCGCGCAAGCTTGATCTGCCATCGAACTCGGTGGACTTTGTGTTTGTTGATCCGCCGTACTCCACTCATGTGGACTACTCGGAGGATCGGCGCTGCATCGGCAAGCTCGATGCGCTGGGCGAAGATGCGGGGCTGGCTTACTTCGAGGCAATGGCCCTGGTGATTGCTGAGATGGCGCGGGTGCTCAAACCCGGTGGGTATCTGGGCCTGTATGCCTCCGACTCGTTTCGCATCACGCAGCGAGCCAAGCAGCATGTGTTTGCCCCCATTGGCTTTGAGCTTTTTGCGCAGATGCAGCAGCACCTGCGGGCCGTTGACATTGTCGCAGTAGTGCGGCACAACCAGAAGCTCGAGAGAGGCAACTGGCACAAGGCGGCGGAGGAAGAGAATTTCTTTCTGCGCGGGTTCAATTATCAGTTCATCATGCAGAAGCCGGAGGGCGCTGCGCCGCAAGCTCCGCGCGGGCAGTTTGCACGCGGCGCATCGTCACGACCGAAAGCCCAATCTGAAGCGCCGCCGCGGCGGCCGTCAAACCGTGGGGACCGTCGCGGCTAGCCGAGCACTTTGCTGCTGCTAGCGGCTGCCGTTCCAGTCTCCAAAATCTGCCGCAATGCGGCCGGGGTCGGTCTGGCCGGGGAGCATCGCGCGGGGCCAGCTTTGCATTGAGCCATCGCTGTATTGCAGCACCATCGCAAATCGCCGCGGCTGCTCGGGCTTCTGCGAGAGCTCGGGGAGCGGAATGTCGAGTAGTGCGCGTGAGGTGACGGCTGCTGACTGGTCGATGGTGATGCGCCGCGGCGTCTCTGGCTGTGCGGCATCAAGGCCATAGAGCGTCAGCGTGCTGAGCTGCGGGGCGTTTAGCTCCGCCGCTGCTGGGATTTTCGCTGCGGAGAGTCGCCACGAATCCGCTTCGCGGTCGAACCACAGGTGCACGGTTGTGCGCGCGGGGCCGATTCGAATGGTGCGGGCCACCAGGTCCGCAGTAGTAAGCGACCAGGGCAAATCGGTAACGCGCAGGCCCGGTGCGCGCACGATGATGCTGGGCGCGATGGTGTAGGTGATGCGCTCGGTGCCGATCGTGGCGTCAAGCTGCGTGTCAGTGGGCTTGACTGGTATCGAGAGCAGCGCGGCGTGAGATGGCTCGATGCGCACAAGCTCGCCCGGAGCGAGCGACCCGGCGTTTGGCCCTATCGTGGGCCCAGCAACGGGGCCGGCGCGGGCAATAAGCGGGCGATTCGCAGGGTTGACGGCCAGCAGCGTGCTTGTGAACGTTGCGCCCAGCGGTCCTGTGCGCGGGCCAGCATCGTCAATCACCAGGCCGAAGGGGCGGCGCACGCGCTCGAGGTAGGTGCGGGCCAGTTCGGCAGGCGAGAGTGCGATGGCAGGCTCGTCGTCGATCTCAACGGGCTTGGCAGGTGCCTCCGGTGGCGCGGCAGCAATGAGCGCGCCGGCCAAGGCAAGGTCCGCCCGTGCATCGGCCGTGAATGCGGGCAGCGGACCGATCGGTCCGGGCAGATGCAACAACCAGAGCCAACTGCGTGCCAGCTCGCTGGCGATCTGCTCACGCTCGGCGCGGCCAACCGCAGGCCCGGCCATGACAAGGCCGAGGGCGAGGGCAAATCGATCGTGCTGTGCCTCATCGACCGGTGCTGGGGCCGTCGCGGCAGCATCGTGGCGGCGGACCGTGCCGATGGCGCTCGGCGGCTGTGGCATATCTGCTAATGCCGGGTCGATCTTCTCGGCGGCAGGCAGGTTCTGGCTCACAAGATGTGCGCGCCAGGCCAGTAGCGGATCGCTCGCCGTGCGCTGCAACTCTTTGGAAAAGGCGGCTCGCTGATTAGGTGCGATGCTTGCTGCCTGGTCCGCCGCGGCGGCGGCGAGCAACTGCCTGCCCGCGGCGATGTGGGCGGGTGTGGCCCAAACAGTGGGGGCCGCGATGAGGCCGCAAAGGAAGGCGAGCCGAAGCCATCGCGCAAATTGTGCCGGTAATGTGGGTGGGCTGGGGGGTGCATTTACCCGATCGCGCGGCGGCAAAGTGCCACTGAAACGCCTTTCAGAAAACGTCGGGCGGGACTGGGCCGATAGATAGGGCGACAGGCCCACGAGGCACACGAAGCGCAGAATCTGCGTTGCAACGGCTTTGCAACGGCAAGATGGTGTGTGCAGTGTGCTGATGCAAGGTGCCCAGGAGCTGCTCATGATTGCTGCGAACATTGATGGCACGGTGACGTTTCGTGTATTTCTGCCGCATGCGGCGAAGGTGGAGCTGCTCGGCGACTTTACGTCATGGCGTGAGAAGCGGGTGGCGATGACTCGTGAGGCGCCGGGATGGTGGACGATTACGCAGAACGTGCGTGAGGGCGAGCACCTGTTTTGCTATCTTGTTGACGGGTCGATCTGGCTGGCCGATTACGCCGCGCACGGTGTGCGGCTCAATGATTATGGTGGCTGGGTGAGCCAGCTGCGTGTCGTGCCTAACCAAATTGGTGAGCCGGTGGGCAACACATTGGGCGCAGTCGAGCCCAAGGGCGAGGTTGCTGAGCGCATGCTGGCGGCGTGAGTGCCTGCTGGCAGGTGAACCAAGCTCATTGCAAAATGAAAGCGACTCCGAGCAAGAATGCCCGGAGTCGCTTTTTTGTGCGGTCAAACGTAGGGCCAGCAGGGCCTGAATTTACTCGGCCAGCTTGGGGCCCTTGTCGCCTTGGTTGTTCAGGTTGATCTCGCCATTGGCCTGCTCGTACTGGCGAATGACCTGGCCGAGGGTGATGGCCAGGCGCTTGGCGCCGCGCCAGTTCATCACAACGCGCGAGCTGACATCGAACACCAGCATGGGCTTGTTGTCCGGCGTGGGGCTGGGCAGGTTGACGCCGAAGTCCATGATGACCTCATCGGGCGTGGTGGAGGTGCGAATGGTGTTCGCGTACGAGGTCCGCATGCGGGACTCGTCGATACGGAGCTGAATCTGCTGCTGGTTGTTCTGATCGCTCATGCTGAACCTTTCAAGTGCTGTGTCAGCGGGGTCTGGCGGATGCCTGCGCTGCCTTATCAAATTGTGGTGCGGTTGCACAGGCCTCTCCTGATGCGTGCCGCGAGACCCATTTCGGGGTGCGAGGATAGCCACTTGAGGGTTTGCGTGGGTGAGGCGGGCGGCGCAGCGGGGGGTGAAGTCTGGGGAGACGGCGGAAAACCTAGTGAAACAGTTATCTGCCAGAATGGGCATAGGGGGCGATTTGGGCCAGCAGGGAGGGTTGGGACGGCGAACAATCGAACCGCACGCCGCCTTGCCGTTTACCGCATGCCCATCCGCTGGACATTTCGTCGCCGCGCCCACTGGCCTGACCTTCGTCAGAGCCGGCTGCGGCTGGCAAGGGCACTGCGGCGCAAGCGGAGGCGGATCAAGCGGCGGTCACGGCTGCTGTACTGCTTGGCATTGGCATTTTGCGTGATTGTCGCGCTCTGCACCGTCGGACCGGTGCCGCGAATGCTGGTGCTGAGGCAGCTCAACGGGCTGATGGCCAACGTTGAGTTCACCGCAGATTCAATTCGCCTGTCGCGCGATGGCACCTTCATCGCTCGTGGGCTGGCAGGGCGGCTGGTGGGGGAAGCGGCGGCGGATTTGCCGCCACCCGCGCGCGAGTTGCTGACGGTTGAGGAGGCGGAGCTGGTGCTGAGCTGGCCAGATTGGCAGCCGTGGCGAGCGAGCTTGGCTGAGGTGAAGCTGCTGCGGCCGATGCTGACTATTTCTCAGGGCGATGGCGATGGCGCGACGAACTTGGGCCGCGCGAATGCGGGGGCGCGGCCGACGGTGGGGCCAAGTGCCACTGAGGGGGAGATTCTGGCTCAGGTGGCCCGAGTGAAGCTCCCTCGCGTGATAGTGGCTAATGCGTTTGTGAGGTTGGGCGAGCATCAGCAGTTGCCGCCGGGGGGTACGCAAGCGGATGCGGAGCTACCACGGTTTGCGATCGTGGCGCAGGTTCGTGCACGCGGGTATTTTGTGCCGGCCGATCGCGACTCACGCAGCTTTGCACTGAAAGTCCGGCAGACCGGGGGCGACAGCATGGGGCTGGGTGGTGAAGCGCTGCAGGTGAGCGGGCGGTGGCTGCCAGACGCGCGCGAGGCGGAAGTGCAGATGAGCGCGATCGACCTCGGGCGCATCACGCCTGAGAAGTTGCCGACAGCGTTTCGTGATCCGTGGCAGCGTCTGAACATGCGCGGGCGGGTGGAGAGCACGGTGATGCGCATCACGCCCGCCGGGGCGGAGATAGACATGCAACTGGCCTCGGTGCGATTGGCGGTGCCGATTGCAGCCGCGCGAGCGGATCTTGCCGTGAGTCGGCCGCCGGTGATGGAGGACGTGCGTGGGACGCTGCGGCTGATGTATACCCCCGGGGGCCAAGGTGTGGTTACGGCGCGGGATGGCGGCAGCAGGCGCTCGGGCATTGAGGCCGTGCTGGATGGAAACCTGGAGGATCTTCGGGCGATGGTGGTGTTCTCGAGCGATGGGCTCTCGCTCGATGCGCCTTATGTGGCGCAGATTGTGGCCCGCGGATTCAAGGTGGAGCGTGAGCCGCGGCTGTTGTGGATGACGCCCGACCTGGTACGTGATCAGCTGACAGAGTTTTCTACACCAACGGCGGAGGTCGATGCGCTGATCAACATCGCCAAGAGCGCGCCGACACCGGAGCGACCGAGCGGCATTCGCATCAGCGGCTCGATGAGCTTTATCAACGGAATGGCTTCGTACGCGCTGTTTCCTTATCCGCTGATTGATCTCTCGGGCACCGTGGATTTTGACGATGATGTGGTGCTGATACGCGGCATTCGCGGTCGAAGTGCCAGCGGCGCGGGCGTGCTGATTCAGGGTTCGTTTAATCAGACCGCGGCGATGGAGATTGAAGTCACTCTGGCTGACATTCCCTTTGATGACGAGGTGAGGAGCGCGCTCGACGCATCGCCTGCTAAGCCGCTGCTGAAGGAGCTCTTCTCCCCTAGCCGTGCAGAACAGTTAAAACTGGTCGGGCTGATGCCAGAGGGTGCCGAGCCGGGAGGCACGATTGATTGGATTAAAATGCGCTTTGTGCGGCCGACTTCGGGCAAGCCGATCTTTGAGCGTTCGGTGACGATTCGCATGGCCGAGGCGCGGTTGCTGCCAGACGCCTTCCCGTTGCCGCTTTATGGAAACAACGTTGAGATCAAGATGGAAGATGGGCGCGTCACGCTCAAAGGCCCGCGGCTGAACACCTATACCGGTGGTGAAGTCGCGGTGGATGTGGACTTGGTGCTTGATGAGGATGCACTCTTTGGGCGGCCGGGCGCGCGCAAGCCGCTGCCTACGGTGCGAGCTGTAGCCAAGAATGTGCGGGTCGATGACAGTGTGCGGCTGGCAATCGATGTGGCCTCAGGGCTTGAGGATGCGGGGTTGGAAAGTGCCGAGCCGGTGCAAACCGGCGATGGCGAAGCACTTACTGCAGGTGAAGCGCTGCGACTGATCGGCTTTGATGGCATGATCAATGCGAGCATTGTGCTCAAAGCCCACGCGACGCTGCCACGGCTTGAGCACGTGCTGGAGCTTTCAATTACCGAAGGCAGTGCGCTGCCGAAGATGAACATCGATGGGGCAGGCGAACAGAGTTTGGGAGCGGCGGTAACGCAGATCAGCGGAGAGCTGCGGCTTACCCCGGAAGCCATCGAGATTCTGTCACTTGCGGGGCAGCTGCGCGTCCAACGTGGCGAGTTTGCCGCGCTTAGCACTGAGAGTGATGGCGTTTTCCTGATGGCCGGAGTCTTCCCACTGGCCGCTGGTGCCGATGGCAAGGTGCCTTTGCCGCAGGCGGATTTCTCACTTTCTGAGTTCAACCTCGCCGCGCCTGTTGAGCAGATTCTGCGGCCGTTTGACAGCCGCAGCGCCGATGCGATCGCCGCGGTGCGATCACGGGCGGTCTTCACGGGCCTGATGGACCTTGATGCTTCGATCGCGCCAGATGTGAGCGAGGAGCGGCGGACAGCGCGCGTCTCGCTGGTAATGCGCAATCTGGAGCGCGTACGCATCAACCTGGCCGAGGGTGAGCTTCGGCTTGATCAGGACAGCGGCGCACTGACCCTTTCTGGACTGGTGGCTGGTAAGGATGACCAGGTCAAGACCCAGACCGCGACACTGCTGCTCTCTGACTTTGAAGCGGAAGTTTCATTTCGGCCGTGGGAACAGATGGAATCTGACTTGGTCGGGCGGCTTGGCGGCTCAGGCGCGCTCGAAGTGTCCTTTGGCGCCATGGACGATGAACCGACGACTGCGGGCGACGGCCCAGTTGCTCGCGATGGCCCCGTGCGGGCCGATGGGCGGCTTACGCGCGTGCTGGATCGCACGAGTCTGACGCTGCGCGACGGACGATTCGGCTCCCCGTTGCTGCGCTCTTTGGCGGCCGCTCTTGGCGGAGAAGCGATCGCCGAGATGCTGCGCGCGGCCGACTTGCGCGGCGAGTTTGCAGCGCAGGTTCGCATTGAAGGTCAGCGCAATGCCGAGCCGGGTGCGCCACTGCTGCCGACGGTGATCATCGCCCCCGTTTGGGCCGCACTGAAGCGGGGCGAGTTTGAAGTGTTGCTGCCGCGAATTGACGGTTCGGTAACTGTGACGAGCGATGGCGGGAGTATCGATGGGCTGCTGATTGATGGTGGCAAGTGGGAGCTTGGCATTGATGGCGCGTGGTATGACTACAACGATGATCAGGGCCGAGCGATATCGACCTTCAAGTGCGATCTCAATGGCATGGCCGATGATCTGACCCCATCACTGCGGGCGATGTTTCCCGAGGGCACCCGCCGCGCACTGCTTGATCTGAAATTGGGCGTACCTGGCGGATTGAGTCTGACCGGTGGTCGGCTGGAAGTAAGCTGGCAGGCCAATGCGCCGGAGCGAGGAACGGCCACCAGCTTCTTCGGGCCATTTCGCTTTGTCGACCTGATGGCAAACCCCGGCGTCAATGTGCGCGAGTGCTCAGGCCAGTTGACGGTGTCCGTTGCCGATGAGCTCGACTCGTCGCGCCCATCGGTGCAAATCACGCTGGAGGATGGTGCGATGCTCGCGGCGGGGTTGCCGATTACCAGTGCTACGGCATTGCTTGAGTCTGGCGCGGCAACCGGACAGTTTGTGCTCAAAGCGGTCGAAGGCGATTGCTTGGGCGGACGCATCACCGGTTCGGCCGTACTCAACGCTGAGGCAAATTCGGCCGGCGAGGGAAAGGTAGCCAGCAGCGACCCTATCGCCGCGGCCGGAAACGGCGCCGCCGAGGGCTTCGCCGCGACTTTTTCGTTTGCGGGAGTGCAGTTGGGCGCGGCGGTCGAAGCGCTCGCCGCCAGCTATCGGGACATTCAGGACACGGAGGGTGCACCCGCTGAAAAGCCAAAATCAGGGTTGAACATCTCGCCGGATGCGCGGATCACCGGACGATTCTCGCTGGTGGGCGGCTTTGGCGGGGCGGCGAACCAGACTGGTGAAGGTTCTGTCCGGGTAGCGGGGGGCCGGATTATCGATGTCCCTTTGCTCGTGCCCATGCTCAGACTGAGTAACTTGCAGTTGCCTGCTGAGCAGCCGCTCGACTATTTCCAGGCAGATTTTACCTTGCGCGATCAGACGATTCGTTTTCAGCGGCTCGCGGCGCTTTCGGCTTCGCTGGCGGTGCTGGGCGAGGGCACGATGAAGCTTCCGAGCTTTGGACTTGATCTCTCGATTGCCAGCCGCGGGCGTGATGTGCGGATTCCGCTGCTGACCGGGCTGCTTGAGTCGCTGCGCGATGAGATCATCACTGCTCGGGTTTCTGGCACGCTGACTGACCCCCAACTCTCGACTGAGACACTCTCGGGCACGCGTCAGTTGTTCTCGGCGCTGCTCGGCGGAGGCACCGGCGCGAACTCCGCCAGCGAGCAGCTCCGCGAGGTTGAGCGGCAGGCGCGGCGCTCCGAGCAAGGCGGCGTGGTGCTCTCTCCGCTAGATCGTCAGCGAGAAGCCGGGGCAGCCGGCGAGGCTGAACCAGACAGCGAAGAGGCCGAGGGGCTGCGATGAGTCAGGCCGGCGGGTGCAGCCCGATTACCCGCAGGCGGTAATTTCGCAGTGGCAAAGTGGCCGCGGGTTGAACACTAATATTGGGTTGGGAGTGGCGTGTTGGGAACTTGACGTGGCTAGTCGCCACAGTGTTGCATATACAGAAGCAAGGATAATGATGGCTCGATCGATGAACGTTGGTGTGCTGGCTTTTCTTCTGGCGGCGGGAACGGCGGTTTCAGTGGCGGGCGCAGGCCAAGCAGCAGGCGCTGTGCAGGTGCCTGCCGCGGCGGACGCAAATATGAACAAGATCGACCTCGCCGCCAAGTTGCCCATTGATCCGGCGTTGGTGACGGGAAAGCTGAGCAACGGGCTGGCGTATGTCATTCGCAAGCACAACAACCCGGAGGCGCGTGTCTCGGTCTGGCTGCATGTCAGCTCGGGCTCACTCAACGAGAGCGAAGAGACGCGCGGCATCGCGCACTTCCTTGAGCACATGGCCTTCAACGGCTCAAAGAACTTTCCACCCGGTTCGGTGGTGAACTTTTTCCAGTCGCTGGGCCTGCAGTTCGGCCGTGACCAGAACGCCTTTACCAGCTTTGATCAAACCACATATCAGCTCGCGCTGCCAGACAACACGATCTCCAACCTCGACAAGGCCATGCTCTTCATGAGCGATGTGGGAGGGCGTTTGAGCTTGCCAGCCGCTGAGATTGAGTCTGAGCGCGGCATCATTCAGGAGGAGCGGCGCACGCGGCTGAGCGCGCAGCAGCGCGTGCAGGAGCGCGTGCTGCTGGGTCTGGCTCCGGAGAGCACGCTGGGCCGCCGCTTGCCCATCGGCACCGTTGAGACCATTAACTCGGTGCAGCCCAAGGATTTTGAGGCGTACTACCGCACGTTTTACTCAACCGGCAACATGACGCTGATTGTGGTGGGCGATGTTGAGCCAGCCAAGGTGATTGAGCGCGCCGAGGCGGCGTTTGCAGATCTGCCCAAAGCCGATCGGCCAAAGGACTTGGATGCGGGCGTAAAGGGCACCAGTGGCCGCCGCGCGGTGGTAGCTACCGACCCTGAGCTGACCAGTGCGAGCTTGTCGATCAACCGCATCAGCCCGCCGCTGCCGCCGAACCGCACGGTGGGCGACTTCCGGCGCGAGCTGGTCGAGACGATCGGCACCTGGGCGGTGAATCGGCGCATTAGCGCGAAGCTGGCCAAGAGCGAGCAGCCATACCTGACGGCGAATGCCGCAGTGCAGGATCTTGCCAATACGGTGCGCATCGCGGGAGTGAGCGCAGGCGGAAAGGCCGAGAATTGGCGTGCGATGTTGACCGAGGTATGCAAAGACCTCAATGCAGCACTCTCCTACGGAGTGACGCAGCGCGAGGTGGACGATGCCCGCAATGAACTGATTTCCTCGGCTGAGCAGGCGGTGGTTCGCGAGACCACGCTGCCAGCGCGGGCCATGCTGGGGCGCATCAATGGCGCACTTGCGGCTGATGAGAACCCGCTGAGCGCAAGCCAGCGGCTCGACCTGCTCAAGACACTGCTGCCGACGATTTCGGCGGCGGAGGTTGGCAGCATGTTCTCCAAGGTGTTTGACTTTGAAAACGCAGTGATCGTCCTTGAAGCACCCAGCTCTGGCGATGTGCCAAGCGAGGAGCAGCTTGTCAAGCTCGCATCCGAGGCCTTGGCGACCAAGGCGGAGAGACCGACCGAGGAGGTCAAGGTTGCTGCGCTGCTTGCCAAGATGCCCACGGCCGGCACGGTCGAGGGCAAAGTGTTGCATGAGCCGACAGGTGTGACGAGCTGGTGGCTGAGCAACGGCGTTCGCGTTCACCATCGCAGCGTGGAGAAGCCCAAGGGCCAGGCCACGATCAGCATCCTGCTGCCCGGTGGCGAGCTCAATGAGACCGCGGCAAATCGCGGCATCTCGTCGGTCGCGGGTTTGGCGTGGGCAGACCCGGCTACCAAGCAGTTCAACAGCACCCAGCTGCGAGATTTCTTCACCGGCAAGAACGTAAGTGTCAGCGGCAATTCGCAGGGTGATTCCTACGGTTTGAGTGTCTCGGGCGCAGTGCAGGACCTCGATGCGGGCATGCAGCTGGCGTATTTGCTGCTCACTGAGCCCAAGATTGAGACGGCCGCGGTGGCGCAGTGGAAGCAGGGGCAGGAAGAGGGCATCAAGATGCGCAAGTCTCGCCCTGAAGGGGTGCTTGTGGAGGTGATGTCCGAGGCAATGCTGCCAGCCGATGAGGTGCGCAGCAAGCCGCTCACTGCCGAGCAGGTCAGCGCCGTATCAATCGAGCAATCGCAGGCCTGGCTCGAAGGCATCATCGCTGCGGCGCCGATCGAAGTTGCCGTGGTGGGTGACATTGATGCCGCTACCGCTGAAAAGCTGGTGACAAGCTACCTGGGCGCACTGTCCAAGCGTGAGAAGATCAGCGATCAGACGCTGGCTGCAAGGCGCATACTCAAGCGCAACCCCGGCCCGCTCAGCGAGACGCGCAGCATGGCCACCAAGACGGACAAGGCCATTGTGCTCGATGGCTTTACCGGCCCCGATGCCACGGATGTAAGCGATGTGCGACTGATGCAGCTCGCATCGCGCGTGCTTTCGACACGCATGGTCAAGACCATTCGTGAGGAGAAGCGTCTGGTCTACTCCATCTCGGCGCGCAGTCAGCCCGGTGTGACGTACAAGGGCAGCGGCATGTTCCTCGCAACAGCACCGACCGACCCTGCCAACGCCGCGGCATTGCCAGCCGCGCTCGATGAGATGTATGTGGCCTTTGCCAAGACTGGCCCGACGACTGAGGAGCTTGATGTGGCCCGCAACCAGCTTGTCAAGTCCATTGAGGAGGCGATGAAGGAGCCAGCATTCTGGGCTGGCCGCCTCAGCGGGATGACATATCGCGGCTCCAAGCTCGACGATGTAGTGACGCTGATTGACTTCTACAAAGCGGCCACGTCCGAGCAGGTGCGCGAAACCTTCAACCGCTACTACACCCCCGCCAACCGCTTCCAGTTCATCGTCAAGCCCGAGTAAGCTCTCGTGCTCAGCTAATCTCTGTCGTTCAACGCCCCGGCAGCAATGCCGGGGTTTTTCGTTAGCGCCCGCATGCACGCTGGCCGAGGTGTTCTACGCTGCCGCGCTGTGCAAGATTTTTCCAGCAATCTGCTCACTTCCATCGGCGTGCCGCTGCTGATCTCGCTGCTGTGCGTTGGCCTTGCGCTGCCGGGGGCGTGGTGCGCGGCCCGCGGGCACTTTGGCCCGGCGCGCCTTTCACTATTAGCAATGCCGGTGCTGCTGCCACCTTACTTCGCCTATGCCGGGTGGTCGCTGCTGCGAGCGCCAAGCACATGGCTGGGCGACATCATTGCAACGTGGCCTCCTGCGATGAACATCGCCGCGAGTCAGGCGCTCGCCATCGGCGGGCTTGCGCTGTGGGCCGCTCCACTGGCCAGCGTGCTGATGTGGCCAGCCGCTGCGAGGGTGGATGTCGCAGCGCTCGAAGCACTGAAGGTCGATGGTGCAGGCAGGGTGCAGCGAGCGCGGTATGTCCTGCGCGAAATGGCCGGCGGCATTGCTCTGGCCAGCGGCGTGGTGTGGCTGCTGATGCTTGGTTCAGCGGTGCCACTGCACTTGGCACAGTTCCGCACCCTCGCCATTGAGTTGTGGTTCAAACTTGCCCTTGACCCAGGTGTTGGCACGCTGCTGGGAGTATGGCCGACGGCGCTCGCTGGATTGATCGCGGCCGGGGTGCTATTGCGCGTGCTTGTGCGCGCCGATCGCGCAAGTTTGCGCACCTCTGGCGATGGCGAGGGCCAAACCCCGCGCGCCCGTGCGCGCAGCGACTGGAATCTTGCCGA
>Ga0105046_10014335_pt1 | contig 12225 bp, 10 predicted proteins | sample MAT03_FD_78385 | JGI IMG/M metagenome (GOLD analysis project Ga0105046, IMG submission 78385) | Freshwater microbial communities from Lake Fryxell liftoff mats and glacier meltwater in Antarctica - MAT-03 (megahit assembly) | ecosystem: Environmental > Aquatic > Freshwater > Ice > Liftoff...
AGTGACACACAGGTGTCGAAAATCCTCAAAGACTGCATCGACGACTTGAAGCTGGCCATCGACTCCATGGAGCCGGTCGAGGCCGACTTGCTGCTGTTGCTGGCCACGCTGCGTTTTCGGCTCGAGCCCCGGCTTGAAGGCACAGGCATCACGCTGCTGTGGCAGGTACATGAGCTGCCGTCATTGAACTGGCTGGAGCCGTCAAGTGCGCTGCATATTCTGCGCATCGTGCAGGAGGCCTTTGCCAACATTCTGAAGCACACACGGGCGACTGAAATTTGCGTCGGTACCAGTGTTGAGGGCGACGGTGTTACCGTCACCATTTCCGACAACGGCAAGGGCTTTGATGTCGATACCGCATTGCACAACGGCGGCAAGGGGCTGGCCAACCAGTTGCGACGGGCACAGTTTTTGGGTGGCGAGGTGCGCTGGCAATCTACCCGGCAAGGCGCAAGCATGACCTTGTGGCTGCCGAAGAAGCGGATGCAAAATTCATAATTCACTGCAACACAGCGCCGTTATGTCACCTGCCCACAACCCACAAAACACCCCACTGATTCATGTTGCCGTGGTGGAAGACGATGTGGGCTTTCGCGATGCCCTGGCCCGTGCCCTGGGCGGCGCGCCAGACATGCATCTGGCCGCAGCCGCCGGCACGCGGGCGCAGGGCCTGGCCATGCTCAAGCAGGCACCCGTCGATGTGCTGCTGGTTGACCTGGGCCTGCCCGACGGATCCGGCATTGACGTGATTCGGGCCGCCGTATCGGCGTGGCCGAGTTGCAGCATCATGGTCAGCACCAATTTTGGCGACGAGACGCATGTGATGCAGTCCATCGAGGCCGGTGCCGCAGGCTACCTTTTAAAGGACAGCTCGCCCACCAAAATCGTCGATGAAATCCGCAGCCTGGCAAGTGGTGGCAGTCCCATCAGCCCGATCATTGCGCGGCAGATACTGGCGCGATTCCGGCACGCTGCACCCGCCCTGCCCGACCATGCACATGCAGCAGATGGCGCGTTAGAAGGTGCCTCAACGTCACTGTCAGCGCGTGAAAAGGAAGTGCTTGACCTCATCACCCGCGGCTTTACCGCCAACGAAATCGCCAAGCTGATGCAACTGTCGCACTTCACGGTGCGCACCTTTGTCCGGCGTATTTACAGCAAGCTGAAAGTCAGCTCCAAAGCAGAAGCGATTTATGAAGCCAGGAACCGGGGACTGTTGGCTGACTGAAGCCAGCGCATGGCGGCTGAGACGTGTCCAGCCCGACCTCATGCCCATCAAATCGGCACTTCGCCCTTATTCCACGGGCGCAAGCAGCTATCAAATAGATAGCGTGCGAGTTGACGTCCCGGACCCCGGATCAAGTATGGGGCAGGCCCGACATAGAACAGCGCGCCTCCAAATCGATGCAGTTATCCCGTTGCGTCTGTGATCGGCGTGTGGAAGTTGAATCAGTCAAGGACATTGTCCGACACTGTTGCGGCCTGTCAGACGGCTCATGGGGTAGGTGTCGGAGTTACAACCAAGGGGTAGCGAGCGTAGCGCTCGTCCCCTCGTCAGTTAACTTCCAAGGAGAGCCCTATGCATCCATCCCCCACCCCTGCCAACCGCCCGCTTGACGTCGAGCCGGTAGACAAAGACCTTGCCGAGCAAGCGCTGCCCGGCCACGGCATTCCGTCGCAGGATCCTGAGCCTGCGGCACAGATTCCCATCTCGGCTGCAGAGTCCGCCCGCGAATCCAATTCGGTATTGATGGGCGGTGGCGTGGTAGCCGGTGCAGCTACCGGCGCAGCCGTTGGCGCCGCAGTGGCCGGCCCGGCCGGTGTGCTGGTCGGCAGCGCCGTCGGTGTGGTGGCTGGCGCACTGGGTGGGGCGGCTGCGGGCTCGTTGGTGACGCCGGAGGACCCCGCCAGCTCCATCCCGGGGCCAGCCGAAAAGAAAGTTGGCGAACGGCGCAGCGGCGCGTAAAGCCCTCGATCAACCCGTTCTTGTGCTCGTACACACGGCGAACCAGGTCATCCGTGACGCCGACATACAGGGGGCCGCTCTTCCCCTGGCAATGAGGTAAACGACATAGTCCATGAAGCATGGTCATTCCCATCTGTCATCCCGGGCTTGACCCGGGATCCATAGCGGCATACCGCAATACTTGTAGCTCACGCGGCATGGATTGCGGACCAAGCCCGCAATGACAAATCAGAGAAACCGCTCGAGCAAGCGCCGCGAAGCCCGGTCCAGCGCACCCATGTCTTTCACGCTGAAGTGCACGCCGTGGCCGGCGGCGATCAGCAGCGACTGACGGGTCAGGCGGCGGATGTCTTCCTCGCCCTTGAGCACAAACGACGTGTCGCCCCGGTCGGTCTCCACCACCCACGTGCTGGGCGTGCCGAAACTTGAGACGCTTTTGAGGCGCGTGATCTCGGGCACGAAGTCGCGCAGCGCGAGCTCTTCTTCCAGCAAGCTGCGCAGTGCTTGCGGCAGAACGTTCAGGCGCTCCAGCCAGGCCAGCTCATGGCCTTCGCTGCTGATCAGGGAGATGCCTTCATCCGGCGCGGCAATCGGAAACGCGCGCACCGGCACCACACCCAGGTGTTGCTGACCCTCGCTGTCGGTCAGCACCAGGCGGCCCGAAACATGGCGCTCAAGCTGGAAGACGGGCGGCAAGGCGGGTGTGGAAGAAGTCATGTGTATTGCCTCAGACATTGCCGCTGCGCTGCGCGGTGTGCGCCACCTGCGAGGTGGCCAGCGCAATGCGGCCTTCCTCGGCATCGACATTGCCCTCGCTGTCCACCTGGCGCGCCTGCGCTTCGTAGAGCCGCCAGTAGGCGCCCTGTTTGGCCATCAGCTCGTCATGCGGCCCGACCTCGACCACCTGGCCGCGGTCCATCACCACCAGCCGGTCGGCCTTGCGCAGGGTCGACAGGCGGTGGGCAATCGCAATCGTTGTGCGGCCCTGGACCAGGTTGTCCAGCGCCTTCTGTATTTCCTGCTCGGTCTCGGTGTCCACCGACGAGGTCGCCTCATCAAGAATCAGGATGCGCGGATCAATCAGCAGCGCGCGCGCAATCGAGATGCGCTGGCGCTCGCCGCCCGACAGGCCCTGGCCGCGCTCGCCGACCAGCGAGTCGTAGCCCTGCGGCAGCCGCAGGATGAATTCGTGCGCATGCGCGGCACGCGCTGCGGCCACAATTTCGGCGCGGCTGGCACCGGGCTTGCCGTAGGCGATATTTTCAGCAATGGTGCCGAAGAACAAAAACGGCTCCTGCAACACCAGGCCGATGTTGCGCCGGTAGTCTGCCACCTTGAAGCGCCGGATGTCGGTGCCATCGACGCTGATGCTGCCGTCGGTCACATCGTAAAAGCGGCAGATCAGGTTGACCAGCGTACTTTTGCCCGAGCCGCTGTGGCCGACCAGGCCTATCATCTCGCCCGGCTGAATCACCAGATCCAGCCCGCGGATCACGGCGCGGTTGCCGTAGCGAAAGCCCAGCCCGCTCAGGTCGATGCGGCCCTGCAGTGGCGCCATCGGCACCGGGTTGGCCGGCTCGGGCACGTTCGAGACGTGGTCGAGGATGTCAAAAATACGCTTGGCGCCAGACGCTGCTTTTTGCGTGATCGAGACGATGCGGCTCATGGAATCCAGCCGCGTGTAAAAGCGGCCGATGTAGGCAATAAAGGCCGTCAGCACGCCGACCGTGATCTGCTGCTTGGACACCAGCCAGATGCCAAAAGCCCAGACTACCAGCAGGCCGATTTCGGTCAGCAGCGAGACCGTGGGCGTAAACAGCGACCAGACCTTGTTGAGCTTGTCATTGACCATCAGGTTGTGCACGTTGGCATCTCGAAAACGCCGGGCTTCGCGCTTTTCCTGGGCAAAGGCCTTGACCACGCGGATGCCGGGAATGGTGTCGGCCAGCACATTGGTCACCTCGGACCAGACCCGGTCTATTTTTTCAAAGCCGGTGCGCAGCCGGTCGCGCACCGTGTGGATCATCCAGGCAATAAAGGGCAAGGGCAGCAGGGTCACCAGCGCCAGCCACGGGTTGATCGAAAACAGGATGATGGCGGTCATCAAAATCATCAGCACATCGGTCGCAAAGTCGAGCGCATGCAGCGACAAAAAGACATTGATGCGGTCGGTTTCCGAGCCGATGCGCGCCATCAGGTCGCCCGTACGTTTGCCGCCGAAGTAGTCCAGCGACAGATCCAGCAGGTGGTCAAAGGTGGCGGTGCGCAGGTCGGCACCTATACGCTCGGAGACCAGCGCCAGCAGGTAGGTGCGGGCCCAGTTCAGCGCCCAGCCGATCAGCGCCGCGGCCAGCAGCGCACCCAGGATGGCCAGTACCTTCCAGGACTCGATCTGCTGGCCGTTCTGGAAGGGGATCAGGATGTCGTCGATCAGCGGAATCGTCAGGTAGGGCGGCACCAGGGTCGCAGCGGTGGACGCCAGCGTCAGGAAAAAGCCGGCCGTCAGCTGCCCCTGGTAGGGCTTGGCAAAGCGCCAGAGCCGCAGCAGCACCCAGGTCGATGGCGGGGTGTGCAGCTCCCGGGCGCAGGTCAGGCACTCATCGCTGTCCGGCGGCAGCACCGTGTCGCACAGCGGGCACAGCGCCACTTCATCGCCGATGCCTGCGCTGGACTCCGGCCCCTGCGGGGCAGTCTGCTGCTCAAACAGGCGCAGCAGCCGCAGCGCCTGCACATTGGCCGCCAGGGTAAAACGCCAGCTGGCCAGGCGCTGGCTGCCCTCATGCAGCTCCAGCGTGCCGACGCCGGCATGGTCGAAATGGCGCAGGGCAAGGGCCGAGTGGGCCGGGACGCCACCGGAGGGGACTTTTTGGGGCAAAAGCCAGCTCGCCCAATGCCCGGATTCCGGGTCCTGGGCCATCAGACGCCGGTCGGTCAGTGCCAGCAAACCCCGGGAAAAGCGAAGTTGGGGGTTCAGGTCAACCAGCACCGTACATAAGACGTTCTCATGGGCTGCGAGCTGCGAGCGCAGTTCTGTGCGCACTTGGCCAGCCTCGCTGGAAGCATCAACCGGATGAGAATTTTGCATTGTGATCGTAGAAGCCGTAAAAACAGGCCCTCTGAGGGGTTTCAGGGCCTGAACGGTGATTTTCGCCCAAGCCGGAGTGGAGGCTGATGTCTTATTCGGCACCCTGGGCAGAAACCCTGGCCCCATTAACCAGAAACGCCCCTTTGGGGGCGCTGCCCCAAAAGAACGCTGTGCCGGCCCGGCTGGTTGACCAAAACCATAAAAACATGAGCAAAAAGGACGACATCAAGCTTCTGCGCATCAACTACCTGCGCGGCCCCAACATCTGGACTTACCGGCCCGTGCTGGAAACCTGGCTGGATCTCGGGCCCCTGGAAGACTTCCCCTCCAACCTGCTGCCCGGTTTCAGCGACCGGCTGGTCGCTCTGCTGCCGGCCCTGCTGGAGCACCATTGCGGCGTCGGTGAGCGCGGCGGCTTTATACAGCGCCTGGTCGAAGGCACCTGGGCCGGCCATGTTCTGGAACACGTGGTGATCGAGCTGCTGAACCTGGCCGACATGCCAACCGGCTTCGGCCAGACCCGCAGCACCTCGCAGCGCGGCGTTTACCGCATGGTTTTCCGGGCGCGCGACGAACAGGTCGCGCGCAGCGCCCTGGCCGAGGGCCACCGCCTGTTGATGGCGGCCATCAACATCGACGACTACAGCGACGCGGACCTGCAGGCCGCCGTCGCCCGCGTCCGCGCCAAGGTCGAGGAGTGTTACCTTGGCCCCAGCACCGCGGCCATCGTCGCTGCGGCAACCGAGCGGCGCATCCCGCACATTCGCCTGAATGACGGCAACCTGGTGCAGCTGGGCTACGGCGCCAGCCAGCGCCGCATCTGGACAGCCGAGACCGAATTCACCGGCGCCATCGCCGAAGGCATCGCCGGCGACAAGGACCTGACCAAGAGCCTGCTGGCCGCCTGCGGCGTGCCGGTGCCTGAAGGCCAGATTGTGGCCACGGTCGAAGCGGCCTGGGAAGCCGCGCAGGAGATCGGCCTGCCGGTGGTGGTCAAACCCAGCGACGGCAACCACGGGCGCGGCGTCTCGCTGGACCTGAAGACGCAGGCCCAGTTTGAAGACGCTTTTCACCTGGCGGCCCGGCACGGCAGCGAGGTGATGGTTGAACGGTTTGTACGCGGCCATGAGCACCGGCTGCTGGTGGTCGGTGGCCGGGTGGTGGCTGCGGCCCGGGGCGAAACTGCATCCATCACCGGTGACGGCCTGGCCAGCGTCGCCGAACTGGTTGAAACCCAGCTCAACACCGATCCCCGGCGCGGCGCCAGCGAGGACTTTCCGCTCAACCCGATACGCATCGCCACAGACACCGCCATCCAGCTGGACCTGCAGCGCCAGGGGCTCACGCCTGCCTCGATACCTGCGGCCGGCCATGAAGTCCTGATCCAGCGCAACGGCAATGTGGCTATCGACTGCACCGATGAGGTTCATCCTGACGTGGAGCACATGGTCTCGCTGGCGGCCCGCGTGGTGGGTCTGGACATCGCCGGTGTCGATGTGGTGGCGCAGGACATCTCGAAGCCGCTGCATGCCCAGGGTGGCGCGATTGTCGAGGTCAACGCCGGACCCGGCCTGTTGATGCATCTCAAGCCGGCAGAAGGCGCGCCACGCCCGGTCGGCCGTGCCGTCTGCGAGCACCTGTTTCCCATCACGCCAGAAGCCGGTGCCAGCGGGCGTATTCCCGTGGTCGGTATCGCCGGTTCGGTCGGCACCCACAGCATTGCCCGCCTGGTCGCCTGGCTGCTGCAGCTTTCCGGGCGTTACACCGGTCTGGCCTGCCGCAGCGGCCTGTTTCTGGACGGCCGCTGTCTGGACGCCAGCGACGGCACACACTGGGAAGCCGGCCAGCGCCTGCTGATCAACCGCGCGGTGCAGGCGGCGGTGTTTGAAAACGGCGCCGACACGGTGTTGCGCAGCGGCCTGGCTTATGACCGCTGCCAGGTTGGCGTGGTCACCGACCTGCGCGGCTCCGCGGCGCTGGCCGAATTCGACATTTTTGACGAAGAGCCGATGTTCAAGGTCATGCGCTCGCAGGTCGATGCGGTGCTGCCCGACGGCGTGGCTGTACTCAATGCCGCCCATGCCGCCATTGTCAGCATGGCCAGCCTGTGCGACGGTGAAGTGATTTTCTACGCCATGGACCCAACGCTGGCCGCCATCGGCGAGCACCTGGACAAGGGTGGCCGCGCGGTCTTCCTGCGCCAGGGCCACGTGGTGCTGGCCGCGGGTGCCAGCGAGGTCTTTTTGCCCGGCCTGGACAAACTCGCCATCTGGCAAGACCACCATGCCCTCACCGCCGAAGACAGTCTGCTCGCCGCCATTGGTGCGGCCTGGGCACTTGGCATTCCACTCAACCTGATCGGCGCGGGCATCGAAGCCTTCGAGTCCAGCGCAGCCCAGCCCGGAAAGAAACTCCGATGAATGTCTCGCGCATCCGCGCCCTGCGCGGCCCCAACCTGTGGAGCCGCCACACGGCGCTCGAAGCCGTCGTGGTCTGCACCGATGCCGAGTGCGCCATCGACAAGCTGCCCGGCTTCGAGCCGCGCGTGCGTTCGCTGTTTCCGGCTATAGGCGCCCTGCGCCCTGGTGGCAACGTGGGCCCGGTGTCGCTGGCCCACGTGCTGGAGTCGGCGGCGCTGGCGCTGCAGGCCCATGCCGGCTGCACCGTCACCTTCAGCCACACCGCAGCCACCCTGGAGCCGGGGGTCTACCAGACCGTCGTCGAGTACAGCGAAGAGGCAGTCGGCCGGCTGGCGCTGGAACTGGCCCAGGCGCTGGTGCATGCCGCCCTCAATGAAACCAGCTTCGACGTGGACGCGGCCATTGCGCAACTGCGCGAACTAGATGAAGACCAGCGCATCGGGCCCAGCACCGGCGCCATCGTCGATGCGGCGGTGGCGCGCGGCATTCCGTACCGCCGCCTGACACGCGGCAGCCTGGTGCAGTTCGGCTGGGGCTCGCGGCAGCGCCGCATCCAGGCCGCTGAACTCGACGCCACCAGTGCGGTGTCCGAGTCCATCGCCCAGGACAAGGACCTGACCAAAAAACTATTGCTTGCCGCGGGTGTGCCGGTGCCCATGGGCCAGCCTGTGGCCGACGCCGACCAGGCCTGGGAGGCAGCGCAACACATAGGCTTGCCGGTGGTGCTCAAGCCGCAGGACGGCAACCAGGGCAAGGGCGTCACCGTCAACATCGTCACGCGCGAGCACCTTGACATCGCCTTTCGCGCAGCGGCCGAACACGGTGCCGTGATGGTCGAAAAGTTTTTACCCGGCAACGACTTTCGCCTGCTGGTGGTCGGCAACAAACTGGTGGCTGCCTCGCGCCGCGAGCCGCCGCAGGTGCTGGGCGACGGCCTGCACACGGTGCGCGAGCTGGTCGACATCGTCAACCAGGACCCGCGGCGCGGCGAAGGCCACGCCACCTCGCTGACCAAAATCCGCTTTGACGACATCGCCGTGGCGCGCCTGGCGGTGCAGGACCTGACGCCGGACTCGATTCCCGCACGCGGGCGTCGCGTGATCCTTCGCAACAACGCCAACCTGAGCACCGGCGGCACCGCCACCGACGTCACCAGCGACGTGCACCCCGAGGTGGCCGCCCGCGCCGTGGCAGCGGCGCAGATGGTGGGCCTGCACATCTGCGGTGTCGATATGGTCTGCGAGAGCGTGTCGCGCCCGCTTGAAGCGCAAAACGGCGGCGTGGTCGAAGTCAATGCCGCACCCGGCCTGCGCATGCACCTGTCGCCGTCTTACGGCAAGGGCCGCGCTGTCGGCGGCGCGATGATCAACGAGTTGTTCGCACCAGGCGACGACGGCCGCGTGCCCGTGGTCGCCGTGACCGGCACCAACGGCAAGACCACCGTGACCCGCCTGATCGCGCATCTGCTGACCGCCAACGGCCTGCACTGCGGCATGACCAACACCGACGGCGTCTGGGTCAACGGCCGCCAGACCGACAGCGGCGATTGCAGCGGTCCCAAAAGTGCCCGCAATGTACTGATGCACCCCGACGTGGACGCCGCCGTGTTTGAAGTCGCTCGCGGCGGCATCCTGCGCGAAGGCCTGGGCTTCGACCGCTGCCAGGTCGCCGTCGTCACCAACATCGGCAGCGGCGACCACCTGGGCCTGAGCTACATCACCACGGTAGAAGGCATCGCCACCGTCAAAGGCGTGATTGTGCAAAACGTGGCGCCCACCGGTTACGCGGTGCTCAACGCGGCCGACCCCATCGTCGCCGCCATGGCCGCCACCTGCCCCGGCAACGTGATCTTTTTTGCCGCCGACCGGCACCACCCCCTGATGGCCACGCACCGTGCCCAGGGCAAACGCACGGTGTACCAGGACGGTAGTGCGCTGGTGGCCGCCGAAGGCGCGTGGCGCGAACGCGTGTCGCTGCAGAACATTCCCCTGACACGCGGCGGCAGCATTGGTTTCCAGATTGAAAACGTGATGGCGGCGCTGGCCGCCGCCTGGGCCGTCGGCGTGAAATGGGAAACCCTCAAGAGCGGCCTGGCCAGCTTTGTCAGCGACGCGCACAATGCGCCCGGCCGCTTCAATGTGATGGACTACCAGGGTGCGACAGTGATCGCCGACTACGGCCACAATCCGGACGCCATGCGTGCCCTGGTCGCCGCCGTGGACGCGATGCCCGCCAGCCAGGGGCAACGCCGAAGCGTCGTGATCTCCGGCGCTGGCGACCGACGCGACAGCGACATCCGCGACCAGACCACCATCCTCGGCAAGGCCTTCGACGACGTCCTGCTGTACCAGGACGCGGCCCAGCGCGGGCGGGCCGACGGCGAGGTCATGGCCCTGCTGCGCGAAGGCCTGGCAAGCGCTTCGCGCACCACCCGCATCGACGAAATCCGCGGTGAGTTTGCGGCCATCGACACGGCGCTAGAACGCCTGCAGCCCGGCGATCTGTGCCTGATCCTGGTGGACCAGGTCCAGGAGGCGCTGGCGCACCTGACGGAGCGCGTGCAGCAAGCGCGCGACATGAAACAGGTCGCGGTGGCCTGAAGCGCCCGCCCCCCCCATCCGGTTGAGCGCCGGGTCAGGCCTCAGATTGCGCGCCAGATCTTGGGTCATTCTTGTAAACGCCACGAAAATTGAGAATGGCCAAGGCAATTTGCAATGTAACGAGTGCATAGGCATTGGCATGCCATCCCCAAGTGACCCAGAGGACATTGCTGAGAAGGAATAGCCAGAATCCGACTACGCGTCTACGTTTGGACTGAGACGCAATGAGCCATGCCGCAATGACTGTGACAATCATCGCGGGCCACTGCAGTTGGTGTAGGTAGTCGATCCCGGAAATCACGATAGGTTCACTTTCCAAGTGCTAACGTCCACGCAGGCGCGCCCGCTTGCGGGTGCCGACTGCAACGCGTTGTTATGGCGCACGCCTCTCTCATTGCTTCAGCTTCTTGTCTTCACGCTTGACATCAGCCATTGCCTCGGGCTCCAGTTCCTCCGCAAAGCGATTTAGACGGATGAACAAACCCCAGGCGGCCAACAGTATTCCGACAGCGGCGATGAGCGCTGCGGCGTATTGCAGTTGCGAGAGGTCTTCATGGATTGCCTTGAAGGTCGCTACCAGACCTTCTATCGCGAGGGCCACCATGACCACAACAAAGAATCGCGACAGGAATCGGCGAACGCGCGTTGGGCCGCTGATATCGGCGCCGCGGACGACTTCTTCTTCTGTGATCGTTTGTGCGATCTGAAGTGCAACAACTGCTGCTGCAAGCAGTCCCACAGCTTCGATGATTTGCAGAGCCGCAGCCCCGTCCCGGCCGCCCATAAAAGCCTGCCAGCCCATGCGAGCGGCGATGATGATCAACATGACCGACGCGCAGACGAAGAGGGCCGCTATGAGGCCGTGAATAACGGAAAACAGTCTGTGTACGATTTTCATTTGTGGGCTCGGCAAGCTATTGAGCGAGGAAAATGATTTGCGCCATAACGTTGGCGCTGCCCTGCACGCAGCAAGCGTCGCGAAGCGGCAACCTGCTGCGGCGTGTCCGCGACGAGCAACCAGTTATGCGGCAACCTCAACATACTCGACATGGCTTCGGCCAGGGGGAACAGGCAGGTGATCTTCGCGCAGACCCTTGACATGAAAAAAGAGGGCATCCCGAATTTCACCTTCGACTTCAGCGATCGTTTTACCTGTCGCAACGCACCCAGGCAGATCCGGCACGCAGGCTGAGAAATTATTTTCTGCTTGTTCAATGACTATTGCGTAGCGCATAAAACCTCACTCATGACCAGCCTGTTCAAGGACACTATTCAGGGCAACCGACGCCGAATCGTCGCCAGGCTTGCCCGGAACAGCTGCGCGACCAGGCTTGCTCGCGTGCTGGTACTGGCGATGACTTCCTCTCGTTGCGACCAAATTCCATCCATCAATTTGCAGCATTCGGAGGGCTTCGCTTACTTTTATCTTGAAAGCATAGCAGACCATCCAACTGGACAAAGTTACCGAGTGACGCCAGAGGTATGACGAGGCTGTAAAAAAAGTCGGCAACCGCCTTTGCTGGCAGCTTTCGGGGGTACTTGACCCTTTCCGACATCGAAATACGCCAAACGGACTTTCACTCCGGCCTTTGGAACGTCCGCTCGATGGAATGGTCAGGTGCCGCGAACGGCAAGCGACGACAGGCGTTGCAGGCGCTCATTCGGCTTGCTTGAGCATGACGACGTGTGAGACGCTGGCGACTGAACGACCAGAGCCAACGATGAAGCTTTGGAATCGGGCGCCGGAATTGAAAGACCGAGCGACCACAAATTGGCCTCGATACTGCCAGCGACTTGACGCGTTTTTTATGAACACCGGGATGGCGCTCCGCTGACGTGAGAACAGCGCACTGACAGGACCTGTTCGTGCGCCTTGGCCACACAGCACCACCTCAGGCGCCTGAGGACTGAATTTCTTGCTCAGGCAGGCGGCCACGATGACGCCATTGCTGGTAGGCAAGCACGACACGGTGCTTCCACCCAGCTGCGAATGGATCTCGCCTCGTGTGTATTCACAGCCGAGCGTGAACATTTGCATGTCTTCCGGGACCTAACGTTGAAATTCAGCGGCTGGCGCAGCCATCCGATGGAATGACCCGTTAACTTGAGTCCCACTCACGCAAAGCTTTCCTGCAAAGCCTGTTGCGCCAACGC
>Ga0105046_10014342_pt1 | contig 12222 bp, 9 predicted proteins | sample MAT03_FD_78385 | JGI IMG/M metagenome (GOLD analysis project Ga0105046, IMG submission 78385) | Freshwater microbial communities from Lake Fryxell liftoff mats and glacier meltwater in Antarctica - MAT-03 (megahit assembly) | ecosystem: Environmental > Aquatic > Freshwater > Ice > Liftoff...
CACACCCAGCGGCATCGATCTCGATGCGGCCGTCATCTTCAGCAGCCTGGGAACCAGCGGCAGCTTCAACAAGATCGGTGCGGGAACCATCCGACTCACCAACAATGCGAACTCGGCGAACTTCAACCTCCAGTCCGGCCGACTCCGCGTGGACAACATGGCCGCCTTTGGAATCGGTGCCATCTCCTTCAACGGAGGCATCCTCACATACGGCGGCGCCACGGCCAGTTCCACCAAGGCGTTCACCATCACCAGTAGCGGCGGCACTCTTGAAGTGGCAGGAGCCGGGGCCACTCTCACGCTCAACGGAACGGGCCAGGTGGGCTTCGGCGGGAACACTTTCACAAAAGCCGGGGCGGGGACACTCGTGCTCGCGGGATCGAACACCGGGTCGGCGGCGGCTATCACGAACGTCAGTGCTGGCCGACTTGGGATCGCGGTGGATGGTGCCATCCCGGCGGGGTCCACGGTCCGTGTTCAGAATGGAGGAACTCTGGATCTGGCAGCGAGCCCGACCGCAACGGTTGATGTGCGCGCGGGCGGAACGCTCCTCGGCATCGGCGGCCTTGCCACGAGTAGCAGTCTCATCGTTGATGGCATGATCGCCCCAGGCGCCAGCCTCGGCCAGCGCGGCAGCCTGACGATCCAGGGCAACGTGAGCCTGAACGCCGGCGGGAGCTACACCTGGGACGTGAACGCACTGCCGACCGGAATCGCGGGAACCAACTGGGACGTGCTGATCTCGACGGGCAGCCTGGGGGGAAGTGCAACAAGTGCGAATCGCTTCGCGATCACCGCCAACGCCGTCGGAAGTCTCGCAGGCTTCGATAACACCGGTACGTACACCTGGACCATTGCGACCTTCGATGGAGCCCTGAGCCTCGACGCCACAGCGTTCAGCGTGAACCCCCAGGGCTGGACAGACGCCAACGACCCCGGCACGGGAATCTTCTCGGTGCTAACGAGCGGCAACGCCCTGCAAGTGCAGTTCGCCCCCGTGCCGGAACCGGGAATGTGCCTGGTGATCGGCCTGCTTGGCTTCCTCGCGTTCTGGAATCGACGTCGATTCCTTCTCAGCAATCAGTCGAAGATGACCGTCTTACGATCGTAGACAAGAATGCGGTGATCCGTGTGCCAGCGAACCGCACGGCAGAGGACCGTTCGTTCCAGGTCGCGGCCCTTCTCCAGCAGATCGTCCAGCACATCGCGATGGGACACGCGAGCGACGTCTTGCTCGATGATCGGCCCTTCGTCGAGATCTGCTGTCACGTAGTGGCTGGTTGCACCAATCAGCTTCACGCCACGTTCGAAGGCTCGATGATAAGGCTTCGCTCCCACGAATGCGGGCAGGAACGAGTGGTGCACATTGATGATCTTGTGGGGATAGCGGCTCACGAACTCGGGCGAGAGAATTTGCATATATCGCGCCAGCACCACCAGGTCGATCTTGTGATCCGCGAGTAGCTCGAACTGCTTCCGCTCCGCGTCTGATTTCTTCCCCGGCTCGACGCCGACGATGTGGAAGGGAACGCCGTAGAAGTCCGCCCAGCGTTTCGCATCGGGATGGTTTGCGACGATCAGCGGCACCTCACAGCGGATCTCGCCACTTTGGACACGATAGAGCAGGTCGGCCAGGCAGTGATCGTATTTGGAGACGAAGATCGCGACGCGATGCGGCCTCTGGGAATGCTCGAGCCGCCACTGCATCGCGAACTTCTCCGCGATCGGTTTGAAGTGACGATCGAACTCCGCGAGGTCGATGTCGAAGCCATCAAGATTCCACTCCACACGCATGAAGAAGAGATTCCGCTCCGGATCCTGGTGCTGGTCCGCGTGGAGGATGTTCGCGTTGTGCTTGAAGAGGAACTCACCGATCGTCGCGACCAGGCCACGGCGATCGGGGCAGTGAATCAAGAGAATGGCAGAGTTCTTGGACATTGTGTTCATCCCCAGGAAAGACAGTCACTTCTTCTCAGGCAGCGGCGGCGGCGGGGTGCCGTCCTCGTCGTAATCTTTGAGCTTCCGCACCCAGACGTTGCGAAAGCGGACGGGATTTCCGTGATCCTGGAGATTCAGCGTGAACGGTCCCATCTTGTTACCAAACTCCACCGCGTGATGCACCGCCACGCCATTATGAAGCACCGTCAGGTGCCCCGGCTTCACGACCTTGCCCGAGTCATCTTGCTTCGACTGATGAGCGATGATGTCGTAAACCTGCCACTCCCCTGGCTTGCGAGAGGCATTCACCAGTGGCGGGAACCTCCCGTAAAGACCCGCAGCCTGGCCGTCCGGATAAGTATCGTTGTTGTACGAGTCAAGCACCTGCACCTCACCGAAGCTGCCCATGTAAACACCACTATTTCCACGTCCCTGGCCGTTGCCCTTGACCTCGGCGGGCGCGGCCCACTCGATGTGAAGCTGAATGTTGCCGAACTTCTCCTTGGTCTCGATCCCCCCGGTTCGCGGCGCAATCTCGAAGTAGCCATTCTCCACTTTCCACCTCGCGAGTTTTTCCGGGTTGTCCGGTTTCGCCTTGCCGCTGGCCTGCCAGGCGGAGAGATCCTTGCCATCGAAGAGCACAATCGCATCGGACGGCGCCTTGGTGGCACTGCCCGGATCGATGACCGCCGGCCGCGGGCGAGTCATGTCGCCGCCCTTGTATTTGGGCTTCGCCATGGGTGGTTTGGCCTCCTGTGCAGCGAGCAGAGTCGAGAGCAGCCCCACGGCGATCAGTGCGAACCGCGAGCGATTTGTCATGAGAGGAGTCCTGTTGGAGGGATGGAACCGAGGAAGGAAGGTTGACGGCGAAGCCCATTTCGCGGACATTCAAGCCTGCCGTCAACGACTGGCGATCTTACCATACCCACCCCTGGCCGCAACGGCCGCCAACACGGAGCCTTCCATGACTCGAACACGCCTCACCCGTCGCACCGCCTTGAAGGCCGCGACCGTCGGCTTCTCCGCTCCCTTTGTCTATCGCGCCCACGCCCACGCTGCGCCCAGTGAAACGCTGCTGCACGCCAGCTTCGGTGCTGCGGGGATGGCCGGATCGGACATCCGTTCCCTCACCAATTCCAGCAAGAACATCCGCCTCGTCGCGGTCGCCGAGGTGGATGAAAGCCGGCTTGCCGAGGTCAAGAAGAATCACCCGCACATTCGCGTTTACTCCGACTACCGCGTGCTGCTGGAGAAGGAAAAAGATCTGACCTCGGCGAACGTCTCGACGCCGGACCACATGCACGGCTCAATCGCGATGAGTGCGATGAACCGCGGCCTGCACGTGTACTGCCAGAAGCCCCTGACGCAGACGATCCATGAATGCCGTCGGTTGCAAGAAGCCGCCGCGGCGAAGAAGCTCGTCACCCAGATGGGCATCCAGATTCACTCGGCCGCGGCCCACAAGCTGGTGATCGCTCTGATTCAATCCGGGGCCATCGGCAAGGTGAAGGACGTGCATAGCTGGAGCGGCAAGCAGTGGGGCGACACAAACCCACGGCCCGACCGCATGGACGCGATCCCGGCCGGCTTCAATTGGGACAACTGGCTCGGCGTCGCAGGCGAGCGGAACTTCGTGAGCAAGTATTACCACCCTGGCGAGTGGCGCAAACGCCTCGACTTCGGCACGGGTACCTTCGGCGATATGGGCTGCCACATCCTGGATCCTGTCTTCGGCTCGCTGCAACTCACGAATCCGCTCTCCGTTCGCTCGGAGCTTCCCGGCCCCAACGAGGATAGCTGGTCGCTCGATGTTCAGGTTCGTTACGTCTTTCCGGGAACCAAGCAAACGGCCGACACGTTGACGCTGACGTGGTACAACGGAAAGGTCCGCCCTCCTCAGGAGATCGTCAGCCTTATCGGCAATCGCAAGTTGCAGGACCAGGGCTCGATCTACATCGGCACGAATGGCGTGCTGTACTCGCCCTATGGCGGCGGAGGCCCCGTGCTTCTGCCCGAGGAGAAGTTCACGGACACGAAGCTACCCGAGGTCACCAGCGACAACCACTACCTCCAGTTCATCGAAGCCGTCCGAGGCAACGGCCAGACGTCCGCCCCGTTCAGCTACGCGGGTCCGCTCACCGAGATGGTCCTCCTCGGCTGCCTGGCCACGCGATTCCCGAAGACCGACCTCAAATGGGATACTGCCGCTCTCCGCATGACGAACGCGGAGGACGCCAACCGCTTCGTCCGCCGCACACCCCGCAGGGGCTGGGAAGTCGAGGGCCTGTGATCCGTCTCACACGGTGTCGCCTGCAACCTCGATGGCGACACCCGAGCCTGATCGCGTAGCAGTGTTAGCGAATCGTCTTTGGTGCGGGTTGCCCCTTGGGGATCAGCGTGGTGTACTTCTGCCCTTGCATTCGCTGGTCGAAGTCGGCCCTCGCCTCCTTGCGAATCGCCTCGTCCTGAAGGAGATCCGCGAGCGAAAGCGCCAGCGTCTTCGCTGCCACCATCATCCCCTTGTGACCGATCGGCGAGCCAACCGCGGCTACATTCTGCCAGCTATGCCCGGGGCTTCCCAGCGCAAAGCAGGCCACATCGAGGCCGCCCATGGGAACCAGCCAACTCACGTCGCCCACATCGGTCGAACCGCCCATCGCCTTCTCGGGAGTCTTCGGCAACTCCTCGATCCCATCATGCAACGGCTTCTCCTCGGTGAGCCCGAAGTCCCCTCGCAGGGGAGCTTGCAGTTCCTTGGCGAGGGCTGCATCCGCTGCGGTGAACTTGGGCGGGCCGACCAGGCGGAGGTTCTTGTCGATCAGCTTTGCCAGCGGCAGGTTCGGAATCACCTCGTGGCAATCGGTGTCGATCTGCATCGTCACGGAGGTTCGCGTCATCTTGGCGGCGCCGTCGGCGATGTCCTTCACCCAGGCGAAGACCTTCTCGTTGGCGGCGTGGGAATCGGAACGCACGTAGTACCACACCTGAGCGAGCGCCGGCACCACGTTGGGCTGCTGGCCGCCGTTGGTGATGACGTAATGGATGCGGGTGGAGTCCTTCACGTGCTCGCGCATGAAGTTGGTGCCGACGTTCATGAGTTCGACAGCATCGAGGGCGCTGCGTCCCTTGTCCGGGCTGCCGGAGGCGTGCGAAGGAAGGCCCGTGAAGGTGAACTTCGCGGAGACCGCCGCCTTCGAGGAGCCGAACTGCGACTTGTTCTTCGTGCTGGGATGCCAGTGCAAGCAGGTGTCGAGATCGTCGAACTTGCCATCGAGCGCCATGTAGACTTTGCCGATGAGCGTTTCCTCCGCCGGGCAGCCATAGACTCGCAGCGTGCCCTTGAGGTGATGCTTCTCGTAGACATTCTTCACGGCGATGGCGGAGCCGACGACGGCCGTGCCGAAGGCGCAGTGGCCGCACCCATGGCCGTTGGCCCGGCCCGCCGAGGGCTTGCGGAGGGCTGTCACTTCCTGCGAAAGCTCGGGCAGTGCGTCGTATTCCGCGAGGATGCCGATGACGGGTCTGCCGGAACCGTACTCCGCGATGAACGCCGTCGGCATGCCGCTGACGCCCTGGGTGACCTTGAAACCCGCTTTCTTGAGCATCCCCACGAGTCGGGCGGAGGAGCGATGTTCTTCGAGGCCAAGCTCCGCATACGTCCACAGATCCTGGTTGCAAGCAATCAGCTCCGCCTGGGCCGCATCGAGCGTGCTCAGCAAATCCTTCTGGGTCGGAGTCGCCTGGACGGCGTCCGCGGCAACTCCGAACGGCGACACGAAACCCAGGGCGGCGATCACGAAGAAAGTTCGCATGCTTCCGTTTCTCTCAGGTGGTTGTAGGGCGTTTTCGACAGCGATCTCGCGAGCATTCGCGCAGGGAATTACCCCGCCACGGTGATCTTGACGGCCTCGATATCACATCGGCCGGACTTCTTGAATGGCCGCGGCATCGGCTGGGCCTGCGCGTTTGCGTCGATCGTTCGGCTTCGCAGCATGTACTCGCCAGCGGGCAGTCCGGGCAACAGCACGGCCCAGTGTGCCTTCGCGAGCCGCAGCGGCCAGGTCCTCGGTTTGCCCTGGGAATCGAAGCCGAGAACGCCCTTCATGGATTCCGTCCCGCTGCCCCACTTCGCCGGCGGAGGCAGAATCTCCGCGTCCACCCATGGGGCCTTGGTGAAGTAAGGATCGTCCGCGGGCCACTCGGCCTTTGCCGGCTCGATCCACACTTGCACCTTGGAGAGCCCGGAGGTGCCCACCTGAGCGTAGCCGGTGATCGGCAGCGGCGTGTTGGCCTCCGCGGTCTTGGGGGCTTGAAGCGTCGCGGCAAAAGTCTTCAACATCGTGTCGAGATCATTGTTCCCGTTCGCGTACGTATCGTTCGCGGCCGGCATGTTCGAGAGCGTGACCTGATTCACCCACTTGATCGACTTGTAGCCATACGCCTCCGGCACCACCACCCGCACGGGCCCGCCTCGCTTGGGCGAGAGCCAGTCGCCATTGAGCTTGTAGCAAAGGATCACGGGGGGGAGATCGAATGGATCCTCGAACACGCGGCTCGCCGGAAGCGAACTGCGAAACATCTGCTTCTCGTCATCATTGTGATACCCGTGGAAGAAGATTCGCCGCAGGTTCTCCTTCGGCTGCGTCATCCAGACCACGTCGCGAAGCGGCACGCCCTCCCACACGCCCGTGCCCAGCGGGCAGCCGATGTTCAGGCAGGTCATCACCTTCACGAAGCGAACCGCTTTGGTCTCGCCGAGCTTCAAAAGAGCCTGGAAATCCAGGGCGTTGCCGTCCTTGATCGTCAGGGGCTTACCCATCGTGGTGGGATTCTCGGGGTCCGCAATGACCTGGAGCTTCCAGGTTTCTCGTGTCAGGCCGACCTCTTTCCGCTTCTCCTCCGCCAGTGAGTAGGGCTTAGGGCTGCCTCGTGAAACATCTCGAAATTCCTCGGGTGGAGTGAGGAAAGACTCGAGACCTTGCTTCGCGTCTTCGAGCGGCCCGGCATGCACCAGCGACAGCGTGGAAGTACTTGCGACGCCCGCAAGGCCAAGACGGAAGAAGTGGCGGCGTGTGAGTTCCCGGTGCTCAGCCAGAAAGCGTTTGGTCTCGGACATGGAGAGTGGCCTCGAAAAGGGGACGCCTGGCTGGTAGTGAAAGCATACCGCCCCCGAGCGAAGAACACCGCCATCGAACCCGAAGCGTCAGCGCCGGGGTGGCCCGACCAGGCACCTCTCCAGCGAAACGGGCCGCCATCTCGGGCGGCCCTCGGGGAGTATGCAGGTTCGCCGAGTTCGACGACTACGCCGTCTTGCCCTTGCCGGGGACCGGAGCCGCCGTCACGGGGATGCTCATGCCCAGCGCCAGGTTTGCCGGCATCGTGGTGACGCCCTCGGCCAGGTGCTTGTCCCAGGCCAGTTCCTTGCCGCTGTACGCCGCGTCGCGGCCGAGGATCGACGTGAAGGTCGACTCCGCCACCGACTGGAGTTCGTTCAAAGGCTTGCCCTCTCGGATGCTGCGAAGCAGGTCAATGTGCTCCTGGACGTAAGGCGAGACGTCCGAATCCTCGCCGATCTTCTTCTTGCCGACCGCGTAGTTGTTGACCTTGCAGGTGCCCTTGGAGCCGTAGACCGTTTCGGAAACGTCGCTCTTGCAGCCTGCGATGTGGGCACAGTAGCTGAAGAGTTTCTGGCCGTCCGGGTACTCGAACTCGACCGCGAAGTGATCCCAGATCTGGCCGTATTCCTTCGGGTCGCCGATGGGGGTGTCCTTGAATCGCGGGTTCTTCGCGATCTGGGCCGCGATGACCGCGTCGCGGGTCGCCCGGCCGCCAAGGGCCACGGCCTTCACCGGGTGGCTCTTCATCACCCAGTTGATCACGTCCAGGTTGTGAACGTGCTGCTCGACGATCTGATCGCCGCACAGCCAGAGGTAGTGGTACCAGTTCTGAAGTTGGTATTCAGCGTCGGCCTGGCCTTCCTTGCGTTCCTTGAACCAGATCCCCTGGCCGTTCCAGGAGCAGCGAGCGGTGATGACATCGCCGATGGCGCCGTCGTGGATCGCCTTGACGGTCTCGATGTAGCCCTTCTGGTGGCGGCGCTGCGTGCCCGCGACGAGAGCGATCCCGGCCTTCTTGACCTCTTCAACGAGCGAGAGGCACTTGCGAATGCCGGCGGCGTCGACAGCCACGGGCTTCTCGCAGAAGATGTTCTTCTTCGCCTTCACGGCGGCTTCGAGGTGGTACGGACGGAAGCCCGGCGGCGTCGCCAGGATCACGAGGTCCGGCGTGGCGTCGATCACCTTCTGGTAGGCGTTGAGCCCGCCGAAACAGGTGTCAGGCGTGGCCTTGATGCGAGCGCCGAACTTCTTGTCGGCGGCCCACTTCTTCTGGCTGTCCTTGGCCTTCTCTTCGAAGACGTCGCCAAAGGCCACGATCTCGACCTTGTCGTCCGCTGTGAGAATGTCCTTGACAGCACCGTTACCACGGCCGCCGCAGCCAATGAGGCCGACCTTGATGGTGTCCTGGCCCCTGGCGAACGCGCCGACCATGTTGGCCGAAGCCGCCGTGCCCGCGGCAATCGCGGAGGCCTTCAGGAAATCGCGACGATGAGACATTTCATTACTCCGGGAAAGGAAAGAAACGGGGATCTCGAATTTCGGACCAAAAGCCATTCATAACTTCGTTCCCACGCTCGGAGTGGGAACGCAAGCCGCGACACGCTACGTCGCGAGGCGGAAAGGCGACTCACACACCATCCGTCGGGCCCGCCTACTCAACGGCTGGAAGAAGGTCGTTCCGCTCCTCGATCCGCAACATCCGAATATCGCGAACGGAGATTGAAAACCAGGGCAAGGAAGAGACAGATCCATCGCCGCCAGTACGCAGGTGACGGCATTGACCTTGGGCCCGCCAGAGTAAACGCTGCCCTGCTGCCGACTGAAGCCGTGCTTGGTCAGGACTCGATCGATTGCGATATCGGCCTCCACCGGCGAAATCGAGGCGATCACGATCCCTATTTAGGAGAATCGCGTACATCTCGAACGCCTCCCTCTTACTCTCGCACCGGCGAGACGCCGGTGCCACAGACCTCGCCGGCGCCACGGTTCTGCTACTTCTTCACCACTCGCGGCTTCACGCCCACGAGCTCCGGCGTTTCATTCTCGGCCAGGGCCACGCGGAAGCCGATGACGTCCATCTTGGTCAGCCACCAGATGCTGCGGGGCTCTTGCGGGTCGTGCTTCTGCCAGTTCTCCTCGGAGATGCGGCGCGTCGCACTGCGGCACTTCTCGGGCTGGTCGGCCCAGGATCCGCCGCGGACCACATGAGCCCACTTTTGCGCCGTCGGCAGCGTGACGGGATTCAGGCTGAGCGGGTTCTTCGCGAAGCGTTCGTACGCTGTCGGGTCGTACTGGTCGAGGGTCCATTCCCACACGTTGCCATAAACGTCGTGGAGGCCGAAAGGGTTCGGTTGTTTGCTCGCCACCTTGTAAGTGGTTCCCTTCACGTGGTCGTCATCGGGCGAGTTGCCCTTGAACCAGGCGTAGTCGCCAAGCTTCTCGGGATCGCTGCCGAAGAAGTACGGCGTCTCCTTCCCGCCACGGGCTGCGTATTCCCACTCGGCTTCGGTCGGCAGGCGGTAGGCCTTGCCTGTCTTGGACGACAGCCAGTTGCAGTACATCATCGCACAGTGGTGCGTCATGCAGATGACCGGGAAGCCTTCGCGGCCGTGCTCGTACGTCTCATCGACGAAGGTGTTGGTCGGCCGTGTCACCGCGTCCGGGCCGAGCTTGGTGGCTTCGTCCTGGTCGGCCTTGAGGACGCTGGGGTCCTGCCAGAACTTATCGAATTCGTCCCAGGTCACTTCGCACTTGCCGATCCAGAAGCCGTTGACCTTCACGCGGTGCTGAGGCCCTTCATTGGCATCGCGGCCGGGCTCGCTCGCAGGGCTGCCCATCGTGAACTCGCCGCCGGGCACGTAGGCCATCTCGAATTTGACATCCGTCTCGGGAATCGCATCCACGAAGTTCTCGCGGGGCAGGTTCGGCTTTGGAGCCGCCACGCTGACGAGAGTCGCGGCCAGGGCCGTGATTGCGATGAGCGGAAGGGTGATGCGATGAGCCATATCTGATAGAGTCTCCGATGCAGGGACGCTTGTCAACCGTGGGAAGATGTTCGCATCGAGGTGTGGACGATGAACTGGCGAGCGCGGGCCGCTCTGGCTACCTATCTTATCAGCTTTGCCGGGGCTTGCCATGTCGGGGCCGCGGACCAGCCCTTGCAGCGCTTCGAGTTTGAATCGAAGCACATGGGCACCACCTTCCGCATCGTGATGTATGCGCCGGAGGCAATGATCGCGGAGGAGGCCTCAAGGGCGGGCTTCGCTCGCGTGGCCGAGCTTGACAGCCTCATGAGCGACTACAAAAAGGACAGCGAACTCAATCGTCTCTGCCGAGACTTCCGCATGACGATCGGCGAACCTGTTCGCGTCAGCCAGGATCTCTTCGCGGTGCTGGAGAAGGCCGAGGCCCTGTCGAAAGCTTCCGACGGGGCCTTCGACACCACCGTGGGGCCTGTCGTTCAGCTTTGGCGGCTCGCCAGGCGAACGCAGCAGATGCCCGACGCGAAGGAGTTCGCGGAGGCGCGATCCAGGGTGGGCTGGCAGAAGGTGCAACTGGACGCGAAGACACGCTCGGTGAAGCTCCTGACGCCCGGCATGCAGCTTGACCTTGGCGGCATCGCGAAGGGCTACGCCGCCGACGAGGTGCTCACGCTGTTGAAGGAGAAGTTCCGCATCCCTCGGGCTCTTATCGCGGCCAGCGGCGACATCACCTGTGGCGACCCACCGCCGGATCGAGAGGCGTGGACGGTGGACATCGCTCCCCTCACGAAGGATCAGCCACGGCGATCGCTGAAGCTGGCGAATTGCTCCGTTTCAACGTCCGGCGATCTCGAGCAGTTCGTGGTGATCAATGGCGTCCGCTACTCGCATGTGCTCGATCCGAAGACGGGCCTCGGCCTGACAGGCCAGCGAAGCGTCACGGTGATCGCCCCCCGCGGCGTCACGGCGGACAGCATGACGAAGGCCGTGAGCGTGCTGCCGATCGAAAAGGCCTTCGCCCTTGTCGACGCAGCGCCGGGCGCCGCCGCAACGATCGTGATTCTCGACGAGGCAGGGAAGCCAGTAATTCGATCAACGAAGGGATTCGAGAAGTACCTCGTGACCATGCCGTGAGATAGAATCGATGTTAGACATTCTGGCGCAAGAAGGGATTTCGATGCTCAAGGCGATCGTGACTCAGGGTCGTATCGTTCCTTTGGATCCACTACCCCCTGAATGGAAAGAAGGAATGGCTCTGGACGTGACACCCGCGGGAAGCAACACCATCGACATTGATCGATGGCTGCGGGATTTTAACGACCTCTCCGCCGACAGTTCACTCGAAAACGAGTTGGCAATGTTCGGTGCGATCGCCGAGCAACACCGTCAGGCGAAAGAGCACACTCGGCCTTGTCATCACTGACCAAAATCCTGTCGTGGCCGTACGAGTAGTCCGTCCCATTCGGGCAGGCGAGCTTTTAACTCGTCGCTTGTTTCGCAGCGCAGCGTCACGTGGCCGACCTTGCGGTTGGGGCGGTTGGTCTTGCCATAGTTGTGGAAGTGAGCCGCGGGGATCGTGAGCACTTCCGAGGCCTTCGGAAGCACGCCGATGAAGTTGTACATGCCCGAAGCCCCCACGGCGTTCGCATCGCCCAGCGGCAGGCCGCAGACGGCGCGCACGTGATTCTCGAACTGGCTCACGCTCGCACCTTCGATCGTCCAGTGGCCTGAATTGTGCACCCGCGGCGCCATCTCGTTCGCCAGCAATCGTGGGCCGTCCTGGAACCATTCGATCGTCAGCACGCCCACGTAATCGAGGGCGGTGAGCACTCGTGACGCGTATTCCTGGGCGCGCTCCGTCAACTCCTCGCCAGTGTTCTTCGCCGGCGCGGTGCTACGGTGCAGAATGCCATCCTGGTGCACATTCTCGATTAACGGGTAGCAGGCGACTTCACCCGTTCGCCCCCGCACCGCAATGATCGACAGTTCGCGGTCGAAGGGGACGAAGCCTTCGAGGATCAACGGCCTTGTCGGCCCGCCGGGAACGGAGCCAAGCTTCGTCCAGGCGGCCTCGGCGTCCGCGGTGGTCCGCAGCACGGCCTGGCCCTTGCCGTCGTAACCGAAGCGTCGGGTCTTGAGCACCGCCGGTAGGCCGATCTCGCGAATGGCGGCGTCGTACTCTTCGC
>Ga0105046_10014344_pt1 | contig 12221 bp, 10 predicted proteins | sample MAT03_FD_78385 | JGI IMG/M metagenome (GOLD analysis project Ga0105046, IMG submission 78385) | Freshwater microbial communities from Lake Fryxell liftoff mats and glacier meltwater in Antarctica - MAT-03 (megahit assembly) | ecosystem: Environmental > Aquatic > Freshwater > Ice > Liftoff...
AGGTTGATGCTGGAAGGCAGCAAAAACAAGTTGGGCGTTTCCGTTTCCACGATGGCTTTGCGCGGGTCGACGCCGTTGATGAGGCAGTCGTAAATGCTCACCACATTTTCGGTATCGGGCAGGCCCACACCCGAGGAGGCGTTGGCTTGCGGGTCGGCGTCGATGAGCAGTACTTTTTTCTCCAAAATAGCCAGCGAAGCGGCGAGGTTGATGGCGGTGGTGGTTTTACCCACGCCACCTTTTTGGTTGGCGATGGTGATCACTTTTCCCAAATGCTGCATCATGATCATGGTCGTATTGTTTCTTTTCGTTTGTTTTTTAATTAGGGTTTTCAGCTCACATTGAGTTCGCCGCCGATGGGAAGCAAAACCAGTTCTTTTCCAGCAGCCAAAAAAGCATCTTCTGCCGCTTTATGGTCGATTTTTATAAAACCAAAGGTGTCGTAATGGCATCCCACCACGCGGTTGCAGCGGATAAGGTCGCTGGCAATGATGGCGTCGTTGTAGTCCATGGTAAAATTGGAACCGATGGGCAAAACGGCCAGATCAAGTTTCGGGCAGGTCATGGGAATCAGGTCCATGTCGCGTGTAAGCGCCGTATCGCCAGCAAAATACACCACGCCTTCGGGCGTATCAAACACAAAACCAGCCGCTGAGCCTGCGTAAGTACCGTCGGAAAAACTGCTGCTGTGCACAGCGGTCACCATTTTCACCCTACCGAAATCGAAGTTCCACCAACCGCCGATGTTCATGGGGTGGGTTTTGAAACCTTTGGCATTGTAACGTTCGTGAACTTCCCAAATGCCTACCACAAGAGTTTCGGGGTTGTTTCCGGCAATGGTTTCCAGATCGTCCACATGATCGGAGTGACCATGGGTTGCAAAAATGTAGTCGCAGCTCAGATTTTTCACATCAACGTCCTTAGACAACGGGTTTCCGCTGATGAAAGGGTCGATGATGATGCGTTTACCGCCGGTTTCCAGCAAAAAGCAGGAATGACCGTAATAGGTCAGTTTCATGGCGAAGGTTTTATGTACGATCGGAGGGCAAAGATAACCCCGACGAAGTTTGCTCGTGCTTTTCGCAGCGTGTTAAGTTATCCCCCGGCTATTCACACGTTGTCCACACGTTATCCACAACGGGCAACTGTAGCACCGGAGCTCCAGCTCCGGTGTAATTATGTCCAGAGTACTAAAAGAAAACACCGGAGCTGGAGCTCCGGTGCTACACCGTACCTTTGCCAAACCATGCGCCTTGTATTTTACCCATACCTCTTTTCTTGTTTCTTTGCCTGTACCTCCGAACAGCGCGGACAGCCAGAGAGCCGCACGTCTTTCCGCTACAACCAACACAATCCCATCACGTCGCTTGACCCTGCTTTTGCGCGCACCCAGAGCAACATTTGGGCTGTGGATGCACTTTTCAACGGTTTGGTGCAGCTCGACGACAGCTTGTACGTACGGCCATGCATCGCCAAAAGGTGGGAAATTTCGGAGAATGGTCTCCAATACCGCTTCTTTTTGCGCGGCGATGTTTTTTTCCATGACGATCCATCATTCCCCGGCGGAAAAGGCCGTACCGTGAAAGCTTCCGATGTGGTGTTTAGTTTCAAACGCCTGCTCGATGCTTCGTGGCCCAAACCCGGCAGCTGGATTTTTAAGGACCGCATCGCTGAAGATTCGGCTTTCATGGCGGTCAACGATACGGTGTTTGAACTGCGTTTGAAAGAACCTTTCCAGCCCATGCTCCAAATCCTGACCATGCACTACGCCTCCATCGTGCCCCGTGAAGCCGTGGAATTTTATGGACGCGATTTTCGACGGCATCCTGTGGGAACAGGACCGTTTCAATTCAAAATTTGGGCCGAAAACCAGGCTCTGGTGGTGGTGAAAAATGTTCGCTACTTTGAACGGGATGAAAACGGCAAACCCTTGCCTTACCTCGACGCAGTGAAAACCTCCCTCATCACCGACCGCAAAACGGCGTTCCTCGAATTCAAACAAGGGAACCTGGATTATTTTTACGGTCTGGAATCCTCCTACATCCACGAATTACTCACACCCGAAGGCAACCTTCAGCCAGCCCTCGCACAAGAAATCCAATACGCCAAAAACCCTTACCTGAATACTGAATACCTTGGCATACGCCTCGACAGCGCCGGTTTGGATGTTTTTAAAAAGAAAAAAATACGGCAGGCATTGAATTTCGGTTTCGACCGGGCACTCATGCTGCGCACCCTGCGCAACGGCGTGGGCAAACCCGCAAAATCGGGTTTCGCTGCGGCAGGTCTGCCATCGTACGACGAAACCGCTGCGCCAGGCTACACCTATGATCCCGGAAAAGCCGCCAAATTGCTTGTTGAAGCTGGTTTTCCAAACGGCAAAGGCCTTCCGGAAATGGAGCTTTTGTGCAACCAGGATTACGTGGATCTGGCCACGTTCATCGCAAGGCAGTGGGAAGACCTGGGCGTGCGTGTGATCATAGAACTCACCGAAACTTCCCTCCTGCGCGAGCGCATGCGCAACAGCCAGGCGCCTTTTTTTCGGGCTTCATGGATCGCGGATTACCCCGATGCGGAAAGTTTTTACACGTGTTTTTACTCGAAAAACGGCGCGCCACCCAATTACACGGCGTTCCACAACGAGGCGTTCGACAAACTTTACGATGCGGCACTCAAAGAAAACGACGTGGAAAAACGGTACAATTTGTACCAAGCCATGGACCGCATCCTCATCGACGAGGCACCCGTAGTGTTTTTGTTTTACGACGAAACGGCGCAGTTTTCAAGGAAAAACGTTTCAGGTTTGCCATTGAATGCGATCAATTTGTTGTCGCTGAAAAGGGTGAAAAAAACACGCTAATCATTTTCAAGGCACTTCTTCAACAGGCTTTTTTTCAACACGATGGAGGCGGAATCAAACAGGTTTACACAGAGTGATTTCTCACAGACATCACCGTACCAACGTGACCTGCCCCTTGCGCTCCGAGCCCTCTCCGGTGTTCGAACGGTAAGAAAGTCTCCAAACAAAAACGTCCGAAACGGCCAGCGTGTTATCGCCCATACGCCCATCCCAAGCCTCATTCGGATCGGAGGTTTCAAACACCTTATTTCCCCACCGGTTGTAAATTTCAAAGCGGTAATCGGTAACCGGACAAACAAGCAGCGGCCTAAACACATCGTTCGTGCCGTCGCCGTCGGGCGTAAAAGCTGTCGGCACATTATCGTTGCCCGAAGCATTCACTTCAATGCTTTGGGCCGCCGGGTTTTGAGCACAACCGTTCACTTGCGGCACGATGCTGAAAGTGCCGTCGCCGGCATAACAAAAACGGTTCGGATCCTGTGGATCGGCCGCGCCGCCGGGTGTAAGCCAGGTGTACACAGCCCCGGGCGTGGGGTTGGTCCATGTCAGGGTGATGCATTCTCCAGGACAAACAAGCGTGTCGGAAAGGGTGAAATCGGTGTTGAAATCGGGACAAAAATCGTTTATGCCATCAAAAATTAGATTGGAAACGGTTTGTGACGATAAAAGCACCGAAGGCCCTGTGGTAGCCTTAAGTATGGGAAAGCTTGTTTCGTAATTTGAAGAACGGACAGACAGGTTGAAAGACTTGGGGCAACAAGGCAGAAAATTGCCGTCCGACCGCGTATGCACCACCATCAGATTGCGGTCACCACCGTTTGGTATGCCGTCGGCCATCAGAAATCCGCCCTGGTCGTCCCGTGCGATTTTGGGTTCAAATGTCTCCTGACCTGCAGGATTGTAAGCGCGTGCGCTGAGCAGATCGCCGCTGCTGTTGATGGTGGCGACTCCCAGTCCGGGCGACAAACCGCCGTTGTTTTCACCAAATGTAAACACAGCCCCCGGACCGTTGGGCGCCAGGTCGAACAGGTTGATGTTGTTGTTTGGAAGGCTGTACATGTTGGACCAAACCACCGTACCGTTGGTGCGGATGCAATGCAGCCATACACCCCGGAATCCGGAGGTATCTGCGGCTTGTCCACCCAGCAAAATCCGGTCGGTTTGTTGCATGGGAATGATGCGGACAAACTGCGATTCGGGTCCGGCGAACTTCCTCGAATAGCTAAGTACCCAATCGATTTCCCCGTTTGCCGAGCATCGGTAAACCAAACCAAATACGCCAAGACCCCATTGAATGAAGGTTCCTGTGCCATATAAAAAACCGGCGCTATCCTCCCACAAATCACGCGTTTGCACAAAGTCAATGGTGTTGTTGATGGTATGGAAGCGCGACCAGATGGTTTGGCCGTCGGGATTGATTTTCACCCAAACCATGTCCTTTTTGGCCGTCCGGTACCCTGCCGCCAAAACATTGCCATCGGTAAGCAGCAAAAGGCTTGTAAACACGACATCGTCGTTCAACCTGCGGGCCCACAGTACTTGTCCTGCTGCATCAAAACGCACCAAACCGGGTTGTTCTGCCCCCGTTGTACTGCCAAATGCAGCCAACAATCCACCGTCGGGCAACCGTAGAATATCGTTTGCCACAGCATTTCCTTCGTTGTTTTGCCATTGTTTTGCCCACAAAAGCGCCCCGGTTTCGTTCACCAAGGCCACGAAACACGTTTTTTCACCATCGGCAGACGATGTCACCCCGCCTCCCACGGCAATGTTGCCCGAAGGCATGGCGCGAATGGCTGCAACGGAAATATTTTGTCCGTCGATTGGGAATGCTTTTTGAAAAACAGGCTGGGAAAACAGAAAGGACGGTAGGAAAGTCAAAAGGGATAGGATGCGCATTTTAATTATTGACGATTGATGATTACATCAATTGTAATTCAAAATAACTTTAAACTTTAAACTTTAAACTCCGAACTTCTTTCAATTCCCGGTACGCCTCCAAAAGATGGCCTGCACTTTCGAAGTTGTCGAAGTTTTTTTCAAAACAATTACGGGCAAGTCGACCGGTTTGTTCGAGTGTTTTCTGGCGGTCGTAGCACCACTGAACGGCGTCAACGTAATCTTGCGGCTGGTCGGCCAACAATGCTTCGCAGCGGTTTTCAATGGTAATGCCTTCCATGCCTACCCTACTGGAAATCACCACTTTGCCAAGTGCCATACCTTCCAGAATTTTAGCGCGCATGCCGCTGCCCGATAGCAAAGGCACCACCATGGCCGAATGTTGGTTGATGAAGGCGCGGGCGCTTTCTACTTCGCCGTGCACCGTGACGCCTGGCAGGTTTTGGCGCAGGAGCCAGGAAGGTGTATTGCGGCCGGCGATGTGCAAGGTGAGTTTGGGAAAACGGGGTTGCAATAGCGGTGTCCACACGTTTTCGAGGAACCATTGCAGACCTTCGAGGTTGGGCATCCAGTCGAGCGAACCGATGAAAGAAAGGCTGAGCGGACGGCGGTAGCTGTCGTAATCGGGTTGGTAATCGCGGCTGTCGAGCCCGATGGGGCACACCACGGAGGGCTTATTCAGTCCGAGCAACTTGAACTGATCCACGTCGCGTTGCGTGATACCCACCATGAGGTCGTAGTTGTTCAGCGCCTGGATTTCGTACCGTTTGAGTTTGGGTGTGATGTGTTCGAGGTACCAACGTTTCAGCGGAGTGCTGTTAAGTGCCACACGTTCCCAAATTTCATGTTCCACATTGTGGGACCGCAGGACGATAATCGCGTTGCTGTGTTTTCGTATGAAGGGGATGTAGGGCGCGAGGTACAAGGTTTCGAGTTGTACGACATCAAATCGCTCACGCTGCAGTTGTTCGACCAGTTTGTTGGTAAATTGCTGGTCGATGAAACGTTCGATGTGGTAGGAGTTGTCGGTAAACAGGTTGACAAAAGCGCCGATGGGTTTGATGCGGTTGTCCACATCTACAGCTTGTACAGCGCGATAATGCTCCATGCCTTCGGGGAGATGATCGGTATCCACCCAATGTTTGTGGGTGTTCATGGCCAAAAGCGTGACCTCTGCGCCTTGTTCATTCAGGGCTTTGGCGAGGTAGCTGACCGCTATACTTTCCCCGTCTTTAACGGGAAAAGGGAATTTTTTACACAATTGGAGAATTTTCATGCTCTAATAGCAAGGTGGTTTCTCGGCGAAAAAAAGGACAATCAAACAATGGCTGCAAAGCTAAAGGGTTTTGTTCTTCCGCAAACGTGTTTTGGGATGAAGTTTAAATTACGTTAACTTTGTCGTTTCAATCATTGTTTACAAACACTTTCAGCAGTACATCCATGGTACTTAGCGCAAAAGATATTTACAAATCCTACGGACAACTGCCGATTCTGAAAGGTGTCAATTTAGAGGTTGAAAAAGGTGAAATCGTGAGCATTATCGGAAAATCGGGCGCTGGCAAAAGTACCTTGCTGCACATTTTAGGCACACTCGACAACAGCGATTCTGGAACCTTGATGATCCGCGACACGGCCGTAAGCAGTTTGCGGGGCCGTGAACTTTCAGCTTTCCGCAACAGACACATCGGTTTTGTGTTTCAGTTTCACCACCTGCTTCCCGAGTTTACTGCACTTGAAAACGTGTGTATCCCAGGTTTTATTCAACAACAACCTGAAAAAGAACTTAAAAAACGCGCTGCGGAACTGCTCGATTACCTGGGCTTGTCGGAAAGGTTGCAACACAAACCCGGTGAACTCAGTGGCGGCGAACAACAACGCGTGGCAGTAGCCAGGGCTCTTATCAATCGTCCCGAAATCCTTTTTGCCGACGAGCCTACCGGCAACCTCGACAGTGCGGCCTCGCGCGACATGCACAACCTGATAACCCGATTGCGCGATGAATTCGGACAAACCTTTGTAATTGTTACCCACAACCAGGAACTCGCCGGTTTGTCCGACAGGCGTCTGGAAATGCAGGACGGTTTACTCACAACAAGTGCCTGATTAAATTACTGAACGATGACGCGTTGGTATTTGCTGCCTGCTTTGTTGCTTTTTTTTCAATGCAGTGCAAATAAAAGACATACAACTGATTTTCAATCGGTTGTATTCAAAGACAAACCTAAAAACATTGTGTTGATCATCGGCGACGGCATGGCTACCGCACAGGTGACGGCTGGGTTGTACTGGAAAGGCAACGGCAAATCGGTTTTTGAACAATTCCGTGTCGTGGGTTTTCACAAAAGCCATTCCTGCAACGATCTGGTGACCGACTCGGCAGCAGGTGCCACCGCTTTTGCTTGTGGGGAAAAAACCAACAACGGGTCCATCGCAGTATTGCCGCCCGATAACCAGCCCTGCCCTACCATCCTCGAAATGCTCGACGCCCAGGGCTGGGCCACCGGCATGGTGGTCGCCTGCTCGGCTACCCATGCCACGCCGGCGTCGTTCATTGCCCACGAAGACATACGCGCATTCACCGAAAACATCGCGTTTGATTACCTTTCAACACCAATCGATTGCTTTATAGGCGGTGGTGAAGCGTATTTCAACCAACGACCCGATAAAATCAATCTTATCGACAGCTTAAAACAGCGCGGATACGTCGTGAAACGCGGCAACACTTTCAACCGACTGCCCCTCGACGGGTCGGCCCCTTTCATGCTTTTTACCGCCGAACGCGAGCCGCCCACCGCTTTAGCCAGCCGAAGTTACCTGCCTCCGGCAACAAAAGTAGCTTGTGAATTCCTCGATAAACGAAGCGATAAAGGATTTTTTCTCATGGTGGAAGGCAGCCAGATCGACTGGGCCGGACATGCCAACGACCGCAACTGGCTGCGCGCCGAAATGCTCGACTTCGACGATGTCGTACGCAATGCCCTGGAATTTGCCGCAAAAGACACCGAAACATTGGTCATTGTTACCGGCGATCACGAATGTGGGGGCCTGACGCTCGAAAAAAGCAAAGAAGAGGGACAATTCAATGCGCGTTTTGCTTACCGACTGCACACAGGCGCACTGGTTCCAGTATTTGCTTACGGCCCAAGAGCAGCACTTTTTAGTGGCATTTACGATAATACCGCTATTTATGGTAAAATGCTTGAAGCGCTGGGAGCAAGGCTTTAAGTGATTCAGCATTTTTGATGTAACTTTGCCGCAATCTGAAAAGTAACCTCAGACTCAAACCACACGGCCTTGACGCTCATAAAATCCATCTCCGGTTTCCGCGGAACCATCGGCGGAAAACCCGGTGAAAATCTTACTCCACAAGACATTGTTGAATCTACAGCCGCTTTTGGACAGTGGGTTCTGCAAACCTCCGGCATACCTAAAATAGTGGTCGGCCGCGACGGCCGCATCTCCGGCGAAATAGTTTCCAACCTCGTGGTCAATACCCTCCGATGCCTCGGCATCGATGTCGTCGACTTGGGTCTGAGCACCACGCCTACCGTGGAAATTGCCGTACCCATCGAACAAGCAGGCGGCGGCATCATCCTTACCGCCAGCCACAACCCCCGCGAGTGGAACGCGTTGAAATTGCTCAACCAACACGGCGAATTCATCAGCGGCGCCGACGGACAAGCGGTCCTGGCCATCGCAGCAGCAGGCGACATCAACTATGCCCCCGTAGACAAACTTGGCACCTACCGTCAGGACGATACCTACATCGCCAAACACATTGAAAAAATACTGGCGCTACCCCTTGTAGATGTGGAGGCCATCAAAGCCAAAAAATACAAAATTGTACTCGATCCGGTCAATTCCACTGGCGCTTTGGCCGTGCCTCCCTTGCTCGAAGCACTGGGTTGCCAGGTCATCATCATCAACGGCGAAATCAACGGACAATTTGCCCATAACCCCGAGCCCCTGCGCGAAAACCTGAACCAGCTTTCCACCGAAGTCCGCCAAAACAAAGCCTATATGGGCATCGCCGTCGATCCAGACGTAGATCGTTTGGTTTTGGTTTGTGAAGACGGCGACTTGTTTGGCGAAGAGTACACCCTGGTAGCCGTGGCCGATTACATTCTTTCGAACACCCCCGGAAACACGGTTTCCAACATGTCGAGCACCCGAGCCCTGGCCGACGTGACCCGCAAATACGGTGGAGAATACAACGCCTCGGCCGTGGGTGAAGTCTATGTGGTGGAAAAAATGAAAGCCACCGGCGCCGTGATCGGCGGCGAAGGAAACGGCGGCATCATTTACCCCGAATTGCACTACGGCCGCGACGCACTCGTCGGCATTGCGCTATTTTTGAGCCTGCTCGCACGTTTCGGCAAAACATTGAGCACCTTACGCAAAACCTACCCCGAATACCAAATGTCCAAAGGCAAAATACCCCAAAGCCAGGACATCAACCTCGACAAAGTTTTCGCCGGTTTGCGCGAAAAATACCGCAATGAAAAGATCAACATCGAAGATGGCTTAAAGATCGATTTCGAAAGCGGCTGGGTACACCTGCGCCCTTCAAACACCGAACCCATCATCCGCATTTATTCGGAAAGCAGTTCGTTGGTCATCGCCGAAAACCTGGCGAAAAAAATCATGCAGGACATCCACGACATGCGCTGAGTTTGTCCCATAAAGGGCCCTTCTACTAACCTTTTTGCACCATTTTACCATGCATAGAGTTTATTTCGACAACGCCGCAACAACCTCCATCTCCGAAGAAGTCATCAACGCCATGATACCCGTCCTGCGCGAACACTACGGCAACCCCTCGAGCATCCATGCCGAGGGGCGCAACGTACGCGCATTGTTGGAAACTGCCCGCAAAACAGTAGCCAGGGCCATAGGTGCGGGTACGGCCGACATCTTTTTTACCTCTGGCGGCACTGAGAGCAACAATACAGCCATCAAATGCGCTGTGCGCGATCTGGGCGTGGAACGCATCATCAGCAGTCCGACCGAGCACCACTGCGGCTTACACACCATCGAAGCCATAGAACATTTCCAGGGCATAGAAGTGGTTTGGCTGCCCGTAGACGAACTCGGCCGCGTGAACATGGAATGCCTGGAACTCAAGTTGCAGGAAAGCCAGGGTAAAAAGACACTCGTATCGCTGATGCACGCCAACAACGAAATCGGCACCATGATTGATCTGGCGTTTGTTTCAGGTTTGTGCAAACAATACGGAGCGTTGTTGCAAACCGATACGGTACAAACCATCGGCCACTTCCCCATCAATGTGCAGGAAATACAGGTTGATTTTCTGTCCGGCGCCGCACACAAATTCCATGGTCCGAAAGGTGTGGGTTTCCTATACATCAACCCCGATTCGTCCATCAAACCTTTCATCGACGGCGGCGCACAGGAACGCAACATGCGTGGCGGAACCGAAAATGTTTACGGCATTGTTGGACTTGCCAAAGCACTTGAACTCGCTTGTGGTGACATGGAACAACGCGATGCACACATCCGCGACATCCGGGATTACATGATGCTACGCCTGATGCAAAACTTCGGCGACATCCAGTTCAACGGCGACTTCCAGGGACATTGCCTGAGCACTGTGCTAAGCGTTTCGTTCCCGCCGTCGCCCAAAAATGAGATGCTTCTGCTCAGCCTCGACATCAATGGCATCAGCGCTTCGGGTGGCAGCGCCTGCTCCAGCGGCGCCGAAAAAGGCAGCCATGTGCTAAGCGCCATCGGCGCCGATCCCGACCGCAAAAGCATCCGTTTTTCGTTTTCACACTACAATACGCGCGAGCAAGTGGATTTTGTGGTTGAGAAATTAAAAACGATTTTGCCGGTTAGAGAAAAAGCAGGCGTAGCATAAATGCACTTTCCAGCCAAAACCAACTCCGTTTTTTCAAACAACTCCGATCGAATGAAATTTATATTTGCTTTACCCTTTTTCCTGCTTTTCACAGCAATCGCTTGTAAAGAACAACATTCCAAAACCAACATCGCACCGCTGCAAAGCGTAGTAGTAAGCAAATCGGTGAAGGAATGTATGCGCGATTCCATTTGTTACAGGATCAGTTTGAATTACCCCGATTTTACTGGCGGACCAAACCAGGCAGCAACGGCAGCCATCAACGATTCGTTGCGTGTGGGCGTGTATTCCATTCTTGAAGTCGACAACACACTCCCCATAGAAGTTGCCGTCGACCGCGCACGTGCACACATGCGCAACATCCTGGCAGCAGATATGGACATGATGCCCGACGTTACCGACCGTGAATACTACAATGAAGTTGACGGACAATTGCTTTGGCAAAATGGACAATACGTGTCGGTTGAAATGAATGCTTCCGGTTACACGGGCGGCGCGCATGGCTATTACGGCACGGCAATTACAACCTATGATTTGAACACCGGTAAAAGCCTGCTGCTCAGCCAGCTTTTCACCGATCAGGAAGCACTTCGCGCCATGCTGGAAGTGGCCTTTGTGGAAACTAAAAAAGAAATGGCACCCGACGCAACCTTAAAAGACCTGCTGTTGGAGCCCGAAAATCCATTGACATTGCCCACCAATTTCTGCATCCTGCCCGAAGGCGTGCGTTTCATGTACAACCCTTACGAAGTAGCGCCTTATGCAGTAGGGCAAACAGACATTCTGCTCAGCTGGAAACAACTCGAAAAGATTGTTAAGTTTAAAGTTTAAAGTTTAAAGTTTAAAGTTTGGAGTTTAAAGTTTGAACATGCATAAAATAATCTTAGCGCGTTTAGTTTTCATTTTTGGCGCATGAAATACCTTTTAATACTTTTCCTTGCAACAACGGTCATGCAGGCATCGGCCCAGAAGTCGCTGGTGCTTGAGCGTACCAACAGTGCCAAAACCGTCAAGATGTACATTGGCGATGTGATTGAATACCGCATGAAGGGCGAGGAAAATTACTGGTACACCAGCACCATCAACGACATCCTGCCCGAGAGCAATATGGTTTTGCTCGACAAGTTCCCGGTAAAAATCGACAGCATCGCGGCGTTGCGCAGGCGCAGGAAGCCTTTCGCCCGACTGGTAGGCGGCTCCCTTGTTACTTTCGGAGCTACCCTCGCATTAGCCACCACCATCGGCGCCCTTTACGGCGATCGAAGTCTGCAATACGGCGCCCTCTACGGCGCCTCCGTGGCTTCCGCCGGCGTAGGCATGCTGGCTTTTACCAGAAAAAAATTGCCGATGGGCAAAAAATACCGCCTCCGAATCATCGAGATAAGGTTTCCACCGGCTGGGTAGTTTGGAGTTTAAAGTTTAAGAGTTTAAAGTTTAAAGTTTAAAGTTTAAAGTTTAAAGTTTAAAGCATGGACATGCCCAAAAAAAATTGATAAGGGTCCAAAAGCGTAGCTTTTAGAGTGACTTTAAACTCTTAAAATTTAAACTTAAAACTCTTAAACTCTTAAACTTTTAAACTTTTAA
>Ga0105046_10014345_pt1 | contig 12220 bp, 16 predicted proteins | sample MAT03_FD_78385 | JGI IMG/M metagenome (GOLD analysis project Ga0105046, IMG submission 78385) | Freshwater microbial communities from Lake Fryxell liftoff mats and glacier meltwater in Antarctica - MAT-03 (megahit assembly) | ecosystem: Environmental > Aquatic > Freshwater > Ice > Liftoff...
AGCAAGTCGCACCAGCAACTTGCGTGTCTGTCCGTCGCTGCTCCTGATCGTCCGCACCGCTTCAGCAGGCCACTCTCCCCAATCGGTTCCCAACCATGCTTTCACGCCCGGAGCAAAGGCTGGATCAGCACCCCGATACAGTGCCCGCCAAATTTCCCGCGCATGAATCGGCGCAAGCCCCACCCCGCTCAGCGCCGCCTCAAGTTGAGCGTACGTGGTATCAAAAAGTTGGTTCATTTTTTACCAACCCGCACCCCGACCTACTCCTCGCTGTGCGCGCACACAACATATTCCGCTTTGCCCATGTTCGGCATGATCACCCAGACATTGGAGGCATTGGAGAGCATCGGAATGCACTCCGAATGTACAATGAAATCCGCTGCCATCGAAAAGAACGCCGATGCCGGTAAGACGAGTGCAAGGAGTTTGGGGAGGATGCCTTGTTTCACTCCATGACTATGGCACCGCAAGAGCCTGTTGTTTAGAAAAAAAACCGGGATCACACTACCCCTCAACAAAACCACCAGCGCGTGAGGTGAAAAAAGACCGGCGCGGCAAAGCACAAGGAATCGATCCGGTCAAAGATCCCTCCGTGCCCGGGAATGAGTTCCCCGTAATCCTTTACCCCGCGATCCCTCTTCACCGCCGACATCACCAAACCGCCAAAAAAGCCCATCAGCACAATCACACCGGCCATTCCCGCAGCCTGCAACGGAGTAAAAGGCGTGATCCACCACAGCCCCGCACCCGCCGCACACGCCGAAAGCCCGCCGCACACAAACCCTTCCACGGTCTTGCTCGGACTCACCAGCGGCGCAATTTTCCGCCGACCACACAGCTTGCCCCATGTGTATTGAAACACGTCGGAAATTTGCACGACGAACACCAGGAAAAACAAAAGCAACGCCCCTCGCCCCTCAAATCCAGGAATTTTCAGCATCAACAAAGCGGGTGCATGGCTCGCAAAATACACCGCCACCATGAGCCCCCACTGCACCTTCGACGTGCGCTCCAGAAACCGTTCCGTATCCCCCGACCAAGCCGTGCGGATCGGAATAAACAGAAAGGCATAGACCGGAATCAGAATGACAAACAGCCCATACCAATGCGATGCCAACGCCCAATAATGCAGCGGCGTGATCACAAAAAACGACCAGAACAACGCACGATGATCACCTCTTCTTGTCGGGGTAAGCGTGATGAACTCACGCAACGCAAGGAACGACGTGATCCCGAACATGACGATCGTCGCGGTCTGCCCGATGAACAGCGCCGATCCGAAGACGACGCACATCATCCACCATGCATTGACCCGCGCCACGAGGTTTTCCACCACCTTCTGTCCATCTTCGCTTTTCACCGTGCGCCGCAGGATCGCACCCAGAACGCTGGCCAGCGCGAGAATCCCGCCCACGATGGCGAGAAGAAGTTTGGCTTCAGGAATCATATCGGTCGCAGGCTGAGCATGGCGTTTCGTGAGCGTTCGAGAAAATCGGCTTTCAATTCATCCTCACTAATTACGAGCGGCGTTCCAAAATGCACCGAACACAACATCGGCACCGGCAAAAACTCCCCCTTCGGCAGCACGCGGTTGAGATTTTCAATATAAACCGGAACGAATTCAACGTCAGGTCGCGCTTTGGCCAGATGAAACAGCCCGGGCCGAAATGGCCCCAACGCCTCACCAGAAAGCCGCGTGCCCTCCGGAAAAATAATGAGCGACGAACCCTCGGAAAGCGCCTGCAGCATGGGCTCCAGCGGATTACTTTCCCGCGTCACCTTCTTGCGCTCAATCAATACCGCGCGAAAAACACGCTGCGCGAGAAAACTCCGGAACGAACTGCTCCAGTAATCTTGCGCAGCAATCGGTCGGGTTTTTTCACGCAGCCGCGTCGGAAGCGCCGACCACAGCAACACAAAATCCAGATTACTGGTATGATTGGCAAAATAGATGCGCTGCTTCGCCTCCGGCGCACAACCGCGCCACCGGGCCATCCCGCCCGTCAACAAACGCGTCACAAAAGCAATGAGCCGTCCGATCATGGGGACAACCGGTAAATACGCAGCGTGCGCCGGATCACCGTGACCGTCGTGAGCACAACAATCACCCAAAGCGCAATTTTCAGAACAGGAAACGGTTGTTTAACAAAGGCAAGCACCGCGCCGGACACGAGTCCGGCCGTGAGAATCGCCATGCGATGCTGTTTCGCACACGGCCCGGAATAATCCTGACCCAACCCCAGCGACGTCCCGAATGCCCGAACATACGCCGTGGTCAAAGCCAGCGCAGCACAAGCCCAGCCCAACTGGGGATATCCGCACGCAAACCCCGCCCCGACCAGCAGCACCACATCCTCAAGGCGATCCGGCGCTTCGTTGAAAAGATTGCCCGCCTTCGATTTCAACTTCCCCTCCACGGCCACCAGTCCGTCCATCAGATTGCACAACAGCCGCAACTGAACCCCCGCAGCGCCAATCAAAAGCCCCAACCCCGCAGGAACGCAGCCCCACGACGCGGCAAACAGCCCCGCCGCCCCCAGCGCTGCAAACCCGATCCCCACCACAGAAATCGCATTCGGCGACACCCGACGCGCCACAAGAAATCCGGCCAAAGCCTGAGCCCAAGCCGTGGACCGCGACTTGAGCGGACGGCGCGAGGGATCGATTTCGGGCGGCATGCGCAGGTTCTACTTCGCGTAAATGACCGGCGCAACCCCGATCCGCGGGATCATCGGGAAGCTCCCTTGCGCATTTGCATCTTCGGATCGAGCTTATCCCGCAACGCGTCGCCCAGGTGGTTTAAGGCCAGCAGCGTGCCCGACATCACCACCGCCGGAAACACCAGCAGCCACCAGCGGCTTTCAATCGGGTTGATCACCCCCGCGCCATCACTCAGCAGAAGCCCCCAGCTCGCCTGCGGCGCCTGGATTCCTAATCCGAGAAAACTTAAAAACGTCTCGTCTAAAATCACCGCCGGAATCGTCAGTGTAAGGTACACGATCACCACCCCCGTCAGATTCGGCAAAAGATGCCGCACCAAAATCCGCCAGTGGCTCTGTCCCAGCGTGCGCGCGGCGAGCACGAACGTTTCATTTTTCAACGACAACACCTGCCCCCGCACCACACGCGCCATGGTCAACCATTCTACCAATCCGAGGCACACGATAAGGATAACGATTTTTGAAAATGGCATCAGCCCGGCAAACGCCGTGCCCTCCATCCAACTCCGCAACCTCGGATCAAACGCATTAATAAAAATCAAAATAATCACCAGGCGCGGCACGGCATACAAAACCTCCAGAAACCGCATCATCACAGCATCCACCCGCCCACCCGCATACCCAGAAACCAATCCATACGCCGTGCCGATGCACAAACTTACGAGCGCCCCCGCCAATCCAACGCACAAAGAAACCCGCGCACCTTCGAGCACCCGATACAGCACGTCGCGTCCGTTGATATCCGTTCCAAACCAATGTGCGCCCGAGGGTGGTAAAAACTGGCCCGCACTCAACTCGCGATGCGCCACCGGCATGAGCGAAGGCCCGAACACCGCCGCGAACAACAGCACCACGAGAAAACCCATCGCCAACCGCACGCTCCAGCGTTTACCCATCGAGCCTGATCCTCCGGTCCAGCATCGTGTAAAAAATATCCACCAGGAGATTCATCACCACGAGCAGCGCACAATAAACAATCACCACGCCGCCGAGCAGAAATCCGTCCCGGTTCAAAATCGAGTTCACAAAAAATCCGCCCGCACCAGGGATGTTAAACACCGCCTCCACCACGATGGAACCCGTCAGTAAATTCGCCGCGAGCGGGCCAAGAAACGACACGACCGGCAGAATCGCCGTTTTCAAAGCGTGTTTGTAAAGCACCACGCTTTCGCGCAAGCCCTTAGCCCGCGCGGTCCGCACAAAATCCTTGCCCAGCGTCTCCAGCATGCTCGTCCGCATCAACCGCGCGATGTAGGCCGTGTAAGGCCCGGCCAGCGTGATCGCCGGGAGAATAAGGTGCGGCCAACTTCCCCATCCGCCCACCGGCAACACCCGCCATTCCAACGCGAATACCAAAATCAGCAGCGGCCCCGTGACAAATGTCGGCACTGAAATTGCAAATAACGCCGCAAGCATTGCCCAGGTGTCCATCGCTGTCTGATGACGCGCCGCCGCCAGCGTACCGAGCGTCACGCCCGCCACCGTCGCGATAAGAAACGCCGCCGCCCCGAGAGTCGCCGAAACCGGCAGCGTCTGCGCCAAAATTTCGTTTACTGAGCGGTTCCGGTATTTCGTTGAAAGACGCAGATCGCCCCGCACCAGATCCCCGAGATAGCCCGTGTACTGCTGCCACAGTGTGCCATCCAATTTGTACTTGGCCAGAAGCTGCTGCTCAATCGCCGCCGGGATTTTCCGCTCCCGATCAAACGGGCCGCCCGGCGCAAGGCGCACCAGGAAAAAGGTGAGCGTCACGACGCAAAACAGCACCGCAACCAGTGCCAGCAGCCGACGAACGATAAAAGACAACACGCAAAGTGTTTTCCGCAACCCGCCCTCCAATGGAAAGCACGGATTTAAAAAAGCGGATCATAAGCCCCCTATTTGCCATTTGCTACCCCACCGCGCGAACCTGCAACGGAATGCTCGCGATATGCCGCCCAGCGACCAGCACGTCCACGGCATAGGTGCCCACATTTTCAAAACGTGCATGTTGGATGTTGAGCACCACATTGCGCGTCACAAACTCCACCTCCGCAGGCATGCTCACCTCAATCGCCGCCTCCAGCGCCGGCAACACCGCACGCCCGTCGGCATCCACAAAATTGATCACGATCGGGTGAACACCCTCTTCCTCCTTGCGAAACACCATGCGCAATGCCACCGCACATTGCGGCTGCACCGCCGGCAGACCCGCTGTAAAAATGGTATCGAACACCCCAAGAATACTCAGCTTGCCCGCATAATCCGCGGCAGCATCACACAAAGCAGCAACTTGAACTTCCATAAATCAACCCTTCACAAAAAAAGGGCACCGTGTGCAAACACGATGCCCTCGGAGAAAAATCCTGGCGAAAGTTTATTCCTCAGGCTTGGTCTTCGGCAATCCGATGACCTTCTGAGTCGGCTTGAACTGGCCGCGTTTCTTGAGCAAATCGACGCGCTCGAAGCGTTTTAAAACGTTGCGTTTGGCGGTAATCGTTCCCGCCCCTTTGAGACTGCGATGTTGTGACATAAAATAAGTTTCCTAAAAAATTTCGAACGGGAAGGTAGGACGCCCCTTCACAGTTGGCAACGAAAATATCCAACATGTCCTTAAAATTGTCCTTAAAATAGACATAACTTAACGGGCTTCGAAATTTGAGTTTCCGGTGTTAGAAAGCAGATTGTCAGGCAACGTGGAGCGTTCTGGCAAAGCGGTTTGACAGACGGAGAGATTTTTTATTGTCCCCTCACCAAACCACTCAAAAAGATGAGAATCCACGGTCACAGAAATTGTCTCCAAATTCCGCTTAAGTTAGTGCCATTAAGGTCTGTCGCATCGTAGGCCAAGATTAAAATCCTGCGGGTTCTTAGGCTGTAGCGCGATCCCCACGGCCTAGTTTTGTGATCATGCCCGTTGTTTGCCCCATTGCTTTGCGCGTTGAATGTCGCATCAGAAACTATCCGGCCCTCCGAAGTTTGGAGTTGTCGTTGCCGTTCCGCGCTGGACGGCGGGTTCCGACCGTGTGTATGAGATGCCCATGACACGCGAGACTTTGAAGGAAACGCTCCGGGCATTGGAGCTTGCCGATTTCCCGCTGGAAGATCGGGATCGAGGGAGAATGCTTGAGTTGCTGGAGGTGCCGGAATGTTTTGAGCGCGGTTGTTTCCCGGGGCATTTCACAGGGAGCGCCTTGGTGGTGAGCCACGACGGCGCGCGAGCCCTGCTGCATCATCATCGGTTTCTGGATCGCTGGCTGCAATTCGGCGGGCATTGCGATGGAAATGACGATGTGCTGCGGGTGGCGATGCGTGAAGCGGAGGAGGAATCGGGAATCTCAGGTCTCATCACCGCCTCGGAGCGGCCATTCGATCTCGATATCCACGCGATTCCCGAGAATCCAAAAAAAGGGGAACCGCCACATGAGCATTACGATGTCCGGTGGGTATTCATAGCGCCGGAAGGGGCGGAGTTTATCGTGAGCGACGAAAGTCACGATATCCGCTGGTTCAAACCGGACGAAGCTCTAGCCCAAGGGCTGGATCACGGATTGCAGCGGCTCATTGAAAAGTGGGAAAAACTTCTGGAGCGCAGGAAAGGAGAGCAACAAGCATGAAAAAGATACTTATAGTTTTGTCTTTGGGCCTCATCGTTTTCGGCATGTGGCTGGTGGCCACCTCAGGTGACTCCGAGCCGTTGCCGGTAAATCACGCTGTCGCAGAGCGAATCCAGGCAACGACGCCAGCCAATTCCCAACTTGGCATGGGCATGGCGCTGATTGCCGGCGGGGTTTTGGCGCTAGTGATTTTTTGGAAACGTTGATTAAAATTACTGTAAAAACCCAAAGTTTTTAAGAATTAGAAGTTAATCATACAATTTTTCTTAAAAAATGTTGTATTAAATTCGAAAATGACGTTTCTACGAACTGAGCTTTACACCTTCGTTTATTCCAAGCTGTAATAATCACAATAACATTATGAAAACCAATCCAATTCAAATCGGAGCCGCGCTGGTCGCTGCGCTCCTTATTATCACCACGGCATCATCGAATGCCGCAGTAGCAACCGTAGATCTCGCCGGCGCTGTCGTCGCCAGCGGATCAAGCATTAACCGCGATAGTGGCGCTACCGTGGTCTCAGCCACCACCAGCTACACCTACAGCGTGAGCGGAACCATCAGTGGCACAGCAGGACTTGCCGCCCTGCCCTCTATGAGTCTTGCTTCATTTGTCACCTTGCTTGGCGGTAACAGCGCGGAATTGAGCGGAACTTACGCGAATGTCGGCGGCACCTTGCCCGTTGGAGTCCTGTTTTCAAAAACCTACGCCGGGTCTTTCCTCGGTGGAACGGTTTCCGGTTCCATGACGTTTTCTGGAGCGATTAATGGGGGTGGTGTTGTATCCGTCGCGGTGAACAACATCGGTTTTACACCGAACATCGGAACTATCGTATTCAGCAGCGGAAGCGGCATCGTGAGTGATGGAGCTGTTGCTCTGGTTTACCAACCCGATGGTATCGTTTCCAGCGGCACCACAATTACTGTGGGTGCAGACGTTTATTCTCCGACCGCACAAAAGCTTGCTCAAAAAGTGAAGCGTGGCGTTACGAAGAGCAGGATTTATGACTACGTCATTCAGAACGATGGAACAGGCGTCGATTCCTTCAGCATCAAAGGCAAAAAGGGCAAGCTTGGCTTCAAAGTGCAATACTTTGATGGTATCACCGATGTGACCACACTCGTTACCTCTGGATCTTTCCAGACCGCCGCCCTGCCTGTTGGCGATTCCAAGGCGCTGAGCGTCACAGTGACCAATAAAAATGCAGCTCCCGGAACGCTTCTGAATATCGCCATCACGGCGACATCGGGTGCGAATTCCACAGAGAATGACAAGGTCACCATCGCGGCGACCGCCAAATAACAGTCCGAAACATTTCAACCGAACCGCAGGGTGTGTCTCACGCCCTGCGGTTTTTTCATTTCTTTGCCGCGGCGTCCGTCCGGCAATGGGGCCGCTCAGCGGTCAGTTTTTTGTGTCGCGACGACGCAGCCAGAGGATTTCCGAATCGCCCGGGAATTCATCGAGGCTGTTTAGCCTGACTGGAACTGCCGCACAATCCACAACCCATACTTCAAACAGCTCCAACCATGAGGCATTGAGTAGGTCGCTGCGTTTGCTGCCACATTGCGCGAGGCGCTTTTCGTTAAACTCACAGATGATGTGATCCACGCTTGCGGCCTGCTCCACACTCATCGCAGCAAGGACTTTCACGTCATAGCCCTCAATGTCCATTTTCAGGATGCGCACGCGTCCGCCTTCGCAGGCTTCGAACACGCGGTCCCAGGTAATCACCTCGATCTCGACTTCGCGGATGGCCGAGAATCGGGGGCTTTGCGGGAGTTCACCCAAGGTGCCCCGCGAGGGACGATTCTCTGGAAAGCTCAAATGTGCGCGACCGGGCTCCACTCCGAGAGCTACCGGTAAAAGCGTTGCGACGACGCCGTTGCGGTCGAGGTTGCGTTGCACGACATCGACTAGCATGGGATTCGGTTCTACCGCTACAATGCGGCTGCCGGGCTGCCATTTGCCGAGCAGGCAGGAGAAAAAACCGAAGTTTGCGCCGAGGTCGATAATGGTCGCAGGCTCGATGAGAAGGTTTTTCACGAGTGTGCAGAGATTTTCCTCAAAGCTGCCGTGCTGGAGGAGGTGGTTTGTTACGGCGTCTTCGCAAAGCATTTCCATGTCGAAGCCTTCGCGTGTCCGCAACATGATCCACTGACCGGTGTGGTTCTGAACGAATTCTGCCACCCGCGCCCGCTGGTTATCTTTGATCCCTGGCTTGAGGGATTCAGGCGGTTGAGATGCGGTGCTTTTTGTCGGATCAGTGTCTTGCATGGGTGCGCCTAATCAATCCTCCCGTCCCCGTGGCGTCAAGGTGGCGCTTCGGATTAAGTGCTTGCGGGCGCGTTGCCCGGCGCATAACCAAATGAGGAACACATGCCATCGACCACGCGAGGCTTCACGAAGCAAACCCGGCATCAAAGCAGCTTTGCCGAGAATCTCCAATTTTACCGCCGACTCGGCCTCGCCAGATTGATCATAGCGGATGGAATGCAGCGTTCCGGCTCAACGCTTCTATTCAACATGGTGCGCCTCATTCTGCTTTCGGATGAACGCTCCAAGCTGACCTCGGGATGGATTAAAGACTTCGCCACCTTGCCGCCCGGCAATGTTTTCCTGCTGAAATGCCATGGTGTGGACGCTTGGAAAATTCGGCGGGCAGCGCTGCTTTTTTACACCTACCGGGACATTCGCGATGCGCTGGTGAGCAAGTTCCGTAAGTTCAATCAAGCCCCCTCGATTGAGATGGTCCGGAAATGGGTCGTGCAGTTTGATACGGCGCGAAAACACGCGGACCTGATGATCCGTTACGAGGACATGGTCGGGGATGTCCACGGAACCGTGGAGAAGGTTGCAAAAAGCCTCAGGATTTCGGTCCCGACAGAAACGATCACACGCGAACTGCCTTCGAGTTTTGAGGATGACAACTCGGGTGATCGTTACTCAAAAACCACCCTGCTGCATAAAGATCACATCACAGGCACGCATTCCGGCGAATGGCGCCAGGTGCTCGACAAGGATCTGCAAAGACAAATCGACGCGGAGTTTGGCTGGTGGTTTAGCGAAAACGGTTATGAGAAGCTGTAGATCCGGCGTTTCCATCGCCTCTCGAACCTGCTCCGCCACATTACGATGAACAGCACACCTCGCTCAGTTGCAGACTTGGTGATCTTTCTGCACATCCCTAAGACCGCGGGGACGACGCTCTGGTCGATTCTGGAAAAACAATATGGAGCACAGCAACGCCGCCTGAAGTACGGCGGGATCACGGAGAACAACAACAAAGTCAGGGAACTGCTCGCCAACAGCGAGGCGGAAAAACTCAAGCTCGTCGGCAGCCATATCCCGTTCGGGGCGCACGAGATGACGGCTCGCACCACCTCGTATTTCACCCTGATGCGGGATCCTATAAAATGGGTGTGCTCCACGTACTATAAAATTTTGAGAAAAAAGACGCACAGCTTGCATGAAAAGGTCGCTCTGGGGAACCTAACGATCAACCAAGCCATCCCGCTCATTGAGGATAACATCCAGACGCGGATGCTCGCCGGTATGAGCGACTTGAACTGGAACGACCCGGAGGTTCCGCCCCCCCCCTGCCTCCCTGTCCACCTTGAAAAAGCCAGAGTGGTTCTTAAAAACAATATCGATGTCATGGGCCTGACCGAGAGGTTTGACGAATCCCTGATCCTGCTTCAGCGGTTTTACGGATGGAAAACGCCCTTCTACTCGCGGAAAAATGTCGGCTCCAACGTCAAGGCCTCCCAACCTCCGGAAACCATCGAGTTGATCCGCGCACGCAACGCCTTTGACACGGAGCTCTACGAGTTTGCCAAGGAGCTCTTTGAGGAAGAAATCGAACGCTTTGGACGGGAACGGCTGAAACGGGAGGTTTCGCGCTTCCATTTGAAGAACAAGATTGCGGGGCACCTCTCCATCGTGCGCGGCAAATTCCGGAGCCTTGGCGGGCAGCCATGAGGATCGCTCACATCATCAATCCGGTCGGTAACCTTCCGGCTTCGTCCGACCTGACCATCGCCCAGCCGATCACGCTGGAAACCATGCGACGTGCCCGCGCGTACGCCACAACCGAAGTGGAGGTTGACCTGTTCACCGCGCAGTTTCCCGAGGACCACGGAGCAGTCCCGGCGGATTTTCAAAAGACGCCCGACCTTGACCGGTCTGTTCTAGATTTTGGCGACTTTCAGAAAAAGCGAAAATTACCACTCTTGCGCGATATTCTAAGTCGGCTCTACGAGAAATCGGACGCGGAGTTCTTTGTTTACACGAACCTGGACATCGCCCTGCTCCCTCATTTTTATCTCGGAGTCGCGGCGCTCCTCCGCCGGGGGGCGGACTCACTCATCATCAATCGCCGGACGATCTCCAAAGAGTGGACCGAAACGGAGGATCTGCCGTTGATGTATGCGCAGGTGGGGGAAAAGCATCCCGGTCGTGACTGTTTCGTCTGGCGCAGGGACGTGCTCCCGCAATTTCACATGGAGCATGCATGCATCGGCACGGGCGGCGTGGGAAAGGTGATGTTGGTCAATCAGGTGGCGACGGCCACCAGGTTCCAGGAAATTGCCGATTTTCATCTCACCTTTCACCTCGGGGATGATCGTCGCTGGCAGGCGGACGGACCGAATGATCTCCTCGAGTACAATCAGAAGGAGCTCAGGAAAGTCGTGGAGTTTTTCCGCAGCCGGAACGCACTTCCCGAACATCCACTGATCGCCAAATTCATCAAAAACAAAGGCCTATGATCGCCGCTTCTGCGTTTCGCCGTTCATGGCTTTGCGTTTGCATTCGCAAGGGGGGCAACCTTTACTTTCCTCCAGTTTCATGATCGTCCTCGCCCGCAATCCCGTTTGCTTTTCAGCGCCGAAATCCGGGGGAGATTTCATCATGCGTTACGCAAATCTGGAGTCAGGATTCGCTATGCATGGCGAAACAAAAAAGACCGCTCACACCCCAAAAAAGCGTGGCTGATCCGGAATCTCCGTCTTCACCGGCGCGGAGTTGGTTCTACCGCAAAACCCGGATTACTCCCTCGTTCCTGATTCTCGGGGCCATGCGCTGCGGGACGACCTCGCTCTACCGTTATCTTTGCGAACATCCGCGCATTGTGAGTGCCACCCGCAAGGAAGTTCATTTTTTCGATCACAACTATCTCTCGGGCTGGGAGTGGTATGTGCGCCATTTCGTTTCGCGTTTTGAAAAATTGCCGGACAAGGCGCATCCTCTGAGGCGTTTGACGGGCGAGGCATCGCCTTCTTATATGCTCAATCCGCTGGCGGCACAGCGTGCGTCCCGTCATTTGCCTAATGCAAAAATCATCGCCATTTTGCGCAACCCCGTGGATCGCGCAGCGTCGCATTATCAACACGGACTTCGTAGAAAATACGAACCGCTGAGCTTCGCGGAAGCGCTGGACCGTGAGCAGGAACGGATCCAAGGCGAACGCGAAAAGTTGTTGCGCGAAGAAGTGCAGCGAAGCGATGCGCTCCAGAATTTTTCCTATTGCACCCGGGGACACTACATGGAGCAGATCGGGGAATGGCTGAAATATTATCCAAGGCACCATCTGCACATCGTGCTCAGTGAAGAATTTTATGCCGATCCTGCACGGGAATTGGAGCGCGTCAGCGATTTTCTCGGACTTGAGACCGTAAAACCCCGCATGCCCGAGGAGTTCGAGAAGTTTAATTTTTGTGAGTACGATGCGCTTGGCGGTGCATTGCGGGAGCGGTTAATCGAGCACTTCCGTCCACACAACGCGAAGCTTGCCGGTTTGATTGGACGCGATCCGGGCTGGGACTGCTGACACTGCGGCGGGTGCAGGGTGCCATGCCTACATTCTCCAATGGCCCAAGTCGCGACCCAGAAGTTTCTCGAGAC
>Ga0105046_10014346_pt1 | contig 12220 bp, 7 predicted proteins | sample MAT03_FD_78385 | JGI IMG/M metagenome (GOLD analysis project Ga0105046, IMG submission 78385) | Freshwater microbial communities from Lake Fryxell liftoff mats and glacier meltwater in Antarctica - MAT-03 (megahit assembly) | ecosystem: Environmental > Aquatic > Freshwater > Ice > Liftoff...
ACGTTCAATTTTTCGGTAAGGATGGCGGGCACCTGCGCGTTGAGCGAAGGTTCCCGCAGCGTCACTTGCCCGAAGGAACGATCCACCGGCTTGGCCATGAGTTCGAGCAAATTCCCTACGCGCAGGCTGCTTTCGTGGGCATCGTCGAGGATGCGGTGCATTTCCTTCACCGCGCCGGAAACCTTGAAGAAGAGCAACGCGAAACTCGTGATCTCTCCGTATTTGATCTCCCCCTGCCGGGCTAGGTAGATCGAGAACGCGATCACGAGGATAAGGAAAAGTCCCTCGGTGAGCGTCTTGGCGCAATCGAACCTCGCCATCGCGGTGTGATGGAAAATTTCCTTGACGCGGCGCGCATCAGCCATGACCAACACGCGATCCGCTTCGTTCTGGTGAGTGTTCGCGGCGCGGATGTATTCAATACCGCCGAGTTGTTCGACTACCGTGGCGTCCAAACCTTCTTTCGTTTTCATCAAATCCATTCGGATGCCCTTCTGCGACATCATCTGGCGCACCACGATAAAACCGCTGACGGGAAGGATGCCGGCCATCAGCAGGCCCACCTTCCAATTTTCGGCGAAGACTGCGATGAGGGCGAAACCGGCCATGAAAAGCGACGGTAGAACGTCTTGGAAACCAATCTTGATGAACTTGACGAAACCTTCAACGCTGCGGGAAATCCGACCCTGTAGCCCGCCCGCCCTCTCGCGGCCGAGGTCTGCCAGATCGACGCGGAGCAAATGCATCACCAGCGAGACGACGCGATCCCGTTCGATTCGAGTTGTGGTGTTTTGCACGATGTATTTGCGGACGACCTGCAAGACCTCGGAGAACACAAACAACCCGGCGATGGCCAGCAGATAGAGGCCGATGACGCGGAAAAAAGTGCCGTCGTCGGCTTCCTTATAAACGTCGATGCTGTTGACGAGGCGGCCGATCAGAGTCATCACCGATGTGGAACAGGCCGCGACCACGGCCATGATCAGTCCGGCCGAAGCGAGAACGAGCTTATCGCGCTTCGCGACCATCCCCCAGACCTGCCGACCACGGTCGAGGGTCGTACGGATTTCGTGCATGAAACCGGCGGGTGCGGGCGGCAGTGGCGGCATTTGTAAAATCCTCGTTCCCACGCTCCGCGTGGGAATGCTCTTTGTACGCTCAGCGTCCGCTCGGCGTCCTTTTCTTTGATCCGGGCAATATTCAGAAGGACGCAGAGCGTCCGAAAATACATGCCGAGGCAGAGCGTCGGCACGGGGATTCAAAATCCCTAGAACCGAACGAGTGTGAAGTAGATACTGTAAAACGCCAGCATGAACAACGAGAAGCCGATGCCGAACGGCAAGTAACTGCGAAAGGTGATCGCGTGTTGTTCCTTGAATCGGCCGCTCTCTTCCGCCAGGATCACCCCGGCTGACGCGGCCGTGACCAACGAGCTACTCCCCGCGCAGATGCCGCCACCGAGCGCCCACGCGGCGGAGTGGCTCGACGCCGCGAGATAAATCTTTGGCGACGCCAAGGTCGCCCACGATGCGGCCTCCGTAGACATCGTGCCGAGGTATCCTGTGAGGCAGATGGCCCAGACTTGGGCTTCCTGGCCCGGTGTTGCAGTCGAACGGATCAACGCTTGCAGTATGTCACCGATCCAGGAATTCCCCACGCACTCAGCGAGGACAAAGATCGCGGCGAAGGCGAGGTACACGTCGAACCCCAGCGATTTCAGCGTCTCGAAGCGGTGTCCGGGGTATTCGAGCAGGATCGCGGCCAAGATTGTCAGCGCGCCGATCACGAATTTGTACTCGTCGAAAAGGACATGTAGGATGATGAATGCACCTAGCGTACCGAGGCCGACCGCCAAGAGGCGCCGATCGACAGTCATGTCGCGGAGCACTTTTCGCCAATCGGCCGCTACGATCGCATCGGAGAACGTCTTTCCGTTCATAGTAATGGTGTTCCCAGCGGCTTTCGATGGAATGCTAGCTACGGCCCGGCGGGTCAGAAACAGTACGACGTAAGTCAGCACGGCCATTACGATCAAATTCGCGGGCACCACCTCGCGGAGGAAGTCTCCCGCCTTGAGCTTCCAAACGTCGGCTTCGACGATGTTCGGCGTGTCACCCCAACGGGTGCTGAAACCGCCGAGGTTACTGGCGATGAGGGCACCGCACAGTAACCAACGCGAAGGAATGCTAAACGAATCGCACAGCCGGATAATAATCGGCGTCATGATTAAGATGGACGTGACATTGTGCATGAACCCGGCGGTGATGTAGGTCAGGCCGAGCATCATTGTTACGAGGAGGGGCAGGGTCATCCGGGGTTGTTTGAGGCGGAAACGAGCCAATCGCAGTGCGAGGTAGGCCGCAAACCAGCGGAAGCCGTTGGAACGTTCGATCATGTGTGCCGGGATCGCTACCGCGGTGAATAGGATTGCAATCGGGGCGTAATGTTGGAATCCGTGAACGAGAGCGTTTTCGGAATTCGGGCGCCCATTGGGGCCGGTACCGAATTGCAACGCGAGGAAGCAGCAGGCCACTGCCGCCATCGCCAAGGGCAGAGGCACGTCGAGTTTCGTCATTGCGAAGAACCCGGCCGCCAGCAACGCGAGCATCAGGATGCCGCCCGCCGGGGTGTGGGCGAATGTGACGTCTTCCATACTCGCGGGGGCCAAGGCATCCGTCGCGGGCGGCGGCGATGCTGCGGTGGCCGTTCCGAGGAACGCGGTGAGGTATAGCAACGCCAAGGCGCACTGAGTCAAGAAACGGAGTTTCATATTTGTTCCTGCTTTGACTTGCTCCCCTCTCCCCCGGCGGGGGAGGGGGATCAGAATGAACTACAGTGTGCGGATGGATTGATTCGCTTCGAGCGGTTGATCGTCCGGGCTGGAATGGGGCCGCAGGTGGACGACCAAGAGCGAGGTCGCTGGGATGATCCGGGGATCGACCACATCAGCCACCGATTGATCCATCGAGTAGGTTTTGTTCTTTCGATACGCCTCGAATACCACCACGCCCAACTCGGCCACGACCTTGCGACCGACGCGGCTCCCCTTGTGAACCGTCATCGCGCGATGCCGCAGGCTCGAAGGAAGTTGGTGGCCATCGGGGATGATCACCATGAGATCGTTCAGGCCGAGGAAGCCTTCGATGACGTGCGGCGGTAACGGCATCACAAGGCCGACCTTCTTCCCTTGGCATTCCTTCAACAAGTCGGTGTTTCGCTTGAATGCAACGATGCGGGCGTGAACGCTGAACGCATCGTAGATCAATCCCAGCGGCAACCCTTGCGAGGCGAAATTGCGGATATACTCCGCCGCGTGAGGTTCCCCGGCTTGTTCTGCCGCTTTGATAAGGTCGTCGGGCGAATCGACTTTGCCGGAATCGATCATGAGCTTGAGGGCTTCGAGGAAGCCGTCTTCATCGTGGCGGAGGAGGAAGCCGCCGGTCGTGGCGGTGGGTGCGGTGGTAGACATTGGAAACTCCCATTTCCTCGACGGGCGTTGAACGCTGGCGTGCAAGTGTGATTCTAAACGGGTCTCTTGCGTTTGCAATACGGCGCGGGAATGCTTTTGTGACGGGGGGAACCGAGAATTCCGTTACCAAGTCCAGTCGATCCGGTAGACGTACCCATCCTTCGGGGCACTCACTTCCCAATACAGCCAATCGTTGGCCTCCGATTTGAAGGTGATCGGAAGATCCTTAAAGGGTTGCGGTTTGTCGTTTGAAGTGGGGGCGACACGCAGTTGATATTCCTTGAATGGTCGATCCTTCGGAAAGAGTAGAAGCATGGAAGATCGCAATGAATCCTTAAAGCCGATCAAGCCGAGCCATTGATCCTCGGGTTTTTGAAGGTTGCCGATGAAGGTCGCCTTGCTCTGGGCAGTGAACTCGCTCCCGAGCGGTTCCCCTTGGATATCCACGGTGACGTGCCCGGTTTTCATCACTTGGCCGCCGACGACATCCGTCGAAAAATCCACCGTGGCCCATTCGGGGCCGGGCGAGATTGCCCGAAGAACAAGCCCCCGACCGGAGGTTTGGAATCGAGTCGTGTAGCTCGCCACATCTTTGTTTTTTGACACCACCCGACGGTTATTGAAGATGACGTACGATTCGGTTGCGGGGTCGTTCGGAATCTCTTGCTTCCAAGCGCGGAGATCGACCACGCGTTCATCCGAAATGATCGCGATGCCGTCGTAGGAAGGGGCGACGAGCTTGGGAACTTCCTTGACGGGGTGGGGGGATTCCTTGTCCGGTTTTGGCTCCGTTTGCATCAGCACCTTGACGCGGTTCACCACTTCGTCCCTGCGGAGTTTCACCGCCGGGTCTTCCGCCTGTTCCAGGACAGCGACCACCGGTTTCGACCGTTCGTAGAAGGAAGCGACCACACCGATGGAAATCAGCACGAGCAACAGGGTCGTGATCGAAGTCGTTGCCGTCGGGTGCCTCCGGCACCATTTGGACAACTGCCGCCACGGCGGCGTCCAACCGACCGAGATGCGCTGGTGGTTCAAATACCGATCCAAGTCGTCGGCCAAGTCGGTGGCTTTGACGTAACGCTCGGCGGGGCTTTTTCGGAGGCACTTCAAGCAAATCGCTTCGAGATCTCGCGGAACGTCGGTGCGGTACCACGCCGGGGAGACCGGATCGGCCGTGATGATCGAATGCAGCACATCGTAAAGATTGTCCCCTTCAAAAGGCACTCGACCGGTGAGGAACTTGTAAAGGATCACCCCCAGGGCGTAGACATCGGCACCGGGGCCGATCACTTTCTTTCCCGCAGCCTGCTCCGGGGCCATAAATCCTGGCGTACCGATCGGTTTGCCAGTTTCGGTGAGGCCGTCGTCCGACGCGAGATTCTTGGCGACTCCGAAATCGACGAGCTTCGGCGTGCCGTCTTCAGTCATGAGAATGTTGGCCGGTTTCAGGTCGCGGTGAACGACACCGTGCTTGTGGGCACAATCGACGGCGCGGGCGATGATGGCGAGCAGCTTGGCCCCATTGCGGAAGGGCATCGGCCCGGAGTCGAGCTTCTCGGCAAGGTTCCTGCCGCCGAGCAATTCCATGGTGTAGAAGGGGCCATCGGCGGCGACGCCGACATCGTAGACCTGCACGATGTTGGGGTGCTGCAACCGGGCGATGACCTCGGCTTCAAGAACGAACCGACGCTGATCCTGCGGGTTGGCGAGTTCGCCAGAACGAATGACTTTCAGTGCGACGATTCGGCCGAGCGAGGTTTGTTTCGCTTGATAAACGACACCCATGCCACCGCTACCGATGGCCTTTTGCAGTTCGTAACCGGGGATGGTGGGGAAATTGGCGGGCTTGATCTCGGGCAAAATCGGGATTGTGCCTCCGGGGTCGCCTCTGGTGACCGCGTCGCTTCCGCAGATCGGACACGGCCCGTGCTGCGTCCAGACATGGTTGGACGGGCAGTAGTGAACGACCTGCATAACGGACTCTCGCGAACCATGCGACCCAGCACAGAATTTAGCATTTTTCAATGCAACGAGCAAGGTACAGCACTTTCGCAAGGAAATCCGCAGGAGTTTGTCACAACCGCTTCTCGTGTTGTTACCGGTGTAAAGCATCGAGTGTACCGATACAAAGACATTCCCAGATACCCGAAAGAGCATACCCATGAACGGTTCCAACTCACCCATTGTGTTCGTGTGGCCGGGCGACCTCCACCTGACCACGCCCGATGCCGAAAACCACAAAGCAGCCCAACGCCTGCTCGACGAAGTTGGCACGCTCATCAAACCCGATTTCGTGCAGTTCGCCGGGGATAACGCCCAGCACGCGACCGATGATCAATTCCGTATGTTCAACACTCTGCGAAAAAAAGTCGCCTGCCCGACGCACGCCCTCGTTGGCGATCACGACGTCCACCATGACCCTAAGGCGCTCGCTTACCGCGCGCACGTCGGCGAGACCTACGGCGCTTTCAGCCTCCGCGGTTACCGGTTCATTCAATTGAACACGATGGAGTTCCGCCCGCTCGGCATCGGTCGCCAACAGAGCCTTTGGTTCCGGTACGAGGTCGATGCGGCCCTAGAACGTGGCGAACAGGTTGTTCTCTTCCAGCACCACTACCCGTACCAGATTTGGGAAGACTTCGACGGCCCCGGTATCGACAACTGGCGCGAGATCGTGCAAACACGACGTATCACTGCCATCTTCGCAGGGCACACCCATTATGGCCAAATCGCCAACGATGGCCGGAATATCTCCGTCGCCACACGATCCATCGGAGAACCCGAAGGCGGCCCGGCGGGCTATTCGGTTGTGGTTCTGAATGGCAATGACTTCGCCGTGAAGTACCGCACGGTGGAAGATAGCGGCCCGTTTGTGATGATCACCCACCCGCGCGATGGTTTGCTCGCCGTGACGCCGAAGCACATCCTTTCCGGGCCGGATCGAGTGGGTGCCAAGATCTGGTCCCTCGAACCGTTGACCGGGATGGAAGCCCGCATCGACAGTGGCGATTGGTTCCCACTGGAAAACGCGGGCAATGGCGAATGGGAAGGCCCGCTAGCGGTGGAACGCCTCGCGAAAGGGGAACATACGCTCGAAGTGCGTTTGGCGGGTACGGAAGCAATTGCGGATCGCGTCGGCTTCTTGGTGGATCGCACCGGCCGCTATACCGCGGTGCCGAAGGTACGCCCCGAAGCTACCGCCACCGCGTTCTGTTAAGCCCGCGAGAATTCAGCGGCAAGACATGCGACACTCCTGCGAATCGTGGAATCGTCCGCGATATTCGCTTGGCAATTGAAGTAAACCGCCGATGTAGGCATCGGCATCGGTCTCGTGCCTTTAGGCATCAACAGCATGGGCTTCTGCAATGGCATCACTTGACATCACTTGATGGAGCCGAGGTAGGCCAGCAAGTAGGCCATCGCGACGGGCGACCGCACGAGGGGTTGGGCGACCGGCGACGCGAGTTGGGTGAACCTTATTCCGTACGCTGTCGCAATCCGAACCATACATTTCTGCTATCAACTCCTTTGCCGCTGATCGAATCGTCTCGGCTGACTTTATTGGGTCGTTTGAACACCGTTGTTCGCCCTGTATCATTCCATTTTCCCGCGAACGCTGCGCCCCTCGGGTTCGCGGCTTTTTCTTTTGATCGCATCACTGCCGAGTGTGACGCGGGAGGAGATGCGATTTCCCAACTGCGATATTTATGAAATCGTCACCCCACGTTGCAATACTCGTGGAAAGCAGCCGGGCGTACGGCCGCGGTTTGTTGGAAGGTATCGCACGCTATGTGAACCAACATGAAAACTGGTCGCTCTATTTCCAACCGAGCGGCCCAGAGGATCTTCCACCAACTTGGCTGAACAAGTGGAAAGGCGATGGCATCATCGCCAGAATCAACGATGCGCGCATCGCGGAAGCCGTAGTAAGGACGGGTCTTCCGATTGTCGATCTCCGCGGACTTTATCCGGAACTCGGCTTTCCTTACGTCGGCCCCGATTTCCGCGAAGTGGCACGACTCGGTTATACCCATTTCGTCGATCGGGGATTTCGTTATATCGCCTGCTGCATGCTTCCGCGTGAATCCTACCCGGGCGTGCACTGGTGCTGCGAACACTTCAAGGAAATCTCCGCGGCGGACGGCCGCCGTTGCGAGGTCTTCAATCCGCAGCCGGAGAACACCAAACCGTTGACTTGGGAGGAGGAGCAGGATCGTTTCGTCCAATGGTTGAGCGGATTGCCCAAGCCGATCGGGATTGTAACCTTCAATGACGAATGCGGATTCCAAGTGCTGGATGCCTGCCGCCGCGCGGGCGTGCGGGTGCCGGACGATGTCGCGGTTCTGGGAGCTGGAAACGACACCGTCTTGTGCAACCTCACATCTCCTCCGCTGAGCAGTATCGAAACCGGGGCCGACCGGATCGGTTACAAAGCCGCGGCGATTCTCGCCCGGATGATGCGCTCGCCCCTTAAAGGCAACAAACCCTCGAAAGTGTTCTTCCCACCGTCCGGGATATCCGTTCGGCAATCGTCGGACGTTATGGCGATCAGCGACCGTTTGGTGGCCGACGCGGTTCAATTCATCCGGGAAGGGGCATGCCGTCAAATTACGGTGCAAGACGTATTGAATCATGTTTCCCTCTCCCGCAGTGTCCTCGACCTACGTTTCAAAGCCGCCCTAGGCCGGACGCCCAAAGCGGAAATCCTCCGGGTGCAGTTGGAAACAGCACGGCACCTGCTCGCCGATTCAAATCTGACCTTACATGAGATCGCAATACGCAGCGGATACACATCGGCCAAGTATCTGGGCGATGCGTTCACCCGCATGGTGGGGGTACGCCCGGGGGAATACCGCAGCCGTTTTCACAAAGAGTGACCCGAAGCCCCATCAAAAATCAGGACGGGAAACTCGAAATTTCGGGTTGTGAGCGAAACTGCATCTATTAAATTAAATATCTCTCCTCTAGCGATTGCACAATATTCGGCCCATGCCGGGGGTGTATTCGAAATTCCACGCACCACAAGCATGTTTCATCTTGGGCATAGCTTGCCCCTGTGAAACCTTTGAAAAACTAATCTGTGAACGAAAGGTGAGGGATGAAAACCCAACGATTTCTAGGGTGGGCTGTCTTGACGGCAGCGGCAATCCTCTCCAGCGGCAACGCCAGTGCGCAACCATATTACTGGGATAACGACGGGGCGACTCCGGGGTTCGGGACGGCAGCCGGAACATGGGCCGAGCCGACCACTGGCAATGCAACGCAAGGTTGGAGCACGAGTACGACTGGGGTATTAGACCCCATGGATGTCTCTACTCTCATCACAGATTCGCTCAACTTCGGTTTGACGGCCACGGGCCTCGCCTCTGGCACGATCACCGTCAGCGGCACGGTGAACGCCGGTAGCCTGACATTTGCATCCGGTTCGGGTGCGATCACGCTCTCAGACGGCACGATCAACCTTGGCGCGGCTTCGACGATCACCGTCAGCAATACAACGAACACGATCAGTTCGGTCCTCTCCGGAGCGGGCACCAGTCTGACCAAGAACGGCGCGACCACTGGGACGCTGATTCTCTCCGGTGCAAACACGTACACGGGTCTCACCAACATCACTGCGGGTTTTATTTCCATCAACAGCATCAAAGATGTCGGTGCCGGAGCCAGTGCCCTTGGTGCTCCGACCAGCGTTGCCAACGGCACCTTGGGCCTTGGATTTAGCACATTCGCAACGGGCCTCATCTACACCGGCACCGGCGACACCACGGATCGCGTCATCAACGTCCGGGGTACCAGCACCGCTGGTCGGGCGATCCTTGATATGTCGGGAACCGGCCTACTCAAGTTTACCAGTGACTTCACCGCCAGTACGATGGGATCCAAGGTTTTGACCCTTCAGGGATCGACCGCAGGCGAGGGAGAGATCGCGGGTGCGATCGTGAACAACAGCGCAACGAACACCACGTCCCTTGTCAAAACCGGCACAGGAACTTGGACGCTCTCTGGCGCCAACACCTACACCGGTACGACCACGGTGAGTGGTGGGACGCTCACCATCACCAACCGGAGCGCTACCGCCAGCGCCATGAACAACGTGACCGTGAGCGGCGGCTCCACCCTCAATATCGGTGGCGGCACCCTCGTTATCAACAACACCATGTTTGTGGGCTCTACCACAAGCGGCACCGTCAATCAATCGGCGGGAACGCTGAGTTTCAGTATTAGTACGACGAGCACCAACGCTCTGCTCCTCGGTAACGGGGCGAATAGCAACTCCACTGGCACCTACAACCTGAGCGGCGGAACGATCAATCTGAATACGACAAACCAAGTTCGCGGGATCATCCTCGGTGTTAATGCGGGAACATCAAGCAACTTCATTATGACCGGTGGCACAATCGCCAACAATGCGAGCAGCCCCGGCTTTCTTCAGGTCGGACGCTCCTTGGATTTCCCCGCGGCGAACACCTTCAACCTCTTCTCGCAATCGGCTGGGTCTGTGACTTTGACGAGGTTTGCCATTGGTGGCTCAGCGGCGGGGAACACAAACTCCACGCTGACCCTCACAGGCGGGACGTTCACAGTGAACACCACGTTCTCAAGTCTGGCCGCTGCCACCAACGATGTCGTTGCCATGAACATCGGCGGCACCGCCCAAGTCACACTGCCGGCGTTTCCACTGTTGCGCGGCGTGGGTTCGTCGGCCACGATCACCTTCGATTCCAGCGACGGTGGCTACCTGCGACCGACTGCTTCGAGTGCGACCTACCTGCAGGCCTTCAACAGCGCAAACCTGACGGCCAACGGTGCGAAATTCGATACGAACACGTTCGATATTACGATCGCGCAAGCTTTCCAGAATGCTCCAAGCGCAACCGGCACCCTGACCAAGCTCGGCGTCGGCACGCTTACTCTCACCGGCGCCAGCACCTACACCGGTGTCACCACCATCAACGCCGGTACGCTTCGCCTCGGTGCGAACAGCGTTCTTCCTTCTGCCTCCCCTGTAACCCTCAGCGGCGGCACCCTTGCGTTAGCACCCGGCACGATCAACGGTAACACCACCGGGGGCGTGCTGACCCTCGCCGCCGGAACTTCGACCATCGATTTTGGCGGGGCCGGAATTACCTTGCTCTCCTTCGGCGACAGCGTTGGAGCCACCTGGACGGGAACCCTCGCCGTCACCGGTTACACCGGGCCGGGCAACTCGGCGTCCGGGTCGGGTGCAACACAACTCTTTATCGGTGCCTCGAACACCTTGAGCGTCGGGCAGTTGGCCGCGATCACGTTCACCGACTTCGATATGAGCGGGGCAGCAACGCAGCTCAGCACCGGTGAAGTCGTGCCTTTGGGTGTTGTTCCGGAACCGGCAACCATCCTCGGCCTGAGTGCGACAGGATTGGGTTTGGCAGGTTGGTTCCGCCGCCGGCGGCAGGCCAAAGCCTCGGCCTGAAGATAACAACTCGTGCGTTTCTCTTTCCACAATCGGGTGATTTAGTGACTACTATTCCCAAACGCCGTGTGGCCTTCACTTTGATCGAACTCCTTGTCGTGATTGCGATCATCGCGATACTCATCGGCTTGTTGCTACCGGCGGTTCAGAAAGTGCGAGAGGCGGCCAGCCGGATGAAATGCCAGAACAACATGAAGCAGTGGGCACTCGCCGCCCACAACTACGAATCGTCGTACGGGGAGTTCCCCTATGCGGCCAAGATCAATCCACGTACCCCTTGGCCCGTGCTACTCTGGCCGTTCGCCGAACTGACGACCCTGTCGAACGCCTACGACTATACAGTCGACTTCAGAGACGGGCCGACGAATACCGTTAACAACACCCTCAATGGCATCATGGCCGTAACCAGCCCTTTGTACTACTGCCCGAGCGATCGGCCCGGAGCACTGTGGAAGGGGGATCAATTCTGGCGTGCCCGCGGCAACTACGCCCTCAACTGGGGGCCCGTGCGTCAACCCAACACTGGCAATCCCGCCCCCACTTCCTTTTCCCCGTTCGGTTACATCGATTTCGCTACGCGCACCTTGCCCCGGATTTGCAAAATGGGCATGATCTCCGACGGCTCTTCGAACACCATGATGATGTCCGAGCAGATCATCCACCCCGTGGACACGGCCAGGGATATCCGCGGGGATATGCTCAACGACGACCAACAGTGCGGCCGCTTCATGACCCTCGACCTGCCTAACACCGGCACCGATGAATTGTTCAACCCTTGGTGCGTCAGTACCCCACTGCTCCCCTGCACCACCAGCGCCACCGGCAAGGTCTCGGCCCGCAGCAAGCACACCCGCGGCGTGAATGTCTCGATGTGCGACGGCTCGGTGCGTACGGTGCCGAACTCCATTACCCTCCAAGCCTGGCAGGCCGCCAGCACCATGAACGGCGCCGAGAGCCTTGGCCTCGACTGACCCGGCATTTTCTGAACGAACGATATCCGAGGAACTTGGGCAATCGGATGCGAACGCGAGCATCTCTGCGGGGGTGCCGTGGTGTTGGAAGCGATTGAGCGGCTTATTCTCGAGGCCGGAGGGCCTTGAGACCCGCAGCTAGTCGAGGTTCAATCGGGTGCGATCGGCGACGGCGGCAGGTGCCATCGCTTACGCAAAATAAATGCTCCACACATTGTTGCTTGAGAGTTGTGGCAGTAGACACCTCGCTCCGAGCCGCTAGCGATGCCTTCGGCATCGGTGCCAAGACACCGCGATGAAGTCGAACGTGTCGAACTCCTTCAT
>Ga0105046_10014347_pt1 | contig 12219 bp, 6 predicted proteins | sample MAT03_FD_78385 | JGI IMG/M metagenome (GOLD analysis project Ga0105046, IMG submission 78385) | Freshwater microbial communities from Lake Fryxell liftoff mats and glacier meltwater in Antarctica - MAT-03 (megahit assembly) | ecosystem: Environmental > Aquatic > Freshwater > Ice > Liftoff...
GTGGAGAGAACCTGAGGGTAAGTCCACCATCAACGATGTATTTTCCCAAACCAAGCGCAACGTTTGCTATACCGTCCTCAGGTTTTTCAGGCGCTATCGGATAAAAGTTGATGGATCGCGCCACGCCTGAGAGTGACGGGTAAAACCTTTCACCATAAGGTGTTCCGGTTACTTCCTGCAGTACAATAGCCATCTTCTCTTCATCAATTACATTTGAAGTGGCAACCATATAAGCCTTTGAATCTTTAAAAAATGCCGAGGCATATACACTCTTGATGGCGTTGCTGAGATTCTCGATGGTAAGCCGTTCATCGTTGATAAAATTGGGCACCATGTATGTCGAATAAATCCCGGCAAACGGCTGGTAATAAGAATCTTCAAGCATGCTCGATGACCTCACGGCAATAGGCTTCTTAACGACACTGATAAAAGTATAAAGGTCTTCGTGCAACCTGAAAGGCAGCCGGGCAGCAATAAAGTTGTCCAGGATTTCCTCGTCGCTTGCCGATGAAAGCGCTATTTCATAGAGGCTGTTGTCTTCCATAAACTCATCGAAGATATCTGCGCCAAGCACAACAGTTCGTGGAATGACAACAATGACGTCTTTCCATTTATCGATCAGCCGGTTTCGCTTGATCATAGAGTCGAGAAAAGCCAGACCGCGGGCCTTGCCCCCGATTGAACCCTGCCCTACCCTGGTAAAACTCAGGTATTCATCGAAACTTTCGCGGTTGAACTCCGCAATAATGCCACGGGCCTTGTTGAGCCTGAAAGTGGCAATGGCATCGAAGATAAAACGACGGATCTCATCCAGGTCCTGAAAATCACCGGGACGAAGGTCACGAAAGAGTTCTGCCAATGGGAATAAAGCCCGGGCATACAACCATTTTGAAATATGATTGCGATAAACGTGGTACTCCAACGAATTATCAGGTATCTCAAAAATCCTTTGCTGCAATGCTTTTAAGTCAGCGGCTCTGGCTACTTCCTGCTTTGTTGCGGGATCGGAAAAAACAAAATCGCCGAAGGCAAAATACTGGATTATGAAATTCCGGAGTTCGATCGACAGGGTATGCGATAGTTTATGAATAAAGCCTGCTCTGCGTTCCCGGGCCAGGGCATGGTTCGACAGGTCGCTCGACTGCATCAGCAAAGGCATAAACTCATCTTCACGCTTCACCTTTTCAATCAGCCTGATACCGGCCATCGGATCTTCCTTCCCGTTTCGGGAATAAGAGGTATCTGTAATAATTCCCAGCAGATTGTTTTTGTATTTCTCGTAATAACCGATTGCCTGTTCATAGTTGGTCGCCAGCAGAATTTTAGGCCTTCCGCGCATGCGCAGCATCATCTGGTGCTCGTTGATGCCTTCGGTCATAAAAGCTTTTGATTGCTTGAAGATGATTTTGTAGATGTTGGGCAGGTAACTTGAATAAAACCGGATGGAGTCTTCTACCAACAGAATGCCCTGTACGCCAACTTCGAGCATATCGTGCTCGGCATTCATCTTGTCCTCAATCAGTTTGATAATGGCGAGCAGGATATCGGCATTGCCCAGCCAGCAAAATACATAGTCAATGGCCGAAAGGTCCTCATTGGCAATGGTCATGGTGACCTCGCGCGAAAATGAGGTCAGCACAACGATTGGAATGCCGGGATACTGCTCCTTCAACCTGCGGGCAGAGTCAAAACTATCGCTCTTACCCATGCTGAGCATGGTAATGATCAGGTCGATGTGCTGGCTCCCCAGGACTACCAGCGCTTCTTTTTCGGAAGAAACCTGGATAAACTGAGGCGGATACCTAAGACTGAGCGAAACATACTCATTGAAGATTTGCTCATCGATGCGCCCGTCACCTTCCAGAACAAAGGAATCGTAGTTGCTGGCGATCAGCAGAACGTGATAAATCCGCTTTTTCATCAGGCTGGTGAAAGCGGTATCATCAAAGAAATACTTCTTTGAAAGCAGCGAATATGGAGAGTTGGGCATAAACTGAGGTTGTAATTACAAAAGTAGGATATTCCGGCTATTTTTGAATAGTGTCGGTGAACTTGCTGTCGCTTTTTGATCGCCCGGATAAAATCCTGCCATCAATCCCCCCGCCTGGATGATGACACCGGAAATGGGTACGACATATACTTCAAGGTCGGTCATCTGATTTGATTGAAATAGTTGTTGGGCTTAGGTTTATTCATTCAGAAAATATATTAAGAGTCTGTTTAAATTTTATACCTAAGTTGAGCGATTTGAGCAAAGCGAAAAAGCGTTTTACTTAGGTAACCCCAATTGGGAAATTGTTGCAATTCACCACAGCCATGAAACTGTGTAACTGTGAATTGCTTACAATTTCCTGATCGATTGAGCTATTTCCCTTTTCAAATCGCTCAATTTGGGTTATTTTTCCATTAGGCCCGTCCTTTAAGGCGGGTTTGGAAATAAACACAAACCCAGGGGCAAAATCCTGAAAAATTTATTATGAATTTACAATTTTTTCAGGATTTTGCCACCTTCTGAAATAATATTCCGAAACCCGCTGGTTTTATATGCCGGCCCAAAACTGTGAATTATAGAAATCTTTTCACAAATTCTATAACAATACCCCCTGATAATAATTCTAATTTTGGGCTTGTAGAATTCCACATGGATCATTGTTAATCATCAAAACAGTATGAAGCAGCCAAAAGAGAATAAATCAGTCAAAAAAATATTTACACTTCCAAAATCTGCCAGCGGCATAAAGGGACTAGATGAGATCACTTTTGGCGGTCTTCCACTGAACCGGTCAACGCTCTTAGTGGGCAATTCTGGCTGTGGAAAAACCATTCTGGCAATGGAATTCCTGATCAATGGAATTGATTTTTACAATGAGCCCGCTGTGTTTATGACGTTTGAAGAAAATAAAGACGAGCTCATTCAGAATGTCAAATCATTGGGTTACAATCTGGATAAACATATTGAAAATAATAATCTATACATCGACCAGGTCAGGATCAACCCGGATGAGTTGGTCAAAGCCGGTATGTATGATCTGGAAGGAATATTTGTAAGGCTCGAACGGGCAATCAATAAAGTAAAGGCAAAACGTGTTGCACTTGATTCTCTGGATAAACTCTTTTATGGCCTTGACGAGAAAATACTGCGTTCAGAATTTCTAAGACTGATAATCTGGTTAAAAGAAAAGGAAGTTACCGCAGTAATTACCTCCGAAATTGGCGAGCCGTTCCATTCCCGAAGCGCAATTATTGAATATGTTTCCGATTGCGTTATTGTTCTGGATAACCGTGTAACCAACCAGATCGCAAACAGGAGGTTAAGGATTGTCAAATATCGTGGTTCAATGCATGGCAACAATGAATATCCATTTAACATCGATGAAAATGGTATATCTGTTTATCCGATTGTAAGCGAAGCATTTCAACAGAAAACAAGTTCAATTAGAATAACTTCCGGCATAAAAGACCTGGACGAAATGCTGGGTAAAAAGGGCTTTTACATGGGCAGTAGCATTCTCATCTCAGGTACGGCAGGCACAGGAAAAACCAGCGTAGCCGCTTCATTCGCTTACAGCGTTTGCAAAGCCGGAAAGCGCTGTCTGTATTGCGCATTTGAAGAAGCGCCGAATCAGATTATCAGAAATATGGATTCAATCGGGGTCCCGCTCAACCCGCTGAACAGGTCAGGAAAACTGACTTTTTATTATGCAAGACCAACCTTACAAAATCTTGAATTGCATTTTCTTGCAATAAGAAAAATAATAGAAGACCTGAAACCAGCAGTGGTAGTGCTTGATCCGATTACAAATCTGATGACTGAAGGCCCGAATAGCGACATCCGTTCTATGCTTACCCGGTTTGTCGATTATCTGAAAACCCAGCACATTACGGTCATGTTTACCGCGGCCATTACGGTTGGATCAATCGAGCGCAATCCGAGCGATGAAGGAATTTCTTCGATGGTTGACACCTGGATGATGGTTCAGGATATTGAGGTAAATGCCATGCGTACACGGAGTTTGTGCGTCATGAAATCGAGGGGAATGGAGCATGCCACAGATGTGCGCCGGTTTATTATTTCAGAAAATGGAATCACGTTATCCACTATTCAATCTGACGTGGATGGACCTGAAGCCGTTGCCATGCAAAAAGCCAGAGAGCATGAGAATTTATCTAATTCAAAGGCATCAATCGTAGAAACGGAAACCTTCAGATCAAAAAAGTAAAACATATTGTTTTATTAATTTTTATTGAACATCAACCTGATTGTGATGAAGAAAAAAAACGCAGATACAATAGTAAACAATGAAGTTGCGGCAGGCCCCGGTCAGAAGGCGTATGTTCTCCGGTTGTTTGTGACTGGCATTCTGCCAAATTCTGCAAGGGCAATTGCTAATATAAAAGCCATTTGTAATCAATATCTAAAAAACAGTTATGAACTTGATATTATTGATATTTATCAGCTTCCCGATTTGGCAGTATCCGAAGATATTGTTGCAGTTCCAGTATTGATAAAGAAATACCCCTTGCCCGAAAAGCGGCTGATCGGGGATTTGTCAGATACTGATAAAGTTCTGAAAGCACTTGATCTTGTTTAATTTTTCAAATATCAATCACATGGAAAAGAACAAGAGTGAACTTCGGGCAGAAACTGAAAAGCTGAAAAAGGAGAATATGATGCTTCAGCGAAAGCTAAGATCAGCCATGGAGTCTGTTGAGGCTATAAAAGATGATGCCATAGACGCACTGGTATTAAATGCCCGTGAAAATGCCGTTAAAGTTTACACTGAAAAGACAGCCGACAAACCCTACCGCATCCTGATTGAGAAAATGCATGAAGGAGCACTGATGCTGAGTGAGGACGGCATTATTTTATACTGCAATGCCTATTTTGCCCTGATGGTAAACCTGCCATTAGAAAAAGTATTTGGAACAGATCTTATAGATTATATTGATGATTCTTCAAAAGAACACACTGATAAATTGATCTCACAATGTCAGGTTCAGCCCGTAAATGATGAAATAATCGTGCATTCAGGAAATGGGAAAAAGATAAATGCATTGATGTCCTTAAATGCACTGACCCTTGACAGTAAGCCGTTTATCAGTGCCATAATTACCGATCTTACTAAACAGGTTGAATATCAGAAAAAATTGATATTACGGACAAAGCAACTGGAAGAGAAAAATGAAGAACTCGAGAATGCAAATATAGAACTGGCTTTTCAGATCAGGGAGAAAAAAAAGCGGGGTAAAGAGCTGAGGATTGCCAAAACTGATGTAAAGGACCTGGAAGAAATAAATACACATAAAGACAGCGTTCTGGCAATATTGGCGCATGATCTCAGAAGCCCACTAACCGGAATTATTGGAATCGCTGAATTGCTGAATACTGATACTGATGATCTGAAACAAAGTGATGTCAAACGTCTGCTGGCATTGCTCCTCAAAGAATCAACCAAAGAATTGAGTATGCTTGACAACTTATTGGAGTGGGGCAGAATAAAGTATGCCTCTGAAGCATTCTCTCCTGAAAATACCGTTCTTACCCAATCTGTATCGAAAGTTTTTGAAACATTAAAGGAAGTTGCTGCTAATAATCGTATTCAACTTATGAACGATGTAACAAAGGACATCATCGTCTTTGCCGATGGGAAAATGGTGCTTTCTATCCTGCAGAACATTGTTTCGAATGCGATAAAACATACGCCGGCCGGTGGTAAAATAACCGTTACAGCGAAGAATACAGGCAATAAAGTTGAAACCGAAGTAACTGACACCGGAATAGGTATGTCTAAAGATTTGACAGAAAAACTTTTTACGCCACAAATGACCTCACTTTTAACTCCCAGGGGGGAAAACAAGGGAGGAGGCATTGGATTGTTGCTGGTAAAAGATATATTAGACAAAAACAGCGGTGAAATATGGGTAGAGAGTGAGGAAGGAAAAGGCTCCTCATTTTACTTTACTTTGCTGGCAGGAAAATAAACGGGTAAATACGCTGTCCTTAATAGCCATCTATTGAATACTACTTCCCGAATTTATTCTGAATTCAGTAATGATTGAATCCGGCCTGCTTTTTTATACTATCTCTTTCCACCTTGCATCCATCCATTTTTTCTGTTGCTCCGTTGTGTGAAATGTCCAGGCAACAATCCGGCTGGCTTTATTGCCCTGGCCCATTGGAATGGTTTTCAGTTCGGCAACGCCGGCTTTGTCGAGCGATTTAATGGCACTTTTAAGCGTTGATTGCTTTGAAACTATCGTAGAAAACCAAAGGCAGGAAGCCGAAAATTGCTTACTCTGGAGAATCATATCACGAATGAACCTGCCTTCACCACCTTCGCACCAGAGCTCACCCGGCTGACCGCCAAAGTTGAGGACTGGTTCAGTAACTTTTTTCGAATTCAGATTGCTTAATTTGCGGAGAGTTCCCGATTGGGCTTCTTCAGCAGAGGCATGAAAAGGAGGATTGCAGATTGACAAATCGATGATTTCGTCCTTCTGAATAATCCTGTAGAACGTTTCTTTCGGATCCGTTTGTAACCTCAATTCTACCTTACCCTTCAAAACAGGGTTCAGTTCAACGATTTTGCCGGCAGATTCAAGCGCAACAGGATCGGTATCAGACCCAATAAATGACCAGCCATAGTCCTTGTTCCCGATGATCGGATAAACACAATTTGCCCCAACACCGATATCAAGGCATTTTATCTTGTCGCCCATCGGAAATGTTCCAAAGTTTTTGCCACACAAAAAATCTGCGATGTGGTGGATATAATCTGCCCTTCCTGGAATGGGCGGACAAAGGTAGCCCTGTGGTATGTCCCAGTAATCCAAATCGTAATAGTGCTTCAGCAGGGCTTTGTTCAGCATTTTCACGGCAGCCGGGTCTGCAAAATCGATCGTCTCGTCGCTGTATATGTTCAGCACAACAAAATCAGCCAGCTCCGGGCAACCCGCAATCAGTTGTTTGAAATCATAGCGCTCCCGATGCCGGTTATGCGGGTGCAACCTGCTTTTGATTTTTGGGTGTTCTTTCTTTTTTTCTGGCATTGGTGCTTTTGTTAAGTAATGATCTGGCATCTCAGCCAGCCTCCTGGACGACGGTGACTTTAGCAGATTTTAAGAAAATCAAAATGCGCAAGAAGTCAGATTGCAAAAAATATTAAAAACTGCCTTATTACCGGTTTGCAAAAGTACTTGATAAAGTTGAGTGTTTAATATAATTGCAACTTCATGATGTTTGGCTAATATTTATTATCTAATTCTTTTCAGATTAAGGGAGAAGGATCGGCCTTCTAAAACTGAGCGAAGCGACCTCTTGTGCTCCTGTAAATTAGGCGAGGCGCACAAAAATGGCGTTAAGAAAACTGGCAGCGATAACAATAAAAAGTCTGCTTTCCTTCTCCTTGAGGTGGCTGAGTATCATGGCATTAAATATCCAAAGTATGAAGTATATAATTGCAGGTGCAAAACATCAGTACTTATATACCAGGAAAAGAAAATCAGGCAAACAAATCCATCACCTCTTCGCTGCTCATGCCAGCCATGGTTGAATCGGAACGAACAAAGGCTTCAGCCAGATTGCTTTTCCGCTCCTGAAGGCGCATGATTTTTTCCTCAACAGAACCGGAACTGATAAACCGATAGACAAAAACGCTTTTATCCTGTCCGATGCGGTGCGCGCGACTGATGGCCTGCAATTCGGCGGCAGGGTTCCACCAGGGATCAAGCATAAAAACGTAGTCAGCCTCTGTCAGATTAAGACCAACACCACCGGCTTTCAACGATATCAGAAACAACCTGACATCCGTGTTTTTCCTGAAACGTTTTATCACTTCATCACGCTTGCCTGTTGCCCCGGTAAGCAGGGCATATTGTATTCCCTTCTCTTCGCACCAGGACTCAAAAATTGCAAGATGCTTTACAAAAGAGGAGAAAACGAGCACCTTATGATTTTCAGAGAGAATGGTTTCCAGTTTTGAGGTCACTTCTTCAAACTTGCCACTATCAGACTGATATCCGGGATCAAACATCCGTGGGTGACTCGCTATCTGTCTCAGACGCATCAATGCTCTCAGCGCAATTGGCATCGATTTCGCCAACCCATCATTTGGAATAATGTTTAACATTTCATTGCGGATTTTCGACTTTTCCGTCTCATAAACCGCCTGCTGGTCATCTGACATTGAGCACCAGGCCACTGTTTCAATGATCGGGGGCAGTTCAGGGGCAACCTCCTCTTTGGTCCGGCGAAGGATAAAAGGCCCGATCACTTCCCTGAGTCTTTCCGCATTCTCACCTTCCGGATTTTGAGCCAGCGGTATTTGATAAAACCAGTTAAAGTCTTTCAGGCTGCCCAGCAGTCCGGGGTTAACAAAATTCATTTGCGACCAGAGATCGTTCAGGTTGTTCTCAACCGGTGTTCCGCTCAATGCCAGCCGGTGTCCGCACTTTAGCCTGAACGTTGCTTTTGCTACCAACGAGGCTGAATTTCTGATCTGCTGGCTTTCATCGAGCACCACAGCCAAAAATTCGATCTCTGCGAGTTTTTCAATATCGTTTCTCAGTGTTCCATACGTTGTGAGTATTACCTGGTTTTTGTCTAACACCCTGTGCGCCAGCGATCGTGCAGACCCGGTGTAGTTATAAACTTTCAGTTGCGGTGCAAACCTTTTTAATTCATGCATCCAGTTATGGATCAGCGAAGTGGGCATAACCACCAGGCTGCATGGCAATTTCGGACTTTGCCTGGCCATGCTTTTTTTCGGTTCCGGCAACTTCTCAGTCGCAGTTGGAGGTTGTGAAAACAGATCAAGCTGCACACCTTCCATGGTATCATGAACCACATCAAACCCGGGCAAACTGATTTCATTTTCCCCATCTGAGTAATATGAAAGAAGCAGGGCGATGGTCTGAAGCGTTTTTCCCAGGCCCATGTCATCGGCCAGAATGGCCCCAAAACCCATGCTGAACAGTTTATGCAGACGATAATACCCAAAGGCCTGGTAAGGTCGAAGAACAGCTTGCTGAAGGTTTGGCAGTTGTAATGTTTCTTTGCTTTGACCTTCAGAAAGCAGGTTGAAGTCCGGCAATTGAAAAGCCTTCAGCAGCATGAAATGATGCTTCCGGATACGGGAAACACCCTTGTGATCTACCGAAAAAGCCATAACATCGTGATAGGTAGAAAACCACTCTTCGGGAATAATGAATATTTCACCGGAAGGCAACACAAATTCCCTCAAGCCATTGAGTATATGCTCCCTGAAATGGATAAACGGAATTTCATACTCACCCGCTTTTACCATCGCTTTCACATCAAACCAGTCCTGGCTTGCCTGACTGCTCACATTCAGGTGTGATTTTACCAAGGCATAGCGGGTTTCTTCGGGTTGCTGAATGGTAAAACCATCCTGGTACAATAAATCAAGATGCTTGATTATCCATTCAACCAACGTGTAAATTGAGCAAATGCCATTTTCACCCACCAGTCTGAAAAGGGCCTCATATTGAGTTAATCCCAGCGATTTTAACTTTCTGACGATTTCTGCTTCAAAAACCAGATTCCGGCTAAACCGGGTAAAAACAAATCCACTTTCGGCAGCTTCTAATGAAATAAAGGTTTTCTGAGGATGGTTAGCCGGAAGTATCTTTTCGCCATAGCGAAAGTTCAGCACCATCGACGACTTGCCCTGCCAATCGTTTTCAACCGACAAAAAAGCCTCTGGTTCTATACTAACTTTTCTGACTTCAAAACCTTCGGCTTCTATTTCGCATCGGCCAACAATCCTGCGGATAAATGTGCTGAAATACTTTGCTTCAACGCGTGGAGGGATTTCGATGGATTCCTTCCTGAGAAACGGGCCAAGAAGTTTACCGTTAATGGATTGATCGAAGGTAAATAATTGTTTCTCTGAAATATAAACACATGGACTCTGGGTTAGAATGATATTTTCAAGGTGCTGCAGGTTAACTTTGTTCTTGCCCAGGAATGCCTCAAAAGTATAGATCGTCCCACTTTCCGATCGTTTAAACCGGAGTCGGGTGGTCGCATCTGCTGCATTCACCGTAATCAGGTCTTCAGGATACAGGTTGGGCAGGGATTTCTCATGATAAAAAGGAATGCGGTGTTGCTGCATCAGCCTAACGATGCGGAAGATGGCTTTATCAAAATAAGGTCTGATGACCTGCTCTAGTAGGGTTTTGTCTGATTGTTTAAAGAAAACGCCAGGCGATATTTTCTTTTTGGAAAACTTCGAAACCAGGGCGGCAGGCTCAACAGAAGCCGACAATTCAACCATTTCTGACAGCAGATCAGGGTTGAATTGGTAGTTGCCCTTGTTTAACTTCGATAAACGCTCCTGAACTACCAGGTAATTGTTTTCATCCTGAATACAACTATATGGGAACAAGGTAAATCCAAACGGGATGGCCGGTTTAAGAATACAGGCCAGTATAAATTGATCGGGTGTATTGCTTTTCGTCACAAATCAGTTTTGAGGTTACAAAGCTAAAGACTTTCAAAAAGCAACTGCCAGTTTTGTAGAAAAACGTTCCGATGTCAACTGATAGAACGGATTGAACGGCTTGAATCAAAATAGCTTGTTTTCATTCTCCTATTGCCGGAATGGTTATTTTAGCGCCTGCAAACCCATTCCGGCATTGATTATGATATACAATTTTGACGAAGTCATCGACCGCACCAATACTGCCTGCGTTAAGTACGACCTGCGTAAGCTATTCTTCGGAAATGAAGATGTTATTCCCATGTGGGTGGCCGATATGGATTTCCGCACCCCGGATTTTATCATGAATGCCATCCGCGAAAGGGCCGGTCATGAAATCCTCGGGTATTCCATCAGGCCGGAATCGTACTTCACCTCACTGATCAACTGGCTAAAGCGCAGGCATAACTGGGAGATTCAAAAGGAATGGATCACCTTCTCACCCGGCGTCGTTCCGGCAGTAAATATGGCGGTGCTGGCTTTCAGCAAGCGACGCGATAAAATCATAATTCAGCCACCAGTGTACTTCCCGTTTTTCGATGCTGTAAAAAAGCATGGCCGGAAACTTGTTTACAATCAGTTGATTATGGATAAAGGCCGTTACCGGATGGATTATGAAAACCTGGAACAGCTTTGCCGCGAAGGCGCCCGTATGCTTATACTCAGCAATCCTCACAACCCGGCAGGCAATGCATGGACAGCGGATGAACTCAGAAGGATGGCGGATATCTGTCTGAAATACAACACACTGATCATTTCCGACGAAATCCATGGCGATCTCGTCAACCGTGGCTATAACCATACGGTGGTAGCTTCACTTTCGCCTGAAATTGCTGCCCAAACCATCACCATGATGGCGCCCAGCAAAACATTCAATATTGCCGGAATGTCCACCGCCTCTGTGATTGTCAGCAACCCGGCGTTAAGGAAAAAATATCGTAGGGTGTTGGATGCGCTCCACATTGAGCTAGGAAATTTGTTTGGCAATGTGGCTTCAGAGGCTGCCTATACCCATGGTGATGAGTGGCTGGAACAATTGCTCGATTATATCAATGGCAACATACAAACGTTGACTGAATTTACCGAAAAATACCTGCCACAAATCAAGGTAATCCGGCCCGAAGCTACCTATATGGCCTGGCTCGATTTCAGTTTAACCAACATGACCGATAAGGAATTAAAAAAGTTTATGATTGAAAAAGCTGGGCTGGGCCTGAATGAAGGCATCCAATTCGGTCCCGGAGGTGAAGGCTATATGCGGATGAATCTGGCCTGTCCCAGGCAAACACTTATACAGGCACTGGAACAGTTAAAAGCGGCTTTTAGGTAAAGATTGTGGATTGCGGATTGCGGATTGCGGAGGTCTTGATTAATACGTTATTAGATATTAGGTATTCGTCACCAGTCTATAGTGCGACTGGCAGGTTGGTTATTCGTCATTCATTGGTCCCTGAGTTCTCGGTTGGTGAGCTCTCGGTTGGTGAGCTCTTGTCGAACCATGTCGAACCATGTCGAACCATGCCGAAGGGCATTCGTAAATCCCTCCTCCTCTTACCTTCTTGCACCACCTTTCACTTCTTCACTCCACGCACATCCGCTGCAATTTCGAAAGGTTCCCGTTAAAAACATTCAGATCAACCCCTCCTTTTACCCCATTAATCTTCGCTTTATCTGTGTGTTGCCAGAACTGCCATTTGCGATGGTGCATCCGGGGCAA